>WNFX01006055.1_pt1 | contig 11580 bp, 9 predicted proteins | sample 5400111 | NCBI WGS metagenome assembly WNFX01 (sample SAMN13153363, study PRJNA577476) | soil metagenome | isolation source: 40 cm soil or saprolite under grassland replicate 1 | place: USA:California | collected 2016-06-15
CAGTCGGTCGATGCCCCGCGGGCATCGCGCCCTAGGAACACCGATGAGCCATCGGGTGTTCATATAGGAACACCGATGGGCCATCGGTGTTCCTGGCGCCTGGAAAGGCGCGGCCGGGTCTGGTGGCAAGCTCGTGTCACGCTCCGCCTCCAGCGCCAGCGGGCGGCCGCGGCTCCTCGCCAGGACAATCGCGGAAGCACTCGCCAGATACAAGAGGGGAGATTCGGGCGCCTGTGCGCCGTCCGGTCTCAAGATGCTGCTATGGCGGCGGGGGCGCACCGGGCAGGTAGGCCCACGCGCGCGCTCTGATCTGGTCCATCCGAACCTTCACGGGGTGGAATGCGCCCGGGTCAACCAGCGTGGGATGGCGGCGTATGACGCTCTCGTACAAATAGTCGGAGGCGATGAAGGCCAGCTCCACGTTGGACGCGGCAAGCATGCGCTTGAATGGCGGCGCGTCCAGGAGCCGGAATAACTGGTTCATGGCATCCCCGACGAAACCGTGGCCATCACGGTGGACCAGACCGATGTGCGCCGCCGCGCGAAGCTGGATACGCGCGGCGGCGCACGACACCCTGTTGTGGAGGCGGATGCGGCCACGCAGACGTTCGAGCAGGGGGTCGATGAGGCCCACGGCGCCGATAGCGGCCGGGATTACGATGAGCGCGCCGTCGCCCCGGTCTTCGTGCGTGCAACCGCTCCACGGCACGCCGGATCCGTCGAAAGCGACCTCTAGCATCTCGTACAGAGCCCTGCGCACATAAGCCTGGATGTCGTCGTCTCGCTCGGGCCGGGTGAATCCTGCCACGTCGACCGCGAACAAGCCGCACATCTGTGCCTCATCCAGTGCGTTCACGGCGGACCTCCCTCGCGTCAGCCGTCCCCGGATCTCGGAGACTCCAAGCATTGCACTGCGCATCTTCATATGCAGATGCACGTGCAAAACCGTCTCCGTTAGATTTCAGTTACCACCCCCCGGGGCCGTCGTGAGCGTGGCGTTTGCTGGGACGCCAAGGGCTAGGGTCAACGCTGCTACGGCGACGGAAGCGGCCATAATGAGCCCCCTGCGACCCAGGACCCGAAGGAAAAAACGACGAAACCGGCCTCAGATTCTCATGCGAGCACCCCCGGAGATGCGGGGCATGCACGGCCGCGTGCTGAGCATGCCGCGTTCCGCAACCCCAGGTTGTACCCGTCTGGGCAATGGTGAACACAAACAGTAATTATCCGAATACTCTACGGATCGCAGTTCCGTATGATGGAATCAGGTCGCGCGCAGCCCGGGGGGCGACCCCCCGGACCCCGGCCCGAAGGTCCCGCATGCGCCTGGCGGCGCGCCACGCGGCAGCCGTTTAGGATAAATGGCCCGGGTGTTGTTCTGGCGATAAGCGGCCCGGCGGGGCCCGGCGGCCTTATCCGGGCAGGTAGGCCGTCTGCAGCAGTTCGGGGGCCGCTTTCAGCTCGCTCGCCAGGCCGGAGAAGCGGATCCGCCCGCGGTCCATGACGTAAGCGTGTTCGGCGAGGCCGAGCGCCACGGTCGCGAACTGCTCGATCAGCAGCACACCCACGCCCGACTGCGCGATGGCGCGAATGGTCGGGATGAGCCGCTGCAAGATCACCGGCGCCAGGCCGAGCGACAGTTCGTCGATGAGGACGAACCTCGGCTTGGACACCAGCGCCTGCGCGAGCACGAGCATCTGCTGCTCGCCGCCCGACAGCGAGCGCGCAGGGACGGTGAGCCGCTTGTCGAGCTCAGGGAACAGCTTGTGCGCGTCCGCCCGCCCGGCCCGTGCCACCTCGGGCGTGAGCGAGTAGGTGGCGACGCGCAGGTTGTCCTCCACGGTCAGCTCCGACAGCAGCCGGCGACCCTCCGGCACAACCGCGACGCCGGCGCGCCGGATGCGCTCCGGTCGCCTGCCGACGAGGTCGCGGCCGTCGAGGGTCACCGACCCGCCAGCGGGGCGGAGCACGCCACCGACGGCGAGCACGAGACTCGATTTTCCTGCGCCGTTGGGTCCGAGTAGCGCCGTCACCTCGCCCGGCGGAATCTCCAGGGAGACGCTATGCACGACCGGCCGACCCCCGCGGGCGACGGTCAGCTCACTCAACGCCAGGACGCTCACGCCACCGCCTCGGTACCGAGATAGGCACGCACCACGTTCTCGTCACGCAGCACCTTCGCTGTCGGCCCAGCGGCGATCAGCTTGCCGAAGTCGAGCACGGCCGTCTTCTCGCAGCATGCGGAGACCAGGCTCATGTCGTGATCGACAAGCACCGCCAGCGCGCCCGTATGCTCAGGGATGCCGCGTATCACGCGGCCGAGGTGCTCGGTTTCCTCGTCAGGCAGACCGGCGGCCGGCTCATCGAGCAGCACCACGCGCGGGTGGCCCACCACCGCGCGCGCGACCTCCACCAGGCGCCGGTCGCGCGCCCCGAGCGTTCCGACCTTCACGTCGGGACCCACCTCAAGCCCCACGAACTCCAGCGCGCCAAGTACGTCGCCGCGCCGCGCGCCGCGGCTGCCCTGGCGCGAGTGCTCGTGCGCGAGCGCCACATTGTCGGCCACCGACAACTCCTCGATCGCCTGCTCGGTCTGGAACGTCCGCCGCAGGCCCCAACGGGCGCGCCTATAGTGCGGCATAGCGAGCACATCGTCGCCGAACGCGCGCACGCTCCCGCGGGCCGGCCGCACAAAGCCGCTCAGCACGTTGAAGAACGTCGTCTTGCCCGCGCCGTTGGGCCCGATCAGCCCGCACGTGCCGGCGTCGAAGGTCACGCTCATGCCGTCCAGTGAGGTGACGCCGCCGAAACGGACGGTCAGGTCGGTGACTTCTATCATCGCGCGCCGCTTCCTGACGGTGCGAGCCTGCGTATCAGGCCCCGCAGCAGGCCGCCAAGTCGCTTGAGATCCTTGGGCACCTGATCCGCCAGCCCGGCCGGGGCGGTGGTCAGCACCTGCAGCACGCCAATGCCGAACAGGATCGTCAGCCAGTCGGCGGACACACTCCAGTTGTGCAGGATGGCGGGCAGCAGCTGGTACAGCAGCGCGGCCACGATCGCGCCCCACAGGCTGTAGACCCCGCCCATCAGCACCACGGCAAGCAGGATGATCGAATCCTGAGTTGGGAAGTTGATCGAGTACAGGTAGTGGCTGGCGCCGGCGAGCACGCCGCCGGCGACACCGGTGATGAACGACGCAAGCGCGAACGCCCACAGCTTGTAGAGCCAGGTGTTGATCCCCGCGGCCAGCGCCGCGGGCTCGCTCTGGCGGATCGCCGCCCAGGCGCGGCCGGGCCGCGTCCGGATGTGCACGAACACCAGCAGGAACATCAGGGCCGCCACCACCACGGCGTAGCGGAAGTAGGCGGGGTCGCTCGCCGCGATGCTGGGCCGGCGGATCGGCGGGATGTGGACCGTGCTGGCGTTGTAGCCGGTGAAGCCGTGGCCGCCGTTCGGGAAGTTCGTTGTGGCGAGCACTACCGTGATCGCGCCCGCGAGCATCAAAGTGATCAGCGCCAGGTACAGCCCACGGAGCCGCAGCGCCGGCAGCCCGATCAGCGTCCCAAGCACCATCGTGATCACGCCCGCCAGCAGCAGTACCACCGGATAGGGCAGCGACGTGGCGAACAGGATCCTGGCGGCGACCCAGGCGCCGATCTCGAGCACCGCGATCTGGCCGAGCGAGACCAGGCCGACCCGGCCGACCAGCACGCCGAGCCCGAGCGCGACCACCGAGTACAAGGCCACCTGTGTCATCGCGTTTATGTAGTAGCCGCTCAGCATCTGCGGCAGCGCGAGCAGCACGAAAAGCAGCAGCACCGCTATCACGACGATGCGTACGATCGGCCGGGCGTCCGGTCTCCGCAGCGGCGAGCGCTGCCGCGCGGTGGCGGCGCGGCGCGCGGTGTCCGCCACTACGCCTCCTCGCGTGAGCGTGACATCACGCCGCGGCGGGACAGCACGAGCAGCGCCACGGCGGCGAGCACGAACGGGGTCATGTCGCGATAGCTGCTGAGCGCCTGGATGGGGGTTACCAGGTCGTGGAGAAGGCCGATCACGATCGCGGCCACGAACGTGAGCGTGATCGAGCGCAGCCGGGCGATCAGCGCCGCGGCCAGCGACGAGATCACCAGGAAGGTGAGTGTCGTCGCGTCGAGCGCGACCAGGTCGGCGAGCAGGAGCCCGGCCAGGCCGGCGAGTACACCGCAACCGAGCCAGGCCGCCGCCTCCACCCGCCGGACCGGCACCCCGAGCGTCGCGGTGATCTCGCGGTCGTTGGCCATCGCCCGCATCGCCGTCCCGAGCTTCGTGTAGCGCAGGAACACCCCGGTCACCACCGTGATCGCGATGCCCACCCCAAGCCCGATCACCTCCGTCCAGGTCACCTGGACCTGGCCGATCATGAACCCGCCGTTGTCGGTGGCGAACGAGATCGAGCGGGACCGCCCGCCGCTCGACGTCCACAGCAGGTCCATCAGCCCGAACAGGATAAGCGTCAGCCCCAGAGTGGCCACCGCCTTGATGAGCGGGTCGCGCTTGGCCAGCGGCGGGCCGAACAGCACCCCATAGGCGAGCGTCACCGCCCCGCCGAACAGCACGCACACGAGCCACCCGATCCAGCCGGGAACGCCCGCGTTGGCCAGGGAATACGCGATCAGAGCGCCCATGGCACCGACGGCGCCGAACGCCAGGTACACCACTCCGGTGGCCTGGTACAGCACGACCATCCCCACTCCTGAGAGGGCGTACACCCCTCCCAGGGCGAGGCCGCTCATTATGAACGGCTGAAAGTCTTGCCAGCTCGGCATAACCGACCTACCACGGACGCTCTGATCGCTTCCTCACCTCGCGTAGTTCATCATCCCGTGTTCGGCGCCGTACCCGCGACCTGGCGGTAGGCCGCGATCTGCGGGTCGACCGACGAGATTGGCGTGCAGCCCTGGGCCGTCACCATCTTGCCGTCTTTGGGTGTGACCGTGTAGTCCGCGTTGTTGGGAATATGCGTCGGGTAGCTGCCGTAGGTCCAGGCCTGGCACAGCATCCCTGTGTCGTAGTTCTGCACCGCCTTGAACGCCGCGTTGACGCTCGCGGCGGTGTACGGGCCCGTGATCGACTGCAGCGCGTGCACGGCGATCTCGGCCTCGGTGAAGCCCATCTGGCTGAAGCTGCCGACGCCGCCAGAGACCGACGTGCCGTATTGCTTGAGGATCGACTGGTACTGGTTCATCGCCGCTGAGTTGGTCCCGTTCGTCGGAGTCAGCTCGGCGTTGACGAACAGCTTGTTGTTCCACTTCGAACCAAGCGACGTGGCGAGGAAGTCGGTGTTGCACGGCGTTGAACAGCCCCACAGCTTGACTCGGTTCTCGAGGCCGAGCTTCTGCGCGGCCTGGAGGATCACCAGCGCCTGTGGCGGGGTGAAGTTGAGCACCACGGCACCGTTGGGCCCCGCGGCGTCAACCTCCTTGATCGCTACCGAGTTGGCGTCGGCGATCGGCACGTTCTCGGTGAGTTGCGTGATCGGCACGTTCGCAGCCTTAGCGAGCGCCGCCGGACCGGCGGCGATGTACCCGGTACCCGGTACGTTCGACTGGTCGAACACGACCTTGGAGACGTGCTGCGAGAGCGCGTACTGCACCGCTCCGTCGGAGCTGTAACGCGGCCCCATGTTGACGGCCGCGCTGTTCGGGGTCGAGTAGCACTCGGGCGCGATCCCCGAGTCGATGATGTAGTAGCCGAGCTTCTCCCAGTAGCTGTGGTCGATCGAGCATTCGATGATGCTCGTGTTGCCGATGATCCCGACCACGTGGTCTGTCTGAACGAGCTGCTTGGCCACGCCCGCGATCTGGGCTGGGTTGGTCTGCTCGGTTTCGATGTAGAGCTTGATCGGGTGGCCCTTGATGCCCCCGTTGTCGTTCACGCAGTTGAAGTAAGCGTTTGCCATGTTCGGTATGTCGGTGAACGACGTCCCCGGCTGGTTGGTGGCGATCGCACCCAGCGGGATCGGCGTGCCGGTGGCCTTCTGGCCGGTTCCGTCCCCGCACTTCAGAGCGGCCGACTGCGCGGACGTGGTTGAGCTTGTGCTTGGGCTCGTACTAGCGCCACTGCCGCTGCCGCTACTACCGCAGGCGGCGAGCGCAAACGAGGCCGCGAACGCAAGGCTGAGCGCGGCGATCGGGCTCTTCCTTCTCACAGCCCCCTCCTCCTCATAGCAGATCATTTGGGTCGATCTGGCTGGAGGAATCATAGGCTCAGCGGCAACCGGAAGCTACAAATACGTTTACCGGCTGGCTGGGACCCTCAACGATTCGCTCCGGAATTGTGCTCGAGCACAATTCGCACCAGCGGAGATCATACGGGCGTCCGGGCTGTCATGGCGGGCGAACTGCCGGTGCGGGCTCCATCGCGGCGCATAATTGCTGCTCAGGAGATGTGTGCCGCGGCCGCGGAGGCCCGCGGGCTATGCCGCACGGGCGGGAACACCGGCCGGATCCACAAGCGCGCGGCCGATCTGGCTCGCCGGGCGAAGTCCCAAAACCGAAGCTAGTGAGAATTGATGCTTAAATGAAATGCGATCGTGACGGTTTCTTCCCAAACGCCACTGCGAGGTGCAGCTCTCGCGGCGTCGTTGCTGGCACGGGCGACGCCATTCATCACGAGCGGTCGCCCGAGGAGAAGGAGGCCGTCAGTCGCTGAGAACCTTGCGCAGGGTGGCGGCGAAGGCGTCCGGATGGCTCGTCCGGCCGTATTCGCCGCCGAGGAATCCGTCGTGGCCGCCCGGGAAGGTGACGGGCGTCGTCCCGAGCCGTTCGGCCACGGCCACGCCCGCGCGGCCAGCCATCATCCTGCCCGATTCCGCTCCGACGGCGACGACGACGCGGGTCGATGCCGCGCGGAGCGCGTCGAAATCATGCTGGTAGTAGTTACACGAAATGATGTTCTGCCCAACAAGCGGGTCGTTCCGGGAGCCGTCGTCCTCGGTCGGCAACCCGAAAACGGCGGGATTCGGAGCGGGTTGGTCAGCGAAACCGGCCGGGATCGGGCCATCGTGGCTGACGAGCGCGATGAATTTCGCCATCGCCGGGCCGAAGCCACTGCGCTGGTACGTCTGTTGGATGTCCACGCACGCAGCCAGCGCAGGCTCGCGGTCCGGCAGCTCCTGGGTGGCTGGCGGCTCGTGCGCCACGAGTGTCCGGACCTGCTCCGGGTGCTTGGCCACCAGGGCCAGCGCGTTGACGGCACCACCGCTGCTAGCGAAGATCTCCACCGGCCCGGCGTCCAGCGCGGAGATCAGTCGGTGCAGATCGTCCGCGTGCTCGTCGGGCGTGGACTGGGACGCGTTGTCGGTACGTTTGCTGCGCTCCGCCCCGCGGGGGTCGTAGGTCACGATCGTACGGTCGGCGAAATGTCCGGCCAGGGTACCGAATCCGGTGGCCCCCATCGGCGACCCGATGAGCAGCAGGACTGGCTGGGTACTGGAATCGTTGCTCCGGACGTCGTAGTGCAGCACGGCGCCCGGCACGTCCAGGGTGTGAGTCTTCGGCTCGGTCATGGATGCCCCTTCAGAGGTTCTCGCTTTCCCCTCGTCATGACCCACCACGCCGGCAAAACTCATCGGCCTGCCCCCGAGTTCCGCAGTCCGTCTGGCTTCGGCGACGAACGCCGTACCGCTCGCGACAGGCGCCTTGGCTGCGCGGCCAATTAGGGCACAGGACATCCTTCACCCGGCGGGACCAGGATGTGCGGTCCCGCCGGGGCAGATATCCACACCGAGCGTGGTGGCGCATAACTGCGCGGGCAGACCCAGCAGACGACGGTGTACTGGCTGTGGAGCTATCCGAGCGCAGGCGGGGCATTCCGCCAGGGTGCCCGGCCCTCGATCCGCTTGCCCTGCAGGCCAGCTTCGCGCCCTACGGGAGGTACAGTGCGAGCCTCGGCGTCGAGGTGCCGCCCGGCTGTACGGCGACCCAGCTCCAGCTCACGGTCGAGTTCGTGGGTGGAGGCGCCGTGCTCGCGCAGAGGTCGGCCATCCTGACCATCATTCAGCCATCGACGGCGGGCCAGCGAAAGGCGGGCGAAGGCCAGCGAAAGGCGGGCGAAGGGCCCGGCGACGTCGCCGGGCCCTTCGTCGCAGCTGACCTACGGCAGCGCCGGGAGTGCCTTCGTGTGCTCAATCCGGATCGCCTGCAGGCTGCCAGGGTCGAGGCCCAGAAGCTCGAGAATGCTCGGGGCGATCTGGGTGGTCTCGACGGGAGCGGCGACCACGTGCCCGTTTCCCTGGCCCGGTGCAGCCACGAGGATGGGCACGTTGCGGTCCTGCCGGTCGGCACCGCCATGCTCAGCGATCTTGCTTTTGCCGCCGGTGTAGACGACGCCGTGCTGGACGATGCCGAAGATGTCGGGATGGCGGGGATCACCGCCCGGGACGCCGAAGTATGCCGCCGCGGCCGCTCCCGCGTAGACGGTCGTGAGCCCTGACGCCGGGACGGTGATCGGGTTGCCGTTGATATCGTTCCCGGCCGCGGCGTGCGCGGCGAGGTAGTTCTGCACGAAACCGGCGGCGGCCGACGACCGGTCGCTCAGCCACAATTGCATGACGTCGTCATCGGTTGCGAAGCTGACGAGATCGCCCGCACCGGGGTGCGCCGCGGTCCACGCCGCATTGATGCCGTCGATGATCGGCCCGTCGGGCACGCGGGCGAGGTCAGCGGGGTCGGTCGGCGACTGCCCGTGTTTGGCGGAGATGATGATCGCTGTAATCTTCGCCAGCCCTTGCGCCCGGATCCCACGGACCATCGCGCCGATCTGCGTGTTGATGTAGTTGAGCGCCCGCACGAGCAGCGGGCCGGGGACGGTGCCGCCCGGCAGGTAGCCTCCGGTCAGGCCGTCCGAGGTAGGCAGCTTCTCAGCGGTCGAGACCGTCTGGAAGTTCATGCCGAAAATGGCAGGAACTCCGACGTGGTGGGTCCTGCTGTGGTCGAAGCCGTCGATCTCATTCAGGACGGCCTGCACCTTGTACGTGTCGTATTGCATGGTGGCCGCGTTGTCGTTGGTCCAGTCCTCGCCGGCCGGATAGCCGATCGCCTGGCTGTTGATCTCGGGGGTGAAGAAGTCCTGGACGCCGGTACCCGAGGGCCCGGACACCGCGAGGTAGGCGGGATGCTTGTCGGACCAGGCCGTCCTCAGGCCGTGCTGCCGGGCGACCTCGAAGATCGTGTTGACCTTGAGGTACTGGCCAGGGTAGATCGGCTTGCAGGTCGCTGGATCGACCGGCAGCGCCGCGGGGTTGATCACATCCACCGGGTTGGCGGTCATCTGCAGGATGGTTCCTGGCAGCCCGCTCAGGCCCTGGCCCGCGTCGATCGAGTTCTGGTTGACGTCGTCCGCCTCCGTGTAAGCGACCTCGCCACCTGGCGGAGGCCCCGCGCACGTCGTGGTCCCGGCCGGGAAGACAGCGTGATTCCAGGTGTCGTCGTAGTAAATGCCCGTGACACCGGGGTCACCCCCGGTCACTTGGCCGATCAGCCCGGGGAAAGAGTCGGAAGGGATCGGCGTCTGCGCGTTGCTGTACTCGACACCGCTGCGGGTCAGCGCGGCCAGCGCCGAGCCAGGGTAGTTCTTCACGTACCAGGCGAGATCCTGCTGATGGAGCCCATCGACCGAGATCAGCAGCACATGAGCAATCCGGCCGCCCCCCGCGTGGCTGCCTGACCCGCCGCCTGGCCTGCTTGTCGCCGCCGACGCCGACGCCAGAGCGCCGCCGGCTATCAGGGCCGCGACACCCGCCGCGACGGCAGCAACCCGCCGGATCTGCCTGACCTGCCCGATTCGCATCGTCGCCTCCTGTCGGGCGCTTGATCACTCGCCGAACGCCCGCCCGGTCCTGGGTATCCAAGTCATGCGGCCATACGGCGACGGCAAGTCAAACGCGCGGTGACACCTTGGGGACCGGCGCGGCGGCGGCACGCCGTCAGCAGGCGTTTAACCCATCCTTTTCATAACGGCTGCCGCAGCGTGTCGCGCCCACTTGTGGACCGCGGAACGCATCGGGACCGGCACCAGCCCCGTTGTGGAGATCGTCGTGACCGGCGCCTGCTCTGGCCGTGGAGATCGTCGGGACCGGAATGTGCCAGTTTTGTGGCACGAAGCGGTCACGACGATCTCCACAACGGAGCCAACTCGATATCGTGATACTGTGATATCACTATGGCTGAGAGCGCGTCGGTGCGGACCAAGAACATGGTGTTGCGGCTCGATCCCGGCCTCGCCGAACGCCTGGAAGCGGTGGCCGAGGTGGAGGGCCGCTCGATATCGGACGTCGTGCGCGAGGCGATCGCCGCGCTTGTCGAGAGCAGGCGGACCGACGAGCGGTTCATCCGGCTGCTGGAAGAGAACCTGGCCCGGCATAAGCGCATCCTCGATCTGTTGCGGGACGGCCGGTCATGATCCGGCCCGACCTCGCGGATCTCGTCCTCATCGCGGCCGCGACCCTGAGCCTGGATACGAGCGCCGCGCTCGACCTGCTCGACGTCGCCGCCGCCGAGACCGCCCTCGCTGAGGCTGCCACCACCGAGACCGTCACCACCGAGACCACTACTGCTGAGGCCGCTACCGCCGACGCCGCCGTTGCCGACACCGCCCCCGCTGAGGCCGCTACCGGCCGGGCTGACCGCCGCGGCCATCGCGGCGACGCCAGCGACCCAGCCGCGGGTGCGGCTGCGGTGCTGCACGCGCTGATCCGCCACCGCCCCTTCCGCCGCGGTAATGAGCAGATCGCGGTCGTTGCCGCGCTGCAGTTCCTCACCCTCAACGGGTGGCACGCCGATCTTGATCCGCCCGAAGCGGCCCGATCAGCTATCTCCGACCTAGCCGCCGGACGGCTGACGACAGCCGATTTCGCAGCCTGGCTGTCGCCACGGCTATCACCCGACATCGAACCGATCATCGAGGAGGCACCGATGCGAGGATGGCTGCCAGGCCGAAAGCGGACCGCCCGGCGCTACCCGGCGCCAGGGGCATCCGGGCGGCTCACCGGCCGGGCCCGACGGGTGGTCGCCCTGGCGCATGAGGAGGCTCGGGGCCTCCACCACAACTATGTCGGCACGGAGCACATCCTGCTCGGCCTGCTGCGCGAAGGCGACGGCGTGGCGGCCAGGGCACTCGGGTCGCTGGGGATCACGGCGGAGGCCGTGCGGCAGCAGGTCGAGGAAATCATCGGCCGGGGCACGCGGACCCCATCCGGACATATACCTGTCACGCCGCGGGTCAGGAAGGTGCTCGAACTGTCGCTCCGCGAAGCGATGCAGCTTGACCACCTCTACATCGGCACCGAGCACATCCTGCTCGGCATGCTCCGCGAAGGCGAGGGGCTCGCGGCCATAATCCTGGCCAAGCTCGGCGCCCAGACCGACCAGATCCGGCACGCGGTCGTCAGGCTAAGCGCCGACCACGAACGCCCGCGCCATGAACTCGCGCCGCCACCTGGACTAGGCGACTACGACGAGAAGATCGCGGCCGCGCGGCGCCAGAAGGACGCCGCGATCGATGCCAAAGACTTCGATCTCGCGGCCGGTTTCCGTGACA
>WNFX01008881.1_pt1 | contig 11580 bp, 8 predicted proteins | sample 5400111 | NCBI WGS metagenome assembly WNFX01 (sample SAMN13153363, study PRJNA577476) | soil metagenome | isolation source: 40 cm soil or saprolite under grassland replicate 1 | place: USA:California | collected 2016-06-15
GCCTTAGGCTGTGGATAGCGGTCCCGGGAGGCGGGTCCCGGGTCCCGGTGAACAGGCCGGCCGGCGGTAAAGGAGCGGCCACAGGGCGGAACACGACGTGCACAACCTGTGGAAAAACCTGTTGATCACATGTGGGGGCTGGCGCGAGATGAACGGCCGATGAGCGAAGCAGACCTCGCGGAGGTGTGGGCCCGATCCCTCGACGAACTCGCGGAAATGCACATCGAGCCTGCTCAGCGGGCCTGGCTGCAGCTCACAAGGCCGCTCGGACTGGTCGAGAATACGGCACTTATCGCGACCCCGAATGAATTCGTCAAGGAACAGCTCGAGACCAGGCTCCGGTCGCTGATCACCAACGCCCTGTCCAGGGAACTCGGCCGCAGCATCCAGCTGGCCGTCACCGTCGATCCGGCCATCACCTCGGCGATGCCCGGCACCGCGGCCGGACACGAGCACCCGGCGCCCGGCGCGGCCGACAGCCCGGAGCCGGGCCTGCCGATGGATCGCCGGATGCCCGATCTCGGCGGCGGACGCGCCATCGGCCGCCACGGGCAGTCGATCGGCGACCATGCCGCCGACTCCCTGGGACTGCCCAGGATCGGCATTGACGGCAGGCGGGCCCAGGATCACGAACTGGCCGGGATGGATCCGGTGACCGGCAGGCCGCGGTCATCGGTCATTCCCGGCGAGGCCGCGGCGGGCCAGGGGGCACCACGGCCCGGGCAGGCAAGGCTGAACCCGAAATACACCTTCGAGACATTCGTCATCGGGTCGAGCAACCGGTTCGCGCACGCCGCGGCCGTCGCCGTCGCCGAGGCCCCGGCGAAGGCATACAACCCCCTCTTCGTGTACGGCGACTCCGGGCTGGGCAAGACGCATCTGCTGCACGCCATCGGCCACTACGCGCAGAGCCTGTACCAGGGCATCCGGGTGCGGTACGTCAGCTCGGAAGAGTTCACCAACGACTTCATCAACATGATCAGGGACGGCAAGCAGGATGGATTCCGGCGCCGCTACCGCGATGTGGACGTGCTGCTCGTAGACGACATCCAGTTCCTGGAGAACAAGGAAGGAACTCAGGAAGAGTTCTTCCATACCTTCAATACCTTGCACAATGCGAGCAAGCAGATCGTGATATCTAGCGATCGCGCGCCCAAGCGCCTGGTGACCCTGGAGGACCGGCTGCGGAGCAGGTTCGAATGGGGCCTGCTCACCGATGTCCAGCCGCCGGAGCTAGAGACCCGCATCGCTATCCTGCGTAAAAAAGCGGTGCAGGAGGGCCTTAACGCCCCGCCAGAAGCACTGGAGTACATCGCCAGCCGCATCTCCACTAATATCCGCGAGCTTGAGGGTGCGCTGATCAGGGTTACCGCCTTCGCCAGCCTCAATCGCCAGTCCGTTGACCTGCAGCTGGCCGAGATCGTGCTGAAGGACCTGATTCCCGAGGCGCAGGGGCCGGAGATCACGGCCGCCACCATCATGGGCCAGACCGCGTCCTACTTCGGGCTGTCCATCGACGACCTGTGCGGCACCTCCCGGTCACGTGTCCTGGTCACCGCCCGGCAGATCGCCATGTACCTGTGCCGCGAGCTGACCGATCTGTCACTGCCGAAGATCGGACAGCAGTTCGGTGGCCGCGATCACACCACCGTGATGCACGCCGACAGGAAGATCCGCTCCCTGATGGCCGAGCGCCGGTCCATCTACAATCAGGTCACCGAATTGACCAACCGCATCAAGCAGCAGGCCCGGTCCGGGTGAACGGTTACATATCAGCGCCTCGCGCGACAATCAGTGCGCACAGGCTGTGGACAAAGCTGTGGACGCGCTTGGGACAAGCGGAGGACAACTTCATTCGGCCGGGGGGTAACCGCCAGGCAAATGGCGGGGGGCACGCCGGTATCCACAGCGGCCGCCCGGCGACCGCGCCGTCCGGCACCGTGGCTGTGGACGCCCGTACCTATCCTGACCAGCGGTGGCGGCGGATGTCCCCAGTGTCCACCGACCCTATGACTACTACGTTTCATTATTTCGCTGAGATACCAAGTACCAAGCAGGCAAGCCGGGCGCTAAGCCGGGCGGCCCGCTGGAATGTCCCGCGAACGGGAGGCAGCTTCCTGTGAAGATCCAGGTGGAACGCGATGTCCTGGCCGAGGCGGTGGCATGGACCGCGCGCGCGCTCCCGGCCCGCCCGACCGTCCCGGTGCTGGCCGGCATGCAGCTGCAGGCCGGATCCGAGCTCACCCTGTCCAGCTTCGACTACGACGTGTCGGCGCAGGCGCGGGTGCCGGTGACGGCGGAGGAGGAGGGCAGCGCGCTGGTTTCCGGGCGGCTGCTCGCCGAGATCAGCCGCAGCCTGCCAAGCCGGCCGGTCCAGATCGTCGCGGACGGCACGCGGGCGGTTCTCACCTGCGGAAGCTCTACCTTCACGCTGCTGACCATGCCTGCCGACGAGTACCCGGCCCTGCCGGAGATGCCGCCTGCGGCCGGGACGGTGGGCAGCGACGCGTTCGCCTCCGCGGTGAGCCAGTCGGCGACAGCGGCCGGCCGGGACGACACGCTGCCTGCCCTTACCGGGATCAGGATCGAGATCGAGGGTGACGCCATCACGCTGGTCTCGACCGACCGGTACCGGCTGGCCGTGCGCGATCTGCGCTGGTCCCCGGCGCGGCCTGACCTCTCCGCGGCTGTGCTCGTGCCAGCCAGGGCGCTGGCCGAGACCGCACGGTCGCTGACCTCGGGCGCGGAGGTATCCATCGCGCTCGCGCTGCCCGGCGAGGCCGGATCCGGCGGGGACGGCATGATCGGCTTCGAGGGAGCCGGGCGGCGCACCACGACCAGGCTGCTCGGCGGCGAGTTCCCGCGGTACCAGGCATTGCTCCCGACGCACGTCAACTCGGTCGCCGAGATCTCGGCCGGCCAGCTGGCCGAGGCGGTCAAACGGGTGGCGCTCGTCGCCGAGCGGAACACCGCGGTGCGGCTCGCCTTCACGCCCGGCCAGCTTGTCCTCGAGGCGGGGACCGGGGACGAGGCGCAGGCGGTGGAGATCCTCGAGGCGAGCTATGAGGGCGACGACCTGTCGATCGCCTTCAACCCGCAATACCTGCTCGACGGCCTGGCCGCGATCGACTCGGACATGGCCAGGATCTCGTTCACCGAGCCGGGCAAGCCGGCCCTGATTACCGGCAAGCCCGCGCCCGACGGCGAGCCCGATTACCGGTACCTGCTGATGCCCATCCGGCTTGGCGGGTAGGCGTGCCCGTGCCCGCGGCCGTCACGACCGAAGACACTGTCACGACCGAAGACACGGTCGGCCAGTAGTCTGCACTGCCGTGCACATCACCCGGCTCGCGCTGACCGATTTCCGTTGTTACGCATCGGCTGACCTCAGCCTGGCGCCCGGCGTGAGCACCTTTGTGGGAGCCAACGGCCAGGGCAAGACCAACCTGGTGGAGGCGGCGGCTTACGTCGCCACGCTGGGCAGTCACCGGGCCGGCAGTGACGCGCCGCTGATCCGCCGTGGCGCCGAGCGCGCGATCTTGCGCGCGATGGTGACGTCGGATGCCAGGGACAGCCTGGTGGAGATCGAGATCAACCCGGGCCGGGCGAACCGGGTCCGGCTGAACCGCGTACCGCTGTCCCGCCCGCGCGAGGTGCTCGGGACACTGCGCTGCGTGCTCTTCGCGCCCGAGGACCTGACGGTGGTGAAGGGCGATCCAGACCAGCGCCGCCGCTACCTCGACGACCTGCTGGTCGCGACCGCGCCGCGCTACGCGGGCACCAGGGCCGACTACGAGCGGGTGCTACGCCAGCGCAGCGCCCTGCTTAAGTCGGCCAGAGCACGCGGCGGCGCCGCGCCGGGCGCACTCGACGCCTGGGATGAGCAGCTGGTCAGGCTGGGCGCGGAGCTGACGGCCGGCCGGCTGGCTCTGGTCGCCGCGATCCGGCCGCTGGTGGCGAAGGCGTACGCGGCGGTGTCCGGGGATGACGGCGCGGCCGGGATGACCTACCGTCAGCCGGCGGGCGGAAAGGGCGAGCCGCCGGCCGGCCTGGAGCAGCTGCAGGACATGATGCGCGAGGCGCTGGCCGCGGCCAGGAGGGCCGAGCTTGAGCGCGGCGTCTGCCTGGTCGGCCCGCACCGGGACGAGCTGGAGCTCAGCATCCGCGACATGCCGATCCGCGGCTATGCCAGTCACGGCGAGTCGTGGTCGTTGGCACTGGCGCTCCGGCTGGCCGCCTACGAGCTATTGCGGGCCGACGGCGAGGATCCCGTGCTGATGCTCGATGATGTATTCGCCGAGCTGGACACGGGCCGCCGGGAGCGCCTTGCCATCCTGGTCGGCGATGCTGAGCAGGTGCTGGTGACCGCGGCGGTGACCGCCGACGTGCCGCCGGTGCTGGCCGGCCCGCGGTTCGATGTGGCAGATGGGGCGATTACGCGTGCGTGAGGGCGATGCCAAGGACGGGGAGAGCGCGGTGCCCGCTGACGGAACCGCGCCGGTGCGCGGGGACGATGCCGTGCCCGGCGGAACCGGCCCGGCCCGGCAGCCGGATCAGGCGGGCCGCGCGCAGCTCGCCAGGGAAGCCCTGCTTGCGGCGAAGGCCGATGCGGTAGCCAGGGGGAACTGGCCCGCTCGGCCCGGGAGCCGGGCGGCGGGAACGCCGGCCGCGGCCGGCCGGCGGCAGCGCCGGGAGGATCCGGAGGCACTGAACGCCGCCATCGACGGGCTGATCGACGCCCGCGGCTGGCGCCTCGCCGCGGCCACGGGCTCGGTATTCGGCCGGTGGGAGCAGATCGTCGGCCCCGAGCTTGCCGCGCACACCAGGCCGGACGGCCTCACCGGCGGTGAGCTGACCGTGACCGCCGACTCGACAGCCTGGGCGACACAGGTCCGGCTGCTCGCCGCCGCGCTCGTGCGCCGGGTCAACGCCGAACTCGGCGATGGCGCGGTAAAACGGGTGAAAGTACGCGGCCCGGCCGCGCCGCGGCGGCCCGGGCAGTGGCGAGTGCGCGATAGCCGCGGGCCGCGTGACACGTACGGCTGAGCCTGACGGTACTCCCAGGTAAAATGGTAAGCGCACCAGAGCGGACGGCGGCGGGGGCTCGCGCCGCCCCCAGGTGTCCGTTTCAGGAGGAGCTTCCACTTTGTCGTATGACGCACGCTCGATCAGGGTCCTCGAAGGCCTGGAGGCGGTACGCAAGCGCCCCAGCATGTACATCGGCTCTACCGGCGAGCGCGGACTGCATCATCTGGTCTACGAGGTAGTCGACAATGCCGTAGACGAGGCACTGGCCGGGTACTGCGACCGGATCGAGGTGACCCTGCTCGCCGACGGCGGCGTCCGGGTCTGGGATAACGGACGCGGCATCCCGGTTGACAACCACCCGGTGGAGAACCGTCCCGCGGTCGAGGTCGTGCTCACCACGCTGCACGCGGGCGGGAAGTTCGACGGACAGTCCTACGCGGTATCCGGCGGGCTGCACGGCGTCGGGGTGTCGGTGGTGAACGCGCTCTCCGCGCGTCTCGAGGCTGAGATCCGCCGGGATGGCTATACCTGGCGGCAGTCCTACGAGGTCAGCGAGCCGGCCAGCGCACTGGTCCGGGGCGAGCCGACGGACCAGACCGGCACCACGATCTCGTTCTGGCCGGACGACACGATCTTCGAGACGACTGCCTGGTCGTTCGAGACGCTGTCCCGCCGGCTGCAGGAGATGGCATTCCTGAACCGCAGCCTCACGATCATCCTTACCGACCAGCGGCCCGATCACATGAACGGCGAGCCGCACGTTGTCAGCTACTGCTATGACGGCGGTATCGCGGACTTCGTCCGCTACCTGAACGCCTCCAAGGAAGCCGTGCACGCGTCGGTGATCGACTTCGGCGGCGAAGGCGACGGGATCTCGGCCGAGGTCGCCATGCAGTGGAGCGGCTCGTACACCGAGTCCGTGCACACCTTCGCGAACACGATCAACACCGCCGAGGGCGGCACGCATGAGGAGGGCTTCCGCGCGGCGCTGACGACCATCGTGAACCGGTATGCCCGTGACCAGAACCACCTGCGGGAGAAGGACGATAACCTCACCGGCGACGATGTGCGCGAGGGCCTTACCGCGATCATCCACGTAAAGCTCGCCGAGCCGCAGTTCGAGGGCCAGACCAAGACCAAGCTCGGCAACACCGAGGCCAAGTCGTTCGTGCAGCGGGTATGCAACGACCATCTGCGGGACTGGTTCGAGCGCAATCCCGGTGAGGCCAAGGCCATCATCATCAAGGCGACTCAGGCTGCACGGGCCAGGATCGCCGCCCGCCAGGCCCGCGACCTGACCCGGAAGAACCTGATGGGCGGCTCCGGGCTGCCGGGGAAGCTCGCCGACTGCCAGTCCGGCGATCCGGTGCAGTGCGAGATCTACGTGGTGGAAGGCGACTCGGCAGGCGGCTCCGCCAAGAACGGCCGGGATCCGAAGTTCCAGGCGATCCTGCCGATCCGCGGCAAGATCCTGAACGTCGAGAAGGCCAGGATCGACCGGGTGCTGAAGAACAACGAGGTCCAGGCCATGATCACCGCCCTGGGCACCGGCATCCACGAAGAATTCGACATCGCCAAGCTCAGGTATTACAAGATCATCTTGATGGCGGACGCCGACGTGGACGGCCAGCACATCACGACGCTGCTGCTCACCCTGCTGTTCCGGTTCATGAAGCCGCTGATCGAGGCCGGGCATGTCTACCTCGCCCAGCCGCCGCTCTACAAGATCAAGTGGGAGGGCCGGAACGTGCCGCCCGGCTACGCCTATTCGGATCCGGAGCGGGACGCGGTGATCGAGGCGGGCATCGCCGGGGGACGCAAGGATCCCAGGCCGCGCGACGGCGTGCAGCGGTTCAAGGGCCTCGGCGAGATGAATGCGAACGAGCTGTGGGAGACCACGATGGACCCCGCCAGGCGGGTGCTCCGGCAGATCACGCTGGACGACGCCGCGCAGTCGGATGAGCTCTTCAGCGTGCTGATGGGCGAGGACGTGGAGGCGCGGCGGGCGTTTATCCAACGCAACGCCAAGGACGTCAGGTTCCTGGACATCTGAGCGAGCCGGCGCCCGCCGCGGGCTCCGGCATGATCTCAAAGGACCGGCGCCGGACGGAGCGCCACGTCCGCCGGGGTCATGTAACTGGGACTGGTACTGGCTGAGAAGAGACGCGAAGTGACCGACGTGAACACGCCCGACGCCCCCGCGGACGGGCACGACCGCACCGAGCCTGTCGACATCCAGGTAGAGATGCAGCGCAGCTACATCGACTACGCGATGTCCGTCATAGTGGGCCGTGCGCTACCCGACGTGCGGGACGGCCTTAAGCCCGTTCATACCCGCATCCTCTACGCGATGTACGACGGCGGGTACCGGCCCGAGCGCGGCTACTCCAAGTGCGCCCGCGTCATCGGCGAGGTAATGGGCCAGTACCACCCGCACGGCGACAGCGCGATCTATGACGCGCTCGTCCGGCTGGCGCAGCCCTGGGCGATGCGGATGCCGCTGGTCGACGGCCAGGGCAACTTCGGCTCGCCCGGCAACGACCCGGCTGCCGCGCACCGCTATACCGAGTGCCGGCTTGCCCCGCTCGCCATGGAGATGCTGCGGGACATCGACAAGGACACCGTCGATTTCCGGGACAACTACGACGGGCGCTCCAAGGAGCCGACGGTACTGCCGAGCCGGTTCCCCAACCTGCTGGTCAACGGCTCGGAGGGGATCGCGGTCGGCATGGCGACCAAGATCCCGCCGCACAACCTGCGCGAGCTGGCGGCCGGCGTCCAGTGGTTCCTGGAGAACTTCGAGGCGACGGACGACGAACTGCTAGAGGCCCTGATCGAGCGGATCAAGGGCCCGGACTTCCCGACCCACGGGCTGATCGTCGGCCGCCGCGGCATCCAGGAGGCCTACCGCACCGGCCGCGGCTCGATCACCATGCGTGCCGTCGTCGAGGTGGAGGAGGACCGCCGGGGCCGCGCCTGCCTGATCGTCACCGAGCTGCCCTACCAGGTCAACCCCGACAACCTGGCGGTGAAGATCGCCGAGCTGGTCAAGGACGGCCGGGTCGGCGGCATCAGCGAGGTCCGAGAGGAGTCCAGTGGCCGGACCGGCCAGCGGCTGGTGATCGTGCTGAAGCGGGACGCGGTCGCCAAGGTCGTTCTGAACAACCTGTATAAGCACACCCAGCTGCAGGAGACCTTCGGCGCCAACATGCTGGCTCTGGTCGACGGGGTGCCGCGGACCCTGCGGCTTGACCAGATGATCAGGTACTGGGTCACGCACCAGATCGAAGTGATCGTCCGGCGCACCCGCTACCTGCTGCGCAAGGCCCAGGAGCGCGCCCACATCCTGAGCGCGCTGCTCAAGGCGATTGACCAGATCGATGCCGTGATCGCACTCATCAGGGCCAGCGCCTCGGCGGCCGCGGCGCAGCAGGGCCTGATGGGCTTGCTCGACATCGATGAGACCCAGGCCAGGGCCATCCTCGATATGCAGCTGCGCAAGCTCGCCGCGCTGGAGCGGCAGCAGCTTGTCGACGAGTACCAGGAGCTGATGGCGCAGATCGCCGACTACGAGAGCATCCTGGCTTCGCCGGAGCGGCAGCGGCAGATCGTCGACACCGAGCTTGCCGAGATCGTCGCCAAGTACGGCGACGACCGGCGGACGGAGATCATCGCCTACGACGGTGACATGTCCGTCGAGGACCTCATCGCCGAGGAAGACGTAGTCGTCACGATCACCCGCGGCGGCTACGCCAAGCGCACCAAGACGGACCTGTACCGGGCGCAGCGCCGAGGTGGCAAGGGGGTGCGCGGGGCGCAGTTGCGGACCGATGACATTGTCGAGCACTTCTTCGTCACCACCACGCACCACTGGATCCTGTTCTTCACCAACAAGGGCCGGGTCTACCGGGCCAAGTCCTATGAGCTGCCCGACACGGCCAGGGACGCCCGCGGCCAGCACGTCGCCAACCTGCTCGCTTTCCAGCCCGACGAGCGCATCGCCGAGGTGCTGGCGCTGCGGGACTACGCGGTCTCCCCTTACCTGGTGCTGGCCACTTCGTCCGGGCTGGTGAAGAAATCCAGGCTGACCGATTTCGACTCGCCGCGGGCCGGCGGCATCATCGCGATCAACCTGCGCGAGGACGACGAGGTGATCGCGGCGCGGCTGGTGTCCCCGGACGACGATCTGCTGCTGGTGAGCCGGCATGCTGACCAGTACCCGGTCCAGGGCAGGGGCGGCCGCGGCGTGCTGACGGCGAGGATCGTGGGGACCAGGGGTGAGCTCGTCGGCGCGCTGATGGTCCGGCCTGAGGATGAGGTTTTCGCGATCACCTCCGTTGGCGGGGTGATCAGGACGGCGGCGGCGGAAATCAAGATGTCGGGCCGGCAGACGATGGGCGTCCGGCTGGTGAATCTGACCGCCGGCCAGAGCCTGGTCGCCATCGCCAGGAACGCCGAGTCGGCGGCGGCCGTCGGCGAGGCGGAAGCCGAGAACGGCGCGGACGATGATCCCGCCGAGACGACGGCGGAATCCAACGGCCCGGCCGGCTCCGACACTGGCGGGGATGCCAGCGTCACCTCGGCGGCCGGGGAATCCGGCCCCGAAACCGGGCCCGCTGCCGACGAAACCGGGCCCTCTACAGAACTGTGACCATTAGGGTGTGCGGGGCCTTGTGTTGCGACAGTCAGGCAGCCGACCACAAGCCGCGGGGGTGCGCAGATGGCCGTAGATCGAAGAACGCAACGAAACGAGGGTCTGCCGCGTCTAATAGGTCAAGGCGTGGATGATGGCTGGAATCTCGCGGGCAAGGACCGGTCATCTGGGGATAACCTCGTGACAGGGGACCTTCCGGAGGAGGACGACGTGGATCACCGCGTGGAGCCACAGTCGTGGCTGCCCGAGGGGACTGCCCGGGATCAGGTTCCCGCCGGGGACCAGCTTTATCAGGGCGGGCAGCAGCCCGCGCTGGCGGACCCGCCCGGTGGCGGGAGCGTTCCGCCGCTGGCTGGCGAGACCGGGGCAGCGGCGGGCAGGAACCTGATCCCGCCGCCCTATCCGGCGGCCGTCACTTCGCCGCCGGCCGGGACCGGCCCGATGACTTCGCAGTTCGGCATCATGACCAGTCCGGGCAAGACCAAGAAGGCGCCCAAGCCGCCCAGGGCCCCGAAGCCGCCCAAGGAGCCCAGGGCCCCCAAGCCGCCGAGGGTCGCCAGGGCTCAGGCAGCCAGGCAGGCGCAGAACGGCGAGCTGCCGGCCCGCCGCGCCCAGCTCGCGGTGATCAGGCTCGAGCCCTGGTCAGTAATGAAGTTCAGCTTCATGATCTCGCTCGTCGGCTGGGTGGTGCTGTTCGTCGCAGTTGCCGGACTCTATTTCGTGCTGTCCAAGCTCGGGGTATTCCACTCGATCGAGACGTCTGTATCCAGCGTGACCTCCGGCAAGGACTCGGCTGGCGTGAAGGCCAGCAACTGGTTCTCCGCCTCCCGGGTTCTCGGCTACACGATGCTGGTGGGTGCCGTGAACGTCGTCCTTATCACCGCGATTGCCACCGTCGGCTCGGTGATCTACAACCTGGTCACGCATGTGGCAGGCGGCATTGAGGTCACGCTCGAGGAGACCGACTGACGCCTCGGCCCGCGGTTGCGGTAATCTGTCCCGGCGGCGCACGGTATCCCGGTTCCTGCCGCCACCCCCGAGGGCCTGTAGCTCAGCCGGTTAGAGCGCTTCCCTGATAAGGAAGAGGTCGGAGGTTCAAGTCCTCCCAGGCCCACCCAGATCACACGCCCAGGCCAGCTAGCTGGGCCCTAGCGGTGGCCCTACTGTTGCCTCGCGCCGGGCTCTGCCTTGGCAGGCCCGCCCAGGGCGCCCGCGCCGTCCCGAACCGATAGCAGCGCTGGTCCAGAGGGCTCACTCGCACAACGCCGGTGGGCTCCGTCATCCTGGCACCGGCCAACCCCGGATGCCGGTAGCCGATACTCCCTGGCGGCCGGTTCAAACCCGGGCATAGGCTGCCGCAGTGGCCTGGATCGCACCTGACGTCGAGCGCTCGGAGGCTTATCCGGAGCGCCGCAACGAACCCGAGCAGGAAATGCTCCGCGACTGGCTCGACTGGCACCGGGCCACCCTGCTGCGCAAATGCGCGGGCCTGGACGCCGCCCAGCTGGCTACGCGCGCCGTGCCACCGTCGAACCTCTCGCTGCTCGGGCTTGTCCGGCACATGAGCGATACCGAGCTCGGGTGGGTCAGGCAGACCTACCGGGGTGAGCAGGTGCCCGACCTGTACTACCGATCCGATGCCCCGGACGCGGACTTCGAAGAGGCCGACCCGGCCAATGCCGAGGAGGACTTTGAGCGCTACCGGGCCGAGTGCCGGGCCGTCGATGCCGCGCTTGAGGGCGCGAAGCTGGACGAGACCTTCACCTTCCGTGAGAAGACCATGTCGGTGCGCTGGATGTGGCAGCACCTCGTGGAGGAGTACGCACGGCACAACGGGCACGCCGACCTGATCCGCGAGGTCATCGACGGCTCGGCCGGCCTCTGAGCCGGAAGCGAGG
>WNFX01011803.1_pt1 | contig 11579 bp, 7 predicted proteins | sample 5400111 | NCBI WGS metagenome assembly WNFX01 (sample SAMN13153363, study PRJNA577476) | soil metagenome | isolation source: 40 cm soil or saprolite under grassland replicate 1 | place: USA:California | collected 2016-06-15
GGTTCGGGACCGAAAAACGCCCTTCGGCGTCAGTGTTCACCACGCGCTGCGCGTTGGTGCCGACGTTGATGACCGTCACCGTCGCCCCGGGCATGGCGCCCCTGGTCGAGTCGACCACCTGGCCGAGGATTCCAGAAGACGCAGACTCCTGCGCCCGGATCGCCGCTGTAAGGAGCCACAAGGCGATGAGAGTCATGCTTCCCAGCCTGCGCGTCATGGTGCCTCCTGTAGAAACGTTTCGAGAGCGTCCTTTTACGATCCGGTCAGATCGCAGTCAAAACATTTCCGATGGAGCTTGCATATTTGACGATGCGAAACGCCGATCGCCTGAAAGAATCGCAAAACTTGGGACAATTCTGGTCAGAATCACACATCCAACCGGTTGGACGGCAACCCTTCATCGCTCGCACGTTGCGAGACACACAACAAGAAACGGCGCGTTCTGGCGGCGACGGTCTATTGACTGCGGGACGCGTCTTCCAGACCAAAGCAGTACAGCGTGCCGTCGTAGGTACCGATGTACACGCGTCCGTTGACGACAGTCAGCCCTGAAAAATGGTTGAACGACGTGATCAGGTCGCCGCTCGAATACAGCTCGTCCCCGGTTTGCCCATCGAGCACATACAGCGTGGCGTGCGTCGACTTCGCCGCGCGGATCGACGAATCGAAGTTCAGCCCGATGTCGGGCCACGACTGTTTCGTTTCCTCGCCGCTGCCATAACCGAAGACCATGCCGTTGGCGACGACGACCGGTTCGCCACGCTTCATGTCCGCCGACACCCAGACCGGCGTCAAATCGAGCTTCCCGTTCCGTTCGCGGAGTTTGAAACCGCCGACCCCTCCGGCGATGACGGGGCCGTGGGTCACTTCGAACTTGAACTTCGAATGGGTCGGCCCCCAGAACGGCGCGAGAATCCATCGGTTGCCGACTGGATCCTCCCAGGTCGACAGAGCCCCCCAGCTGCCGGCATCCTGAAAGTCGACCTCTTCGTTGCAGAAGAGCTCGCTCTTGTAGAGCGGCGTCTGGTTGTCGGCGCCCCCGGCCGCCTTGGGGTCCAGCAGGAACATCCGGCACTCTTTCCCGGACGCGGCGATCAGTTCTCGTCCTTTGTAGGTGAACACGCTCGGCGTGTTGTTGGGATCGAGGTCGCGCTTGCGCAACCATTCCCAGTTTCTTGGTGCGAAGTAGCTCTTCAACCGCAGTTCCTCGCCGACGATGTGGACGCCGACGACGCTGTTGCCGTAGCGCGGCGGGTCCGACGTCACGTCGTAGATGCCGTCGCCGGTCGTGAACCACGCGGTCCCGGTCGAATCGATGGCCGCGCCACGCCTGCCCCAGGCGCCGCCGCTCCCAGCGTTGAACGTCATCACCTTGTGGCGGGGATCGTCCACCCTGACGGCGGCAATGCTGATGCCCGCGTAGGTATTGGCCATCCAGAGCATATTGCCCACCAGGTTGAGCGACCAGCCCTTCCCGTTGTGGAACATGTACGGCGCCTGGAGATCGGAGCCGTCGGCGGCGTTCAGCGTGTGGAGAATGCCGTCGCCGGTGACGAAATACACCGGCCTGCGGCCCTGAGCATCGGGCGGACCGATGACCGGCGTATCGCTGCTGCCGCCGGGCCGGAGGAAACCAAGATGCGCCGGGTCCGGGTTCTGGCTCACAACCTGAGGACCGGAGGCCGCTGGCGGCGCATAGCTCCAGTGCTTCTGCCAGAGGATCGTGCCCGACTCGACATCGAACGCGTACAGATTGTCGGAGATGCCGTTGACGATCCCGACCTCACGCAGACCGTTCGATGTATTCAGGCGGCCGATGATCAGCACCGGCATCAACGAATGCATCGCCCTCACCTGGTTCCCGGTCTGAATCTTCCAGAGGATCTTCAGGTTCCTGACGTTCTTCTTCGTGAGAATCGTTTCGCTCGGGTTCCATCCGGTGCGCTGATTGTCGTAGCCGTCGGTCAACCAGTCCGTTGACGCTGGACGGGCGCCTTGCGCGTTGACGAGCACTGCCCCGACGAACAAGGCGACGGATGCGACATAAACGATTCTTTTCATGGGGTTCTGCCTCGTTCAGTGCTCGAGCGGTATCCCGAAGGCGTACACCGTGCCGTCGTACGTCACCACGAACACCTGTCCATCGCCCGCCGAAGGCCCGACTCCTCGAACAAACGACGTGATGGCGGTCCCGCTCGACCACAGCTCCTTGCCGGTCAACGCGTCGAGCGCGTACAGGACGGCCGGCTTGGAGCGCTGTGCCCGCTGCAGCGCCGTCAGTTGCCGCTCGCTGCCTCGATACTCCCCGCTCGCCACGGCAAAGACGACGCCGTTGACGATCGTGGGTGGCGCCGGCGACAGCATGTCACGGGATACCCACGCCTCCTGCAACGTCGGCGTTCCGCTCTGATCGACAAGCTTGTACGCGACGATCGCCCCATTCGTCACGGCGCCGTTCACAGCCGGCCACTTGGTATCGGCCTGCAGCGGTCCGCCTGCCGCCGCAAAGATCCAGCGTGACCCGTCGGCGCTCTCCGACGTCGCCAGAGCGCCTGGTGTGAAGTCGCCGGTTGGAATCGCGTGCGGCGCCGTTTTCGACAGCGGCGTTCGATGATCCGCGCCGCCGAGCGACGCCGCGTCGAGAAGGTACAACCGGCCGTCGGCGTTGGCCGCCACGATCAGATGCTTGCCTTGGTACGAGAAGGCGACCGGCGAAGCGGTGAACGCGCTGCGGCCGGCAGCGAACCAGCCCTTCGACTGCAGTGTCTGTGGATCGAGTGCGACCACGGCATTCGCGTCGTCGGCCGTCGACGCGCCGCCATCGGTCGCGACATAGATGTTGCCGTCGGTGCCGAACGTCACGCCGGCCGTGCCGGCCACGTTTCCGCCCTTCAACTCCCACCGCTTCACAGTCTTCGCCTCATTGCCGAGATCGATGGCGTAGACGCCGTCGGCCGCAGCGCCGCAGCCGTCACGCGTGGACACGTAGAGCACCGTGTCTATCAGGATGGCGCCAACCGCCTTGGCATGCGGCGGCAGAAACTTGACGGGAGGTGTGAGATCGTCGCCGGTCTGCGGATTCAACGTGTGCAGCTGACCACCGCTCGACACGGCGTACAGGTTGTTGTTGCCGCCGCGTCCACCGCCTCCGCCGGGCGGCGCGCCGCGTCCCGCCGGCGGCGCTGACGACGAAGTTGCGACCAGTCCGAGCGGCGTCGCCCGGGTGATCGTCGTCATCGCCCCAGCGCACGCAATCGTGCCTGCCGCTGGAGGGAGTGTGTTCAGGTGTCGCTTCCAGAAGATCTTGTTGAGGTCGTAGTCGATCGAATAGACGTTGTCCGAACTGCCGCCAACGAAGGCGAGCGCCTTGAAGCCCTTGTACGAAATGATGTTCGAGAGCAGCATCGGCTGGGTGAGGGCTTCGAGTTGCCTCGGCTGGTTATCGAGCTTCGACTTCCAGAGCAATTGGAAGCCCGGCTTCTGCAGGCTCTCCCTGGAGATTCGCGGATCGGTCTTCACCCAGGACGTACGCTGCGCGTCGCCGCTGATCGTCGTCCAATTGGGAGCACCGCGTCCCTGCGCCTCCGCGCTACGCGTGGCCGCCGCGGCGAGCACGATCGATAGGGAGAGCAGACCGCCGAATCTTCTGATCACGATCGCTCCTTGACGCTCATCTCTGGGCAAGCGCACGTGCGATGGCCTGCTCCGCGAGCGGAGCCATGACGGCGTAACCGGCCTCGTTGGGCAACAACCCGTCGCGCGTCAGCGCGAGACGGAAGCTCCGTCCCTCGGCGAGCGCGCCGTAGTAATCGAGATATGTCGATCCGCTGCGCGCGGCGTACTCCTCGATCCAGCCGTTCAACCCGATGATCTTTCCCTGCGGCCGCACGCTCGTCTGGTCCTTGAAGCAATCGCAGACGGGCGTCACCGAGGCGAGGACCACGCGGATCCCGTTCGCCTTCGCCAGTTCGGTCATCGAGGTGATGCTGTCGCCGACCGTGCCCTCGGTGCCCGGGCCGAGCACGCCGGTGAGGTCGTTGGTGCCGCCGAGGATCACCACCACCCGCGGTTTCAGGGCGATCACATCCTGCCTGAATCGGACCAGCATCTGCGGCGTCGTCTGCCCCGTGATACCGCGATTCAGGTACGGTTTGTCCGGGAAGAACTTCGCAGCGCCCTGCCCCCACAGTTCCGTAATCTGGTCGCCCAGAAAGACGACGCGCTGTTCGCCGGGCGCGGGGGGACCAAGCTCGCTGTTCTCGCTGCCATATCGGGTGAGCCCGGCCCAGTCGCTCAGGATGTGCCGGTACCGTGCCGCCTCCTGCTCCAGAGCGGCGATCGATGTCGACTCGGACCGCGGCGGCTGCATCGCGTCAGACGCCGCGGACGCCGCGACGCCGACGACCAGGATCGCAATCAGTCTGGTCATGAAACGAGCCATCTTGTCAGCCGCACCCGAGTCCGAGCAAACGCTTTCCACGGGCTCCCCGACGTTTGGCACATTGAAACGGGCCTCCGTCAGGTCAGCGCGTCCGAGCGTCGCGACCCTGGCCGGAAACGACGGCGTTACCAGATTATTGCGGTGGCGGCTGCCGGAGTGGGGATGGCAAAACAGGCCGGGCGTTTTGCGGTATAAAACAAAACAGTGGCGGACAGGCTGGGACACGCGCGAGAATCGCTGTCGGAGGTGGCGAGGTCTGGTATGAGCGGCGATACAACTTCGCGCGATCCCTATCTGGTCAAGTCGGTCGTGCATGCGTCTCGTTTGCTGGGGGCGTTCCGCGCATCCGGCGAAGCACTTCCGCTGCGCGAGATTGCGGCTCGAAGCGGTCTGCCGAAGAGCATGGCCTTTCGGCTCCTCTACACCCTCGAACGATGCGGGATGGTCGACAAGGTCGGCGAAAATCTCTATCGCTGTTCATTGCGGCCGTTCAGGCAAAAGGCGTACAGGCTCGGGTATGCCGCGCAGGGCACCGACTACCAGTTTTCCAAGGAAGTGTCGTTGAGCCTCGAGCGCGCCGCCAGCGCCGAGGGCGTCGAGCTGATCTCGCTCGACAACCGGTACAACCCGAAGATCGCCCAGCGCAACGCCGACATCCTGGTGCGCGAAAAAGTGGATCTCGTCATCGAATTCCAGACCGACGAGCACGTCGCGCCGATTGTGGCGGCGAAGTACCGCGAAGCGAACATCCCGTTGATCGCCATCGAGGTGCCGCACCCCGGCGCGACCTACTTCGGCGCGAACAACTACGAGGCCGGGCTAATCGGCGGCCGCTATCTCGGACGATGGGCCAAGCAGCAGTGGCACGCGGACGTCGACGAGATCGTGCTCATCACACTCGAACGCGCCGGTAGCCTGCCGAAGATGCGGCTCACCGGCATGCTCGTCGGAATGAAAGAAGTCTTTCCGCAGCTCGAACAGTGCTGCGTGTCACATCTGGACGGGGATGGGAAGTTCGGCGAGAGCTTCGAAGTCATGCGACGGCACCTGCGGTACAGCCGATCCCGGCGGTCGCTCGTGGGCGCAATCAACGATCCCAGCGCGCTGGGGGCCCTGCGGGCCTTTCAAGAGGCGGGACGCGCCGACTCATGCGCCGTCGTGGGACACAACGCGTCACCCGAAGGCCGCGCCGAACTCCGCGAGCCCGGCACACGCCTGGTCGGGTCGGTCGCCTATTTTCCCGAAAAGTACGGCGCGCAGATCGTCGCCGTGGCGCTCGACATCCTGCACCGGCGCGCCGTGCCGCCAGCGGTGTTCGTCAAACATCAGCTCGTGACGCCCGAGACCGTCAACCACATCTACCCCAACGACGGGCTGATGATGGCGAGCGGACACTCCGCCTAAAATCTAGCGAAGCGCTCGGCGCATCGCCGGACGAGGAGCGACCAGGTGACGTCTTGCTCCCATTCAAGGCGTGGAAAAACGGCCCCTCGCCAGTTGATCTGAGCGATGCGTCGAGTTAGTAGGACCGCCGCGCAGCGTCAGAGGCTGAGCGGCGCGATGTTTTTCCGGGTTGACGATGACGGCCCCCCAAAGCGAGACGTCTTCCGCCGCAGCTCAGCGCGGTCCGCCCGCGGCGGCTCTGATTCCGAAACAGCGCCCGAAGACGTATTCGCGAGGTGATTGCAGCGCGAGCACTTCACGGCGACTTGGCCACGCATCCGAACGCATTGTTGCTCCAGAGCTGTGGAACGAGAAAAGGTACGATCCCGATGCTGAACACGGCAGGGTCGTTCGCGACGATGTCGCCGCAACGGTCCGCGACTTCCTTGTTGTCGAAGCTCACCCATCCGTAGTTGGTGGGAAACGGCGCCGATTGCGCCGGATTGTCGCCGTAGCGCGGATCGGTGATCGCTTCGGCAAGTTCGTGGAACGCGAGGAGCGAGACCGACGACGCGTACGACAAGGTCCAGTTTCCCTGGGTGAACGGGAACGAGTCGTACAGTCCCCGTGCAACCTGAACGATCCCGTTGTAGGGAAGCTCGGCGTATGCCGGCGAGAACGGCAACGGAGGTGACACAAAAGAACTGTGATAGGCACCGGCCTTCTTGACGTTCGAATCCCAGTATCGCTGGAGATCGGTGGCGATGAAGTAAATCGCGTCGGGATCGTAGCCGAAGTGATCGATCGCCCGAAGTACCTCCTGGTGGATCTGGTCATCAGTGAGGTCGTAGAGGGTCGTCGTTGAACCGTCCGCGTGTTGGAAGATCACTTTCGCCGCGTTCGGGTACGGCTGTGGATCAATCCAGGTCCCCTTCATGATGCTCGAATCGTTGCTGACGTACGTCTTGGATCCGTTCGCGTTCTCCTGGTAGTACTGCGTCAGCGTCTCCATGTAAGGCGTGCCGCCGATCTGCTCGAAGAAGCCCGGCAGAAAACCGTACACGTTGGCGTTGTCGAAGTCGATGCTGAGGTCTTGCCAGTCCGGGCCCCAGAACGTGATGAACACCTTGGGGTGCGCGATGATGGAACCCCCAATATACGTCAGCTGATTCCCCCCCAGCAGAAGCCCACCGTGCAACGCCACGTTCACCACGATCTGGGCCTCCGCACTGAACAGGTTCGCGTCGTAGACGAACAGCCGGCCGTTCGTTCCGTACGCCCAGACGTTGTTCTGGAATGCGCGCAGGTTTCCCACGCCCGCCTTCACGTCGTCCCTTTCGAATGCTTGCTGCGCTGCGCGCAACTGAGCGAGCAGGTTCGCCAGCACCCTTGGCTCGACTTCCGGGCCGGCGACGCGTTCGGCCAGTTCCGCCGTGAGCATAGCCGGCGTCCTCACCCGGTTCTGGGCTCGGGCGATGCCATTGCCACTCCCGATGAGGAGCAGCGTTGGCAGCATAGCGGTCACCATCGAGCGAAGTGTCGGTATCATGGCTTCCTCCCTTCGAACGATCCGAAAGACCCGAACGATTTATTCTCATGCCTGGTGTGGGCGTTGGTCCCGGCGGTTCGCGCGGTTTACCGACTGAATGCTTCCGGTAGCCCGCCGTCGACTGGGATCACGTGTCCAGTCGTTTTCGCGCTCGCGTCACTCGCCAGCCAGCAGATGGCGTTCGCGCAATCCTGCGGCAGAATCGGCTGACGGGTGATGGTCCGCTTCGCGTAGAAGGCCGCCAATGTCATCCTCAGCGCCTCCGTCGGCTCATCGTCGTCGAAGGCCAGTCCGTACTTCTGCAGCGCGACGATCACGCGATCGCGGGGAAACATCGAGGATCCGGCAATCACCGTCGCCGGCGCGATCCCGTTCACCCGGACGAGCGGGCCCAGCCCGATGGCAAGTTCGCGGATCAGATGATTGACCGCGGCCTTGCTCACGTCGTAGGCCTCGCTGCCGCTCTTCGGCACGACCGCGTTCGCCGAACTGGTGAAGACGATGGCGGCCGGCAGGTTCTGCGCGCGCAGCACGCGCGCCGCTTCTTCAGCCAGCAGGTAGTTGCCGGTGACGTTGATGTGCAGCGTCCTGGCCCAGGCAGCTTCGGCGTTCCCGGCCGCCGGATCCGGCGTCGGATAGATCGCGGCGGTGTTGATCACGATGTCCACACCGCCGAAGGTCAGGATCGTCCGTCGGATCGCCGCGCCGATGCTGTCGCGCGACGCCAGATCGACGGCCGTCGCCATGCCCATCTCGGAAGACGAGGAGGTCCGCGCATCGGCCCACGCCGCCTCGGCGCTGGCCGCGTCGCGGTCGGCGACCACGACATGCGCGCCGCGGCCGGCGAGCAGGAGCGCGACCTCCCGGCCGATGCCGCTGCCGCCGCCCACGACGAGCACGATCTTCCGGCTGAACTCTCGCTCGGCCGGCATCCGCTGCAGCTTCGCCTCCTCGAGCGCCCAGTACTCGATACGGAACGCCTCGGTTCTCGGCAACGCCACGTAATTGTGAAAGCTCTTGAACTCTCTCGCCTGGTCCGAGGTTCGCGCCTGCGGCAGCGAGTCAAGCCGGGTTGTGTTCTCCTCGAGCGCTGTCGCCCCGGCCATCACGTGAACGGCGTTGACGAAGAACTCGGTCGTGATCCGCGCCTCCCGCTTGTCTCTCCCGAAACCGAACACGCCGAGGCCGGGGATGACGACGACCGACGGGTTCGAGTCGCGCAACGCCGGCGACTCTGGCCCGGCGCAGGATCGGTAGTAGGTCGCGTAGGCGTCGCGATAGCGGACAATCTCGTCGCTGATCCGCGCCGGGAGCCGCGCCGCGTCTTCGCGTTGCGGATCCCACGGCACGAACATCGGACAGATGCGCGTCCGCAGGAAATGATCGGGACAGCTGGTCCCCATCGCGCAGAGCTCCGCGGCCCAGCGCGAATTCGCAAAGGCGAGGGCGTCATTGGATTGGTCGTAGTGCGCGACGGCGCGGCGATTCGAGGAGACTTCACCGCGCAGATGCGGCAGAACGGCCGCCGCAGTCGATTCGCGATCAATTGTCAGCGTCACGCCGGCCCCGCCGAAGAGCGGCCGGCCCGACGCGCGCGCGTGATCCTCGACGAACTCGCCCATCTGATCGATGGTCTTGAGGCTGTTCACGTAGCAGTCGTACTGCGTCGCCCCCCAAGTGAAGAGCCCGTGGCTGCCAAGCAGGATGCCGTCGCATCCCGGGTGCTCCGCCACCGCGCGGCGCAGCATCATGCCGAGTTCGAAGCCGGGCCGCTGCCACGGGACCCAGACGATCTGCCGCCCGTATCGAGCGTTCAGCTCGTCCAGCTTCGAGCGACCGTTGGCGCTGGCCGCCAACGCGATCGCCCAGTCCGGATGCAGATGATCGACATGGTCGAACGGCAGGAACGCGTGGAGCGGCGTGTCGATCGACGCGGCCACACGGTGCTCGCCGAATGCGCACAGCGGGTAGAACCCGACCATCTCGTCTTCGAACGCTTCACCGCGATAGCGGGCGATCAACTGTTCCAGCTGGTCCAGGTACAGCATGGCGAAACCGGACGCGCCGATGGATCGGAGATCCCCGCCACTGCCCTTCACCGCCAGCACGCGCACCGGCTGCCCCGTCAGCGGATCGGGGAGCGTGAACTTCGAGCTCGTGTTGCCGCCGCCGAAATTCGTGATGCGCAAGTCGGCGCCGAGCAGATTCGAGCGGTATCTGAGGAGCTCGAGCGGATGAGCCGCCAGCGCGGCGGCGTCTTGCTGGTCCCACAGATGCGCCAGATATCTGGTCGCGGGCGGCGCCGTATCAGGCACAGCTGAACTCCACATACTGTTGAAACCGGCAGTATTCCGCATCCCACCGATCGGCGGCGAGCGGCTCGAACCGTTCGACCGGGAACGACCGATCGATGATTGCGCGCGCCTCCGCCAGCGACCCCACTGCGCCGGTCGCCAGCATCTGCATGCCGATGTTGCCAAGCGCCGTCGCTTCCGCCGGCCCGGCGGTCACCGCGCGTCCGGTCGCGTCGGCCGTCCATTGCTGGAGCAGCCGGTTGCGCGCACCTCCGCCCACGATGCGAATCTCGTCGAACCGCCGGCCGGTGACTTCTTCGAGCGACTCGAGGACCGCTCTGTACTTCAAGGCCAGGCTCTCGAGGATGGCGCGTGCGAAGGCCGTCGGAGAGTCAGGTTCGGGCTGCCCGGTCATCCGGCAGTACGACGCAATGGCCGCCGGCATGTCTGACGGATTGAGGAACGAGGCATGGTCGGGATCGACGAGCGATCGAAACGCGGTCCGCTGCGCGGCGGCGCCGGCGACCAGGGCATCGTAGCCGAGATCCTGACCCTGCGACTTCCAGTGCCGGCGACAGGACTGCAGCAGCCAGAGGCCTGCGATGTTCTTCAACAGCCGTGTCGTGCCGCAGACGCCACCTTCGTTGGTGAAATTCAGCGCCTGTGCTCTCGCAGAAATGACCGGCTCGCACAGCTCCGTGCCGAGCAGCGACCAGGTGCCCGAGCTCAGGAACGCCGTGTTTCCCGTTGCCGACACCGACGCCACAGCGGACGCCGTATCGTGACAGGCGGGAGCGACGACCGGTGTCCCTGACAACGTCGCCGACACGCTGGCCTGCAGCGCGCCGATGCTGGTCCCGGGTTCCACCAGCGGCTGCAGCAGCCGCGTCGGCAGCCCGATCTCCTCGAGCAGTCTCGTGGCCCATGTGCGTGTCCGCGCATCGATGAACTGCGTGGTCGTCGCGACTGTGTACTCCGACACCAGCTCTCCGGTCAGCCAGTAGTTCAGGAGGTCGGGGATCGTCACAAGCGCGCGCGCGGCGTCGATCAGGTCGGGTGTTGCGCGGCAGGCTGCGTAGAGCTGATAGATCGTATTGATGGGCAGAAACTGTATCCCGGTGATTGTGTAGATCCTGTCGCGGCTCACGTGCTGGAACACCGCCTCCATCGCACCGCTGGTGCGGCTGTCGCGATAGTGATAGGGGTTCTCGAGCAGGTCGCCTGACTCGCCGATGAGGGCGTAGTCGACGCCCCAGCTGTCGACTCCGATGCTTTCGAGCCGGCGGCGGCCGTTCTGCTCCAGCGCGTGCCGCATCTCTTTCCAGAGATGCAGGATGTCCCACAGCAGGGATCCGTTCTGGCGCACCGGCTCGTTGGCGAAGCGGTGCAGCTCGCGAAGGCCAAGCACGCCGTGGTCGAATGTGCCGACCATCGCCCGGCCGCTCTCGGCCCCGAGATCGAACGCGAGAAAGTGAGCCGTCACCGTCTCACAGGGGTTTGAGCCAGACGTTCCGGAACTCGACGGTCATCGGCGCGCCGACATGCATCTGAAATCCGAGCAGCCCGCCGAGTTGACGATTCTTCAGATCTTCGTCAACCACGAGGCTGGTGACCGCGCCATTCAGGACCTGGATGATCGTGCTGCCGCGCGCGATCAGGTGAACCTGATTCCAGTCGCCGACCTTGATCAACGCCTTCAGTTCGTCCGCGGTCTGCTGCAGGTTCCCGATCACCTTCGGCTTGGCCCCGTCGGGGATGAAGGTAGCCTGGCCGCGCATAGCGAGAAAGCCGCGGCCGCGCTCCTCGTAGATCTGACCCGTGAATTGATTGTCGGCGTCGATGTCGGCCTGGTAGCCCTTCATCACCCACTTGCCGGTCTCCGCGTCCGCCGGAAGTTGCACGCTGCGGAACT
>WNFX01006056.1_pt1 | contig 11578 bp, 14 predicted proteins | sample 5400111 | NCBI WGS metagenome assembly WNFX01 (sample SAMN13153363, study PRJNA577476) | soil metagenome | isolation source: 40 cm soil or saprolite under grassland replicate 1 | place: USA:California | collected 2016-06-15
AACCCAGTTTTAGCATGGAGCCATGGAAGAAAAAGCATCAACAGCCAAAATAATATTGGAGACACACCAAAAACCATCACGACATCTAAAACAGACTTGAAGAGCCTTTTTACCTGCATATCCCATGGAGCCGACGGTCTAAATACACTTACTCAGAACGAAGTTGTGAATTGTTATATGCAGACGATGCCAGCAAGCAATGCAACAGCAGCTGGTTCTAGCGTAAATCCCAATTTAACTAATGGCAACAATAACCCGATTGAGACTAGTGATAGCGGCTAAATACTGACTCAACAAAACAGCATAGCTACCATAGCTCCGCTGTTACTTCTCTGATATATCAAGGCAACAGATGATAATCATTATCTGCCTTTATGAATCAAGTACTCTCAGACTTGGAAGACCGGAAGAGAGCAAAAATAAACTCATATCTAGATCGAGGTGTTTGGAGGAGGAAAAGTTCCACGATTGCCAGATTTCTAGGATGTTGAATCATCTCTCTGTAAGCCATATCATATTGTACCAGCTAACCAAAATTGTCTGGAGTCGTTCGTGCAGTCTTCTGAAGGAACATCCTTTGTCATTCTTAGCTGACTTATGGTAGCCGCGCACTTAACATTTTGCCTCCCCTGATATGATTAGCTAGATCTACTTCATCTTATCGCTTAGGCAGATCTACATATATCGCTGTATGGTGTTCAATATCCACCCTAGCACAAGAGATAAATGTGTAACTCGATTCATAATCGATGTTAACTAGTTAAGTTGAAAGCCAGATCAGGGTCCGAAAATGATGACCGTCTCAAAGTCATTCGAGATGCTCACAACACAAAAAGAGACGCGGCTCAAGATCAACACACAGACAGAATGGAGGATTACTTAGAGGTCATTTATGAACTCATAAACCAGAAGGGCTATGCTACCGCTGTTGACATTTCTGAATCTCTCAATGTTAGCTCTCCAAGTGTAACTAAAATGCTCCAGCGACTCGATGAAAGCAAATATCTGCGGTACGAGAAATACCGAGGAATTAATCTAACAAATGAGGGAATTGCTGTTGCTGAAAATATTCGCGAGAAACACCACCTGTTAGCTGAATTTTTTAAAATGATTGGAGTTGATGAAAATACTGCTAACCTTGACGCAGAAGGCATCGAACATCACCTTCATCCGGAAACCTTGAAAAAGCTGCAGCAATTTATAAAAGGCTTTAAAAAGTAAAGGGAAGAGCTTTAGCAAACTGGATTCTAGTTTTTTGATAGATTAAGTGCATCCATCAATTGTTAATTGCTATAATAGCAGGTATAGACGACGAGAAATTTAGGGAGTACCTCATTATTGCTTAAGAGGTATGTGAAGTATATGCACCATTAACAAGAGAGCCATGCAATCTTTGAAAATTTTCACTCACTACCCACTATCATGAATCGCACAAAGGGCATCTGCCATGCTGAAACGGCTTTGTACAGATCTGCTCTCCACAGTTATATAATAATCCGCATCTTATGCATTGATGTAAAGGCACATAAACTCCCTCAACATGCAGATGCAGATGAGCACAGTGTATATATTGTAGTAGAGATGATTCATGGTGTCAACCAACACTATTTAGGATTTTCAATATATCTTCGATTAATTCAAAATGAGGTACTTCCTTCTCCATAGAAATGCGTAGTAGGTACCCATTGAATGGAAAAGATGCAAGCTTTATTCTCTCTCTTTCTGAAAAACTGTAGATGGTCCTCCCAAATTCTGCGTCAAAATCTTTACGCATCTCATTTCTGAGTGCAAATTCCAAATACAATTTCGATGAATCCTCTCTATGTTCCATCGATTGCATCCCTTGTCTCATCCCTCCAGCGACGAGCTTTCCCATTCGAGTTATAATACCTACGAATCGTATGTGTTGACTTAATCCAAAAATGTCATCACACAGTTTTTCAAATTGATGATGTTTGGAAATCATAGATTTTTTACTCTATTTGGCATTGTAAAAAGTACTTCTATTTGAGTGATCTCCTTCTTTAGAGTACTCTACTACTCCCCCTGTTAAGTATTATTATTAGTATTGGTTTATTTTTTCCACCATTTTTCACAATTCTGATGCTTAACGGTCTGTATCACATATACCAATGATTCGCACAAATGATACGTCCACTTAGTAAGAAATTCGTTCAATACTAATACCTGACGGGCTATTTGAAATGACACAGTCTAGGCAAGTTTACCAATCATGAAAATTCCCCTTTTTGGAACCCAAAATAACAAGAATGGCACATCTCTTTTCCATAAATCACACCTTTCTTACCACATTTACTACATCCCTTTTCAAAGTCAACAGTTGAATCTAAGGATTTAGCTCTTTGCATGCACTTCCCGCAAATAGGTGCTTCAAGGTTGAAGCTAGAAAGAAAACCAGAGCCGCACTGAAAACACTTTAGACTATACATCTGCCCCTTTGGTTTCCAACGTCTGAAAATGTTAATCATAATCCACCATATCCGCTCTGGAACCACGTCTGTCGCACGCAGCCTGGTTATATATTATTCCACATCTCATACAAAAACATTTCAATGTACCTCCATAAAATGGTACTGGACCACTTCTCAGACGAGGTATTATATCGCGTTAATCTCGGCATTGTCATATTACCTTTGATATTCTACTCGCGATGGGTATAAGTACAATATCCAAAATAATTTCAAGAACCGTCTACAGGTTTCGTCAGAATAATATGTTCACTCGGTAGCAATGGAAGCCGCGCGCTTCTATGCGCCTTCTCTCGTTTGTCAAAGTCAAGCAAGATCAATGATACTCAATTATCGAATGACCCAGGTAAATTATCATATTCTACCTAATACTATGACTTGTTGTTAAGTCATCCCTCTGCCCCGTTAAAAGGACACTTCGAAAGAGTGGTCTATCGAACGCATTTATTCAAGGGAAAGGAAGCAGTAAAGGCGTATCAGTCTGAGAATTATGATTATTGGAATTTGCTTGCCTGGAATTATCACCTTTCTGCTTATCATTGGGTGAACTGGTAGATATTGGAATATCGTTTGAACCCACATTCGTGCATCGCGTACTATTACCTTTACACTCATTATGTTGACTAACCTTTTGTTGATAGTTTTTCTTCTGGGCTATAGCCACCGACCCCTGCATGTTTGAGACTGTTAACTGCAATATCATAGAAAGTAATACCGAACCAATGATCATGGAAGCATAGAGTCTCAATACTTCATTTTATGTTATTGTCATTAGGTATATTTGAATTGTGGATTTTTATTCCATACTTTAATGCTCATAGATTATATGAGAACTATAATCACATTCTTCTATAAGTAATCTCATTAGACCATTAAAATAAAAAAGAACCCCCCATCACGCGCCGACAATTTTCCAGTACTCAAGGTCATTGCATCACATGTCGATAAATTCGACATGTGATTCCTCGACCTCTTCCGTAGGTACGATTTCCGTATTGTTGTTGAACGACTCTTCTTATTCATAAAAGTAGTAAGTTGATCTATGTAACTATAGTAATACATTTCATCTTCTATTCTAATGCTCAAGAGACGAATTCGAAAATGGATATATAGATAGAAAAAATATTGAAAATAGGATAAGTCTTTTGATAGATAATAAAAGAATAGCTGTAACGGCAAGCCTGCTCACCATGTTTGTGGCTGTCACAATCATCTCGTCCATATTCATTATTTCCCAGACACAAGATGGATTATTAGCAAAGAAAACCAGTGGAAATAAATCAAGCTCCGGTCAAGCATCCACCAACTCATCATCTTCATCACTACCATCATCAACGTCACCTTCTCCAACAGGTGATAGTCGGGGTAGTAGCAGTAACAGCGGCATTCCGACACATTGCGACCAACCAGGGTATCCATCTTGTTATAGTGTGGGTTATTCAGATGGCCAGAATGCACCTGGAACCAGTTGTCCGAGTGGTCATAGTAGGGGTTATTGTGATGGATATACTGCAGGTTCATTATCAGGTGTCAGCTCATCAGATACCGGAAAAAAAAATAGGATCAATCAAAACTCTGGAATAAATCTAAACCAAAATGGCCTGACCAATAGCAATATCAATTTGACAAGTAGTCCGTTCAGTCGTACAAACACTAAATCTGCTGTAAGTAATAATGCTGATGTCAGTTCTAATTTAGCGAACACACCATTATCGTCGTTTCACAAATCCAAATCCGAGAATCCATCATCCATAAAACAAAATTCCAAGGTAAACCTTAGCCAAGCAGGGCAGAGCAATAGCAATATCAATGTCACAAATAGTCCAAACAGTAATGTGAATAGCAAGTCTAGTATTAGTAATAATGCCAATGTGAAATCTAACGTAATTAATAGCCCAACCTCATCATCTTCTACATATTCCGGCACATCATCATCGCCATCTACCGTAACTCAAAACTCCAAAACCACAGTGAATCAAGGAGCGCAAAATAATGCCAATATTAATGTCAACAATAGCCCAGGAACACGCATAACAAATGAACAAACAATAAAACAATCAGTCAGGATAAATAATGAGGTAAACAACATAATCAAAAATAATGAGGTAAACAACATAATCAAGCAGAATACTATTTCAACTCCCATGCAGCCGTTAACAGACATAGTAACAGTAAAGCTAGCTAAATCTTCAATGTCAAGTGGCGCGTTATTTCCACTCGCAGATGTAGAACCATATAGGGTGATAGGAGGTCACATTACAGCAAATCTTCCAAGTAGCTCACAACAAAATATCGTAGTAGCTCAAATTTCAGACAACGGCCAAATCCAACATGCTGTAATATTAGATCTAAAACAAATTACAGGATCAAATCTAGACCAGAATTCCCTTTATGAAACAAGCCTAGGCTCAGACATTAGCGGTACAAATCCATTTACAGGAAATTCAGATGAAGTAAGTTCAATTACAAATCTGTTTTTATGGAACAACAACCAACAGTCAATTGTATTCGATAATGCAAATGGAGTTACTATGAATTTGATATACAAGTGATGAGACATAGCGGTTAAACCGAAGAACGTTTTACCACTTTTTAATTGTCGGCCAAAAGGAGTCTAGTAACTGTACGATACAACGAATGACATTTAGAATAAGATCTTATAAGGGCTCACGAAAGCACAGTTACAGTACGCACAATCAATCTCTAATCTACAACTTGATTGCTATGGTGAAAAATACTACTGCTCAGAGTATTGTTTCACGTAATAGTTATTAGCGACTGGCCGTTCCTATAATAGCACCTCAAGGGCCTTCTATAAAAGAATTTGTAAAGCATGATTTTTTTGCAAAACAGAATTCTGTTACAAAATCGAGACTATTATTTGCTCGCAAGTTCTGCCTTTATGTGGTTAACTAGATCCTCTATTTCGATAGGCTTAACATAACAGTCTAAATCCATTGTGGGGAATATTTCTCTCAGCGATTCATAATAAACTTCATGTGCTGTAATAAAGCATGCTTTAACTTTGCTGTCTATCTTTTTGATTTTTTCATATAGTTCAAATCCGTTAATCTGTGGCATCTTGACATCTAGCAGTAGAAGACCGTATACCCCAGGCTTGAAATTTGATAGCGCCAAAACTGGATCGATGAACGCGTCTACTACAAAACCATTTGCTTCTAACCCTTTCTTGAATGTGAAAATAATGTCCGGCTCATCATCCACAAGAAGTAGTCTATTATTACCCGAGTCCCTTTGCTCAACCTTGATAGTGGGTTCAACCTTGATAGTGGGTTCAACCTTGATAGTGGGTTCAACCTTGATAGTGGGTTCCTGATTCGGTTGCAAAATGATACATTAATGTAAACGTGGATGAGCTATATTATTATGATCGTCGGCGTAATGACCCGACCACCTCGAAAAGCAGGTGTTACTGATGTCCTAACTCAATCAAATTTAACACCAATGAGGGGGGTACAAGGCGTATCTTAATCTTAATCTTAATCTTAATCTTAATCGTTTTTTCCTCGAAAATAGGATGGATAAAATCGTATTTATATACCATATTAGGACGTCAAATTTGGAAAATACGAAACTCATTGAGGCAACCTCGGTAATCCATTGGGACAATGACAATGAAATGCCTTGTTCTATTAGTGATGATATTAGGAGGCTCTTTGATGCCATAGTAAACTTCTTCAACTGCCTTTCTTATATGATAGAGAAGTTGAAAAATCTTGACGTAACAACGAATGGATAGTCTTAGGCTGAGAGTAGTAATGTCTAAATCATCTATAAATTATACAATACGTGAAATAGAAGAAAACGATATAGAAAGCGGTGGATTGTTAGAAGTGCTAGAGAATTTAGCTCCAGTTGGAGGTCTCAGTAAACCTGCCGCGAACGCAATACTTAAGGAGATAAAATCAAATCCACTTCACAGAATATTTGTTGCCGTTGTTGAAGATGGCAGAAACCAAGGTTTGATAATAGGAACAACGACGCTCCTTGTCGAACCAAAATTCATTTTCTGTGGAGGACGAGTAGCACATATCGAAGATGTAGCAGTGAGGGCTGGGTATCAGAGGAAAGGCATTGGATTCAGGCTTGTAAACTACGCCACCGAACAAGCAGCAATAATGCGATGCGTAAGAACAGTACTCGATTGTTCAGATGAGAATATTCCGTTCTACGAGAAGATCGGCTATTCACATCACGGTAATAGCATGAAAATTCAGCACATACACGATTAATAAAATACAAACGGTCATTTCAGGCTCATAGAAAATTAAATCGATAGCTTGAGCTTGGCGGCCATCTTCTAAGTTGGGGCAGAAATGACTTTCAAAGATAGTACTATGTGGGTACATATAGCACTATATCCGTTCTTTTGATTAGGCATGCCGTGACATACGCATGGCTAAGTTTCCTGCTTTGTGAAGAAGTCCTAAACTATGTGCCGTATTCTTTGTGCCACAAGTCTTTATCCCTATAAATGGACATTAAACATAACATGATCATCAAACGTAAAAGTTTATACGTATTGAGACCGGATGACAAAATTGCATCTGGCGAGCTAGCTATAATTGAGATTATTTAATGACTACGCTGATATAGAACATAAGGTTAAAAAAGAACCAGTTAGGCACGAATTATTTGCAAGCATAGCTATTCCCTTTCACAAGGGATGTGATCTACTTGCTAGGACTATTGCAAGCCTGACCCAACAAACCTACCCAAAAGATCGATTTGAGGTCATTATCGCGGCTGATGCTAATCATACCGATGCAAAATTGATCGCTGATCATTACAAAGGAGACCTGGATATCAAATTAGTAACTCTTTCTAATAACGGCTTTGGGCCAGCAAGCTCTAGAAATGCTGGGATACAGGTCGCAAAGGGCGACGTTATTGTCTCTCTCGACTCGGACATGATATGTCCTCGTCGATACCTAGAATCACACATGGACTGGTTTCATAAATCAGCCAATATTGCGACGATCGGGCTTCGAAAATTTGTGGAAGCAAGCACAATTCAACCTGAAGATATTGTTCGCAACTTCCACTTGATATCATCACTCCCAGCAATATGTAGTATTTCAAATACACTAGTAGGCAGTCGTAGAGACAAGAGAATTCCTGAACTTGAGCAACTAAGGAGTCACCCGTTTCCAAGCAATTGTTTTCATGGCGGTAATGTAGCATACTGGCGTGACGATGCTATCAATATCGGACTATGGGATGAGGGATTCAATGGCAATTATGGCTATGAGGATATAGAGTTCGGACAGCGCCTGTTTGAGAATGGTACAAAGCTAGTTTTCGAAATTGGTGCTACAACATACCATCAAGAGAATAATTTCGTTTCACCTTATGAACGACAGAAGGGCCTGTCAATAAATAGGATAAAACTTTATGAGCGTTATCCTGCGCTTGCAAGATTCCGAAAAGATATTGTGGGGTCTTTATAGCACCTAATTTTTCTTTACCTTGTAAGCGCCCATCTTTACTCACGATTTATTCATAATCACAGGTATATCCAGGTGGGCTTCATTTTTTATATGGGCTAAACCAGTTTGATAAATGGCAGGAATTATCAGCTTTCAAAATATGGTTTATATCTTTCGACTAGATCCGAAAGGGGAAACCGTTTGCCTCCCACTATCTTTATGTCAACATTAGACTTTCCGTTCTTAATGTCTATAATATTGTAAGAGCATTCAAAAAATCCTCTAAATCGGGATGACGACGCTGTTCCAGCATATGCAATATCCAAAGCACCTAGTCTCCAAACCCAGGGTCTATGTTTATGACCACAAAGAACTAAATTGACTTTAGATTGAAAACATGCCCTTAAAGTGTCACCAGCATCAAAAACAACGTTCTTGTCGGTACCTGTATCAGGAATTCCTATCAAATGGTGGTGCATTGCAACAATCTTTGTTTTGTGGTCATATTTACTCATGGTCTTTTCCATCCACAAATTCTGCCTGTATCCAACCTCTCCTTCGTCTCTGTCAGGACGAGCCGTGCTAATAGTCAGCAGTACTACATCATCATCAAACTCGTAGATATCTTTCGGTGAGGGAAATAATTTCTTGAGAAGTAGATAGCCCGTATGACGATAATCATGATTTCCGGCTAAAACTATTATGTTAGAGCAGTTAAACCTGCTAATTTCCGCATAGGCATGTTCAAACTGGTATAGCAACCCATCATCAGTGAGATCGCCTGTAACTACGATCGCATCGGGCTTTAATTTATTGTTAATCTCATCAACTAGAATATCAAAGACATCTTGTTTGAAATAACTTTCGCCAATATGAATATCTGATACTTGAACTATTTGCATTTTTGTCCATCCAACTATACGGCACACACTGGCTCTTAATATCATTGTCTTTTTGCTTCAGGTGGGTTTAAATTCATAGATTCATACGATGTGATCCTGACAAAACGCTCGACGAACATTTGGGGGGAAGTCGAACTTAAATAATTACCTAATTACAACGATCACGGTATGATCAATATAATTTATGAGGAAGTTGCTCATGGAATTAGCTTTACAATCTTCACAAATATTTTTCAGTACTCTTGTTAGTATATTTTGCCAATATCTCTCTACGGCAATACCAGCAAGATCTGAAAACTAACGTACAAATCAAATATGCCCTCGTCTGAGGTTTCGCCTTTGTTGAACTTATTTTCAAGTTTAGATGGATAAGACTATCTATTCCTCGTCTGACTGATAGCGGTTACTATTGTCTTCAATATGGACTTCTGAATAGAGCTGCAGTTATTGAGAATATCATTGTTAATGTATGTAATAGATTTTTACGCCTGAAGTCAGTGAACACGAATAGAACTGACGCCGCCCCTACTGCAAAAGCTGTGATAGCTCAGACTATCAGTAATACGCTATCAGCAAGGGATATTGTTGTCGAGACAGTATTCATAACTGACTCTAAATTCTCACAAGCATTTGCTAACCAAGTAGAATCAAAGGTAGTAGCGTTCAAAACGTTTCTAACAGAACAAAATAACCTGAAAGCTACACAAGTAATTGCAAACCAAACCGTTGTTCAGGCTCAGGCAACAGCAAGAGCAAACGTAGCCAGAGCCAACGGTGAATCTCAGGCAATCAAGGTCATTACAGTACAATTAAAACAAATTCCACAATGTCTTCAATGGCTATCAATTAGCAGGTGGAACGGACAAATGCCTTTATGCTCTGGGCAGTGGTATAGTTCCTTTTTTCCAATTACCAGTATCAACAACGCCACAGAACCAAACAAAACAATAGGTACGTTGTCTGCAGATGGTAATGGTGAGAATTGCTAGGTTGTGACTAGACGATAAACCATAAAGTAAATAGCAGGTTATGACTATTGTACTTACCTATGAGCGAATTTGCCTTCTTCAGATTTAGAAGTAATAACATGCTGACAAAGGAGGAGGAGGAGCACAAAGAGGAGATTATGCTATTAACAGAGGAGGTATTGCAGGCCAAAGGCATCCAATGTGATGCTAGAATCTCAAAAATCCCTGAACAAGAATTAATAGAAATTCTCGAGAAAGTCAGAGAGCTTCGTAGAAAGAAGAAGAAAAGAGAATCAGGTACTGAAATTCTTAAGGAAGAGGACGTATATATACGCAATAGGTGATAAAATGGAAACCACAACTCGCTGGCTTTCAATGCTCGGTATAGGTACGTTATGCTTTGGGATATCGCTATTCGTACTAAGAATTCCAATACGAACCATCATCGTATTTTTCATCATTGGAGTACCGCTAGTTGCTCTATGGCTATATGTTGATGCAAAATCAAAGCAACAGAAGAAGATCACTTCTGAACCCACCGCCGCGAAACAAGTCTGTATATGCTCGATTTGTAAACATGACGAAGCAAGGGCTTGTTTCGAAGAAAACTGTGCATGCTGCCTTCTGACAAAAGGAAATACTGTTATTGGACATTCCGTTAATCCGTTGCAGTAGAACATAATATACCGGATTAGGCCCGTTAAGAAAAGTAGTACTAGTATTCATACAATCTGTTGGAACTACTACCGCTCATTAGAATACCAAAGGTGTAAAGGTTCTTAACGTTCATAGTAAGCCATCAACTGTAGCTACAATTTGATTTAGCATTGGAAGCTGTACTTCCACCGGTTTTTATGGATTTTAATAAAAATGTTTTGATCGAAAATCAGGCGAGTCGCCATCCTGCAAAGCACCTCCGAAACAAATTACTCAAGCCCGGACGACAATCGGCAATACTACTTCAAGTCATTCCGGTCGGAACCTACACAGTTAAATCGAGAGTATACACATTTGGTTGGCAATAAACTACTAGTTCGCAGCCTCGTCGACTAAGCTCGAGCCAAAAGTAGTACGTAAAAGGAAAGACTCAGTCTAATTGTAATAGTTTACCTATCTCACTTTATCAAAATAACTTTGCTGTAAAACCTAATTGCAACTATCCTATCCAAAAATCGTTTTAATGTTTTAGATTTTGAACCAATTTTACACGCTAGCACAACGAATAACTTACATTATTTATTTTTCATTTAGAAGAATCTAAAGTCTTCCTTGACTGATATCAATACTACATGTGTATTTGTCCTATCAACATACGGCAGTGCTAAATCCTTTTTTACGAAATTGCTAAGGTGTGTTCTATTCTTGAATTTTGCAACAACTATCATATCAGTTAAACCCGTAATATCGTATACAGCACAAACATTAGGGAATTTTGCAATGTGTTTTTCAACTTCTGCTATTTTTCCTTTAACAGATGTAACCTCAATAATTGCGGTTAGATCATAACCTAATTTCTCATGATCTAATATAGCTGAATAACCTTTGACAACGCTATCACTTTCCAGCTTTTTTACCCTAGAAAGTACTGTAGGAGGAGAGACACCTATTTCATCGGCTATTTTCCTATATGAAAGTCTAGCATCTGACAGCAGCTTTCCGAGTATTTTAACATCTGTTTCATCCATTCGTATCATATCATGGATAATTGACAAATAAAAGCTATTTCCAACGAATAATTATCGTATACTAATAAACTGCTTATCAAGCCG
>WNFX01006057.1_pt1 | contig 11578 bp, 8 predicted proteins | sample 5400111 | NCBI WGS metagenome assembly WNFX01 (sample SAMN13153363, study PRJNA577476) | soil metagenome | isolation source: 40 cm soil or saprolite under grassland replicate 1 | place: USA:California | collected 2016-06-15
TTCGTGCCGACCAGCGCGAGCTGGCCGGACAGGCCGCCCGCGATGAAAACGAGCCCGATGATGACGCTGCTCATGCGCCCTCCGAGGGGACGGGGAAGGGCCACGATAGGGAGCGGATTCAGCGCTGGGCTAGGTCGCCCATCACTTCCTGACATAATCACATATCCGTCAACAACTTCCCACACAGGTGTGCACGTCTCCACATCGGGAGGCGGAAAGAATCAACCTCGGATCAACATCTATTTCTCCACATGCAATGTGGATAGTGGATAAACTGCGCACCTGTGCGGCACTCCCACTATTTGTGATGTGGAAAAATGAATAGATTTGCACCATTGCCGGGCGATTCCTATATTGGGCGCCGTTCGGGGATTTTCCCCACAGCCCTCACCCGTCCATGTTGGAGCCCTAGCTATGGCACGGTCGAACGGAGGCAAAGCGAAGGCGTTCTTTCGAGCCAATCCTTCCGGAGCCTTCGACCAGTACCTGCAAGACATCCAAAAACTCCCGCTGATTAAGGATCCCGCTGAGGAACGCCGCTTGGCGCGACGCGTGCAGCGGGGCGATGAAAAGGCCGCCGAGCGCCTCGTCACCGCCAACCTCCGCTTCGTCATCTCCTACGTCAAAAAGTATCAAGGGCATGGCCTCGACCTCTCTGAGCTGGTCGCCATCGGGAACGAAGGGCTGCTCAAGGCGGTGAAGAAGTTCGATCCCGATCAAGGCGTGAAGTTCATCTCATATGCCGTGTGGTGGGTCCGTCAAGCCGTCCTGAAGGCGCTCGCGGAGCAGACCCGCAGCGTGCGCATCCCGCTGAATCAGAACTCGCAGCTCATCCGGATGAGCCGGACCGAGACGTACTTGTCGCAGGAGCTCGGCCGGGAGCCAACCGATGATGAGATCGCGATGGCGCTCGAGGACACGGTCGAGAACGTGCGCACCGCGCGCCGCATGACGGCGGCCGAGCTGTCACTGGACGCGCCGGTGGATCGAAGCGACAAGGACGCGGCGACCCTGGGTGAGCGCTTCGCGGGCCAGGAGGGCGGGGAGATCGAGGAGAAGACCGACGGTAAGCTGATGCGCGAGTTCATCGATCGCATCTTCCACAAGTACCTGACGCCGCGTGAGCGCAAGATCCTCTATCTCTACTACGGCCTCGAAGAAGGCAGCGAAGCCATGACGCTCGAGAAGATCGGGGCGCTGATGGGAGTCACGCGGGAGAGGATCAGGCAGATCAGGGAACGGGCGTTTGAGAAACTCAGAGAGTCTCCGGATGGACGAGCGTTGAAGGGGTTCTGGAGAGCGGCGTAGACGGCGAGGTAGACGCCCAGGCGCCAAGACGCCGAGTGGATGTGAGATGCGAGTGGTCAGGAATAGCTCTTCCTGGCCACTTTTCGCTCATATCCACTCGGCGTCTCGGCATCTAGGCGTCTGCCTCACCGTCTACATACTATTAGGCATGGCTCGGGAACTCCCGATTTTTCCGCTACCGATTGTCCTGTTTCCCGGGGCTCCCCAGCCATTGCACATCTTCGAGCCTCGCTATCGGCAGCTGCTCCAGGACTGTCTCGCGGCCGACCGGCGCTTCGGCATCGCCTACGTAGCGCCCGATCCCGCGCCCGACGCCGATCCCCTGCCGGCCCCGGGCGACGTGGGCTGCGTGGCGCTGGTCCGGTCGAATCAGGCGCTCCCCGACGGGCGCTCCAATATCCTGACGGTCGGTGAGCGCCGCTTCGTGCTGCGGGGCTGGATCTCGAGCACGCACCCGTACCGCGTCGCCGAGATCGAGGAATTCGACGACGACCCGACCGATGCCGCCGAGGTGACGACCCTCGCCGCGGATGTGCGGGAAGGATTCGGGCGCCTCGCGCGGGCGCTCGGCGTGCTCACCGAGCGGGAGGACGAGGAGGTCGAGCTGGCGAGCGATCCCCAGCTCCTCTCGTTCCAGGTCGCGGCGTCGCTCGAGCTCGACGCGCCGGCGAAGCGGGCGCTCCAGGCGCTCCGGAGCACCAGCGCCCGGTTGCGCCAGCTCGCGACCGTGCTGGGCCCCGTCGCGGCCGACGCCGAGCGCCGGGCGGCGGTGCGTCGAGGGGCGCGGGGGAACGGGCGTGGCGGCCGGCACCCCGAGATCGAGCGCGCCACGTGACCGGCGGCGGAGCGGCAGTGGACCGGGGGGGATCCCTGGCCGCGGCGCTCGCCGAGATCGTCGGCGCGCGACACGTGCGCACCGCGCTCCCCGAACGGATCACCTACGCGCGCGACGGGCTGCCGACCCATCGGCGCGTACCCGGCGTGGTCGTGCTCCCTGGGAGCCGGGACGAGGTGGTCGCGATCGTGCGGCTGCTCGCCGCGCTCGGCGTGCCGTTCGTGCCGCGGGGCGCCGGCACCGGCCTGTCGGGCGGCGCGCTCGCGGCCGACGACGCGGTGCTGATGGTGCTCACGCGGCTGAACCGCATCCTGGCGATCGACCCGAAGAATCGACTCGCGGTGGTCGAGCCCGGCGTCGTGAACGTGCGCCTCTCCGCCGCAGCGGCGCCCCACGGCCTGTACTACAGCCCCGACCCGTCGAGTCAGACCGCCTGCACCATCGGTGGCAACGTGGCCGAAAACGCCGGTGGGCCGCACTGCCTCAAGTACGGCGTGACCGCGACCCACGTGCTCGGACTGGAGGTCGTGCTCGCCGACGGGCAGGTCGTCGAGCTCGGCAGCCCCGGCGGTGAAGCGTGGGGGCCGGATCTCGTGGGCCTGTTCGTGGGCTCGGAGGGCAACTTCGGGATCGCGACGCGAATCCGGGTGCGCCTGCTGCCCGTGCCGCGCGCCATCCGAACCCTACTCGCGGATTTCAGTGCGCTGCGGACGGCGGGCGAGGCCGTGTCCGCCGTGATCGCCAGCGGCATCGTGCCCGCCGCCCTGGAAATGATGGACCAGTCATGCATCAATGCCGTGGAAGACTCGGTGTACGCGGCGGGCTATCCGCGCGATGCCGCGGCGGTGCTGCTGGTCGAGCTCGACGGCGGTCGCGAGGAAGCCGTGGCCGCGGACGCGGACACGATCGCCGGCATCCTGCGGGCGCACGGCGCGCGCAGTGTGCTCAGCGCCGCGGACGCGAAGCAGCGGGAGCGGCTGTGGCAGGGCCGCAAGAAAGCGTTCGGCGCCATGGGCCGCCTGTCGCGTGACCTCGTCGTACAGGACGCGGTGGTCCCTCGCTCCTCACTTCCGGACGTGTTGGAAGCCATCGGCCGGATCGCCGCCGCCTACGGGCTCACCGTCAGCAACGTGTTCCACGCGGGGGACGGCAACCTGCACCCCAATATCTCGTTCGACGGGCGCGTACCGGGCCTCAAGGCGCGCGTGGATCAGGCGAGCGGGGAGATCATGGCGGTGTGCATCGCCGCCGGTGGCACCATCACGGGCGAGCACGGCATTGGGCTCGACAAGCTGCGCTACATGCCGCTGATCTTCGACGGCGATGCGCTGGCCGCGATGCGGGCCGTGCGGCGGGTATTCGATCCGCTCGAGCGGGTGAACCCGGGGAAGGTGGTGCCGGTGCACGCGTGTCGGGAATGGAGCGGATTGCGGATTGCGCCGCGAGGCGCGCGATGAGCTTAGTCGACCGCGTGCGCGCCCTGCTCGGCGACGACGCCGTGGACGTCGCGGCGACGCCCGACGGCGTGCCGCGCGTCGCTCCCGGATCGCCCGACGCCGTGGCGCTGCTGTTTGGCACCGCGCGCGAGGAGGGATGGCGCGTCCGGGTCGAAGGTGCGGGCACCTGGCTGCCGGCCGACGCCCCCGCCGACCTGGCGCTCACCACGCGTCGGCTCGACAAAGTCCCGGCGATCGAGCCGCAGGATCTCTCCGCGACCGCCGAGGCCGGGATCGGCTGCGACCTGCTGCGCCAGCAGCTCGCCGACCGCGGCACGTGGCTCGCGCTCGACCCGCCGGGGCTGGCCGGCCGCACGCTCGGCTCAGTGGTGGCGACGGCGACGGCGGGACCGTTGCGGCAGGGGTTCGGGGCCGTGCGCGATCACCTGCTCGGCGTCACCTTCGTCACCGGCGACGGCCGCCTGGTGCAGAGCGGCGGGCGCGTGATGAAAAACGTCGCGGGTTACGATCTCACGAAGCTCGCGGCGGGCGGTTTTGGGGCGTTCGGCGTGATCGTGCTGGTGCACCTGCGGCTCCGCGCCCTCCCGCGCGCCGATCAGACGCTGGTGCTCGAAGGGTCGCGCGAGGACTTGACCCAGGTGGCCGATGACATCGCCGCGGCGGCCGTGCAGCCCGCCGCACACGAGCTCATGTCACCGGCGCTCGCGCGGCGCGAGCGCTGGATGCTGGCGGTCCGCTTCGCCGGCTCGGCGGCGCTCGTGTCCGCCGAAGAGGCGGCGCTGCGCGCCGCCACCGGGGGACGCTTCAGCGCGCTGCGCGCGGACGAGGCCCACGCCCTGTGGATGCGCGCCGCAGAGAGCTTCGCCACACGACCCGTGACGTTCCGGGTCGGCGGACTGCCCGACTCGGGCGACGAGCTCCTGGACCTGCTGCAGCATCAGGTGGGAGACGAGTGGATCTCGGCCAGCCCCGGCGTCGGCGCGATCCGGTGGGGTGGCGAGACCACCGTGGACCGCCTGCGGCGGCTGCGCCGCACGCTGGCCGGGCTCGAAGTACCGCTCACGCTCGAGCGGGCCCCGTGGCCCGTGCGGGTCGCCGTCGGTCACTTCGGCGCTTACCGCGAAGGCGTGGGCCCGCTCGTCGCCGGGCTGCGGCGCACGTTCGACCCGGGCGAGGCGTTCGTGGTGGCCGTCGAAGGCACGGAATGACGGATCGGGGCGGCTTCGAAGGGTTGGACTCCTGCGTTCATTGCGGCTTCTGTCTCCAGGCGTGCCCCACCTTCCTCGCCACCGGTGACGAATCCGACAGCCCGCGCGGCCGCATCGAGCTGATGCGAGCGCTCGAGGCGGGCGAGCTCGCTCCCGCCGATCCGGGTGTCGCCTTGCACCTCGACCGCTGTCTCGGCTGCCGTGGGTGCGAGCCCGTCTGTCCGTCGGGCGTGAGCTACGGCCGCGCCCTCGAGGCGGCACGCGCGCTGCTGACCGAGCGCCGCGGCGTGCCGCCCCTGGTGCGCGCTGCCCTCGGAGCACTCACCGGCGCGGCAGGGGGAGGAACGCGCGCCGTGTACGCGCTGGCGCGATTCGCGCGCGCGACGGGAATACCCAGGAGCCTGGCGGGCTGGGGCAGGTTGCGGTTCGCCATGGGGATGCTGGGCGCTACCGCGCCGGCGCGGAAGGTCGGTGGAGGTCGGTGGAAGTCGGTGAAGGTGGGTGGAGGTACCTCCCCCAACCTCCACCAACCTCCACCAACCTCCACATCCTCCACCGTCCTGCTGTTTCGCGGTTGCGTCATGGACGGCCTCTTCTCGCACGTGCACGACGCCACCATCCGCACGCTCGAGGTAAACGGCTACGCGGTGCGGGAAGCCCCGGCGCAGGTGTGCTGTGGCGCCCTGCATGCGCACGCCGGTCTGCGCGACGAGGCGCGGCGGCTCGCCCGCACGAACGTCGCCGCGTTCGGCGACGACGCTACGCCCATCGTCGTCAACAGCGCGGGGTGCGGGGCGATGCTGAAAGAGTACGGCCACCTGGTCGAGGTCCCAGCGGATGGGGAGCGCTTCGCCGCGCGCGTGCGGGACGTGAGTGAGCTGCTGGTCGAGCGCGGCCCCCGGCCCGGCGCGCCCCTCGATGTGACCGTCGCCTACGATCCTCCGTGCCACCTGCTGCACGCCCAGCGGATCTCCGGGCCGCCGGAGCGGATGCTCGGCGCGATCCCGGTGCTGCGCGTGATCTCGATGCCCGACGCCGCACAATGCTGCGGCAGCGCGGGACTGTTCACGCTGGTCGAGCCCGCGATGTCGCGCGCGGTGCTCGCGCCGAAGCTCGCGTCCCTCGCCGAAGCCCGGCCACAAGTCGTGGCGACCGGCAACCCAGGGTGTCTCATGCAGCTCGGAGCCGGGCTCGCCGCCGCGGGCGTCCCCGCCACGGTGCGTCATCCAGTCGAGCTGCTCGACGAGTCGTACCGGGCGGCGGGCTATTATGCTTGAGGGATGACGGAAGGGCTGCCGCAGGTCGCGCGGGTCGAGCCTGGTGAGGTCACCTCGACGCTCGTCACCGCGCTGTACACCGGCGCGGTGGTGTCGCGCGTCGAGGCGGGGGTGGTGGCGCTGACGGGCCCCGGTGCGGTCACGTCCTTCCAGGGCCTGCTGACCAACGACGTCGAGCTTCCCGGCGATGGTGCATTCGTCTACGGCGCGCTCCTCACGCCCAAGGGGATGATCGTCGTGGACGGCTGGGCGGCTCGGCTGGGCGCCACGGTGAGCTATACGGTGCCCGCGGACGGCGGGGGACGCGAGCGCGCGCTCGCGATCTTCACGCGCTCGGTGCCCCCGCGTCTCGCCCGCGTGAGCGACCGCACTGTCGATGTAGCGGTCTATCGCCTGGCGGGTCCGGGCGCGCTCGCGGTGGCCGGGGCGGCGGGCCTCGACGTGCCGCCCGTCGCCGGCCGGGTGCTGGTGCGGCCCGACGGCACGGAGATCGCGCGGGCCACCGAAGCAGCCCCGTTCGTCCTCCAGGTGACAGCCCCCGAGGCGGCGGCCGCCCTGCTCGGCGCGCGCCTGGAGGCCGCCGGCGCGGTGGCGGCCGGCGCGGCCACACTCGAGCTCTCCCGGATCCTCGCTGGTTGGCCGCGTCTCGGCGCCGAGCTGGACGATAAGACCATCCCCCAGGAAGCGCGCCTCGACGAGATCGGCGGCGTGTCGTACACGAAGGGCTGCTATACCGGCCAGGAGACGGTCGCGCGGCTGCACTTCCGCGGCCACGTGAACCGTCTGGTGCGCGGCTTGCTGTTCGATCCGGAGCCGCCGGCCGCCCCCGCCGACGGCTGGAGCGTGGTGACCTACGTCGATCGCGACGTCGGCCGGGTGACGAGCCTCGCGTTCGTGCCCGAGACCGGCGTGGCCGGCGCAGGGCGCTGGATCGGCCTCGCGCTGATCCGGCGGGAGGTGGAGCCGGGCTCGGTGGTGCGCGCCGCCGGCCGCGACGCGCGGGTGGTCGACCTCCCCTTCGCCTTCCCGGTCGCCGCGCCGGCATGACCGTGCTCGTCACGGGCGCGAGCGGCCTCGTCGGCAGTCACGTAGTCGAGGCCCTCGCCGCCCGCGGCGAGCCGGTGCGCGCGCTGGTGCGGCCCGCGAGTCGCGCCGCCGTCCTGCAGCTCGGGGCGGAGGCGGTCGCGGGCGACGTGACCGACCCGGCCGCGTGGCAGGCCGCGGCGCGCGGCGTCCGCGCCATCGTGCACGCCGCCGCCATCGTGCAGCGCCGGGCCTCCTGGGAGCAGTACGTCGCGGTCAACGTCGACGGCACGCGACACGCCGTCGCCGCCGCCCGAGTGGCGGGCGCGCGGCTGATCCACATCTCATCGGTGGCGGTGTACGCCGGCTCAGCGGCATATCCCGCGACACCCGAGCGGCGGGATGAAGATTTCCCGTTCCAGCCGATCGCGGCGCTCGATTTCTACGCGCGTAGCAAGCGAATGGCCGAGGACGTGGTGTGTGAAGCGGCGACGCATCGCGAGCTCGATATCGCGTCGCTGCGCCCGAACGTCGTCTACGGGGAGCGGGACCGTTTGTTCACGCCACGCGTGATCCGCGCGGCGCGGCTCCGGTTCGTGCCCCAGATCGGTCCCGGCACGAACCGCCTGTCGTGCGTGTACGCGGGCAACGTGGCGGCCGCCGCCGTCGCCGCGCTGGACGCGCCGCTTCAGGGGTTCCGCGCATACAACGTGACGAGCGACGCGCCGCCCGCGCTGTCGCAGCGCGAGTTCTTCGCCGCGTTTGGGGCCGCGCTCGGCCGGCGCCCCTGGTCGATTCCGATTCCCACGCCGCTCGCCGGCTTCGCGCTCGGCCTGTTCACCGCCCGCCGACTGGCGCGCGCCGCGGTGTCCTTCGTGTCGGGTGAGAATCCGTACAGCGACGAGCGCATCCGCGCCGAGCTCGGCTGGCGGCCGCCGACCCAGGCCCGAGAGGCGATCGGGCGCACCGTCGCCTGGTTTCTCGCAAACGAAAAGCCCGGGCGCTAGTCCCGGGCATCGTCTCTGTCCTGTCCGGCTCCTGGCTACGCCCGGCGCTTTTTCTTGGCGGTGGGCTTGGCGGCCGGTTTGGCGGCCGGGGCCATCTTCTTCGCCGTATCGGCCATCATCTTGTGGGACGTGTCGGCCATCATCATGTGGGACGTGTCGGACATCATCATCTTGGACGTGTCGGCCGCCGGAGTGTGGGTCGTCTGCTGCTCGGCTTTCTGACACGCGCCCATCGCCACCAGGGCGAGGACCATTGCGAGACGCTTCATGCGAGCTCCTCTAGAGAAAAGAGTAGCGGTGCGGGGTTCGGCCGGGGAAAACCTAGCGGCGGGCCTCCCGGAGTCAAGGCCGCGGCGCGGTGCCTGGTGTATCAGCCCGATATGACCGACCGCCGCAGCTTCGTCGCGTGGCTCGGCACCCTGCCGCTCGGCGGCAGGCACCGCCCGCTGGGCTCCCCCCCGATTGTCATCGAGGCGACCCCGACGGCGCTCTACCAGCAGCCCGATGGCCGCAACAACCTCGTGCGGGTTGCCGTGACGGGCCTCGACGCCCCCGCGGCGCGCGCTCGGGTGACCGACCGCCGCGGTACGCTCGTCGGGACCGCGGGGCTGTTGCCGACCGGCGCGGCCCTCGCGGGCGAGCTCTGGGTACCCCTGTCGCGGGCGGTCGGAGCCGACTTCCAGATCGACGTCGAGGTGGGCAAGCAGCGCGTCGGGCGTCGGCGCGTGCGCCTCGCCCCGCCCAAGCGCTGGACGTTGTATTGGATCGCGTCGAGCCATACCGAGGTCGGCCTCACCGAGCGACAGGAAGAATGTCTCGAGGTGCACCGCCGCAACCTCGATGCGGCCCTTGCCCGCCTGCCCGCGCATCCCGACTTCCGCTGGACCGCGGAGTGCGCGCTCCAGCTGGTCTCATATGTCGAGACCCGCGCCCCCGCCGCCGGTGAGGCGCTGGCGCGGGCGATCCGCGACGGCAAGGTCGGCGTCTCCGCCGTGTTCGCACAGCCGCTGACGGGGATCCTCGACCACGAGACCTTCGCGCGCGTCCTCTGGCCCGCGGGCCTGTTCGCACGCGAGCATGGACTGGGCTACCAAGCGGCGCAGCTGACCGACGTGCCGGGGCAAGTGCTCACCCTCCCTACCCTGCTCGCCGCGAGCGGTGTGCGCTATCTCGCGAGCGGCGTCAACCCGGAGCGGGCCGCTCCGCTGCTCTCTCCCGCCGATGCCGCGCGCGCCCAGCTCGGGGGGAGCGAGTGGACCACGTACCCGCAACTGTACTGGTGGGAGGGACCGGATGGGAGCCGCGTGCTGCACTGGCGGGCCGACCAGTACGCCGATGGCCCGCGCTTCGGGTTCGACGTGGGCCCGGCCGAGATGGGTCGACGCCTGTCCGACTGGCTGCTGACCCACCCGGTGTTCTTGTCTCCCGGCTATCCCTACGACGTCGCGCTGCTGTCTGGCGCCACGGGCGACACCGGCCTCCTGGACGAGCGGGTCGTCGCGAACGTCGAGGAGTTTTCCCGCCGATTCGCCTACCCTCGACTCGTGGCGGCGCGACCGGAGGACTTCTTCCGGGAGGTGGAGCGGCGCTGGGGCACGAAGCTGCCCATCCGGCGCGGCGACACCGGGTGTTATCGCGAGGACGGCGCCGCGTCCACCGCGGCGGAGCTGGGGCGCTACCGCGCGGCCCAACTGGCCGCCCGGGCCGCGGAGCTGCTCGCGCTGTGGGACCAGAAGACCGAGCCGCCGGGCGGCGGGGCGACCGACCGGATCGAGCAACGAGCCGCGGCGCGCCGGCAGATGTGGCGCGATCTCCTGCTGTTCGGCGAGCACACCTGGGGCGCGTCGTCCGGCGGATCGGACCCCGGCGGAGCGGAGACCGTGGCGCAGTGGCAGTACAAGCGGCGGTTCCTGGACCGCGCCGCCGCCGCGGCCGACGCCCAGGTCGCGGCCGCGCTGCTCCGGATCGGCCTCAGCACCGGCGGGAGCGAGGGGGGGGGCGCCGGCCGCGTGGTGTTCAACGCCGCGAGTTGGGCGCGGAGCGACGTGGTGCGCGTGCCCAACGGCGCGGGGCGGCGGCTCGCGCACGACGGCCAGGAGTGGCCGGCCGTGGATCTCCCTGACGGCGCGGCGCTGGTCGTGGCGCGAGACGTCCCCGCGCTGGGCTACCTGGCACTCGCGGAAAGTGAGCGCGCGACCAACCCGCCGCGGGACGACGGCGCGGCGCTCGAGGTGCAGGCCGGCGGGCTCCACGTCGTGCTCGATCCCGCCAGCGGCGCGATCCGCTCGTTGACGACCGGCGACGGCGCGGAGCGCGTCCGGCCCGCGGCGTGGTCGGGGCTGAACCAGCTGGTGTACGTGCAGGGGGGCGCACACAGCGCCCTCTGGACGGGTCGCGCGCGCGACGAGCTGCGCGCCGCTCCCGACCTGACGGTGAGCCAGGCGGCGCTCACGTCGGCGCGCCGCGAGCGGCTCCCGGGAATCGGCGCCCGGCTCGTGGTCGAGCGCATGCTCCAGGGGTGCAGCAGCGTCACGACCGTCGTGACGCTGTACGACGAGCTGCCGTGGTTGGACATCGTGAACCGGATCACGAAGCCTGCCACGCTCGACAAGGAAGCGCTGTACGTCGCGTTCCCGTTCGCGCTCACGAAGCCCACGGTCGAAGTCGAGATCCCCCTCGGGCGGATGACGGTGGAGCGCGATCAGCAACCCGGCAGCTGCCGGGACTGGTACTGCCACGCCCACTGGGTATGGCTACACGATGCGGCGGGCGGAATCCTCTGGAGCGGACCGGACACGCCGCTCTTCACGCTGAACGACATCTTCCGCGGCCAGTGGCGCCGGCGGATCGAGCCCGACGGCACGCTGTTCGCGTACGTGCTGCACAACTACTGGCCCAGCAACTTCGCCGCGAGCCAGGGGGGGGAGCTCTCGTTCCGCTACCGCATTTCGGCGCTGCCGCGGGGAGGCGACCACGCCGAGCCGGCCCGACGCGGCTGGGCCGCCTGCGACCCGCTGTACGTGAGCGCGCCGTACGCGAGCGCCGGCTCGAGCCCGCTCCCCCGCAAGGACTCAGGGTTGTTCATCGCGGATCCGGGCGTCACGGTCGTGGGCGTGAAGCCGGCGGACGACGGCGCGGGCGCGGTGGTGAAGCTCATCGACGTGGCCGGTGTGGCGCGCGCCGTGGCCGTCTGGCCGGGCGCGTACCGCTTCGGCGGCGCCCGGCGCACGAACTTCGTCGAGATGAACGGAGACCGCGTCCCTGTCGCACCGGACGGTCATGTCACGATCGAGCTTCCCGCGTGGGGCGCCGCGGCGCTACGACTCTTTACATCGCGGGAGGGGGACGATTAACTATCGCCCTATGACCAAGCCGACCACGCTGGGCGAGCTGAAACAGACCGAGTGGGCGAGTCCCGCCCGGATCCGCCGCACCGTCAAGGACGAGCTGCGCGAGAATCTGA
>WNFX01033164.1_pt1 | contig 11578 bp, 13 predicted proteins | sample 5400111 | NCBI WGS metagenome assembly WNFX01 (sample SAMN13153363, study PRJNA577476) | soil metagenome | isolation source: 40 cm soil or saprolite under grassland replicate 1 | place: USA:California | collected 2016-06-15
GACGGTGGAAGCTGCTTCATCCGACTGTGATACAGGACTCCTAAACCATTGATTTGATGCTTCTTCAAAGTCAAGTAGTCCACTATATTGAACTATATAGCATTCCTTTGCATTCCATCTTCTTACGAGTTCAAATGCATCACTTACACTGATCGATCCTGTCTGTTGAGATGAGGATTGTAAGATTGGGTGCCTAAGATAAGAAGATCTGGCTTCCAGAACAGATTAGGGTCAGCATTATGCAATGAAAGAAAATCCCAGCCAATTATTATTTTTGTATCTACCACTCCCACTATATAGACGATAGAACCATTCTGAGAATTATTACCATGATCTGCTAAAACTGGCATTACTGAAAATGGACCAACTTTAAAAATTTTGTCTGGCTGTATTATATTAAATGAAACTCTATCAGATGTTCTTTTGGATAGTTGTGGGAACTTTTTGATAACTTCATCGCGACATTCCACAGTACAGAATATCTTCAAATTGCCTGTCGATTTATCAACTTTGTTCACCAGCATAGGTAGTTCTTTAATATGATCGTCATCTGAATGAGTTAGTAATAATGCACCAGGAATAGAGGATGACAAAGACAAAGAATTTGCTGAATTGAACCCTAGATCTGTAGTGCCTTTTTCGATACTCTTGAGTATGTCTTGACCTACATCAACAAGCATATGAAAATTTTGGTTAGTTTCATCTCTGGCAAATAGTGAGCAAGAAGAGTTTGTGCTTATATTTTGTCGTTTTATCTCTGCTGTCCTTTCTGACTTTTCCTCACTACCTAGGGTTGAAATATCTGGGAGTGTACCATTAATCCTTACTATCAGCTCATGTTGGCTAATCGTTCTTTCGCTTGCTGTATTTGGAGAATCTACTGTAATATTCGAAGAGCGGTTTTTAATAGTGACTTCTTCTTGTTCCATATAATATAATATTCTACTATAATATTTATAGGGTCAGATCCTTAGTTCTCCTATGCTGTTACGTAGTTATCTTACGTACTATTACCATGTGGAGCATCCGGGGCTGTAGGATAGGAAAAACTATTACACTATTTCAAATCTAATTCTGATTTACAATTGGGTTAAGGGCGAGAGGTGTGTAGTAAGTTCACAAATGGTATGGGGATATTGGCATATCTAAGGTAAAGAGATGCATTATATCTAAAATGTAATGTTAATAATTGAATCAGTTACGATATATTTATTTAGCATAAACCGAATCTCGATTGTATATGGTAGTTGATAATAAAGGGAGGATCACCTATATTCGCGTTCTCAAGGAGGACCTTATTATATTACGCATAAATCCTCTGGACGGGGCTGTTCCTGACTTTAAACCAGGTCAATTCGTGACCATAGGCCTTTATGTTCCTAACGAGGGTAAAATAATTCGCAGAGCCTATTCTATAGCATCACCTCCTGAAAAGAAGAAATATTTTGAATTACTCGTAAGATGGGTTAGAAAGCCTGTCCCGGGTCGTTTAACAACTGAGTTATTCAACAAAAAGGAAGGAGATGACATAGCATGGGTAAAACCTACTGGCATCTTTACTATTAACGAAAAGATGCACGACGGAACAGAGGATAATAGAAGATTAGTCCTAATAGGAGGAGGAACAGGCTTGGCACCATTCATAGCATATTCTTTACACTTACGATCCATTCAGACTAAACGAGAAATAATTGTGTTACATGGGGCAAGTTACGTTGACGAATTAAGTTATCGGGATCTGCTCTTTGATTTGGAAGAAGAGAGCGTTGATAGGGGGAGAGACAAATGGAACTTCCATTATAGAGCAAGCATTAGCAGGCCCCAGGAATGGTTTAACAGAACATGGGGCGGACAAAAAGGCAGAGTAGAATCTTTTCTAAGACCCAAACCAGGAATCGAACGATCCCCTCTTGAGGAGATAGTTGGTGAAAAAATAACTCCAGAAAATACTTCATTCTATGTATGTGGTTGGCAGGGTACCGTAGATGGTGCACTTGATTACTTGATTCCTAAAGGTTTTGTAACAGAACGCAACAAAAGAAAGGATGGGAGCTATGATGTAAAGTTCGAGTCATATGGCTAATATTTTTTTCATAATTTGCTTTTTTAAACCCTTATATCAGAGTAAATTGGAAAGAGCATATGAAATATGAATTTGAGGAATTTTATACAATAGAGGATGTATTTCTTTATCTTGTATCGGTTGCGCCATATATGAAACAGCTTCTACCTGTTAGCTCATACAAAGGCTACATATTCTCAATAGTACCACTCACACCTTTATCTGGTGATGTATTATTGATGATCTACACTAAAGGCGAAATGACCCCGGGCATGGTTGAGTTTGATGTTGCTACCAAGAAATACAAAACCGTACCGTCTGTAGAACGGGCAGACAAGAATTACTTCATTATTTTAACTCCAAAGAGCGCGACTATAGCAGACGATGTAATAGCACATCTGGAATCTAAAAAATAAGTAATAAAAAACTAATCGCTATCTTTTATAAACGACTTGGTACAGGAGCCGTTGCCGATCTTTTCCTTGCATGCCTATCGACAATATCTTCAGGAATTTGACCGTTGAACAGATCTTTTGACAATCCTCTTAAGTACCTCATTATCGCCCACGTCCCGGCTTTAATTAGGGCTGCCATAAATAGCTTCATAGGTGGACCATAGGTTTTATTTCTAATAATTATCGGAATGATGTCATCGATTACCCAAAGATTGTGTTGCCAACACTTCCAGAATAAGGTAAACTGTGCTTCATTGAGGTTACCAAAGTGCATTGAATTCTTTTCTGAAAAGTCTTGGTAAAGCAATGGGGCAAGCAAACCTCTCATATTCATTTCTCTAAAATCTTGGATGAGATCAATTGTATATTGAGTTTCGTCCGGGGTTTCATCCGGCCAACCGATGATCAGTGTCAATGCTGGGAACCAATGATTCTTGTTAAGGATCTTAGCTCCTTCTCTCACTACTGCACCCCATTCCTCAGGCTGATATGGCTTAGTCTTTATTCCGAGATGCTTCTTGACCATCCTTGGTGCAACGGTTTCTATTCCCAAATTAGTTGCGAGCCACCGACCATTACTGTCCATATTGTTGACTTCTGAAAGTTTCTTGATAAGATCCGGTGATGTGGCAACAGCAGACAGGGTCATATGCGTAGTACCTATGAAGTTAGCACCCACTGCCTTTAGCCCTTCCCACAAATCTAAAATAGCCTCTGCATTTGGAACAAAGTCCTTGTTAGTGCATCCATACAAAAGCATCTCATCCGATTGCAACCAGATAGAATCAAATCCATACTTCAAATTTATCTTGGCTTCTGTTTGCAATCTCTCTAAAGGTATGTCTTTTTTTGAGCGTTTATTAACGTCACAAAAATCACATCCTCTTCCGCATCCTCGCATAGCTTCAATTAACGAATTAATTGTTGGTCCTCGTATCATGGGGATATTTTCGATGTTCCTTACATAGGTATGGAGTAATTCCGGTACATCACCTGCTTCTAGGTCATGGAATAAATCAAGGGCTAGTTCATCAGCCTCTCCAATAACAACCGTATCAATTCCGTGAATTTTCATTCTGTCTGGTTTCGCCAATTCCCAGGCACCGTTTCCTCCTATTACTACCTTGAAATCATATTTCTTTTTCAGTTGTATTATAGAAGCACACATTTTCTTGAACTTCATAGCAACATAAGACAATTTTTCCGGAGACATAGTAGTTGTGACTGGAGCCATCCCCAAAGGGTCCATCACATTAACCCCTACAACTTTCGTGTCTGAACCGACACATTTGTTAAGCATCTCTGGATGTGCGATAAAGATATCCTCATGTTTGTATTCCTTTAGCAGCGATCCTTCTATTCTCCGTAAGCCGCACTGGGCTACTTTAACCTCGCCGGTACTTTTATCAGTCTCAACAGACGGACAGAAGAGCTTGTCAAAGACAAATTCAGGCACGAGCTCATAAGGCCCACAAGCTATGAAGCCATAGAGAAAGTTACCCCTGTAATTTGTCATGAGACTTCGGTCTGCTGTCAGTACTATGCGTTTACCGGCCACCATGTTGCATATCCTCTTCATAGTTCGAATAGGGAATAGTATAAATCTATTGCGATATGGTTGAAGCAAGTAAAGCAGCCTGCTCAGCTCAGTAGAGACCCCGTCTGTGACCCTTAAGCAGAATAGATTTCAGCTAATGCATGCCATCTGTACCCCTCATGTTCTCCTGAGATTTTGATCTCTCGAGTTGACGTTGTTGCAAAGTAAAAGGTAACTTCCTTTTCTGATTTCATTCCATCTGCCTTAAAATAAGAGTAACGAATTTTCCCAACATACGACTGAATATCGAGATATACGATCCCTGTCTCCTCGGATACTTCCCTTCGTAGGGTCTCGATATCCGATTCTCCTCTTTCCTTATGTCCTTGTGGAAAACCCCAGAAGCCTCTTCTATTTTTTAGTAATAGAAACTCAGGAGACGCGAAATTTTCTAAAGATGATTGATATTTTATTATTGCGCCTATAGATTGCTCCTGAGCCACTCTACCGATACTTGACAGAGAGTAGGATAATTATAATATTGTGTATTTGTGTTAAACCTATTAATATCGAGAGCCAAGTCTTTTGAGATACGCCAGGGCCGGTCGTCTAGCCTGGTAGGATACGGCATTGGCATTGCTGAGGTCGTGGGTTCGAATCCCACCCGGTCCATCTATTTCAAAGTTTGACAATCATGATTATTATTTTAGCATGAAGGTTTCTTTGATTTCCATTGCGACTTTTTTTTTGCATAGGATTTCGTATATTCTGAATACAGCTCTAGTTTTTGGTTCAAAGCCGATTTGAAGAAGTCTTCTGAAGGTTTCAAGCTCCGAAGAAGCAATGATGTTGCCTATCCCCTGGTCCTTCCTTTTGATCTTGTCAACAATTCCTGGAGGCAGGTTTTCAGGAAAAATATAAGATTTTGCATAAACCAATTTGTCATTCGTTCTTTTGCTGATAATAATCACGTGACGCTCAATAAGACTATCTTCTTCAGTTTGTTTTAGAATTTTTATCTCGGTTTCTGACCTAGACAGAATACTCATTAGTTGTTCGACGGTATTAAGCTCGGCCAAAAATACCCTCTTGGACTGAGATAATTTGATAGCTGACTTTCTTTCTAATTCGTGAATGCATTGTAATATTGTACGAGATACGTTATCATTTGTATGGGCTAGAACAACAACCACAGCCATTTAACCTTACGATAAAGTATACTCATTTATAAGAAATGAAAATTCATTCTGCAGATAATAATAACTATGGCAGAGATTATAGTACTCAAGCTAATTGTTTTGAGTATGGTCTCTAGCCTCCTTGCGTCCTCTCCGTCAGCGTCGCTTCTTTTTAATTCCTTATAAGGCCGCGAGATTTTGATCTCTACATAGCTTAAAAAACCTGCTAGAATAGACACTAATATGGGCAAGATTCCAATCGAATTAGTCTGCATCACGTATCCAGCCAAAACTGGCAGGACTCCCCATGATAATGAAAACCAAAAATTTTTATGAAAAAAACCCTTTAACAATTCAAAGTTATAAGCAAACACAAAAAATCCTTCCAGAATAGCCACAATCGAGAGCAATGGCACGTAAGAGACTATATAATAAGTTCCAATCAAATAAGAAGCTGACAAACTGACGACCATCAGTAGCGCAAGGTCGCGTTTTTTAAAGTAAGTCCCCCACGGTTTAATACGTTTAGACCCCAGGCTATCGGCTGCATGAGCAGACACTCCCAATGCCAATGTGTATATCACGACGATTGCAGCAACCCTATCCCAGTGCAAATCATGTGACAGCATTGAGCCTATTATAGTAAAGGAGACACACATTCCAGTATAAGGTAGGAATAGCAAACCTACAAAAATTCGAAATTTCAGGGGGCCAAATTTTGGTACAAACCATTCCTTAAGTCGAGCGTCTTCATTCATGGCTTGCTAGCAGATATAATGGCAGAGATTCCTAGGTTGTAGTATGTACACTTTATGTCCCTGAAACCCGTTTGCTTTAATGCCTCTCTGGTATTTGTTATCCACTTGCTATTTATTATTACTTGATCTAACTCTCTGAAAACGGTCGCCCAATTTTTTACCATGAGGCCGCTCGAGCGCAAAATCAAAAAGTAGGCTCTCCACATATGGCGAATAACAGTATTCTGTGGAAAAGTAAAATCATGGAAAACTACAGTACCATTATCTTCAAGAACGCGCCAGCATTCAGCTACAACCATCTCAATATTGACATATTTAGCAAGATACGATGAAACAACAGAGCCAAATGATTTATTTTTGTAGGGTAATATTTCCGCTGTACCGTTCATAAGAGAAATTTTATCAGTTTTCTTTTTAACAGACTCCAGATAAGGAAAAATAAGATCTAGACCTACTACCTTTCTAGTATTATTACTAAAGGCGATGAGTGATGAGAGTATTCCTGTTCCACATGCTAGGTCAAGGATCAACGTCTCTTTCTCTATCATCTCTATAATCTTCTTTTTCCATACATAATCCCGGCCAAGTGTGGTAAACCGTACAACAGAATCATAGCTAGAAGAGTTATCGGGAGTGAAGAATCGTCTAGCTTTATCATGGCCCGTATGCCTTTGCAATAGAATCATACTGTAATACGCATTATTATAGATTCAAAAAACATATACGGGTAATTAGATAATATGTATGCAGCGGTTTTGTATTTTATTAATTGGCAAAGAGATATATCTATTGAAATACTCGGTGGTCGAAAGGTAGTTGTCAAAAGGAATAAAACAACTAAACGTTTTCATGAATTTCTCTTAGTATTCGCGTACACGTTAATATCGATTTTTGTTGCGCATCCTACTGCTCCCCCATTTATCGGAAGGATTTCCACAAACGAAGGGTTCGACATAAGAAGGATCTTGGAAGTGCTAGGAATTCCTACCCCTATACTGATATCTATTTCAGCGACAGGAATAACCGAAGAATATGTAGAAGGCGGAAATCTTTATAGGGTGTTTTTGGATAGCGATGATCTATCACTAGCTTTCCAAGCGGGCATATTAACAGGGAGATTGCATAATGGTGGTTATGTTTTTACAGATAACAAATCCCAAAATTATCTCCGAAAGCCGAATAATTGTCTAGTTAGAACAGATTTAGGTTTTATAGAACGAAAAAATTCAGTATTCTCTCAGAGTATGGATATAGGATCCTTTCTAGCAAGCATTATGGATCTTGAGGCCCTTAAATATAAGGCAATTGAAAAGGCCTTCTTTGAGGGCTATAGAACTGAAACTAAACGCTCTTTTCCGTATTTGTCAATAGTTTTACGAAATATTCTTTCGTTAGGCTTTGCTTCAAATCATTCAACCATGTTACAGAATATAATTAATAATCCTAGTCATCAGACCATCCGAAGCTAGATCAAATAGGAGGCAATTCATTTTTCCTATCGAAGCCCCCTGAGCCGAACTTGCAATAGAAGCACTGATCAGATTGCATATAGGGTATTTTTTGAATTACTACAGCTCCAATTTTATTGTAAGCAGGAGTATTTTTCCAGTCGAAATCTGGAAAATCCTTTTCAAAATCCTCCATGAATAATCAAATTACCTATAGAATGTCATCTCATATAAAGATGTAGCATGGCCTTATTGGACAACGGAATCCACTTTTCTGGATTATAGACCCCTCCAAAATGAGAAAAAATATATCTTTGACCATATTACAATTGCCAAGCGACTTGGTACGAGACCAGCATAGTGAAGGAAGTGGGAGTTCAGCAACGGCGACAGCAACTACCGCAGAAAGAGAGAACAAATCTGGGGCTACTCAGAACAAAAACGCCGCGGATTCTAATCTTAACATTCTTCTGGACTTCAAGAAGGCCTTATTAGATGAGCAAAAGATTGGCGAACAAAAGATTCAGGAATTAAACGATAAAATCGACGATACTAAGAATCATATTGATGTGGAAAGGACACAGCTAGAGGATTTTCGTATCAAGTTAAAGGAAGTTAACGATCAGAAGGATGCTGAATATGACAAATTCGTGGATCTGAAGAACAGCGTCATAGAGGCAAGGAATCAAATGAAGACTGTCGACGCGAAGACCGGGTCCATTGCAGCTCAGAAATCACGGAAGGATAGATACGACATCGCGAATTTGACTAAAACATTGGAGCAGATCGAGCATGACATACAAACAAAGAAGTTGTCAAAAGATGAAGAGCGTAGGTTGGTAGCCAGGTCTAAAGAGATTGCAACTAAATTGCATGCCTTAAAATTAATGCATCGGAAGGAAGACAATTACAGGGATAAATCCTCGCAGTACGATACTTTAAAAGGCAAGATGAATAGATTATTTGATCAAAAATCTGAGTTTGGTAGGAATATTGGCAAGTTAAAGACGAATCTTGATAATTTGCTGAACCTCCGAGAAAGCCTTTATGAAGATAGGAGAAAAATAATCAGATCAGTAAGAGAAGCAGGAGCGAAGTTAGAAATGGTGGAGACTCAATTAAACGCAATCCAATATAGGAAGTCTCGCTTCCATGCAAGCGGACCCAAGCACAAAAGACAACACGATAGCGATATATCACGAGAGACTAGGATAGAAGCAGCTCAAGAGAGAGCAAAACGAAGTAGAGAGAATCAAGAGAGGTGGAACGTGCTAAAGGAGGCTGCTGCTAAAAAGCTTTCAAAGGGAGAAAAATTATCTTTCGAAGAAATGAAACTTATCTTTGGCGATAGTAATTCTACGGAATGATCTAGTTAATGCGATAAATAGCGTTGAATCTAATTACCTTGGGATACCAGTAGACCGACGTATGACCTGCGATTACCTATTAGATCGTTTGCATGGGCATACAAAAACCTGTGTTTTCATTTTTTAGATTTTATCCTTTAATTCCATTTTTTTATTACATCAGTTGGAAAATGAGATTATAGTTGTGTTGCAAAAAAGGTTTACCTTAAATATTCGATAGATGTTTGATTTGGCCCTCATATTTCATAATTTTTAGTATTTCCAAGATATTTTTCAAATCACTTCCCGCCTATTTGGCAAAGCCCCTTTTTTCGATGGCTCTAAAGGCAACAGGATTAAGCTGATCTTGATCATCAATTTTTCTTTTCTATTCTTTGCCTATATCATTACTATTAAGATTTATTTAGTATCTGTCGTCCACTTTTCAGCATTAGAGCAAATTGTAAGTATTACCACTCTCTACCTACTTCTTCTCGCATATGATAAAACAGAAACTGTTGCGCGTAGCCGGCATATTTTCCAAAATATTTTCTAATAGTCTCTGAAATCTGCGTGTATTGCTTTGGAGTGATCTTATCGCGGTTATATCGTATAGTTTCATTGTCTTTGTTTTGATTGAGCCATCCGTAGTAATTGAAAAGAGCTCTAGTAATCCATATATCGATAGGGAAAGCTTCGAGTTTTTCCAGTGAGAATAGCAATATGCAATCTGCAATTTTGTTTCCTATACCATGTATTTCCATGAGGTGTTCCTTAGCATGTTCATATGATAACCGCGTTAGATGCTTGACATCCAATTCTTCTCTAACAAGACTTTTGGCAAGAGCTTTAATTGACGTTGATCTATATCCAAGACCACATGTGCAGATTTCAGATAATGTGGCTCTATGCAATGTATTCGCTGTAGGGAACGTAAAAAATTCTTTTCCATCATATATTACCTTAGACCCGAATTTCCTTGAAAGATTGGTTAGCATTCTACGGATCATAGTTATACTCGTATTATTAGCACACACGAATGAGAACATACACTGGTATGGCTCTTGTCTCAGTAAACGCAATCCTGGGTATTCTCTTATTGCTTCTGATACTAAAGCATCATGTGAAAATCCTGACAAAATTTTTTCAATGTCATCGTCTAATCTGAATAATCTACTTTCCCATTTCTCGAGCTCAGGATATGAATAAAATTCGAAATCTCCATATTCAGGGCTATGACTTTCGCTATAACTAGACCTTTTTCGAAAAGAAAATTTTAGAATATGGTCACCATATACACCGTACCAACTGTCATTGATTTTATGCCACTGAAACATCTGACCACTGTTAATACTTATTTCTGGGTTGAAGAAAGAAGAAGAATCAGTCACCAAAATTATTACCCACTAGAAGATTCTCTGACCTCTTTTATTTTTTTAAGGTCTTTCCCTAGAGTTTCAATTATTCTAGGAATCTCTTTTTCCCCACATACTAGACAGATCTGTTGTAGAGACAAAGGATACAGAAAATACTTTTCATTGAGTGCAATATCTTTTTTACAAGATATACATTTCCTCAGCTTATAGGGGTCAGTATTCTTGATAATCAATATTATGGAGTGAACATAGTGGATCCAATTTAAGTTATTGATACGACTTACTTCGCGAAAGGTGGAAAACGTCTGCTTAATGACTGGAGATCCAAGGGCAAAATGCACACGAGGAATAATAAATGATTGTTGACAGAATCAATCCGGAAGGGTAAACTAACTTGAATCTATCAGTTCATTGAGAGCTATTCTGATCATCTAGGAGTGTTCTTTGGGTCAGTAAGTCAATTTTATCATTTTCTGAACAATCCAAAATTTTTCGCACTCTAACTGCGCGGGCAGTGCCAAAACCTGGTATGCTAGCAAGTTCTGCGATCGATGCATTAAGTGCCCGTTGAGGCGTGTTAAACTTCTTAAGCATCCTTGCCGCCAATTTATTGCCAATACTAGGCAATGAAGATAGTACGAATAACTGTTGAAGGTATAGCGGATTTTTCTTCTTAATCTTCTTCAAGAAAGGACCAATACTATGTCCTTCCATGGATCTCCTTGCCATAGTCAAAAGGAGCCTGGAAGAGTATTCTGCGGATGGGCTATGTATAATCGGAATTCTGAAATCCAATGCTATCTTTGCTAAGGCATCGTATGATATCTGAATTCTATCTAACACAATTCTAAATTGGTCATCATCCCGTATATTGTGTAGATCCTCAAGGTCACGGATATTTCCTTCGATTACTACTACTGGCCTAGAATAATGCTGTATAAGATCTGAACACTGGACGTATAGTCTCCCGTCGTATATAGAAGCAAGTAAGTCGTTAATTGTTTTTCGTTCTATTGCTGTTTCAGGTGATACAATATAATCACCAACTGTCAAAGACGCGAAATCGATTTTTATCCCCATTTGGCGAAGAAGATTTGGAATTTTGCTACTTCGTTCTCTCTCATCTATTACAATTCTTACCTGCACGTATCGATTTATTAGGAACGACTAATGTATATAAGCTCTTCATCATTCCCGTTTGTCCTAATGATAATTGGTATTTAAATCAGGAGATCTTTTCTAAATTTATAAGATCAAAAAGGATAGTCTGTTAATGTCATGGACTAGTATTTGATTTTGGTTCGACATTTCCCTGCACGCCCCTAATCATTTGGTTAATCTTATTTTCTACTTCCTTTAAGTTTTCTTTTACCCTTGTCTCCTGTTTTCCAAGAACAATTATTCTAGTATTTGCGAGT
>WNFX01006058.1_pt1 | contig 11577 bp, 7 predicted proteins | sample 5400111 | NCBI WGS metagenome assembly WNFX01 (sample SAMN13153363, study PRJNA577476) | soil metagenome | isolation source: 40 cm soil or saprolite under grassland replicate 1 | place: USA:California | collected 2016-06-15
GGCCCTGGTATTTCCGAGGAGCACCTGCCCTCTCTGTTTGAGCGCTTCTATCGCGTGGATAAGGCGCGCTCGCACAGGCAGAAAGAACCTGCGCAGAGCGGCAAGCCGGGTCACGAAAAGCTCGGTGGTAGCGGGCTGGGCCTATCAATTGTGCAGTGGATTGTCCAGGCCCATGGTGGTGAGATACGCGTAGAGAGTAAAATAGGAGCCGGCTCGCTTTTTGAAGTACGCCTGCCGCTGTTCTCTGGAGCGGAGGAATGAGCCGTTGATGACAGATCGATGACAAAACAGGGAGGTAATGTTCATGTTCCTGTCATGTTCACAGCATATACTGAGGACACAAACCCAAACAATGAGTTTGCTGAACTAACGTATGAAAATACCATAAAATAAGAAAGAGAGGATCTAAATGTATTGGGGATTTGGATTCTGGCCTTTGCTGCCATTGTTCTGGATAGGGATTGTAGCATTCTTCTGCTGGGGGGCGTTCCACTGGTTCGGTTGGAGAGGCAGGCGCGGACCTTTCTACACCCCTGTAGACACCCCTTACGAACCGAACGCGCTGGAGATCCTGCGCCGTCGTTATGCGCGCGGGGAGATCGATGCTACCACCTTCGATCAAATGCGCGAGCGATTGGAAAGTTCTGGCCGTCTCCACGATTAGGTTCGGGGTTTGCTCCCGCCGCTTTCCCTATTGCTCTAACCCGACCTCGTCAATCTCTGATGAGGTCGGGTCAGTTCTTTATTTATAAGATCGAATGCACAAGCAGCAGACATTTTTTGAAAAGGCAAAAGGAACAAGATGAAGGGAATGATATGACTCTGCCAGAGAATCAGGATTACGTCATGAACTGGAGTATGACGGAACGATCTCCTTGCTATGTCTTTAAGGCACAGGATATCGTTGGAATCATGCATGCGCTCACTACTGCGCGCACATGGGGACTATCGGTGATTCCACATGGTACAGGGCATAGTTATACGGATGCAGCATTGAATACCAATGGAGTCATCATCGACGTAACGGGCATGCGCCGCATCCTCTCCTGGGATCCTGAGCGAGGGATCATGCAAGTTGAGCCAGGAGTGACCTTGCGCGATATGGTTCGTGTCGCCCTGGCGGATCGATGGTGGCCACCAGTTACCCCCTCCACAGCGGATGCTACTATTGGCGGATGTGTTGCCATGAATGTGAATGGGAAGAATGCCTGGAAATCTGGCTCTTTTGGCGAGCACCTTTTGTCTCTTACGGTGCTGCTGGCTACTGGACAAGTACTTACTCTTTCACCCGAGAGCAACCCTCAGCTTTTCCAGGCTCTCGTGGGGAGTGCCGGTTTATTAGGGATTATCACCTCTATTACGCTACAACTACAGCGCATCCCCTCAGGGAGGGTAGATGTTCTTATACGGTCAGCCACCTCATTAGGCGAGATCTTGACGATATTCCAGGAAGAGCAGTCGGCAGATTTCCTGGAAGCCTGGGTGGATGGCTTCGCTGGAGGACACTATTTGGGTCGGGGAATCGTCACCTGTACAAAGTACAGAGACGGTTGTGATGAGGAGTTCCCCGCGATACATCGGAGGACTACACAGTCTCAAACGTTCCACATACTAGATCAGTTCAAGGTGGGATGTGCTCGATGTGCCGGCAGGATAGGTCGGCCAGCTGTGAAGAGCGGCGTGCGCATCGCAAACAGTATGTCGTATTGGTGGAGCACATGGCGGGACAGGGAGGTGATTCGACAGAGATCTCTATTTCACTATACCTACTATCCACCAGCAGCATTTACGGGTTATCGCACACTGCTCCCCCAGGGAACTGAAACGTTTCAGGCATTTGTCCCGCGTAGCCAGGCAGAGCTTCTTTTTAAGGAAATAGTGCGACGCTCACAAGAGAACAATTTCATGCCACTCTGGTGCGTAATAAAACAGCATCGACAGGATCCCTTCCTCCTCAGCTATCAGGTCGATGGCTTCTCCCTAGAAGTCAATTACCAGATTGTCCCTCAGACAGCTCAAAGACTGCACAAGATGCTGCGGGAGTTGATGGAGCTCGTGATTGCAGCAGGCGGAAGATTCTATCTCGCGAAAGACTCTCTTCTAACACATACACTCTATCGCCTAAGCATTGGGGATGCTGCCGTTGAGGCATTTCTCCATCTCAAGCAAGTGTATGATCCTGAAATGCTTTTCCAATCGAACCTGTTTCGTCGTGTGTTCCAGGCATCTCTTGTGTGAATCCTTTCGAGGTGCTTTTTGAAAACCTTTAGCTATCCCGAGTTTTTTGTGCCAACACACCATACATACAGAGCTTGAGTCATATTCCCATCTGTGCTACGATGACAATGTGTAAACAACATAAACCATACGCATATGTAAATTAGGAACGACAATGCCCGACACCTTTGAAGAATTCTATTCCTCACAGCTCAAAGACGTCTTTAAAACCCATGCCCAACAACAACTTGACCAGGGAGCCGACGGGCTTGCCTCCAGCCGCGCCTATGCAGAGCAAGGTAAGCCGGAATTTACCCTCGCCTTTCTCTTATTGATAGACCTGCCGGAAAACGAAAAGCGCGAATTACTTGCCTACGCATACGAGCGGCGCGCTAAGCTTTCAGAAGAAAAAGCTCAACAACTCAACATTCAGTTTCACCGACCTTTCCCACTCATTAAATTAGAAGCCCAAAAAGATCGCCAGGTAGCCCGCTCAATCCGGCAGGGCAGAGAAGCTCGTGAGCCTCGTTAGAATTACCAACTGCCCGGCGTATATATGTATATGGAAAGTGAACTATTCCATATTTTTTTCGTCTAACCTCTGGTATGATTTAATGGATACTCTTGTACTTCTTTCTATCTCTATCGGGTAACATATGATGAATTGTCTAAATCCTACTAAAGCACACGAAAATAAGGTGGCGCTTGCTGTCTCAACTGGTGATCCCACCATTGTGTTATCCAATGCTTCTATCTCTAAAACCTCAGTGGAAGTAGAAGAACAGGTAACTTGCCGCTTTTGTAAATATTTGCTACAAGGAGCCTTGCTGGGCGATTGTCGTGTCACACGTTTAATTGGTTCAGGAGCATTTGGTGATGTTTATGAAGCCGAGCAACTGCCGCCCTTAAACCGGCGTGTGGCTATCAAGGTGATGTCGCTCGACCGTGTTGCAGATGTCCAATCCGCAGCACTCTTCGCTCGTGAAGTCGGAGCAATTGCCGCGCTTGATCATCCCAATATTTTGCCCGTGTTGCGCACCGGTTCGCTTGAAGATGGTCGCTCTTACCTTGTAATGAAGTATGCTGCACATGGCTCCCTGCAAAATTATTGCCAGCTAACTCCACAGAACCTCTCGGTCATTCCTACAACTGTACCTGCCGATGTGGATGCTTATAGCACGAAAGAACATGATGAGCATGAGCAAGAAGACGTTATAAATGATCATGCGGTGAAGCCAGAAAAGGCCGAGTCCGGCGAATCGCAGGTGCTGACACCTCAGCAGATATTGCCCTATGTAGAAGGTGCTGCCGCTGCACTGCAGTATGCCCATGATCACGGTATTATACATTTGGATGTGAAACCAGCAAACTTATTGTTGGACGGTGAAGATCGGATAATGCTGGCGGATTTTGGTGTCTCGGCGCTCCTGGATGGCTATACGCACGCTTCATTGCATGCCTACGTTGGCACACCTGCCTACACAGCTCCCGAACAATGGATGGAGCAGCCACGGGCTGCCAGTGATCAATATGCACTGGCAATAACCTGCTATCAGTTACTCACAGGACGCGCACCTTTCATGGGTAACCTCTATTCGATTATGCATGGACACCTGCAAACCGACGCGCCTCCCTTGCGCGAGTTTAACCCGGTTATTCCGTCACAAGTCGAAGCTGTCATTATGCGTGCGCTAGCCAAAAAACCTGAGGATCGTTATAAGGATATGCGGGCCTTCGCATGCGCATATCGAGAAGCATTGACTGATGCTGCCGGCTCAAAGACAGAAGATCAACGTCATATCTATGCATCTCAAACCACCGAGCAGGCAAGCGATTTGGGGGGAGTCTCGACACCCGAACCAGTAGCTTCATCTACAACATTACCTGCCTCCCCTTTATTTCAGGAAAAATTAAACCAGGCAATAGAAAAGAAATCAAGACAAACCCCTGTAACCGAAGATGAGTTCATGCCTGTGAAAACCGCATGGGAGCCTCCTGAAGCCAGGTCGCGTCTTCTCACAAGTAAAAAGAAGGGACGTATTGTGGGACTGGCACTCCTTGTGCTGTTTCTAGTTTCAGGGAGCATGCTGGGCGTGATGCGAGTCGTTAATCCATGCTTTTTAGGGATTTGCCCAGGTATGAAGCTTAGCACGTCTGAAGTAGATTTCGTCAATAACGATTCGCAGCCTGTCAAAATTTCCAATACGGGTACGGCAGACCTGCACTGGAGTGCTTCCATTCAGGGTAACGCCTCGTGGCTGGCCCTCATCCCGTCAGCAGGAACGCTCACACCCGGCAAAACAACAACATTCACCATTGTTACCAATGTCACTACTATGCCGAATGGTATCAATACGGCGCTGGTGCAGATATCTGGCCAGGGTTTGAATCCCCAAAATATCCTGGTCAAATTGACCGTACTTACAGGCTTGAGTCAGATTGGGGTGAAGATAAGTGGCAAAAGCTTTTCGTATAGCCATGGAAGCTTGCAGCCCGCATCACAAACAATTACTATCACCAATAAAAGCTTACAAGCCTTTAGCTGGTCAATACAATATAGTGAAAGCAATAGCTGGTTGGTTGTGACGCCTGATCAAGGGTCTGTAAATGCAAATGTATCTGCTACATTGAAGGTGACCGTCAATCCCCAGAATCTCGTGTCACATATTTACCAGACGAGCATTTCTCTGATAGGCAAATTGGAGACTCAGCCAGAACCTGCTTTAGTATCTACCTTTGATTTTCTCCTGAAGGTAGACCAATCAGGTCAGACGGTGACTCCGGTGATAACACCTACTCTTCCGCAGCAGACTTTCAATTTCCCTAATTTCACTGCTCAGTCAGTTAGCTCAACCAATGCTCCCACAACGCTCCGTTCAAACCATAGAGTAGTCTGGGACTCACAGGACAACCTGCTGTTCGTTTTTGGTGGTGTCGATGACCAGGGCAATCTGCTGAATGATCTCTGGTCATTTAGCCCTACGACACAAATCTGGAAAGAAGCGATTGCCTCCACTGCCACAACGGGATTATGTCAGAACAGTAATATACCTGCTCCACGTATGAATGCGGCCATGGTCTGGGATAGCGTCGATCAGCAAATCTTGCTCTATGGTGGCCTGGGTGCGAGTAATCATTACCTCGGCGACCTGTGGTCATATTCTCCAACGGCTGGAACCTGGACGGCTCTAGCGTGTTCTGGGAATCCTCCCGGGGTGCGTTTGACGAGCGCAGTCTGGACCGGAAGCCAGATGCTCTTGCTCGGTGGAGCCAATACCTATGGACTTCTCTCAGATTTCTGGGCATATACACCCGCCAATGGTGGAGGCACCTGGCAAAAGTTGCCAGATTCTCCCATGGGCCAGCGCGAATTTCAAACGATGGTATGGGACTCTACTGATAATCAAGTGTATGTATTTGGTGGTCTCGATATGGCTGGCCAACAAAAGCAGGACTTCTACGTCTATCGCGCCAACAGTGGTTGGATGCAGATTGCCCCAAAGAGCACCAACAATCCTCCTTCCAGGCAACAGGGCATGGGTACATGGGATAGCAAAGACAACCTGATGCTTCTCATGGGAGGCTGGGAGGACGGGCAGGGAGTGCCCTACTGGGGCTTTTGGGCTTTCGATCCCAAACAGGATGCCTGGGGACTACTGACACCCTTAAACAGCGCCGGAGCGCACACCATACCAGGACGTACCGGTGCTGTCATGGTGTGGGACGCCACAGATCAACACGCCTATATCTATGCCGGTGCCGGTACCGGCAAAACGGGGAGTACTCTTAATGATTTGTGGATGGTGACAGGCTAAGGCTTTTACCTTGCGTAGGGGTGGGGGTTGTGTGCATTGATTCCAATTCATTCGTTCAGGCGCAGGTAATGCGAGCAGAGAGGCGATCCTCACAGGGCGACCACAAGGGTGCGCCCCTACTATGGACGAGCCTGGCAAGCCGCTTCGTGGCATAGTAGGGGGCGCACCCTTGTGGTCGCCCTGCTGGGGTGCTAATACGTCTCTCCTCGCTTGATCAGCCGATGGAGCAATTAGTTGGAATCAACGGCCCTTGCGGCCACCCTCGTCCCCTCTATACTTCTTCGCCTTCGTTCTCTTCTTCAGCATCTAATTCCTCCGCTTCGCCCTCTAGCAGCTCTCCTTCATCCTCGTTCCCCTCTACTTCCCCGTTTTGCACATCCATTTTCTTGCCGTTGGTCGTTGCTACGGCTACCACGCTATCACCCTCGCCGAGATTCATCAGATGCACACCCTGCGTGGCACGGCCTGCAACTGAGATTGTACTTACGTCAGTACGAATCACGACACCTGCCGCCGAGATAATCATCAAGTCATTATCATTCTCGGAGAGCACGCGAGCGGTTGCTACCGACCCGGTCTTTTCCGTGACTTTTGAAGTGATCACACCGCCGCCGCCTCGACTTTGCGTAGGATACTCCTCAATGGGTGTCCTTTTACCGTATCCATTCTCCGTAACCACCAGCAATTCGCCGCCTTTCGGTGCGAGGTTGAGGGAAACGACTCTATCACCTTTAGCCAGGCGAATGCCCCGCACACCCCCACTGGTACGCGAAGCTGAACGTAACTCTGCTACAGTGAAACGGATAGCCTTGCCCTGGGCACTGATCATCAACACATCGTCACCGGCATGTGCCAGCTTTGCGCCAATCAGCTCATCGTCTTCCTCCAGGTTCATCGCGATAAGCCCTGAGCGGCGTACCACTTCAAACTCATCCATGGTCGTCTTCTTGACCTCACCCTTTTTAGTGGCAACGATCATATAGTCACGGCTGACCCCTTTGGGGACATAGACTATCGCTGTTACTCGTTCCCGTTGCTCGATCGAGATCAGGTTGATGAGGTGTTCGCCCTTGGCTGTGCGACTGACATCGGGCAATTCGTAGACCCGGAGTTGGAAGACACGTCCCCTATCAGTAAAGAAGAGCAAACTATCATGGTTATGCGTAACCAGCAAGTGACGTACTGTGTCATCTTCGCGCGTAGCCATGCCCGTTTTACCGCGTCCTCCTCTGCGTTGTGCACGATAGGTGCTTGACGGAAGTCGCTTGATATAGCCTTTCTCCGTCAAGGTCACTACGACTTCTTCGTTGCGGATCAGATCTTCATCCCTGAACTCACCTGCCTCCGCGTCCACAATGCCGGTGCGCCGTTCGTCGCCATATTTCTCCTTCAACTCCTGCAGGTCTGCTTTAATCAACTTGCGGATCTCATTGATATCTGCCAGCAGCATATGGTAGTAGTCGATGTTTTTCAGGACCTCACGCAGTTCTTCTTCGACCTTGCTGCGTTCCAGGGCGGCCAACCGGGCCAGGCGCATATCCAGGATAGCTTTGCCCTGCTCCTCTGACAGGTTGAATTGCTGCATCAGATTAACCAGGGCCGCTTCCGCCGATGAGGATTGGCGAATGGTGTTGATGACCGCATCCAGGTTATCCAGAGCGATCTTCAGACCCTCGAGTATGTGCTTACGTGCCTCAGCTTTTGCCAGTTCGTAACGTGTGCGACGTGTGATTACAACTTCGCGATGATTGATATGGTGCTGCAAGAATGCTTTGAGCGTCAAAATACGAGGCTGCTGATCTACCAATGCCAGCATATTCGCATTGAAAGCGCTCTGCATGGCTGTGTACTTGTACAGTGCATTCAGTACGCTTTCAGGAGTAGCATCGCGTTTCAATTCGATGAGCACACGCATGCCCTGGCGATCAGATTCATCTCGTATCTCAGAGATACCTTCGATTTTCTTATCGCGGGCCATTTCTGCAATCTTTTTGACCAGCTCTGCCTTGTTCACCTGGTAGGGTAGTTCGGTAACGACGATGCTCATGCGCGCTCGCTCGACCTCTTCAATCTTCGTTCGTGCTCGCACAACGACGCGCCCTCGCCCGTTCGCATAAGTGTTGCGGATACCTTCGCGGCCCTGAATGATGCCCCCTGTTGGGAAGTCAGGGCCGCGCACGATACGTGACAGGTCTTCCGTGGTCGCATCAGGATTGTCGATTAGATAGATGATCCCATTGCAAACTTCCACCAGGTTGTGCGGTGGGATGTTGGTTGCCATGCCTACCGCGATGCCCGTAGAACCATTCAGTAGCAAGTTAGGCAGGCGAGCAGGCATGACTGTCGGCTCTTCGGTCTGATTATCATAGTTCGGCTTGAAATCGACCGTGTTTTTGTCGATATCGCGCAGCAGTTCATCGGCAATGGCGGCCAGCTTCGCCTCGGTATAACGCATAGCAGCAGGTGGATCGTCATCTTGCGAGCCAAAGTTTCCCTGTCCTAATACCAGTGGATAACGCATTGACCAGGGCTGTGCCATACGGACAAGGGAGTCATACACAGCCGCATCACCATGAGGATGATAACTTTTCAAAACCTCACCGACTGTACCTGCGCACTTACGAAAGGCCCTGGTGGATTGAAGTCCCATCTGATCCATGGCGTAGAGTACGCGGCGATGCACCGGCTTGAGTCCATCGCGCACATCAGGGAGCGCGCGGCTCACAATAACGCTCATCGAATAGTCAAGATAGGCACCCGTCATTTCATCTACAATACTGACCGTTTTAACATTACCGAGTTCCATAGTAAATCCTCATCAAAAAGTCATAATAAGGGCATTCCATTTGAGTATTCAATGCATATAGTGGGTTGAAATGTGTAGCCGGGAGAGGGTCCCGCAATATTCGAGCCTACTTCCTATAGTATATCACATTTGCAGCAGCGATACGAGCTTTTAGCCAGGAAATACACCATTTGCCCTGTGCATTATAGACGAGATGTGGTATGATTTATGCGAGAGCATACGCAGCAGTGAGAGCATGAAGACAAACATCATTCTGTTTCGACGAGACGCTATGCTTATTCTAGAACAATCGCGGAGGAAGGCTGGAACGAATGGCTTTAACACTTCAATCCCCACAATGCCTCGCTATTTTCATTTTTTTATTTGGATTTATTGGCTTTTTACAGGGCTGGAAACGATCCGTAGTTGTGATGGGATTCACCCTCGCGGCGATTTTATTTTTGACAATCGGCAATGCCAGCGGTGTTGCTGAGATTATATTTGTGCGCATTCCTCAAACAGTCAATATTCTCACCGGTGGCGCGATTGGCCCCAAATCTCCGGCCCCCCCAAGTTCTACCCAGGTACTGATCTCCGCCCTTCTGGTTCTTGGGCTAGCCATGTTGCTCGGATTTATCATTGGCGGCAGGGCTTTCAAAGAGCCTAAGGGCGCTTCTCTACCAATCTTTGACCGCTTTGTAGGTATTATACCTGGTTTAGTTACAGGCTATGCTGTCATTAGTTATGTGAGTCGTCTCTTTGCAGCTAATCCAACGATTTCGGTTGGGGTCACTACCCCCAGCGCGAGCAGCCTTGGTAACTACATCGTAGTGCTCGTCATTATTGCCCTTGTTGCGATTGTAGTTGGTTTGATAACAGCCAGATTTGGAAAATAGGAGTCCATACTGTAACATTCGAGTCGAGGTGATCACATGAGCAGGAATGCGCCCCAAACCCAGCAGCTACAAGATGACCCCTGGACTCCAAAGCGCGTGCATGGCGGCTTTCGCCATGTTCGCCGCGTCGGCACGGGGAAAAACAGGCATTACGAATTCAAAGGACAACAACCGGACGAAACGGTTAAAACGGTGGTACGCAAGCACGTCTGGTTTCTTATCACTCCGGCTTTTCCTCTCATTGGTTCTATTGTTGGACTGATTATAATTGGCGTGTTAAGTGCCAACTACCCGAGCGCCGGTCCGCTCTGGTCCCTCTTAGAGATCGTTTTCGCTATCCTTATTGTTATCACCGGTGTTTTCTTTCTCTATAACGACCTGGCTCTCTGGTGGGTGGAAACATATATCATCACCAATAAGCGCATTTTGATCTGGAAAGGCTTATTCAGCCCGAATCGCCAGGAAGCAACTGTTGACCGGGTGGTGCAGGTAGGAGTTGACCAGAAAGGCTTACTGAGCCTGTTGCTCTCTTACGGTGACGTGCATCTTTACCTGGTAGGTGGGAAAGGGGCAGTCCTGGAGAAAGTACCTAACCCCACAAAAGTGAGAGATCTTTTCAATAAAGTTACCGAGGAAGCTAAACAAAGTAAGCCTCCCAAGGAGCGACATTCGGAACCTGCAAACCCTGATCTGCTTACTGTGCTTGCAAAGCTATCTGAAAACGAACCTCTCCCAACGCTGCCGAATCCAGATGAAAAATATGCCCATCTTCATCGACCTGACAGGGTTCGTCGCCCCTTGCGTACTTTTGGAGGCCCGCTACGGCTGCCCTGTAACGTGGCTTATACTTCGGACGAAGATACGGTTAAGTATATACAACGAGCGAAATCTGTGCTTGTTGTAAAACTTATTTTGCCCATCCTTATACTTGTAGGCTTAATTGTATCTATGTTCTATTTTACCTCTTTAGAGGTGTATATTGCGATAGCCGTTTTTATCACACTCTTTATGATTGGATATATTATCATCAACTATATTGATGATGTCTACATTCTTACCACCAAGCGCGTCATCGAAATTGAGCGCCAGTTCATTTTCTTTAATGAGGAGTCTATCTCTGTAGAGTACGACAAGATCAAGGATATCAAGGTGAATGTGGGCAATCCAATTTATCTGGCTCTTGATATTGGTAAGGTCATTGTTGAGACGCCTGGCAACAACCCTGATATTGAAATGAAACTTGTTGATCACCCTTTCTCCATTCAGGATATGATCGTTGCGCTCAAAGCGCATAAGGAGAAGGTCGACAAGATCAAGAATAAAAATGAGTTCAAGAATGAACTGAACGAATGGTTTGGCACGGTGCTTGCGACTATGGAGAAGAATGTTCTGGGCAGGGGTGTGCCAAACTTACAGAAGCTAGATCTATTCGCTGCAGCAGAACGAGCAAAAGAGTTTGGTATGAAGGTTGTGCCTGTAGGCGAGGACCCGTCGTACCCCAACATAGCACCTGGACATATCGTGTCCCAGAATCCTATACCTGGTACCCTGGTTCATATTGAATCGAGCGACCCCGAACAGAGACCGCAGATTCGGGTCATTTTGAGCAAGCATCCATAAAATACTATTCTCACAGAAAGGACCTGGCCAGTCGAATAGCCGGGCGACCGCGAGGGTCGCCCCTACATTTCAAGGGACTTCGAATAAGAAATGTAGGGGTGACCCTCGCGGTCGCCCGGCTATTCGACAGCACAGTTCCTTTCTGTGAGAATAGTATTTTATGGATGCTTGCTCAAAATGACCCGAATCTGCGGTCTCTGTTCGGGGTCGCTCGATTCAATATGAACCAGGGTACCAGGTATAG
>WNFX01028278.1_pt1 | contig 11576 bp, 8 predicted proteins | sample 5400111 | NCBI WGS metagenome assembly WNFX01 (sample SAMN13153363, study PRJNA577476) | soil metagenome | isolation source: 40 cm soil or saprolite under grassland replicate 1 | place: USA:California | collected 2016-06-15
GGTGCGTGACGACGAGAGCGTGGCGGCGAAGGACCGCGCGGACTCCGTGACGCTCGGGCGGCTTCCCGGCTAGCGCTCCGCGACCTGCGGCTGCAAGCGTCTTGCAAGCATCGCGCTTCCGCAGCGATGTCACCGTGTTCCGCCTAAATGCACGGCCATGGCCCAAATCTGGGTCGCAGCGCGTATTTCGGCGGAATACGCCGGAACGCGTGTACATAACCGAGGCGGCTCATAACCCGGAGGTCGCAGGTTCAAATCCTGCCCCGCTACTGAAAAGGGCCCGCATTCGCGGGCCTTTTGTTTTCACCGCAGGCAGTAGCGGCGAAGCCGTTTGCACCCACTTCAGTGAAAGCATCGGCCTTTAGCGTTTTCATCCGAGCGCCGACCGCGGAGTAAGCGCTCGGCCGCAACGTGCTCTGAGCCGAAGCGCCTGCGGCGCAGAAGCGAGTCAGCCAACGTACGGCCGAGCGACCTCTTGGCTGACCTCCTTTTCACCGTCCGGATGCGGTCCAGCCGTTGAGCTCAGCCAAGCTGCTTCGGGACGACGTAGTCGACGAGCTCTCCATCGCCTGAGAGCGGCCCAGCTCGCGTTGTCGACTACGAGCGTGGCGAGGGCGCCGGTGGGGAACCCGCAGCCGTTCTCTTTTCGTGTCCGTCCGGCGTTCAGCGTTGACCTGCCTGTAAGGCCGAGTCGCTCACCGGCTGGCAGCGCTTGCCGAGGATTTCGAACCCGGGGGGGAACCGCCCTCCTCGCCTACCGGATCCGTTCGTCGTGGAGCCGTTTGACGGCGTGGCGGAGCGCCAACAGCCTGTCGCTGCCGCCGGTCGGGACCTCCGGCGCATAGAAGACAGCCTCGGCCTCGTCTGCTCCCAGGGTGATCGGGTCGGCGGTCTCCTCGATCAGCCGGAGCTCGATCGCGTCGGCGACCGCCCGCGCTCCTCGGGTTCCTTCGGCGCCAGGCTCGTGCGCAGCCTTCACTCTCAGGTTTTCCGCCATTCGTGTCGCTGCTCGCTCGTCGAGCGAGTACCGCTCGCTTGCGACTTCGAAGACGACGTCCACTCCAGCTGAGCCTACTCCGTCCTGCGGGGTCGCTAGTGATCTCCCGGAGCGGCCTCGTGGCCTCGAGTTGGGCGGTCGCGCTGATGGCGACCTGGTGACGATCCGTCCGCCTCCCGAAGACGCTGGTCCTCTCGAAGACGCTGGTAGAGCGAGAAGCACAGCGCAGGCAGAAGCCGGTGCCCGCAAGCTCACTGCTAGCGTGGCCTCCTCCGACGGGAACGAACCAGGTGGGCGGTGAGCGCGATGCTCGCTCTCACCGATAGCACGGTTCAGGCCGTGAAGGGCATTGTCTCGTCAGCGGACGAGGCTTGTGAAGCAGGCGGTCTTCGGATGGTCGCCGAGCGGGAAGGGACGCAAGCGAACTTCCAGCTCAGCGTCGTTCCGCTACCAGCCGAGGACGACGAGGTGATCGAAGAACAAGGAGCCCGCATGTTCCTCGAGCCGGAGGCGGCTTCACTCCTCGACGACAAGGTTCTCGACGCCAGCGTCGACCATTCTCCTGCCTCCTGCCCGATAAAGTTCGCTGGTCGCGCAGACAAGCGGTGGTATCGCCCTTCGGCCCATTCGCGACAACCACCACCAGCCGGCGACGGTTCCTAAAGCGTGCTTGGTGCCGAAGGACGGCTTCACGGCCGTCCTCGAAGTGGACGCGATAGCGGTAGCCGCTGACCACGGCCGCACTCCTACACCCTGGGGCGCGTCCTCGTCTAGGGATGCACATTGGGTTGAGCGAGGCGTCCGGCACGGTGGAAGCCGGGAGCCGTTTTCCGGGGCTAAGCGGTGCTCGGCTGCGCCTCGACCTCCAACGCGACAGCGGCCGGATTCAACCCCGCAACGCAGGACTCGGGAAGCGCCGCGCAGCCCAGCCACGCGACTTGGGGCCGAAGCGCGACAACGACGATCGCTCCGACGACCACCGCCACGCCATCGACGAAGACGGCGCCGCCCGGGCCGATCACTGCTGCAAGGCCGGCGGTCAGCAGCGCGCCGAACGGGAGCGTGCCGACGAATGCCGCCGCCCAGATCGCGAGCGCCCGTGCTCGGACCTCGTCGCTGCTCATCGCCTGCACCACCACGGTGGACAAGCCGACAAAGAGGACGCCAGCGAGTCCGCCCACGAACGCCAGGGCGAGCGATAGCCAGGTGTTCGTGGACGCGCCGATGCCGGCCAGGGCCGCGCCCGTGACGACGAACCCCACGAGTAACGGCTCGCCCTTGTTCGGCCGGCCGGAGAGGCGTAGCAGCGCGATGGAGCCGAGCAGCGACCCGAGACCGATCGCTGCCGTGATCGCTCCGAGCGTCCCCGCGCCCGCGTGGAGGTTGTAGCGGACGATTGCCGGGATCATGAACGCAACCGGCGGCGTCCCAAACAGGCCGGCCACCACCATCAGCACCATCATCGCCGCGAGGCTGCGTTGGCCGAAGACGTAGCGGAACGCCTCGGAGATCGCGCCGCCTGCTTGGGTCGCAGCACTACGGACTGGACGCGAACTGGGCAACAAGGCGAGCGTGCCGAGCACGGCGACGAAGCTCGCCGCGTTGACACCGAACACCCAGGTCGGGCTGGCCACGGCGAGCAGGAATCCGGCGATCGCCGGCCCGACGAACCGCGCGACCTGCAGCGACAGGCTGTTGATCGCCACCGCGCTCTCGAGGTCGCGTCTCGGCACCATCGCGGCGAGCATCGCTTGAAACGGCGCGAAGCTGAGCGTCCCCAGGATGCCGCCGAGCACGGCGAGGACGCCGAGCAGCCCGACCGTCAGAGTCCCGGTCTGCCACGTGACCGCGAGCGCCGCCGCGAGGGCCATGTTCAACGACTGGAAGATGAGCAGCAGCTTGCGACGGTCGTAGCGGTCCGCGAGCGCTCCCGCGGGCAAGGCGAAGACCAGGTTCGGGATCGTGTTCAGGAAGCCGATCAGGCCGAGCGTCGCCGCGGAGCCGCCAAGCAGGAGCACGACGTACCCGTACGCCGCCGCTTCGACCCAGTTGCCGATCAGGGAGAGCAGGACGCCGGCCGAGTAGCGCCGGAAAAGCGGTGAGCGCAGCGCCGCCAGCACGCGCGCGGGCGGGGTCGGTGTTGTCTCCGCCGCGGGCACCGGCTCGGCCTCCAGTCCTTCGCCGGTGAGTGCGGCGATCCCGCCGCGTACCGCGTATGCCTCGAACCCTCGGTCCCTCAGCCAGTGCGCCACACGGACGCTCGTCGCCTCACGCAGTCAGCCGCATGCGAGCACGATCGGCGTGTCACGCGAGAACCCGTCCAGGCGCTCCGAAATCTCGTCGGGCGGAATCCGCAGCGCACCGTCGAGCGTCACGGCCGGATCGTCCTTCCGTCGCACGTCGACGAGCAGCGCGCCGTTCGCGACGACCTCGCGCGCTGTCGCCGCGTCGATGCGGGCGGCAGAGCCGCGCACGGCCGAAGGCACGTGAAACCGCCGCGTCGGCGCGCGGCCCTGCCTCAAGTCGCCGGCCATGACGGCGACGTTACCTTCGGACTCCGAATGGAGTACGCTCGTCTCAGCTGGCCGGCTCTGAGGATCCATCAGCGTGGGATGCCAAGACTCGGCTCCAGCGCCAAATCCGATCTTCCTTGGAAACTGCACTACGGCGGAATGAAGCGGCACACCCACGCTCGCTTGAGGCGGCTCATAACCCGGAGGTCGCAGGTTCAAATCCTGCCCCCGCTACTCCGAAGGGCGCTCGAAAGGGCGCCTTTCGCTTCCTAACGCCAGCCATGCTGTCGCCGCCTCCGGCTGACACCGAACGTGTCGCCGGATCCATCGGAGCGCCGTAAGATCGTCTCGGTGACCCATGAAGGTCGTCGATCGGCACCTGATTGGCAGGGACGAGGAGCTTCGGACGCTCGTTCGGCTCCTCGAGACGCCCGAGGGCATGCCCTGGGTCGCCGTGCTCGTGGGCGAGGCCGGAATCGGCAAGACCACCCTCTGGCTGGCCGCGTGCCAGGCGGCTGAGGAACGCGGCTACCGCCTCATCTCGTGCCGGCCGGCCGAGACGGAGACCCACTTCTCCTTCGCTGGTCTCGCAGACCTGATCGGCGACGTCCTCGAAGAGGCGCTGCCCGAGCTTCCAGGCCCGCAGCAACAGGCGCTCGCGCAGGCCCTGCTCCTCGCGGATCACGATGGCAACTCCGTGGACGAACACAGGGTTGCGGTTGCCTTTCTAAGCACGCTGCGGGCGATCGCCGCGGCCCGATCCCTTGTCGTCGCGGTCGACGATGTCGACTGGCTCGATGCTCCGTCGCTCGCCGTTCTGCGCTTCGCGCTCGCCCGTCTGCACGACGAGCCGGTGGGTGCGCTCATGGCGACTCGCGACCGCATTCCGGACTGGCTGCAGCGAACGGGCGGTCCTCTCGTCGAGATCGAAGTGGGCCCACTCGGCTTAAGGGCACTCCACGAGCTCCTCCACGCGCGGCTCGGAGCCCCGTTCGCGCGCCCCGCGCTCGTCCGATTGTGGGAGACGTCGGGCGGGAACCCTTTCTACGCGCTAGAGCTTGCCCGTGCGCTCGAGCGTCGTGGCGGCAGGATCGGACCCGGAGACGCGCTAACGCTTCCCAACCTTGAACAGCTCGTCGACGAGCGCCTTGCCAGCGTCGGGCGGCCTGCTCGCAAGGTAACGGGGGTGGTCGCCTTGCTGGCTGAGCCGACTGCTCGTCTTGTCGAAGCGGCGCTCGGCCAAGCTTCCGAGCGGGGTCTAGCAGAGGCGCTCGACGCCCGCCTATTGGAGCTCGACGGAGAGCGGATCCGCTTCACTCACCCGTTGCTGGCCTCCGGCGTCGTTTCGCGGATGCCGCCGAGAACACGGCGAGCGCTCCACGCTCGGCTGGCAGAGATCGTGTCCGGCGACGAGGAGCAGGCCCGCCATTTGGCTTTGGCAACGACCGCGCCCGATCCGACCGTCGCCGGCGCACTCGAGATGGCTGCTCGGCGCGCCCGGCTGCGGGGCGCGCCCGCCGCGGCGGCCGACTTGGCCCAGCAGGCGCTGCGACTGACGCCCGCTTTGGACGAGGCTACCGTTCGTCTGAGGACTGTCGAAGCGGCGGAGGCTCTTTATGAGGCCGGAGACAGCGAGCGCTCCATCGTTCTCCTCGAGCAAGTGCTCGCTGGCGTGCCGCCAGGCCGGTACCGGGCGTCCATCCTTCTGCGGCTGGCGGCAGTCCGTACGTGGGCCACAGGACCCCGAGACGGCATCGCCTGCTTTCGCGAGGCCCTCACGCAAACAGGCGGAGACGACGCGCTCGAGGCCGAAATCCAGCTCGAACTCGCGGACTCGCTCAGGTTCGCGAGCGGACTCGGCAGCGCTCTGCCCCACGCGCAGGCCGCGATCGCGGCCGCCGAGCGCGCCGGCAACGACGAGCTCCTGTGCAGGGCACTCGCGGTCTTCGGCCTTGTCCATTTCAAGCTCGGACGCGGAATCGAGCGGGATGTCATGGCGCGCGCCATCGCCCTTCAGGAGTCGCTCGACCTCCCGCCTGCGGAATGGAATCCGAAGACCGTCCTCTGCGATCAGTTGTTCTGGTCGCATGACATCGCGGCGGCCCGCACCTTGGCGGAGGAGGTCCGGGGCTCGCTCCACGAACGCGAGGATCCGTACGAAACCGACATGCTCTGGTACCTCGCTCTGATCGAATGGCGTGCGGGCAACTGGCAGAGGGCGTCAGTGCTGGCCGATGAGGCGGTCGCGCTGGCAGAACAGACCGGGCGATCGGGGCGGGGACCGGTGAACGAGTGGCCGCGCACGTTGATCGCCGCTCATCGCGGTCTCGTTGACGAGGCACGCCAGTCCGCGGAGGACGCGCTCGCTCGCGCCGAGTCGGCTGGCATCGGCACAGCCAGTGCCGCTCACGCTTGGGTGCTCGGCTTCATCGAGCTCTCCCTCGGCCGTCCCGGCGATGCCCTGTCGCCGCTCAGGAAGGCGCGCGACCTCCGCGAATCGGTCGGGCACGGCGAGCCGGGACAGCAATGGGAGACGCCCGATCTGCTCGACGCGCTCGTGGCAGCCGGCGAGCTGGAGGAGGCCGAGGCTGAGGCCGCCCGGCTGGAGCGCCGGGGCCACGCGCTCGATCGGCCCTGGGCGCTGGCGATCGCCACCCGTTGTCGTGCGCTGCTTCATGCGGCCGCGGGCGACTTCGGCAGTGCCGACGATCTGTTCGACCAGGCGCTCGTGGAGCACGCCAGAACCGAAGACCCGTTCCAGCTTGCGCGCACGCTGCTTGCGCAGGGAGCCACGCAGAGGCGCACGAAGCAGCTGCGCACGGCGCGGGAGACGCTCCGCACCGCCCTGCATATCTTCGAGGACCTGAGCGCCCCGCTCTGGGCGAAACAGGCTCGCGTGGAGCTGGGCCGAATCGGCGGTAGGGCGCCTTCGCCGAACGCGCTTACGCCGACCGAGCGTCGCGTCGCGGCGCTCGTCGCGGAAGGGCTGACCAACCGTGAGGTCGCCGCCGCGCTCTTTGTCGGCGACCGGACGGTCGAGAGCCATTTAACGCACATCTACGCGAAGCTCGGTGTTCGCTCGCGAACCGAGCTGGCAAACCGGCTGCACTAACGATTCCGCCCGGCGCCGCAAGACCAAAGTTCCGGGGTTCCCACGTTTTCGCCGGCGTGGCTACGACCTAGCGTCGGTTGCAACAAACGAGTGGGAAGGAAGACATGCACAAGACAGCGCGCAGAGGCTGGCGCGGCGCTCTTGCAGTGCTCGCCGCTGCATTCGTGATGGTGAACGGGGCGACTGCTACGGGCCCTCACGGTCAGCCACCGGGAGGGGCTGACACCTACGTCACCGACTGGGACGCCGTCGGCAGCCAGGCATTCACGGCGGCCGCGCTGACGCCGCCGGAGGGTCATGTGATCCTCGCCTACATGGCGATTGCGGTCTACGACTCGGTGATGGCGGTCGAGGGCGGGTATCGGCCGTTCGCAATCGACGTTCGAGCGCCGCGAGGTGCCTCTGCCCAGGCGGCGGTCGCCGCGGCCGCTCACCGAATTCTCGTCCACTACCTACCGGCGCAGGCACCGGCGATCGTCGAGCCGGCCTACACCACTTCATTGGCCGGCATCCCCGACGGCAGTGCGAAGAGGGACGGCGTGGCCACCGGTGAGGCGGTTGCCGCGTTCGTGATCGCCCAACGCGCCGACGATGGTTTCCGCGCGGCGGTGACCTACACGGCTCCGAACCCACCGATCCCCGGGGTCTGGATTCCGACCGCACCGACGCCACCGATCGGCACCTATGCCGGCCTGATGCGACCGTTCAGCCTCGACTTGGCCGACCAGTTCCGGCCGAGCGGGCCGCCGGCGCTCTCGAGCGATCGCTGGGCACGTGACTACAACGAAGTCGAGCAGCTCGGCTCGGCCGAGCCGGCGGTGCAACAGGCACATTCGGCCCTGCGCAAGTTCGTCCTCGACCACGAACTGAACATCGTCGATTCCTCACGCTTTATGGCGATGGTCTCCGTCGTCTACGCCGACGCGCTGATCGCCTGTTTCGACGCCAAGTACCACTACGCCTTCTGGCGGCCGATCACGGCGATCCGCGCGGGCGACACCGACGGCAACGACACGACGCTGGGCGATCCCACTTGGTCTCCGCTGCTCGCCGTAACGCCGAACCACCCGGAGTATCCGAGCGCGCACGCGTGCATTACGCCCGCCGGTGGTCGCGTCATCGCGAGGTTCCTAGGCACGAAGAAGATCGACCTCACCGTCCCCAGTCTGACTGGGCTCGGCGACCGTCATTTCGCCCTGGTCAAAGACCTGCAGGACGAGGTCGGCAACGCTCGCGTCTGGGGCGGCATCCACTACCGAAGTTCGATCGAGGACGGGAACGTGATCGGCAAGCGGGTGGTCGATCAGGTGCTTGCCCACCATTTCCAGCCGTCCAGGCAATAGGTGGGGCGGCCCGATGGTTGGCAGGGTTTGCCCCGGCACGGTAGGACTTCACACGGGCGGGCAGGCTCTTGCCGGGCTCTTGGCCCGCCTCGCGTTCGTGTTGGCCTAAGTGGCTACCCCGAAGCGCGGCAGACCGCCTCGGCTGCAAGCGTTCTGCAAGCATCGGTCTTTTGCAGCGATGCCGCCGCGTTCCGCCTAAATGCAGGCCCGCCGCGCAAAACCGGCTCGGCGTCGGCGTTTCGGCGGAATACGGCGGAACGCGTGTACACAATCGAGGCGGCTCATAACCCGGAGGTCGCAGGTTCAAATCCTGCCCCCGCTACTGCGGAAGGCCCTGGAAACGGGGCCTTTCTTTCGCGACTAGGCCGTGCGCGATCCTCCGGGTAACCTGATCCGCATCCCGTCGAGCCGCGCGGGCGTTGAAGTGTGTCAAGCAGAGTGATATAGCTCGCCGCGTATCCGCTCTGGGGAGGTGGGGCATGCGTCTTTTGCGTTGGATCATTGCCGGCGTCACGGCGGTCGCGGCGCTCGCGGTCGCCGGAATCGCGCTGGCGGCTGCGGGTCCGATCGACGTCTCAGACCTGAGCCCGTTCGCGAGCTGCACTGTCGGCGGCCCGGGCACGAACTTCGTCAACAGTGAGGTCGAGCCCTTCGTTGCCGTGAATCCGGCGAACCCGAACAACATCGTCGGCGTCTTTCAGCAAGACCGCTGGTCGAACGGCGGGGCTCATGGGCTCGTGACATCCACAAGCCACGACGGCGGGGCGACGTGGGTCGAGTCTTGGGCGCACTTCAGCACCTGTTCCGGGGGCACGGCCGCAAACGGCGGCAACTACGACCGGGCCTCCGACCCCTGGGTGACGTTCGCCCCGAACGGCGACGTCTACCAGATCAGCCTCTCGGCGAGCGCCGATGTGACCGTCTCGGCTGTGCTTGTAAGCAAGTCCGTCGACGGGGGAGACACCTGGAGCGAGCCGACGACGCTCGCGCGCAACGTCTCCGCCTTTGGCTTCGGGCCGGGCTTCAACGACAAAGAGTCGATCACCGCCGATCCGACGAACGCGAATAACGTCTACGCCGTCTGGGACCGGAGCCGCTTCCCGAGCGACCAGGCCGGCGTGACCGCGCAAATGAACGCCGCGTCGATTCGCGGCGACATCATCTTCAGCCGCACGACGGACGGCGGCCAGACCTGGGAAACGCCTCGCGACATCCTTGGCCTCAATCAAAACGAGTTTACGAGCGGAAATCAGATCGCGGTCCTTCCGGACGGCACGCTTGTCGATGTCTTCGAGGATTTCAACGGCTCTGGGCGGCAGCCCTCGCCGAACCAGTTCCACCAGTCGATCATTCGCTCGACGGACAAGGGTGTCACCTGGTCGAAGGTCATCGACATCTCGACGGACGGCTCGATTGCGGTCCGCGATCCTGATACGGGCGCGGGAATCCGTGCCGGAGCCGGCCTTCCCGACATCGCGGTCGGCCCGAACGGAACCCTCTACGTCGTCTGGTCGGATGGTCGGTTCAGCGGCTTCGCGCACGACGATGTCGCGTTGTCGCGTTCGACGGACGGGGGCCTGACCTGGTCGAACCCGATCAAGGTCAACGCATCGCCGAGCGGCGTAGCGGCGTTCACACCCTCTGTCGATGTGTCATCAGACGGTAGGGTCGCCGTGACCTACTACGACTTCCGCAACAACACTCCGAGCACGAGCACACTTCCGACCGACGCATTCGCGGTTTTCTCGCACGACGGAGGGGTCACGTTCGGGGACGAGGTTCGGCTGACGCCGACATCATTCGACCTAGACCTTGCTCCACGGGCGGGCGGGCCCTTCCTCGGCGACTACGTCGGTCTCTCGCACGCGGGGCAGACGTTCGTGCCGTTCTACACGCAGACTCTCTCGAGCGCGAACCCGACTGACATTTTCGCGTCCTTCGTTCCATAGATAGACGAGCAGCCGGGCGGGAGACCAGGCGTCTTCCCGCCCGGCGGCCGTTTTAATTGAGGCGCGCAGGATCGGCGGCTACTGGTATAGGCGTGAAGTATCGTGTGCGCCGTGGCGACCTCTGCCACCGCCGAGCCAGCCGCGGCAGCACCGTGGATCGCTCGATTCGAGCGGTATCCGCTCCTTTTCGGCGCCTCCCCGATCCACCGGCTCGAACGGTTGACCGAGGAGCTCCGCGGCGCATCGCTCTGGGCCAAGCGTGACGACTGCAACTCCGGCCTCGCGTTCGGCGGCAACAAGCTGCGGAAGCTCGAGTACCTCGTCGCCGACGCGCTCGCGCAGGGCTGCGACACACTCGTCTCGATCGGCGGCGTGCAGTCGAACCACACGCGGCAGGTCGCCGCCGCTGCTGCTCGCACCGGACTCAAATGCGTGCTCGTCCAAGAGTTCTGGGTCGAGTGGCCGGACATTGTCTACGACCGCGTCGGCAACATCCTTCTCTCGCGGCTGATGGGCGCCGATGTCCGGTTAGTGAGAGCGGAGTTCGGGATCGGGTTCAAAGAATCGTGGGAACAGACGCTGCGCGACATCGAGGAGGCCGGTGGGAAGCCGTACGCGATCCCAGCGGGGGCATCGGACCATCCCCTCGGCGGCCTCGGCTTCGCGCGCTGGGCCGCTGAGGTCGCCTCCCAGGAGCAGGAGCTCGGTGTCTTCTTCGACACGGTCATCGTGTGCTCGGTCACTGGCTCGACGCAGGCGGGAATGGTCGCAGGTTTCGCGCTCGAGGACAGAGGCCGGCGGGTGATTGGCATCGACGGCTCAGCGAAGCCCGACGAGACGCATGCCCAGGTGCTGCGGATCGCCCAGGACACGGCGGGCAAAATCGGCGTCGGGCGCGAGCTTACCGCCGCGGACATCAGCCTGGACGACCGGTATCACGCGGGCACCTACGGCATTCCGGATGCGAGGACGATCGAGGCGATCCGGACGGGGGCGCGGCTTGAAGCCATGATCACGGACCCGGTCTACGAGGGGAAGAGTCTCGCCGGGATGATCGACCTCGTGCGGCGGGGCGAGATCGACAGCGACTCGAACGTCCTCTACGCCCACCTCGGCGGCCAGCCGGCTTTGAACGCGTACGTCGGCGCCTTTCTTTGAGCGGCTGTGAGGGCGCGACGGCCCGGGCTCGAGTCCCGTCGGCTCCACTGTTCCTTGCGGGCGACCGCGGGTTGCATGTTGGCACAGCGGGGGGTTAGCCTCACTCCGGAAGGCATGAGGAGGTGATGGCGCACCGGCGACCCGCGCTGCTCGTGGCAAGCGCCATCTTCGCGCTTGCGAGCGGCCTTTCGCTCGCGATTGCTGCGGCTAACTCTGGCTCGTCGGCGCCGCTCGTCATCGCAGTCGAGGGGCCGCAAAGCGGGGCGCAGGCGGCAAACGGCGTCGACCAGCTTCGTGGCGTCCGCCTGGCTGTGAACCAGCTGAATGCGCGCGGCGGGCTCTGGCATGGCCGCAAGGTGGCGGTCTTCGCAGCCGATGACAGGGCCAACGCGGCGAACGCGAAGGCGCTCGCGCGCCACGTGATCGCGAAGGGGATCCGCTTCGTGATCGGCCCCTACAACTCGTCGGTCGGCATCGAGAACCTGCCCCTCTATCGGCGAGCCA
>WNFX01017937.1_pt1 | contig 11565 bp, 10 predicted proteins | sample 5400111 | NCBI WGS metagenome assembly WNFX01 (sample SAMN13153363, study PRJNA577476) | soil metagenome | isolation source: 40 cm soil or saprolite under grassland replicate 1 | place: USA:California | collected 2016-06-15
TACGCAGTTGAAAGAACAGGCGTTACAACTGCAAAAAGTAAGCGCGGACGTGCAGATGAGCACTTCTCCCAGGCAAGTGATCGCAAGTAATCGCTAGAAGCGGACGCGGGGGGAGCTGATGCCTGTAGCCGGTGTCGGTGATGCCGGTCTTGGGAGACCAAAGCGATGCCATGACGCATGCGCACTCCGAAAGCTTACGCGAAATAGAACAAGCCTCTTGCCCACGTTTCGCACCAAGTGCTATTGGAGTGCGAGGCGTCCTCGCATCGCTTTGGGCAGTGCTGCTTTTGGGCCTTTTGGCATGTTGAGCGTGGGAGTGAACCTGAACGGCGGACGCAGATTTTATTCTCGACAAATTGGCGGGACATTTGCCAAAGTCGCGCCATGAAAATGCAAACTACTTCAGCACCTTTTGTCATAGTCGCGCTCCTCTGCGTTCTTTTGCCGAAAGCGCAAGCGGTCAGTCCGGCTCCAGATGGCGGTTATCCCGGCGGCAACACTGCAGAAGGGCAGGCGGCGCTTTTGAGCCTCACGACCGGCGGCTTCAACACGGCAGTCGGTATATTTTCGCTGGAAAGCATCACGACTGGCCAGTTCAACACAGGTGTGGGCGCCGGAACGCTCCTTGTGAACACCGCCGACAAAAATACGGCTACTGGCGCTGGGGCGCTTTTAAGCAACACTGCGGGCAGCCTTAACACGGCTAATGGAGCGTTCGCCTTATTTTTCAACACCACGGGGAACGCCAACACCGCTGACGGTTATGGTGCGCTCCACAGCAACACCATTGGCAGCGGCAACACGGCCACCGGTTTTGATGCGCTCGTTAGCAACACCACTGGCAACGGCAACACAGCCTTGGGCGAGCAGGCGCTCTTAGAGAACACAACCGGCGTCGGGAACACGGCCGTTGGCAATCAAGCGCTCTTTAACAATACCACTGGCTCCTACAACGTCGCGGTGAACGGAGGTCATAATCTCACCACGGGCATTTTCAATATCGATATTGCCAACGACGGTGTTGCCGATGAGAGTAACACCACTCGCATCGGTATCCTCCAAAACCGTTGCTTTATCTCCGGCATCCGCGAGGTGACAACGGGTAACGCTGACGCGATACCAGTGTTGATCGATTCCGCCGGTCAGCTCGGCACGGTCAGCTCCTCGCGGCGCTTCAAGAAAGAAATCAAACCAATGGATAAAGCCAGCCAGTCCATCCTTGCGCTTAGGCCGGTGACGTTTCACTACAAAACCGACAAGACCGACACGCCGCAGTTTGGTTTAATCGCCGAGGAAGTGGCCGAGGTGAACCCGGACTTAGTCGTGCGCGACAAGGACGGCGAAATTTATACCGTCCGCTACGACACAGTGAACGCGATGATGCTCAACGAGTTTCTCAAAGAACACCGCACAGTTGAGGAGCAGGAAGTGACGATCACGCAATTAAAGACGGAGTTGCAAGCGACGGCCGCGCGCCTACAAAAGCAAGTCGACGCGCTTACTGCGGGTCTGCAGAGAGTGAGCGAACAATTTGAAATGCACAAGCCTGCACCGCAAACTGTTCTAAACAACCGGTAAAGTTGCCGCGCACAAGCAGGCTAGCGTTCTTTGAAATCGCCCGTGTGCTCGCATCGCATGGACGGCTGTAGAAATTCGCGGGGCCGATTGCGTATCTGTTGCTTCCGCCTCGCCGCCGCTTTGCAACTTTCCGTTTGAATCATCAGAAGGTTCGGCTGAGAACCATGGCCATTTGAGGTTTAATCTCGACACATGGGCGAGATTTTCCGAAACTGCACGCCTATGAAAGCTTTGAGAGCTGTCAGCCCCTGGTGCTGCAATCGCTTCATTAGAAGATTGTTGTTTACAGTTACTGGCCTAATGATGGCTTTGCCTACCACGTCCCACGGTGCGGAGCCGTCCAAGCAAACGAAGGCGAGTTCAGAAAACAGGGCTCGTTCAGAAAAGGAGCCTATCCATCTCGTACTAAAGTCTCGGGCGGACCTAAAACAGATATTTACCTACTATCCTTATCCCGCCATGCCTGCGGAGGTCCAGGGCTATGACGGCTCCAAATTAACCGGCGCAGGCATGTATCGCCTGACAGTAGATGCTCAAGGCGCGGTCAGTCAGGTCCAGATCTTGAAACCGTTTATGGTCTCGGCGGCCTACGATGGGCGATACTCTAACCTCCAACAGCCTAAGCTTCCGGCTCCAAACTTAGACAAGGTCGTACGTCAAGCGCTCATCCGTTGGCGTGCAAAGCCCGGTCCGATGCGCATCGTGGACATTCAATTGAGTATTGGACCAGCCCCAGGGATGTATTAGTGGAAAAACGAATGAGCTACATTAAGCGAACGACGCTTGCGGCTAGCGCCAACTGTGGCGACGGAAAGCGTTTCGTTGTTACGTGCCGATGAAAAATTAACCGCGTCCGTAGAACGTTCGATCCGGCGATTCGCCGTTGACATGAGAAGGCGGCGGACATATCGCTTTGCTCAGAGATAGAGCTGCAATTAAAAACTCAAGCCAAGGAGAAGAATTATGTTTGCCGTCATTCGCCATTACCACTTCGATCCGAAGGAGAGTTCAGAGATCGACCGCCGAATACGCGAGGAGTTCGTGCCGATCGTCAAGAAGGCGAAGGGATTTGTGCGCTACTACTGGCTTGATACTGGTAAGGGCGAGGGCGCGTCCGTCAGCGTCTTTAGAGACAAGGCCGGTGCTGATGAGTCAGTGCACCTGGCTGCCGACTACGTAAAAGAGCATCTGTCTAAATTTACTATTCAGAAGCCAGAGATTATCGAAGGGCCGATCAAAGCTCACGATTGAGCACGTGGACCATATCAGCAACGGTGGTTGGAGTTATTTGTATCTCAATGATGTTAGGAATGCCTCAGGGAGTGGCAGGATTTCGGCGATTGCGAGCTGGATGCCTTCCTTTCCAGGGAACTTCGCTTGAATTTCATCTCATGGTTAAATTATCTGCTGTATGAGGCAACAAACGATGAAAGTACGCCTGGTGCTCGGTTTAGTCCTATCCGGATTGATTTGTAGTTGCACTACGACAAACAACAGCACGCGGACGCGGACTCAGCAAGCAGCCTTCGCTCCAGCACCGCCGCCGGCGCCGCTAACGCCCCAAGTCGGCGTCCGCCATTAACTATTTATCTGGAGGAGTGCCTACAAATCCGGCGATTCGATCTGCTAAGGCGGAGAGACTCCGCTCCTTACCTAAGTGCAGATGCGAGCCTGATGAGGCTTTCTCTGATCTGCGCTGGTGTCCAAGCAGCAAAACCGAAAACAAACGCTGGCTTGAGCTTCGCCTGGATGCAATAAAATGATAGCGCTGTTGGTTTGATTCCGATCTCGGAGCGGACCCGCGCCACCCGCGCGAAGTCTGCTTCGTGTCGAAGCCAGGCGACGAAGTTTAGTCCGGCTTCCGGGATCTCAAGAATGAAGTGCTCACCGAGAAGTTTGCTGAATTCTTTGATGAAAAACTCTCTGCGATCGGCATACAGTTTCCGCATCCGTTTAACATGGCTGAGGAAAAATCCCTCCGTTATGAATCGAGCAAGTGTTGCCTGATCAATCGCCGGAGAATGTTGATCTATCACGCTCCGGATCCTGGCCAGCGAATCTACCAACTGTTCTGGCGCAATGAGATAGCCCAGGCGCAGTGAGGGATAGAGGATCTTACTCATCGTCCCCGCGTAGATCACTCGACCTGAGTTGTCGAGCCCCTGCAAACATGGAAGCGGCGGACCGGTGAAACGGAACTCCGCGTTGTAATCGTCTTCGAAGACAACCGCGTCGTTGGCGCGTGCAAAATCGATCAAGGCGGTTCGTCGCCGGAAACTCATCGTAACTCCAAGCGGAAATTGATGGGAAGGCGTCGTGTAAATGATTCTTGGCAACGGTAGTTTGGGCGACCTCGCGATCACAATACCTTCCTCGTCGACTGGTCTTGGAACTACTCCTGCGCCCGCAAAAACCAACGTCCTTCGGACCATGTGATAGCCGGGATCTTCAACCCACGCCGCTTCTCCCGGATTAAGCAAAGCCATTGCGCTGATCAGCATCGCCTGCTGCATTCCCGCCACAATTACGATTTGGTCGGGGTGACAGTGCGCTCCTCTGAAATCGCACAAGTAGGCTGCGATTGCCTTACGCAAGTCGGCATCGCCGCGATGCGACGCATAGCGCAACAAAGTGGCTCCCTTTTTGGCGAGAACCTGTGCTCTAAGCCCTTCCCACGTTGCGATGGGAAATTCATCGACTGCCGGATGGCCGGGAATTAGCGAGACGCCCGATGTGGCTCCGGATATGCCGAGATCAAACTCTTTTCCCACACGCTTATCCGGAATTGCTTGCACTCGATCGGAAACGCGAAGTCGTCGCTCAATTGCCGGGGCCGCTGTCGGCTTGGAGGCGTTCAGAAACATTTCGGGAAGCGGATTTGCAACGAATGTTCCAGACCTAACCTTCGATTGAAGGTAGCCTTCCGCGTGAAGCTTTGAGAACGCGAGGCTGACCGTTAATCGTGAGATTCCCAGGTCGACAGCCAGAGCTCGAGAGGAAGGAAGCCTAAACCCGCCGCCGGTAAAGCTGCCCGATCTCAGCTCATCGCGGATTTGGCGGTATAGTTGCTCGTGCAATGGTTCAGCCGCGGTCCGGTCGAGCCGAATCATTTCAAACGCGATGATTGAATGTCGCCGTCTCTTATTCAGAAGCGATTTTCCATCGGACATAACCCCAACTGCCCTCTTCCGTGAATTAGTGTTCAGTTTGCACGTGTATTATCAAAAAACAATGGAATCACGTATGGCAAAGCAAAACTGGGCATGCCCAGCCGTTCCCAACTGGCTATTGCCGCATGATGCGATACCAAGAAGTTTCGAGGAATTAAACTGGCCTTATCAAAGTTTGCTAACTGGATATTGTGACAAAGGTCCTGGACTGCTAAAAGACAAGTGAAAGGAATATTATTTATGCTCTTACTCAAATCACTTCGAATTGGTTTCATTGGCTTGGTTGTTTTTACTGCAAGCGCATGGGCTGCGGGCTCGGTCCTTCAAGGGATCGTTAAGGATGCAAAAGAACATCCGATAGAAGGCGCGGATATTCGGATCGAAACGAAAAATGGCGGGAGATTGCTCACAACCGTTAAGACGGATGTAAACGGCCGTTACATTTTAGAGGGTCTCCCGGCAGGCAATTACCGAGTCACGTTGGTTGTGAAGGGTGCCGTCAAAACTTCCATCAATAATACAACCATTGAGTTGGGTGAGCCGACACAACTGAATTTTGCTCTGGCGGCATCGCCAGCGTCGAGGGCAACGGCAACCGTGCAGAAAGGGCGCCATTGGGTTTGGATACCTGCGTTTACTGGAAGTCGTCTGCCTGGTCACTGGGTCGAACTTAATGACAGTGGAAGCTGGGCGGCGGAGGCTAGCAGCTTTAATGTGGTACGGGTTAGCGGCGAAGAACTGCAACGGACAATTCACAGCAAAGACATCCCGAGGGGCCATTAACTTCGGAGCGTCGCCTTCCGCCAATTTTCCCACGGCTGGTGGGGATGCCATCGTGCTCGACGGATTGAGGAACGGCTTACAAACTTTCAGGACCGTTTGAAATCGCCGTTCTGATCGTACATCGCGATCACGTTGCCAGCGTCATCATAAACGTGAATAACGGCATCATGTGATCGACTGAAAACTTTGCGGAAGTTTGCGACTTTTTAACCGTATTACCGGCTGCCTGTACCGCTCGTGGTACCTGGGCCGCCTGTCGTGGGTTTGGATTTGTCCGTAACGCCGCCGCCACCACCACCTTTGACGTCTTTTACTGGCTGCAGGTCACGAACTTTAATGTCCTTCTTAAGTCGGCGCCAAACGGAGCGGATTACATTGATATTCGGCGTTTGCTCCTCCATGGCCGCTTTAGAATAGTCGACTTGACACAGTACTCGCAACGTTTTTTTATCGCCCTACCATTCTTTGAAATCGCCCGCGTGTTCGTGCGCCTGGATCACGCTACAGCATTATCGTAAACGCGGATCAGGGCATCATGTGACCGCCTGCGTTATATTACCGCTGCGTTCGGACTGTCGTCGAACGAGGATTCGAACACGTTGAAAGGCGCGCAGTGGTTTGCGTTTGGTGGAATCGGAGTTGCCGGCACGACCTCAAAGGAAGAGAGGGCCTTTCGCAGTTTGCTGCACGAACCGAATGCCGTCGCCAAGCTGAAATCACTTTTATCCGAGGCAAATCTTGCCGGACAATGTTATGCGTTGCTTGGCCTGCACGTCCTGCACGATCAAGCCTATCAGGAAAACGTCGCCCGTTACAAATCAAACGATGCACGCGTGAAAACGGTCGCGGGTTGCATGATTACTGAGCAACCGGTCAGCAACGTCGTCTCGAACATCGCGGCCGGTCGATATGACAGCATGTTGAACGCCCCGATTCATTAACGGGCGAAATCGAACCAGTGTGCTTATTTGATTCGTCCGCTGTCGTTACGTGAAACGAGGAGACATCTTGGGTCGTGTAGAGACACGCTGCTCCGTTGCGAAGACCGTTTTGATTTGCCCATGAGTGATCTTTGCCGTGAACGTCATGACATTCGCACGGCGAAAAACGACTGTGACGGGCGACTGAGGTAAGTTTTCTGCTGCGGCGCAGACAAATGCAACCGCAGCAATCGTAAATAGTTTCAGACGCGCCATTGTCTCTTTTTATCAAAACGCCGGCTGTTTGAAACGCCTTCTGTTAAATCTTTAGAGCCGTTTCGCGAATCACAAGACGCGCACTGTAAGCGGCTGACACGAAACAGTCCTAGTGAAACGATCGCTGCGCGCAATCGTAGTCTGGTTATCGGCCGCCATGCTAATCAGTTCGGCTGATGTGGCGAACGCAGGGCCCTTCCGAGATTTCTTTAGAACGTTACGTAGCGCAATCTCGCACCCGCATGAGACGCCGCGACCGCACCGGGGCAGTCGGAATAGTCATAAGCATAATGAGACTCCACCGACCGATGCTTCGAATAGTCAGACTTCGGGCAGCCCAGTCCCTGCGCTTCCAGGTCGGCCCGATGTGCGCGTGGCGAAGGCAGCTTCGAGCACGAATCAGCAAAAAACTGAACTGCTGTATGGAACTCCCGTGCCCGGAAAACCAGGCTTAGTTACGAGTCCGTTCGCGCCAGATAGCGGTTACGTCGACGTCACCGGTTTTCCTCCCGGAACCCAAGTAGAAGACCCTTACACAGGCAAAATTTTCCTTACACCGTAGGGTCGGCAGTGGTTAGACTCCCATTGCGTGAAGTACTGGAAGATTATCGCCGACAATCTCAAGAAACGCGGTTGCACGTTGGGCTGTGTCGCAACTGTGGACCCGCGGCGAACGAATCTTTGTCCCTGACGGGCATCGCGGCGACGGTCAGCGCTTTATTGTGCGTGCGGATGAAAAGCTGACTGCGTTTCTGGAACTTGAATCAGCGATTCGCGCTTACGTCGAGTTTACTTGACAAGCAGGCGGGATTTTTTCAGACTCGGCGTCGCTAAACGGATCTGAATCAGACGGAGGACTTTCCCCCGCTAGGTTCTTCGCCTCTTCCAGACCTGCAAATTGCAGAATCAACCGGCGGGGGAAGGCAGGAAGAACCATGAATCCATTGATCCAACTCAAAACACCAACTCCACTATTTCTCATCGCACTCCTGCTAGCCTGCTTTGGCCTCGTGCCGCTGGCGCCGGCGGTCCTGCCAGCGCCGTCACCGGACGGAGGCTATCCCGGCGGCAACACTGCTGAGGGGACGGATGCGCTTTTTAGCCGCACCACCGGCATCAATAATACGGCAGTTGGTTCTCAGGCGCTTTTTCACGATACCAGTGGCGGTTACAACGTGGGGGTTGGTGCTCATGCGCTTGACCTCAATGCCAGCGGCAACTTTAACACCGCCATTGGGATGGAAGCGCTCTCCAACAACACCGGCAGCTCTAACCTGGCCACTGGTTTTCGAGCGCTCTACTTGAACACCGACGGCCACAATCTCACCGGGGTTGGCGCCAACGCGCTTCATAACAATACCACGGGCAGCTTCAACACGGCCGTGGGTGGCGCTGCGCTGTACAGCAACACTACAGGTGGCCCTAACACGGCTACCGGTTATCAAGCACTTAATAAGAATACCACCGGCGGAGATAACACAGCCACAGGGTATCAAGCGCTTTACAGAAACACGACCGGCATGTCCAACACGGCGACTGGGTCTCAAGCGCTCCTGAGCAACACCAACGGCTTCGGCAACACCGCCAACGGTGCTGGAGCGCTTGACAGCAACACCACTGGCAGCGGCAACACTGCCACCGGGGAGGACGCGCTCGATCAGAACAACGGCGATTCTAACACCGCCAATGGGTTTGCAGCACTCGCTGACAACACCAGCGGGAGCCAAAACACGGCGAACGGCTATCAAGCGCTCCTGGGCAATACAAATGGCGACTACAACACGGCCACTGGTTATGCAGCGCTTTACAGCAACACCACCGGCCATTCCAATACAGCCAACGGTTATGAAGCGCTCTACAACAATGTGGCCGACGGCAACACGGCGACCGGTTTCCAAGCACTTTTTAACAACACCACTGGGTTCCAAAACAACGCGACTGGCTACCAAACGCTCTCTAACAACAGCACGGGACTCCAAAACACTGCCGTTGGCTATGAAGCGCTCATGAGCAATACCACCGGCGGCTCTAACACGGCCGTTGGTGTCTTCGCGCTTTTCCGCAACACTGCTGGCTCGGGCAATATTGCTTTAAACGGAGGTGATATGCTCACTACAGGCGACTTTAATATTGATATCGGCAATGATGGGGTTGCTGGTGAAGGCCATACCATCCGCATCGGCACACGCATATTTCAGACACGAACGTTTATCGCTGGCATCTACAATGTGAACGAGGGCGGGACCATCCTGCCGGTTTATATAAACAGTAATGGTCAGTTGGGGACGATGAGCTCTTCCCGTCGATTTAAAGAAGAGATTAAACCGATGGATAAGGCGAGCGAAGCAATCCTTGCGTTCCAACCCATGACGTTCCGTTACAATAAAGAGATCGATCCCGACGCGATTCCACAGTTCGGGCTGGTGGCAGAGGAAGTGGAGAAAATTAATCCAGATCTGGTGATACGCGATGCCGAGGGGAAGCCATACACCGTGCGCTACGACGCGGTAAACGCGATGTTGCTCAATGAATTTCTGAAAGAGCACCGCAAAGTGCAGGAGCAAGAAGCGACCATCACGCAGCTAAAGAAGGACTTGCAAGCGACGGCCTCGCATCAGCAAGAGCAAATTGAAGCGCTTACTGCGAGCCTACAGAAAGTAAGCGCGCAACTTGAAGTCAACAAAACTGCTCCGCAAATCGCTCTCAGCAATCAGTAAAGCAAAAAAACGTTGGTTCGGCATTGCGATTGCCGTCTTTTGGTATTCAGGCCCCTAACGGGGTCTTGAGCAGTTGAACCTCCTTCATCGAGACTTTACCTCTTCCTTCGATGACGAGATTTAGCTTGATCAGGTCGGGTCGTTGGCCCTTCTTCAGGTAGAAGGGGATCTCATAGGAAGCCCAGTCGGTGGGCCCAGTGATAGCTTGGTTCAGACCCTTTGAGAAGAACTCCCCGCGGCCCGGTAGGCGACACCACATTTCCAGGAACACGCGGCCAGCCAGACCCTCGGTCCTCATCGTTGCTCTGTAAGTGAGGAGGCACTGCTCAGCGTCCGGGTTTTGGATCTCGAATAGCCGGACCGTTTGGTCTTCCTTCGCATCAACAACCCAGCGATCTTCCTCGACCGTGATCGAGTCCTTGCTCAACGTCGCGTCACTTGTTCGGAAGAGCCGAATCGTCTTGGGAGGCCCCGAAGGTTTGGGAGCGCTCAAGATCGATTTGAGCCAGTTAAACATAGTCCCCTCCCAGCTCGATCCACGCGAAGGCGTCGTCTCTTTTCGTTGCCGAACTGTAATTAGACGGCATTTTGCAATCTATTTCTTGCCGCATGGAAGGGGAAGCGGTCAAAAGGCTGCATGGTCTTAGAATCCCTCTCTCTTGCCTTGAAGTTCGAGCAGCAGAACATTGAGATATGAAAGCACGACTGGTCAAATTTGGCGAGATCGAGGTCGAGGGAAAACGCTACACGCATGATGTGGTGATCGACGGCGGCAAAGTGCGGAAACGGAAGAAAGGACCTTCCAAGCAATTCCGCGAAAAGTTCGGCCACACGCCGCTTTCGGCTGGGGAAGAAATTCCCTGGGGAGGCAAACGGCTCATTGTCGGGACCGGCGCCCATGGCGCGCTTCCGGTAATGGACGAAGTCCTAGCCGAGGCGAAACGGCGCGGTATCGAGGTCATTGCTGCGCCCACATTGGAAGTCTGTCAGCTGCTGGAGGAACTAAAGAAGGGCCAAGCGTATGCCATCCTGCATTGTACGTGCTGACCGGGGATTTGTGTTCAGTTAGGGATGTCGACCGGACAGCGTGGCTTCGCACTTTATTCCCAGCTTGAAGTAATCAGAATTCGCGTTTCAATCACATTGCCAGCCGAATCGCTACACGCGGATTACAGCATCATGTGACCGGCTGTAAAATTTTGCGGAGTCGATTGCGTTATTGATCGTTGATCGCATCCGGCTCGCGCGCAGGTCGATCTCGCTTGTCACTGCCCTCTGATACTACCGCCATGAGACCATTGGATCCTGCTTTGCTGAAAAGGGTTCAAATCTTCGGTCTCGTATGGCGACGACCGAGGGGCCGACTGCCCGGTTGTAGCACTGGCTTTGGTAGAAGCGGTCCCCTGATTTGACGCTGTTGGCGTCTGGCACGCAGCTAAAACAGCGACCACCACACAGATGATATAGTTCTTGAGGCGATTCTCCATCACGCTAACGACGAAGAAAAGTTCGGCCATCGCTCCGGCGGGCGCAAGTGGGCAGCCCACTGCCTAGCACTCTTTGAAATCGCCGCGGGCTCATGGCCTAGCAAGATTCTCTCATTGCTCTGTGGAGCGCAAAAGAGGTAGAATCCGTCGCGTGAAGCACTGGAAAACCACACTGGCTGTATTAGCGGCGCTGTCCGCGTCACTCGCGCTGGCTGAGGACTTCAAAACCGTTAGGGGTAAGTTATACAAGGACGCCACGATCATCCGTGTCGAATCGGATGGGATTGTGCTTAAAACCAAAACGGGAATTTCTAAGGTCTATTTCATTGAACTCCCTAATGACGTTCAGGAACGGTTTCATCCCAGTCCTGCGGAGACCGCCGCAGCAGAGCGCCAGCGCGAGCCGATCAAGTTAGAGGGCTTGGCTGCGGTGATGGCAAATCGGACTGCCGTTGTCATGTTCTTCGTTGCCGGGACAATCATCATTGCCGGCCTGGTGTTTGCTATCGTCCGTCGTCGTTTTCAATGACAAGCAACGATGCAAGCAAAGTCTAAATGAATTACTGGGAGATCATCGCTGACAATCTCAGCAAAGCCGGTTGCACGTTGGGCTGTGTCGCAACTGTGGACCCGC
>WNFX01006071.1_pt1 | contig 11562 bp, 10 predicted proteins | sample 5400111 | NCBI WGS metagenome assembly WNFX01 (sample SAMN13153363, study PRJNA577476) | soil metagenome | isolation source: 40 cm soil or saprolite under grassland replicate 1 | place: USA:California | collected 2016-06-15
AGCTCCTCCTTCCACAGCGCCGCCAGCGTATGCGTCCCGTGTCCCCGTGTGCGCTCGCTGATCGGGATCAGCACGTACCGTCCCCGCTTCACCCGCCGGATCTCGCGCTCCATGATCCCCAGCTCCGGCGGATTGATCTGATCGTCCGCCGAGTTGATGGCTACGAGCGGGGCGACGATGCGCCCGAGATTGGGCGCGGGACTGTAGAAGCGGGAGGCGTCGAACTGATAGAGCATGTCGTTGGCGTCGGTCTGCGGCAGCCGGCCGCGCACGTACGCCTCGACGAAGCTGTCCGCGGCGACCCGCGTCGGTGCCTCCTTCTGCCACTCCAGCGGCGCGCTCCCCATGATCATCAGGATGTACAGCGCCGTCGTCACACCGCGTGGCGGCGACGAATACTCGCCGTTCTGCCACTCGGGGTCGGTGCGGATCGCGTCGAGGATCATCTTTCGGAGCATACGGTTGCGCCCCGCGATCTCGGCCGGCAGGCTCGCCAGCGGCATCAGCGCATCCATAAAGTCGGGATACGTCTCCCCCCACACCCACGTTTGCATCCCGCCCATCGACGTCCCCATCACCAGCCGCAGATGGTTCACGCCCAGGTGCTCGGTCAGCAGCCGGTAGTGCGCGCGCACCATGTCGTCGTAGCTGTAGTGCGGAAACCGCGCGTGCAGCCCGTCGCTCGGCTTGCTCGAGCGCCCGTGGCCGATGCCGTCGGGCAGGATCACATAATAGCGCGACGTGTCGAGCAGCTGGCCGGGTCCGAACAGCACCCCCGCGAACACGTCGCGCAGGAACTGACGGCCGCTGCCGCCCGTGCCGTGGAGAATCAAGACCGCGTTCCTGACCGTCCCTCGCGCGTCGCGCCCGGGGCGACCGAATGTCGCGTAGTGCAGCCGCAGCTCGGGCAGCGATTCCCCGCTCGCGAACCGGAAGTCCTTGATGACGTAGTCGCCCTCGGCGGGCGTGAAGACGGGAGCTTGCTGGGCGGGCAGCGCCGCGGCGTCGAGCAGGCCGAGCGCCACGAGAAGGATTCTGGTGTTGTGCATGGCGGGAATCTACGGCCTAACAGTCCGGCCGTCAGACTGTCAGACCGTCCGACGGTTATGCGGCCGTCAGCTCGATCAGCGTGATCTCCGACGGCGCCAGCAGCCGGAGCGGCGGCCCCCAGTAACCCGTGCCGCGGCTCACGTACAGCCACATTGCTTCCAGCCGGTGCAGCCCCGCCACGAACGGCTGGAACAGCCGCACCAACAGGTTGAACGGGAAGTACTGGCCGCCGTGCGTGTGACCGGACAGCTGCAGGTCGAACCCCGCGTCGCGGGCGGCGAACGCGCTCCGCGGCTGGTGGGCGAGCAGCACCCGCACGTCGCTCGCGGGCGCGCCGCGCAGGGCGGCCGCCGGGTCGGACGGCACCGACAGATCGGGGACGCCGGCGAACAACAAGCGCGCGCTGCCGCGTCGCACCACCTGATATGAGTTCTGCAGCACCGACATCCCCAGCCGCTCCACCTCTCGGCCCCAGCCCGGCGCGTCCCAGTAGTACTCGTGGTTCCCGGTGACGTAGAACTTGCCGAGCCGGGCCGCGAGCCGGCCCAGCGGCGCCACCTCGTCCTTCAGGTCCGGGACAAAGCCGTCCGCCACGTCGCCCGTGAACGCCACGACGTCCGGGTCGAGGGCGTTGGCCGTCGCCACCACCCGCTCGACGAAGCGGCGCTTCAGGGTCGGCCCGACGTGCAGGTCGGAGAGCTGCACGATGCGGAACCCCTCGAGGTCCGGGGGCAGCCCCAGGATCGGGATGCTCACCCGCACCACGCGCACGCGGCGCGCGCCGAGCACGCCGATGAGCGTCAACGCGGCCGCAATGACGAGCATCGCGGGGGGCGCGAGATGCAGCCGGAACACGTCCACCACCGCGAAGCCCACGACGAGCAGCGACGACAAGCCCAGGGCGGTGAACCCGGTCCATCCCAGCACCGGCCGCAGGGGCCCGCGCCGGCCCGCGACGAGCGTCGCGATCGGCAGCCCCGCCAGCGCCAGGGCGCCGACCCAGGCGAGCCCCCGTCCCAGCCCCGACGTGCCGGCGGCGAGGTGCGTGCCGACGTAAACGTTGAGCAGGGCCCAGACGCCAAACACCATGGCGACTCGGATCCTCATCTGTCGGGCGGTCACTGGATCGCTTCGAGTGCGTTCAAGGCTTCTGCGACGTGCCGTGTCGCCTCGAGCTGCGACGCGAACACGTGGCGCACGACCCCGTCGCCGTCGATCACGAACGTGGCCCGCCCGGGAATGAGCCCCAGCGTCTTCTCGACGCCGAAGAGCTTGCGCACTTCCCCGCCGGCGTCGCTGAGCAACGGGAACGGCAGCCGGTGCTTGCCGGCGAAGCGCTGGTGCGACTCGATCGAATCCGAGCTCACCCCGACGATCTCCGCGCCCGCGGCGGTGAACGTCTCGTAGCGGTCGCGGAACGCCTTCGCTTCGGCCGTGCAGCCGGGGGTGTGATCCTTCGGATAGAAGTACAGCACGACCGGTCGCCCCTTGTTCTCGCTCAGACGGAAGGTTCCTCCGCCAAGCGCAGGAAGTGCGAAGTCCGGTGCCCGCTCACCGATTCTGGTCATCCGACCGCCTGACCGCCTTTCCGCCTTACCGCCATTAGTGCGCCGCCCCCCCACCGCCCGGCATCCCCTTGCTCTTGTGCATCAACAGCAGCAGCGGCAACGACAGCACGAACACCGCCGCGAACAGCAGGAACAGCTGCTCGAACGACAGCATCATCGCCTGCCTGGTGACCTGCAGGTCGAGAATCTTGAGCGCCTTCGCGTCCACGAGGCCCGGCGGCGTGCCGGTGGCGGCGAGGCGCGCGCCGATCAGCGCCAGCCGCTCGCGCGCCGCTTCCGCGTACGGCGTCACGTTGGCGATCAGGTCGACGCGGTGGATCGCCTGGAAACGCTGCACCAGCGTCGCCGACAGTGCGATCCCCACGCTGCCGCCCAGCTGCCGCATCAGGTTGAACAGTCCCGTGCCGTTGGGGATCTTGCTCATCGGCAGGTCGGCGAGCGCGAGGTTCGTGAGCGGGACGAAGATCAACCCCAGCCCCACGCCTCGCAGAATCAGCGGCCAGAAGAAGTCCGGCATGCCACTGTCGGTCGTGAAATGGGCGTGTTTCCACATTGACAGCGCGAACAACCCCACGCCCGCCAGAATGGAGAGTCGTCCATCAAACTTGCCGGCGGTGCGCCCCATCACGGCCATCGTGAATGCGCTCGCCAGGGCGCCCGGCAGAATCACGAACCCCGTCTGCTCCGCGGTGAACCCCTGGAGGCTCTGCAGGTACACCGGCAGCACGAAGATCGTCGCATAGAGGCACACCCCCAACGTCATCCCGAACACCACCCCCACGGCGAGCTGCCGGCTCTTCAAGATGCGCAGGTCGACGACCGGGTGCTCGGTGGTCAGCTCGTGCCAGATGAACGACACCAGCGAGACGGCGCTGATCACCGCCAGCGTCGTCACCTCCCGCGACTCGAACCAGCTCAGCCGCTCGCCGCGCTCCAGCATCGTCTGCAGCGTGCCGATGCCGACCGCGAGCAGCGCGAGGCCCAGGAAGTCCACCTTCTCGGCCTTCTCCTGGTAGCGCGAGTCGTTGATGAACGACAGCGTCAGGGCCAGCGCCAGCATCCCGAAGGGAATGTTGATGTAGAAGATCCACGGCCAGCCGAACGCGTCGGTGATGTAGCCGCCCAGGGTCGGGCCGAGGGTGGGGCCGACCATCACGCCCACGCCGAAGATCGCCATCGCGGTACCGTACTCCGAGCGCGGGAACTCCTCGTAGAGGATCGCCTGGGAGGTGGACAGCAGCGCGCCGCCGCCCAGCCCCTGCACGATGCGCCAGAACACCAGCGTTTCGAGCGAGTGGGCGTTGCCGCAGAAAAAGGAGGCGATGGTGAACAACGTGATCGACGCCGCGAAGTAGCGGCGCCGCCCGAAGTACGCCGACAGCCACCCCGTGATCGGCAGCACGATCACGTTGGCGACGATGTACCCCGTGGAGACCCAGGCGATCTGGTCCAGCGTCGCGCCCAGGTTCCCCATCATGTGCGGGATCGCCACGTTCACGATGCTGGTGTCCAACAGCTCCAGCACCGACGCCAGCGACACCGTGATGGCGATGATGTACTTGTACTTGTACCGGTCCGCCGGGACCGCTCCCGCCAGGGGGAACGTCGCAGCCGTCATCGCCCTATCGCTTCGTGGTGATGGTGACCTCGACGTTCATCCCTGGCCGCAGCGGGTGCGCCGCGTCCGCCGGGCCGTCGGGCCGGATCCGCACGGGGATGCGCTGCACCACCTTGGTGAAGTTCCCCGTGGCGTTGTCGGGCGGCAGCAGCGAGAACTTCGCCCCCGTCGCGGGCGACAGGCTCTCGACGCGCCCACGGAAGTGCCGTCCCGGGTACGCGTCCACGGTGATGTCCACCGGGTCGCCGACCGCGACGTCGGAGACCTGCGTCTCCTTCATGTTGGCCACGATCCACGCGTCGTCCAGCGACACCAGGCTCATCAGCGGCTGACCCTGCTGCACCAGCTGGCCCACCTCGACGCTCTTCTTGCTCACCACGCCCGCCATCGGCGCGGTGACGCGCGTGTAGGAGAGCTGCAGCGCCGCGAGGTCGCGCGCCGCCCGGGCCGCCGCCACGCGGGCGTCGGCGCCGACGAGCGCTGCCTGCGCCGCCGCGAGCTGCGCGTCCGCCGCCGCGACCGCCGTCTGCGCCGCGTCGAGCTGCTGTTGGCTCACGATCTGCTGCTGGGCGAGCGGCAGCAGCCGCTCCAGGTCCGAGTGCGCCTTGCGCGCCGTCGCCTCCGCCTGGCGCACCTGCGCCTCCGCCTGCCCGACGCGCGAGCGCGAGCTCACCGTCGCCAGCAGCGCGGCGTAGTCGGCGTCGGTCTGGGCCAGCCGCGCCCGGAAGTCGCGGTCGTCGAGCACCACGATGGTGTCGCCGGCCTGGACGCGCTGGTTGTCCACGATGCGCACCTCCGCCACGAACCCGCCGACTTTCGGCGAGATCGGCAGCATGTGCCCGTCCACCTGCGCGTTGTCGGTGGTCTCGTGGGTGCGGCTCCAGATCAGCTTGCGCACGCCGCCCGCGATGAGCAGCACCAGCACCACGCCCAGCGCCAGGAACACGATGCGCCGCCGGCCGCCCGGCACGGCGGCGGCGTCCCCGTTGGCCGGCGGAGTGACCCGCGGCTCGCGGAGGGTGGATTCGGGGTTCGTCACGTCTCGTTCGATCGTCGTCGCCATGGATCCGTCGGTTGATGAAGAGTTGTCGGTTAGTGCAGCGTTTGCGCGAGGCCGACCGCCCGCGCGAGGTTGACCCGCGCCGCCGCAGCCGCGAAGCGCGCGTCGATGTCGGTATCGCGGGCGCGGATCAGCGAAGCCTGCGCGTCGATCACTTCGATATTACCCGCGACCCCCGCTTTGAATCGCTCGCGCGCCTGGGTCAGCTCGTCCTGCGCGAGGCGCAGGCGCTCGGCCGCGATCGTCTGTTGTGCCGCCGCGGCGCTCAAGTCCAGAAACGCGCCGCTCACATCGGCCGCGATTTGCTGCTGCAAGTCGCGGGTGCGCACCGCGCTCTCGCGCGCCACCGCCTGCTGTTCGGCCGCCCGGCCCTCGCGGCGGAACCCATCGAGAATCGGCAGCGTCACCTGGACCGCGATCTGCCCCGTCCCGATCGACGACGGCACGGTCGGCCCGTTGCCGCCGTAGTCGGCCTCGAGCCCGATGCGCGGCAGCCGCTCCGCCGCGATGGCCGAGGCCGCGCGCCGTGCCGCGTCCCCGCGCGCCGCTTCGGCCGCGAGGTCGGGACGGCGCGCCACCGCCAGCGCGATGGCGCTGTCCGGATTCGCGGGCGTCTCCGCCGCGCCGAGCCCGGCGGTCAGCGTGTCGGTCAGCTCGAGCGGCGTCGCCGGGTCGAGCCCCAGCGCGCGGGCCAGGTCGATGCGTGCCCGGTCGCGCTGGTTCCGCGCCACGACCAGCGCGCCTTCCGCCACCACCAGCTGGGTGCGGGCGCGCGTCACGTCGATCGCCGCGCTCACGCCGGCCGCGCGCTGCGCCTGGGCGAGGCCGACTAGCTCGGCGGCGATCGCCGAGTCGGCCTGCCGCGCTCCGACGACCGCTGCGGCGCGCGCCGCCCGCAGGTAGGCGAGCGCCGCCGTTCCCGCCGCCGCCTCGCTCGCGGCCCCGCCTTCGGCGATGGCGCCCGTGGCCTGCGCGCGCGCCGCGCGCACGCGCCCCACGCTCGAGAAGTCCAGCAGCGTCTGCGTCACCTGGAGGCGCGAGTCGTAGGTGTTGAACGGACCGATCAGCGTCGGCAACCCCGCCCCGGGAAACGAGAGGTTGATGCCCAGCGAGTTCTTGTTGAACGTGCGGTTCACCCACGCGGCGCTCGCCGTCACGCTCGGCAGCAGCGCGGCCCGGGCCTGGCGCACCCGCGCCTGCGCTTCGTCGGTGCGCAGCCCGGCCAGTGCCACGACCGGCGCCGTGCCGGCGGCGCGCCGCACCGCGTCGGCGAAGGAGAGGCGCACGGGAGTCGGCGTCTGCGCGGCGGCGATGGTCGCGGCCGCGAGCGCGAGCACGGTGAGACTAGTGACTTTTCGCGATACCATGGAGATACAGGTCGATGTGAGTGTCGAGGTATTTCACGACGTTGAAGCCTTCCGGCATGCACTTCCCGAAGGCCATGCGGGCGACGGTGGCGTGCATCAGCGGCGACATGGCGAGCTTGGCCGCGACCAGGACGTCCACGGGCCGGAACTCCCCGCTCGCGATGCCGCGCTCGATCACGCCGGCCATGAGGCGGTGACCACGGGTCACCACTTCTTCGTAGTAGAACTTGGTGAGCTGCGGGAACGTCACGCCTTCGGCCATCATCAGCTTGGCGATGCCGGCGAGCGCGGTTTCGCCGATCAGCCGCCAGTATTCGCGGACGAGGCGCTCGACCAGGTCGCGGGCGCTGCCGGTGAACGTCTGCGCGAGCGCTTCCCCCTTCGCGATGACGGGCACGATGGTCTCGCGCACCACGGCCTTGAACAGCGCTTCCTTGTTCTTGAAGTAGAGGTAGACGGTGCCCTTGGTCACCCCCGCGCGCCGCGCCACCTCCTCGAGCCGCGCGGCGGCGAAGCCGCGCTCCACGAACACGTCGAGGGCGGCGGTGACGATCTCCGCGGGCCGGGCCGCCTTGCGGCGCTGCCAGCGGGGTCGGGGTTTGCGCGAACGTTTGGCGACAGCGGGCATGGCAACCTCTGGATTAGTTACTGAACGGTCAGTAAGTAAACCAGGTTCCCGCCGCCCGGCAACCCCGCGCTATCACTCGTTACGGCTTAGACTTGCGATAATAGTAGATCAGGCCGGTGGTCGGCGGCACCACCCCGACCTGCCTGAGCATCGTCACCACCTGCCCACGGTGGTAGCTGGAATGGTCCACCGCGTGGCGGAACATCTCGCCGAAGCTGTGCCGGAACTCCCCGCCCGTCGACGGCTGCACCGTCCGCGTCTCGGCGACTCCGGCGTCGGTGAGCCCCTGCAGAAACGTGCGGCGCTCCCCCTCGACCTCCTCCCAGCGCGCCCGCACCGCCGTCAGCGAGCCCAGGTCCCGGCCCTGTGGCACCGCCGGACTCGGCCGCACCAGCCACCGGCACAGCCACAACTGCTCGGCCCAGACGATGTGGGCGAGGGTCCCGTGGATGCCGCCGAAGCTGCTCTTCAGGTCGCGATGGTACAGCTCGTCGGACAGCGCCGCCGCCGCGTCGAACAGCAGGCGGTTCGCCCAGGCGTTGTACCCGAACAGCTCGCGCGTCTCGTCCGCGGTCATGAGGCCCGCCAAGGGTAGTATTATGTAACAGTCTACCCGAACCTGAGGCCCAGGGAAGCGGAATGCCGGGCTCCCCGTTGCGCCCTTCGCCGTCGGCCGCGTACGCGCGCGCCCTCCAGGTCGTCGCGCTCGTCATTGCGGTGGTGATCCTCGGCCGGCAGGCCGCCGGGGGATTCCCCACGGCCGAAATCGGCCGGCGCCTGCTGCTGGTGCGGGTGACCGGCGCCGCCGTCATGTTGGCGCTCGGCGCCCTGTGCCGTCCCCGCCGCGCGGTGGCCACGCTGCGCTGGTTCGCCTACCTGATCGGCGCCGTCACCGCCGCCACGATCCTCGCCGTCATCGCCGTGCAGCCGACCCTGCTCTGGGAGGAAGGCTCCGCCCTCGTCGCCCTGTTCCTCGGCGCGTCGGTATTCATGCCCTGGTCGTGGCGCTGGCAGGCCGCCTTCGTCGGCGTCGTCCTCGTGGGCAGCAGCCTCGTGGTGGCCGCATTCGAGTCCCCCGGTGCCATCCCGCCCGGCAGCGTGGCCCGCCTGTTCGTCACCCTCATCGGCATCGGCGCGGCGAGCGTGGCGGGCACCGTCCTGCAACAACGCGCCCGGCGCCAGCTCGCGGCGTCCGAGGCGCGATACCGCAACCTGTTCGAGAGCGCCGGCGACGGCATCGCGGTGCTCGACGTGGACGGCGCCATTCTCGAGGCCAACGCCCGCCTCGCCGATCTGCTCGGCGCACCCCAGGATCGGATCCTGAAGCGGCGTCTGGGCGAATTCTATACGGAGGCCCCGGGCGTCGGCGATGCCAGCGTGAGCCGGGAATACGCCGCCGCCATGGGGGGCGCGGTGCGGCAGCTGTCCCAGCGGCTCCGCGTGGCCGACGGCCGCATGGTGGACGTCAACATCACGTTCGCGCGCATCGACGCGCCGCAGGGAGCGGTAGTCCAGGCGATCCTCCGGGACCTGACCGAGCACCGCGCGATCGAGCGCCAGCGCGTGCAGGAGCAGCGCGTCGACGCCATGGCTCGCCTGGCCGGCGGCCTGGCCCATCAGTTCAACAACCTGCTCGGCGGCATCCTCACCCACGCCTCGCTGCTGCGCGAGGACGCCTCCACGGCGCCCGTCGCCCGCGAGCTGGACCAGATCCTCGAGGCGGCCCGCCGCGGGCGCGAGCTCACCAAAGAGCTGCTGCGCTTCGGGGAGCACGACGCCGTCGCCCTCGCGCCGACACCGTCCGCCCGGATCCTCGATAGCATCGCCGCGCTCGCGCGCACCACCTTCCCCGCCGATGTCGCGATCGAAGTCCACGCGCCAAACGACCTTCCCCCGATCCTCGGCGACGCCGGCTACCTCGAGCACGCGGGCGTCCAGCTCCTCCTCAACGCCCGGCAGGCGATGCGCGGCGAGCCCGGCGACCGGCTGGGACTCACGGCCGCCGTAGAAGTCGTCCGGGCGCCGGACAAGCGTTGGGCCGGCGCCCGGCCCGGCCGCTACGTCCGCTTCTCGGTCTCGGACACGGGCCAGGGGATGGACGCGGCCACCGTGGAGCGCGTGTTCGAGCCGTTCTTCACCACCAAGCCCCTACACGAGGCGACCGGCCTCGGGCTCGCGACGGTGTACCGGGCGGTCAAGGCGCACGGTGGAGCGATCGGCATCGAGAGCGCGCCGGGCCGGGGCACGACCATCCACCTCCTGATCCCCGTCGCCCCGGCCGCCGCGGCGCCGGAGGCGGCTGCCCAAGCCCCCCCCGCCACTCCGGCGCCGACCGCCACGGCTCGCATCGGCGGGACCGTGCTGATCGTGGACGATGAGGAGATCGTGCGCACCGCGCTGAAGCGCGCCCTCACGCGCTTCGGGTACCGCGTGCTCGAGGCCATGGACGGGCCGACCGCCATGGCCGCGATGCAGAGCGCGGACCCGCCGGTGGACCTCGTGATCCTCGACATGGTGCTGCCGGGCGGGGGCGCGGGTGTGTTCGAGCTGCTGAAGGCGGTGCGGCCGGACGTGAAGGTGCTCGTGTCCTCCGGCTACAGCCCCGACGCCGAGGTCGTGCAGGGCCTGGCGGCGCGGGCGGACGGGTTCCTGCCCAAGCCGTACGAGCTCCCGGAGCTCAAAGCGGCCGTCGGTAAGGCCCTCAAGGGCGCGGCGTAGGGGAGGGCGCCTACTTCGCCGCCGCGATTTCGCCGGCGTCCATCACGCTCGCCACGACCTCGCGGTCCGCGATCACCTGGTCGTCCCCCACCAGGGAGCCACGCACCACCCCGCGCGTCACCCGGACGTTCTTGCCCAGGATGCTGTTCGCGATGGTGCTGTCCTCGATCGTGCTGCCGGCCTCGATCGTCACGTTGGGCCCGACGGTGGCGCCGCGCAGCGTCACGCCCGGCTCGATGCGCACCGGCGGGACGATGGTGCAGCCGCGGGCGGCGGCCGCCGCGGGCGGGAGGGCGCGGCCCCGCTGCAGCAGGTGGCGGTTGGTCTCCAGCAGCGTGTCCACCTTGCCGCAGTCGTACCACCCCGTGACCCGTGCCGTGAGCAAGCGCCGGCCCTGCTCCACCATGAACTGGAACGCGTCCGTCAGGTAGAACTCGCCCTTGTTGGGGGGCTGGGCGAGGACGTGGGCGATGCCGTCGAACAGCGTGCGCCAATCGCGCACGTAGTACAGCCCGATGTTGGCGAGCTTCGAGACCGGCGTGTCGGGCTTCTCGACGATCTTCGTCATGTAGCCGCGGCCGTCGGTGACGATCACGCCGAAGCGCTGGTAGTCCTCGACCTCCTTCGCCCACAGGATGCCGTCCGCGTCGGCCGTGCGCACCAGCGACAGGTCGGCCTCGAACAGCGTGTCCACGAAGGCGATGAGCACCGGCCCGTCCACGTAGGGACGTGCGAGGTTGATCGCCCCCGCCGTCCCATCCAACGTCTTCTGCTCGACGAATCGCGCCCGTACGGGGTAATTCTCTACGATGTACTTCTGAATCTCTTCCTTGAGATGGCCGACGATGACGATGAGCTCTTCAATCTCGAATCCCGCGAGCGCGTCCATCACGTAGTCCATCACCGGCCGGCCCGCGACGCGCACCAGTGGCTTCGGCACGCGCCGCGTGAGGGGGAGCAGGCGCGTCCCCTTCCCCGCCAACGGGACGATGACCTTCACCTAGGCCCTCCCGTAGCGGTCCTTGAGCCGCACCACGTCCTCGATCTCCGGCGTCGACGCCTCGAGCAGGTCGCTGGTCTCGACCGCCTCGAACTGATGGACCACCTTGGGCGCGATGTGGAACGCTTCGCCCTCGCTCATGCTCCGCTCGATCAGCGTGTCCCCCTGCTGCAGCCGCAGGATAATCTCGCCGCGCAGCACGTAGATCGACTCGTCCTTCTTGTTGTGGTACTGGAGACTCAGCACGTGTCCCGCCTCGATGTGCAGGATCTTGCCGGCGTAGCGATCGGTCTTCGCCCAGATGAGCTCGTGGCCCCAGGGCTTGGGCACGCGATAGGGGAGATCGGTCATGGCAGCTCCAACTTGAGTGACGAGGGGCTCGTCACGCACACGTTCACGCACACCCCGCACCCCACGCAGCCCTCGGGCTTCAGGACCGGCCGGCCCTGGGCGTCGAGCGCCAGCGCCGCCTCACCCACCGGGCAGGACCGGGCGCATACGCCGCACGCCACGCCCTGGAAGGTGATGCAGCGCTGGGGGTCCAGCTCGAGGC
>WNFX01031386.1_pt1 | contig 11561 bp, 10 predicted proteins | sample 5400111 | NCBI WGS metagenome assembly WNFX01 (sample SAMN13153363, study PRJNA577476) | soil metagenome | isolation source: 40 cm soil or saprolite under grassland replicate 1 | place: USA:California | collected 2016-06-15
ATTTCAAAAGGAAATCCTTCCACATCTGTCTGAGGGCAAAGCATTAAGTTTTTCTCACGGTGCGGCCATTCACTGGAAATGGATACTCGCTCCTAGCAACGTAGATGTACTGATGGTTGCCCCCAAGGGTCCGGGAGAAATGGTTCGTGAATTATATTTGCAAGGATTCGGAACACCCTCGCTCGTCGCTGTCTATCAGGACTATACAAAATACGCATGGGACAGGATCTTGGCTATCGCCAAGAGTATAGGTAGCACTAGACAAGGAGTTATACAAACAACATTCAAAGAGGAAGTCGAAACGGATTGGTTTGGAGAACAAGTAGATCTTTGTGGGGGTACTCATGCGTTGATCATGAGCGCATTTGATACTTTGATTGAAGAAGGGTATCAGCCTGAAGTTGCCTATTTTGAATGTTTGCATGAGCTTAAATTGATTGTAGATCTCATTCAGAAATACGGAATCAGCGGTATGTATGCTCGGGTTAGCGAAACTGCAAGGTATGGTGGACTAACACGAGGTCCTCGCATAATTAATACAGATTCAAAACAAAGAATGAAGAGTGTGCTAAAGGACATTCAGACCGGACAATTCGCAGAGGAGTGGATGAGTATTTATAAAAAGGAAGGAAAAGACTCTTTCGATAGATACATGCAACAAATCGAACATCATCAAATCGAAACTGTAGGAAAAGAGATGAGAAAAATGATGTGGCCTAATGAAGCATAGCCGGTTAGCAAACCATAATAGTTGCTATCAAGGCATACCGCACGAAAAGTATTTGTCCTTGATTCCAGAAATTTTTCACCTCTATAGCATCTTCTAATATCTTTCGTCCCGAGGATATCAGTTTGTCATTTAGCAAAGTGGCATTGTTTGATGTTTACATACGACCCCACACATTGGTCATTTTAATAGAGGTTTGGAATAGGTCTTTATCGCTGGCATATGGTTATAGCTCTTTTTGATTCTTTCTTCACTAGTATGTCTCTAAATTCAAAATTTAATAAGAAGCTCGTACTACGATAGAGCTTAGTGCAATGAATAAACTGCACCAACAATTTGAGATTCTAGGAATTTTGTCTGAACAGTATGAGTTCATGAGATCCGACCCGTAAGTGATTCTGAATTAGAATATAAGTCCGTCTGGTGTTAATGTTTGTGTACAATATCTGCATTTCAGGACGATTTTATCCTTGTTTATGATATCGATAGTTGGCTTAATGTCCTCTTCGCTATTAGTTATGCATTTCAGATTAGGACATTTAAAGATGCCAATAATTGTATCTGGAAGATGAATTTTACGTTTTTCAATCAGTCTGTATTCTTTGATTATGTTGATAGTTGCATTAGGGGCGATTAAGGCAAGCTTATTTGTCTCGTCTGTCTCCAAAAACCTGTTTTCCACCTTGATTATATCCTTCTTAGAATGCTTACTGCTTGGAACGTTTAGAGCCACAGTAACTACATTACCCTCTTTACCTGTAATATTCAAAGCCCGAAGGACGAGAAGCGCCTTACCGCATTCGATATGATCTATGACTGTTCCATCTTTTATTCGACGAACAAGAAGCTGATTTGTGTCAGACATTTACTATCAATCTACAGAACTACAAAATAATAGTTATCTATTCTCCTGGAGGCGAAGTTACGTGAGCACTAATTGGCCCTTTGATTACAAGTTGGTTAACAATATAGTACTAACCTTATTGATGTTATTATCGCAGATCCAACCGTTGCAATTCCCTTCATCTATAATTTCTTTTTTTGCCCGCAGATTTAATGAAGCATAATTCTGCAGTTGATGTTTAGCCCTATGCAGCGCCCTGGCCAACACCCTTTAGCTGTCTCAAAATATGTTGTATAATATCGTTAAGGGGAGTCCCGGGCCCAAAATTCCCGGTGATACCTTCTTTTTCTAGTAATTTCTTATCTGCATCTGGAATAATGCCTCCTCCTACCAACAATATATCATCTATGCCTTTTTGTCTTAAGTAGCGAGCGACTTTAGGAAATAGAACTGTGTGCGCACCGTTTAGCAAACTCATGGCAATAACATCCACATCTTCATCTATAGCTGTCTTTGCGACCTGGTCAGGTGTACAAAATAGTCCTGAGTATATGACCTCCATACCCGCGTCTCTAAGTGCTCTGCAGATAATAAGTGCGCCTCTATCATGACCGTCCAGCCCTAACTTTGAAACTAGTACTCTTATAGGTTTGCGCCGTTGAGACTTATGGGACTGCATAAGAGAAGATACTCGGACAGGTTTAAAATATTTATTGCATACCGATATATGAATTTAAGGACTTTGAATAGCAATCCGTATAAGACGATATACCTGAATTGCAGTCATTTATCCTATCCAATGTTGGAACTCAAAAATCACGTTATTTGGTACTGCATAAGTAATAATATAGCGAAATTTGTACTTGAGACTTGTGTTGCCAATAGTCAAGGGGCTTTTACGAGGCGATAGGCGTTCGTTAGCAAGAGCAATTTCAATAGTAGACAACGAAGAATCTAGCTCTGAACTGATTATCCATCAGATATTTAATAAAACCGGTAATGCTAGAACAGTAGGTTTCACAGGCCCTGGCGGGGCCGGAAAAAGTTCATTGATAAGCAAGCTAGTCGCCGAATTCCAGAATATGGGGTACCGGGTAGCAGTACTTGCAGTAGATCCTACAAGTCCTATCACCGGTGGCGCAATGTTAGGCGATCGCGTCAGAATGCAAGGCATGTTGGAAGATGATAGAGTATTTATGAGAAGCATTGCATCCCGGGGTGCTATAGGAGGAATCTCAAGATCGGTACGAAATGTTACGAGAATACTCGATGCGGCAGGTTATAATCTAATTCTGATTGAGAGCGTTGGAGTAGGTCAAGTTGAGATCGAACTATCCAAAGTTGTAAATTTGACTTTGGTAATTTTCACGCCCCATATAGGTGACAATATACAGGCAGTTAAAGCTGGTCTAAACGAAATCGGAGACATATACGTTATCAATAAGGGAGATTTGGAAGGCGCAACGAGACTATATAATTTGATTCTTGATTTTGTTGGTACGTCTGGCCAAAATCCTGCTGTGATGAAAGTGTCTGCGAAAACCAGCACAGGTATAACAGAACTGGCAGTTACCGTAAAGAAATTGCTGAAGCAGGACGACAAACTTCAGAAAGAGAAAGAAAAAAGAATGTTGGAGTTGGAGATAAGAGATATGGTTTTAAATAAGATAGAACAAGAAGTTTTTGCCTTGTTAGATAAAGATGACCACGTTTACAGGCTTGTAGACAAATTACTAAAAAAAGAAATCGATCCATACCAAGCTGCGGAACAATTGAAAGACAAAGTATTGAGGTGACCGATAATATGGAAACCAGTAGCTTCAAAACTGACTCGGAAATACCTGTAAAGAGGGTTTACAAGGGGAGGGATCTTCGCAACTACAAAAAATTGCAAGAAGCAGATCCTGGAAAATTCCCATACCTTCGAGGACTCTATCGCAATATGTATAGAGAAAGGTTGTGGACAATGTGGGGTAACAATAAGTTCGATTGAGGATATGATGAGCAGCTTCGCCAATATCCCATTGGATAAAGTTAGCACTTCAATGACAATTAATTCTACTGCCTCCACACTTCTTGCGTTGTACATAACAGTAGCAGAATCGCAAGGACTGTCACCACCCCAAATTAGAGGTACCACTCAAAACGATATTTTAAAAGAATATATCGCTAGAAACACTTACATTTATCCTCCGAAGCCATCAATGAGACTTATCGGGGACATGATTCAGTACTGCTCTAAGAATGTCCCACAATGGTATCCTATCAGTATATCCGGATATCATATGCGGGAGGCTGGATGTAATGCAGTACAGGAATTAGCATTCACTTTTGCTAACGCTATAGAATATATTCAAACCTGTATCGACAGGGGGCTGAAAGTCGATGATTTCGCACCAAGATTATCTTTTTTCTTCTGTTGTACCATGGAATTCTTCGAAGAGATTGCGAAATTCAGAGCAGCACGAGAGATCTATGCCAAAATTATGAAGACACGCTTTCATGCGAAGACCGAAAAGTCTTGGCATCTCAGGTTTCACGTCCAAACTAGTGGAGAATCACTGACAGCTCAACAGGCAGACAACAACATTGTTCGAGTGACAACCGAAGCCCTCGCAGCTGTTATTGGGGGTTGTCAATCGCTTCACACAAATTCACGTGATGAGGCTCTAGCCTTACCCTCAGAAGAGTCTGTAAAGATCGCACTTAGAACGCAGCAGGTTATTGCAACAGAGACAGGAGTCAGTAAAACTGTTGATCCCATAGGGGGTTCTTATTATGTCGAATCCTTGACAGAGATGATCGAGGAACAGGTTGAGAAATATTTGACAAAGATTGAACGAATGGGGGGCGCCCTTGCTGCTGTTGAAAAGGGGTTCTTTCAAGAGGAAATAAGAAAAAACGCCTATCGATTAAAAAAAGAGATTGACCAAAAAGAACGAATCATAGTGGGTGTGAATAAGTTTCAAGACACAAATGATGTAGAGCCTAAGCTGAATTTAATAGACCCAAAGAGTGAGAGGAGACAAATCCATAGATTAACAGAGTTTAAGAACTCTCGTGACAAAATGAAGGTCAAGTCGGCACTTGGTAAATTGGAAAATGCAGCACAAAACGAGCACATTAACCTTATGCCTCTTATTATAGATGCTGTAAAGAACCGTGTGACGCTAGGAGAAATCAGTAATGCATTTACGGAAGTATTTGGACTTTACAAACCGGATACATCATTTTGAATCGTAAAGCAGGTTCATAAACAAAGGAATTTCTTAGCCATGTTTTCTATCAAGGTCGTTTGGTGGGGCAGATGTCCTGATACGGAAAACTATCTTTCTTTGTACTAGCAAGACCTTACATAATGTATATTTGGAAGGATAATGGCGAGTATTACATTAGTTCATGCTAGGGATAGATCACAAGTGGGGTGCCATCGTTACTGTGATAGTAATTAGTGTTCTGTTTTCTAGCAATGGAGCGCATTCATCAGGAATCGTCAGTGTATTCTCGGACGATAAGAAATCAAATAGCCTTCTGTCCAGTGCAGATAATAGTCTTGCCACGGTAGACATAAGGGAAGTTTCAGGTTCTGGTATGGGTAATATTGCATGCACAGACGGTAAGCAAATTAGGAATGGACATATTTCCTTCATAGCCATAGAGAAAAACCTACCCATCTTAGGTAGTTGGGAGATTGTTTCCAATGAATCCTCTACTTTGTTTAATAGGGCAGGGTCTTTTCAAAGCGGAACTATTAACTCGGATACCTATAACCTGATCGGAAGGAAGACTTCTGATAATATCTGCTTCGGCGACAGAACATCTAATATCACAATAAGTGGGGAATGCGGCGAGCAAGTAAAGATAGACATGCAAGCCAAAGATGGAGAAAAAGGAACATTTCTAGGAGATGTTACCTGCCTGGTAGCCTCTGCGAGTAGTGGAATTGCTTCATCCCAGAGAGCTTCTGCATCCGCTGCCATGCCTTAGGGTTGACACTTCTTTTATTGTTTTCAGTTCCGCTTTTGTTTGTCTTCTAGTCCTTTTGGGAGGATGGGATCAAGATAGAAATTAAAATATCTCCCTTATTCTTGCTCGTGCAACAACAACAATATAATAATATATGTCACATGATCATGGATTCGAGTATTGAGGATAGATCATATTGCCATAGCTGTAAAGAACGTGGATGAAGCGTTGATTAATTATCAGAAGATACTAAAAATAGACCATGTCGAAATCGAATCAGTTCCCAATGAGAGAGTTAAAATTGCCACTTTAGAACTCGAAGACACACGAATAGAACTGATGGAGCCAACTAGCGACGATAGCCCTATTAAAAAATTCCTGACCGAACACGGTGAAGGCATGCACCATATAGCCATCACAGCAGATGAAATCGAAAGAGATGTCTCGGTAGCCATGGCCAATGGAATGAAGATGCTGGGAGGTTTACGAAGGGGATCTTATGGTAGGAGAATCATTTTTATTCACCCTAAGTCATTGAATGGTGTTCTTACAGAATTCTGTGAGCCCATTCCTAGTGGACCATAGAAGGGTGTTGCGAATATAAATATCTGCTTCGTTTCTTGCATCGGGATGCTAGATTCGAGTTATTTTTTTACAATGCACACACTTCAGATTAATCGTTTCCTGGCCACTATCTATTCGCTTAAATTTTCTCGATCCGCAGTACGGACAGATCGGACATGCTCTCACTCTTTTGAGTTGTACCTCCTAGTTAAAACGTAAGGTAGGCGTACGTAAAGAGCTGTTTTTCAACCTCTGAAAATTTGGTTCAGGATATTAAACATAAGATACCGCATCATAGTAAATAAACTCGTTTGTCGTCCTAGACCCATAAATTTGACGATTTGAAGGAGCGTGCTCACTACTTTTTCCCAGATAATTTGCAACCTGCCTTTATTCATAGAGTAAAATCGAGTTTCTGTCTCATGTTAGTAAAAATAGAATTGATCTAGAATTTATGTTTTGATATCTTTCTTGCCTTGATATAATCTACAAAATAAAAAAGGTACGCTCTGTCGCTTACTTTTAATATCCAGGGAATGAAAGACTCTTTTTTGTTCGTCTTCTCGTCAACTTTGAAACCAGATTTTTCTAACTGAATCCTAAAGGAACGACCGTCACATTTTATTTTTGGTTTCCAATCCCTATTAAAATCGTATGGATCTGTGAAAATGACTTCAGCATGGGGCTTCAATAAAGAGTGTATTGATGAAATCAATTCCTCGGGCTGCACTAGCTCTAAGAAATTCAATGCTAGTATTAGATCGAATTTCATCTGACTGAACGGCGAAACTAGCGCGTCAGCCACACAAAATTCAACATTTGGCTGTTTGGATTCCCGCGCCCTGCTTCGCGCTTCCTTAATGAAAGAGAACGACAGATCAATTCCAAGGACAAAAGCGTATTTTCTTGCCAGGTTGATAGCCGTATAACCCATTGAACATGCCATATCAAGAGCAACTCCATCATGCTTAGGTTGTACAGCGTGAACGACTCTATTGTATAATTCGTTTGGTTTTAGATCCCAACGCAGGGTTCTAAGAAATTTGTCTTTCTCTGAATGTTCGTATTGACACCATTTATAGCCAGAAAACCAAACACCTCCTTCTTCGTATTGATCATTTATGGTGCGAGAAGTCAACAGTAAGGAGCCAGTGTTTTTCAAAAAACTTTTCATTCTTTCCGTTCTGACGTGTAGCAACCAATTCCCGTACATAATTGCTCTTCCTTGGGAGTACTCTGCAAAATCTTTTAGGCATATTAGGTGCACAGCGAATTGAGTTTTCATTTTGTGTTCATCCCCTGAAATGGTACTCTATCCCTGCATAATATAATGTTGACCTGGAACCGCATGACTAGACTTAAAACTAAAAGAGAGCTAATATTCCTACGTTTTATGAAAATCTTTTGCTTAAATTTATCCTTTTAGTTGGATAGATCTGGCACTAGAGCGGGTAATGATAATTATCATATATATTTAAGCGACTCTACTAGGATTTTGTATAATTTCTTATTTTTAAAGTTGGAGACTTTAATTATGATGATTGAACCATTAGAATGAGCTAGTATCATTCTATGCAGGCTTGTCAGGTACAAAAGATATGCTGGTCTTTTGTAACAAAACCAAGTCTATCTACGAATAATATTAAAGGATATACTTGCATAGGCATATTCGCTTATTACAACAAGCGCATTTGGGTTGTCGGCGAACGTACTCGCATTCTCTGTTGTGTGTTTCACAAAACATCGTTCTTCCAATTTCTTTAGAATCTTTCATAGTTGATTGCATATGGCAATTATTCGACTAGGTGGGCTTAATCTAGTAGGGAAGCTTATTTATAGAAAACAGCTAAAAATTATTGTGCCTTTAAAAGATTTTACTTTTTGCTACTCCGGCTCTATAGTCTTATCCGATTGATTCCATCGGTTATTGCAAGCTGCCCCGATCGTACGATAAACTAGGGTTTTGTCCTGAAACTCTGATTCGAAGCAAATGAGATCAAGTATATGAGTCGAAACATCAGACCATAAAAAACCATAAAACTATAAAACCGCAATTTAAGATAACAAATCTGGATATATTCATTACGATTAATCCAGAGCTTCTCTCATGTCCCTATCGTACTAACGTCCTTATATTGCAACTATTCCAACAAACCATATCTGAAAATTCCCTGCTCTCACGTTTCATGTACTACACTCTATACCCACATCTAAATATTCGTCACAAAATATTATAAAGAATCAAGCTTTCCCCGACCGAGTAGTAATCGCATACCTCGATGATTTTAATGCTGATGCTCCTTTTGAAGAATATCAATTAAGTGTTGTAAGAAGATTCGGATTGAATTCCTATCGATACCATATTTGAGCGTAAAACTTTAATTTCGAACATGGAAGAGGAATGGTCAATTGAAAAATATTGACAGCAGAGTCGATTCGAATATGAACGGACTTATTTCTGACCTTCAGCTGCTAATCCGGCAGCCCAGTGTTTCCGCACGATCGGATGGACTTTTTGAATGTGCCCATCTCGTGGCGAGTATGATGACTAAAGCAGGAATTGAGACTGAGATCTTATGTATAAATGATGCTAAAGATGGCAAGAAACCTATCCCTCCTTTAGTATACGGAGAAATCAATTCGAAATCGAACCCTACGGGAAAAACCCTTATGTTTTATAATCACTATGATGTTCAGCCTGAAGACCCTGCCGAGCTTTGGGTAGACGATCCTTTCAGCGGCAAGATTGAGGGTAACTTTGTCTTCGGCAGAGGTTCTGCAGATGATAAGGGTGAATTAATTACGAGGATTAAAGCAGTGCAATATCTCCTTGAGGAGACTGGCGATGTTCCATGTAATATGAAATTCGTAATTGAGGGAGAGGAGGAGATCGGCAGTATACATCTTGACGACTATTTGACAAAGTATAAGAATGAGTTTAAGTGTGACGGGGTAATCTGGGAATTCGGTTACGTTGACGATCAGGACAGACCAATTATTAGCCTAGGAATGAAAGGCCTGCTCTACGTTGAACTCGTAGCAAAAGGACCTGTCAGAGATTCTCATTCCAGCTTGGCCGTCCTGATCGAAAATCCTGCGTGGTGTCTCATAAGAGCTCTTAACACCATGAGAGACAAAACTGGCAGAATTTTGATAAAAGACTGGTATAAAGAAGTTAGAGAATTTACCGATGATGAGTTATCCTTGGTCTCGAATGAACCTTTTGACCAACACGAATTCAAACAACAATATGGTATAGAGACCTTTGTAAATGATGCAATGGGCATTGATATTTCAAAAGCTTTAGTAGGAATGCCAACCTGCAACATTGCAGGTTTAATATCTGGTTATACTGGAAAGGGAGCAAAGACTGTCCTCCCTGCTAATGCCGAGGCCAAGCTCGATTTTAGGCTCATTCCGGATATGGAACCGCTGAGACAATTTCAGAGGTTAAGTAACCATCTTGAGGAGAACGGATTCAAAAATACGATTGAGCTGCGGTTGATTCACGCGGAGCCTGCTGCACGAACAGCAATCAGCGATCCCTTCGTGAAAAAAATTAAAGAATGTGCTGATGAGGTTTACGGTGAATCAATTCTAAGTGTTTCATCTGCCGGTACTGGGCCAATGTACTCGTTCATTAAGAACCTTCACGCCCCGTGTGTTTCTATTGGTAGCACATACATTTATTCCAGAATACATTCTCCGAACGAATATACAAGAATTGATCTGTTGAAGAAAACAACAAAGTGCATCGCTGCGATAACTGAGAAGTTTGCCGTCATTGAATAATTACAATTGCTGTCCACCGAAGCAGTATATGGTTACTAACGCTGTTGAGCATATCCAAAAATTAAGATTTAGTACGAGCAAATATTCTTAAACCGGGCAACGTCCAGGTCGAGTTGATTGTTCGTTGAACACTTCGAGATTAAGACAACAGTTCCTTGACTCTGGCTAAAAAATGCTTCTGATTCACCGGCTTTTTCATAAAATCGCCATATGTTAATTCCGGTACGATAGTTAGGACTTCCTCTGCTGCATCGAGAGCCGACACAAAAAGAATCTTCATGGAACTGTTTATCGCCTTGAGTCTATGATAAAGCTGAAGTCCGTTCAAGCTAGGCATTCTTATGTCTAGGATCGCCAATTTATAAAAAGAAGGATCAAGTCGTGTAATGTGGTCTAGTGCTTCATCAGAATCAGAGAAGGTATCTATTTTGTATCCTTCCGTGTCTAAGAAAGATTTGTATGTAAGCAATATATCTGCTTCATCATCTATCAAAATGATATTTTGTGTGTCGCTACTGACTTCTTTTTTAATTGTTTCATCAATGTTGTTTTTTCCTAAATTCTGAAGTGAATCAAACGGATGGCTCGATATGATGTCCGAATGACCTATACCAGCATTTTTTAAAAGATGTGTCATATGATGACACAATTCGTCATATGAGGTCCAAGTTATATCAATTTTAGTTGTTAGCAAATATACTGGGTAGGTCTGCTTAAAACCTATTGAATACTCTCCGCTATCTTTGAAAGTATATTTGCTGTATGACTCCTTGGAGGAAAAGGATTTGATTAGACGGTATAAATCGCCACCAATCACCATACTGTTTGATGGCGCCTTAGAATTTATTCCTGCACAAAGATTCATCGTAGGACCAAACAGGTCATCCACCTGTGCATCCTTTGATCTTGCTATGTCCAACCTTCCATAATCGGCACTTATTCTATAATCCACGAACGGTAATCCTTCGGTTTCCAACTTCTTATTGATAACAGCGTGTGCCCCTAACATCATGAGGCCACATTCCATAACAAGATTAAAAGCGGAGCTATTGTCAGTATCCTTTGTGTCAGGGAAATATAAAATAAGGCAGTCACCCGTATTTTTAATTATCTTTGCCCCACAGGCACCAGCGATCATTGACATAGTGTTAAGAAAAATGGCATAATAATTTCTAATTTTTTTTACATCCACAATTCGGGCCGTTGTCTTTGTCGATCCTACTATATCGACAAGGCATACACAGAAATTTTGGGAAGAAAAATGTATTTCTTCTTTTGACTTGATTTTGGGGATATAGTCGTTACCAGCAGACGAATGATACCCCTCAGGAGAAGTCAATTTCTATATCAAATATTCATAATCATTAAGTAACTATAAAGGCTTTCAATAGTGGACATATAGAATCAACTAATTGCGCTTTGGAGAGAAGATTAGGCAGTTGGTGATGGGTTTGCAAATACAACCTAATTCTTTCCTTCGGTTCAATCCGTGTCAAATTCGGTATTGTTAGAGATCGTTATTGGATGGTTAGGTAATAATGATTTCTAATCTATTTTGCATTACGATTCAATTTGCTAGCTAATCATGGGTTTTACATCTTTAGGTTTTGTCTAGTATATAGCAAGCTCATTTGGAAGGCTGAAGATATTATTCTTTTTAATCCCTAC
>WNFX01006074.1_pt1 | contig 11558 bp, 7 predicted proteins | sample 5400111 | NCBI WGS metagenome assembly WNFX01 (sample SAMN13153363, study PRJNA577476) | soil metagenome | isolation source: 40 cm soil or saprolite under grassland replicate 1 | place: USA:California | collected 2016-06-15
TGAAACCCGTGAAACTTGCCGGCCGGAAGATCGACATCTTCCTCGGCCACGACGTCATAACGCTGGTGCACCTTGGCATCGCCCACTTTACCGTCGAATTCCCAGCTTGCGCCCGCTTCGAGCGGCGCCGCGACCATCGTTTGGGGCGGATCAAGTTTGGTCAGCTCGCCATATTGATCGATGCGTGTCGCGCAAAAAATTCCGCCCTCATTCACTGTCATGAGGTCGGTGTTTGTAATCACTCCATCGCGGATCATTTCGAATTTCAAAAAATTCTTGCCATCGATCTCCTGGGCACCGGTAATTCGGTATGCTGTCAGGCGATGAACTTTTCCGTCGGGCCCAGGCTTGGTGTCGGAAAAGCTGAACTCTTTGCCCGCCTCCTGCGTCATTTCGTAGAGCCAGGTCGTCCCGTCCGCGGTCGGAATTAATTCTTCACCCGATGCGCAGAGTATTGGAAAAGCCGCGAGCGCCAGGCTGACAATCTTCTGCATGCGGGGACGCTAGAAAGCCAGCGTAGATTGGTCAAACTCGCCGCCTTTTTGGCTTGGGTGATCGCGCGATTTTTCGCAACGTCATGATGCGCCCCGAGTTCGCGGCGCGCGCGATGTCCACTTTCATTCGATCGCCCTGTGACGAAGCTGTCATTCATTCGAGGACGGCAGTTGCGCCGTGCGCGAAATCTTCCGGGCCATGGATTCTGGCCGCGACGATTCTCGGCTCGAGCATGGCGTTTATTGACGGCACCGTGGTCAATGTTGCTCTGCCGGCTTTGCAAGCGAGTTTGAGCGCCACCGTTGTCGATGTTCAATGGGTGGTCGAAGCCTATTCGCTCACCCTATCCGCTTTCCTGCTCATGGGCGGCGCGCTCGGCGATCGATATGGCCGGCGTCGTATCTTTATTATTGGAGTTGCGCTTTTTTCGCTGGCCTCCGCCTGGTGTGGAGCTTCCGCGACTATTCACCAACTGGTTCTAGCTCGCGCCATTCAGGGCATCGGCGCCGCCCTGCTTGTTCCCGGAAGTCTCGCCATCATCAGCTCTTCTTTTGGCGAAAAAGATCGCGGGCGCGCCATCGGCACATGGTCCGGCTTTACTGCAATCACCGCGGCATTTGGCCCAGTTATCGGCGGCTGGCTGATCGAACATGTTTCGTGGCGTATGGTTTTCTTTATCAACCTGCCTCTCGCGATCGTCGTGTTCATGATTTCATTCTTTCGTGTCCCGGAAAGTCGCGATGAAAAAGACAACGAGCGGCTCGATTGGCTGGGCGCGCTGGTCGCAACCGTCGGCCTCGGATCGGTCGTCTACGGTTTAATCGAATCTTCGCGCCTGGGGTTTGGTCACCCCGCCGTGCTGACCGCACTAATCGGTGGCGGCTCCTTCGTGCTCGCATTCCTGTTTGTCGAAGCGCGGGCGCGCAATCCGATGTTGCCGCTCGCTCTCTTCCGTTCGCCTGATTTTGCCGGCGCCAATCTGCTCACGCTCCTTTTATACAGCGCGCTCGGCGGGACGCTTTTTTTCCTGCCGCTGAATTTGATTCAAGTTCAACATTACTCGGCCACTGCCGCTGGCGCGGCTTTGCTTCCTTTTGTTTTGATCATGTTTCTTCTCTCACGCTGGTCGGGCGGCCTGGTGCAACGCTATGGGGCCAAACTTCCGCTGGTCGTTGGTCCGATCGTCGCCGCCACCGGTTTCGCTCTCTTTATCGTCCCGGGAGTGGGAGCCGATTACTGGACTAAATTCTTTCCCGCGATTGCGGTGTTGGGCGTCGGCATGGCTGTGAGCGTTGCGCCACTGACGACAACTGTCATGAGCGCCGTCCCGTCCAATCGCGTCGGGGTCGCCTCGGGAATCAACAACGCGGTCTCGCGCGCGGCCGCGCTCCTCGCAATCGCAGTCCTCGGCATTGTCATGCTCGCTGCATTCAACCGCTCGCTCGATCAGGATTTGTCGAATTCTCACGTGCCTGCCGCGACAAGACATTTGTTGGACAATCAACGAATCAATCTGGCGGCGGCGACGCTTCCCAAAGATGTGGCGTCGCCCGTCCGCGAGTTGTTGCGTAACGCAGTTGGCGAATCTTTCGTCCGCGCTTTTCGCGTCGTGATGTCGATAGGGGCGGGCTTGGCGCTGGCGAGCGCAATTGCATCGTTATCGTTAATTGGCGGTCGTCCCAAATCTGGGCATGATCACTAACGCATGAAATGTCGCCTCGGCCCCGGATTTGCGCAGAGATCGATGCTGATCCTAACCGTGTCGATCTTGGGTGGGACCGCGTTCGCCGAGGATTTGCCGTCAGCTTCAAAGCACGTCGTGCTCATTGTTTGGGATGGAATGCGCCCTGATCTTGTCAGTGAAAGAGACAGCCCGACGCTTTGGAAACTGGCGAGCGACGGCGTAAATTTTCGCAATCATCATTCGGCTTATCCGAGCGCGACCAATGTAAACGGCACGGCCCTCGTCACCGGAGTTTATCCCGGCCGTAGCGGAATCATCGCCAACCACGAATATCGGCCCGAGATCGACAACAGAAAGATAATTGACGTCGAAGCTCCGGAGGTTGTACGAAAAGGCGACGAAATTTTCAGCGGAAAGTACATCACCTCGTCAACAATCGCCGAGCTTGTCCGCGCGAGCGGCCGGCAAACGGTCGTGGCGACGGCGAAAACGATTGGGCTTTTGCAAGATCGACATCTCGATCGGACGCGTGACAAAAATTCCGCCGCGCTTTTCGCCGGTCACATGCCCTCGTCCGAGGCGCTTTCATCCGTTGTCTCCCTGCTCGGTCCATTTCCGACGGTCAGCTTTGCGCAAAAGGATTCCTGGACCACCAAAGCGCTGACCGATGTCTTTTGGAAAAGCGGCGTCCCTGCGTTTTCGCTTTTGTGGTTGAGCGATCCGGACGGAACTCAACATGAAACCGCGCCCGGTTCGAAGGAGGCGCTCGCCGCGATCAAATCCGCTGATGACAATCTGGCGCTCGTTCTCACGGCATTGGACCGGCAACACGCAAGATCGACAACGGACATTTTTGTCGTTTCAGATCATGGCTTCTCCACGATCGAACGGGCACTAGATCTCCGGAAAATTTTGAAAGACGCCGGCTTCGACGCCGTGACGGAGTTTGCGAACGAACCGAAGCCTGGCCAAATCGTGCTGGATGGAAACGGCGGCACGATTTTCTTCTATGTGATCGGACACGACGTGGCGGTGACGCGCCGTCTGGTCGAACTTTTGCAGCAATCGGATTTTACCGGGGTCATATTTACGCGCGCCAAGTCTGAGGGCACATTTGGTCTCGACGCGGCCAGGATCGAAAATGAACATGCCCCCGATGTGGCAATGGCATTTCGTTGGAACGGAAACAAAAACCAGTTCGGCGTTCCTGGGATGATCGACGCTGATTGGCAGCGACAGGCAGGCAAGGGGACGCACGCGACCTTGAGCCGATTCGACATGCACAACACGCTCATCGCCGCCGGTCCGGATTTTCGCCGCGGTGAAACGGATGATCTGCCGACCGGTAATATCGATCTTGCCCCGACGATCCTGGCGATACTTGGAATCAGCTCGCCGGAGAAATTGGATGGGCGTGTCTTGGTCGAAACAATGCAGACAGCAGCGCGAGGACCAGAGACCAGCAATGAAACATTGAGCGCGACGCGCGAATTTTCTTCGGGAAGATGGGAACAAACGCTGCGGCTTTCGCACGTCGGATCGACAATTTATCTGGACGAAGGCAATGGCGTTTTTGTTCCGAAAAGATAGGGGCGCCGGGCTGCCGCGTCGGGACAGCGCCACATTGACTTTCGTATCGCTGCTCACTAGCCTCGTGAAGATGTTTCGCGCTGCCGGCCGGTTGGTGACGATTCTCGCGCTTTGCTGCGCGGTTGGTCTGCATTGGATCGCCCTTCAGTCGCTCGCGTGGACGACAATGATTGTTGAGTACTCGAAGCGCGCGCCGCTGCGAGCAGCAATCACTCAAACTTTCGATGGCGCGCATCCGTGCTCGCTTTGTCACGCGGTGAGCACAGGCAAAAACTCCGAAAAGAAAACTGATTTGCAGTCGCCAACACCGAAGATCGACATGATCTGTGCGGTGCGCGCAATTCGTTTAATCCCAGCATTTGCGCCGCTCGCCCACGCACCGGTTACGTTTTCTTCTCTCGAAATCGCACACTCACCGCCGGTTCCTCCGCCTCGGTCGTTGAGCTAACTGCGATCGGCATCGGTTGCGGCGTGCATGTGCACGGATCGCAGCCCTGCCCATCAAGGACCGGGAACTGTCGCGCTATTTCGCGCCGCCGTTCCCATTTTCGGAGGAGACAAATGAAATTTTTATGTTTGCTTTGTTTATTCATTCTTATCAGCGGCGGCCAATTCATGAGCCGAGCCTGCGATCTTTGCGGTTGTTACACGCCGCAGCTCGAAGCGATGCCGGAAATGCAGCTCGCGTCTTCGCCTTCGTGGTTGGCCGGATGGTACGCTGCCATGAGCGAGCAATTCACCCGTTTCGCAACCGTTCAAGTGGACGGACGCGAAGTCGCGAACCCGACCGGCCAGTACGAGAACAGCTCGATCAGCCAACTCGTTGCCGGTTACGACATTACGAGTCGATTTGCGCTTCAGCTCAACGTTCCGATTATTTATCGCGAATTCGAAAGACCGCAAGGTTTCGATATCGATCGCGGTACCGTTTCGGGTTTAGGTGATGTGTCGTTGTTGTTAAAGACGGTGGCTTTTCACTATTCATCGCCGGCTCGCCGGACATTTGAAGTCGAAGGCAAAAATCCAATCGCGATCGAGCACGAACCCGACTTCACGGCGTCGGCGATTTTGCTCACCGGAATAAAATTTCCGACTGGCGACAGCAGCCGGCTCGAGGAGGAATTTCACGAAGTGGAAATTCCGGGTGCGCCCGAGAGCGGAATTCATGGTCACGACCTGACGCTTGGGACGGGATCGTACGACGGCGTTTTTGGCGAGCAAACGTCGTTGCGATACAAAAATGTTTTCTTTGAAACAAACGTGCAGTTCACATTGCGCGGCGACGGTACCCACCAATATCATTTCGCCAACGATCTGACCTGGAGCGGCGGCCCGGGTTACTATTTCATCCGGCGACACGACATGATTATCGGTCTGCAATTTGTCGCTTCCGGCGAATACAAAGACGTCGATCGATTTCGCGGCAAACCGGCCGAGGACACCGGCATCACTTCGGTTTTTGTTGGTCCGCGAGTCGTTTGCTCCTGTGGCCGTTTCAGCGCGGAGTTGGCTGCCGATCTACCAGTCAAGATCGACAATACCGCCTTGCAGGTAGTGCCTGATTATCGCTTGCGCGGAGCGGTTTCATTTCATTTCTGATTCTTCGCCACTTAATGCGAAGTGAAAATCCGGAGTCTACGGGGCTCGAACCCGCAACCTCCGCCGTGACAGGGCGGCGCTCTAACCAATTGAGCTAAGACTCCTCGTGAAACGAGATTGTAGAGGCGGCTGTTCTCAGTCGCAAGCAATGTGACGTTGGCATTTTCCGCAGCGCGTCCCCTCTGCCCGATCTTTTCCGCAACACAAGATCGACATGATGGGTTGAACATTCGGGCAGCATGGAGGGTCGAAGATTGCGAAGTTTCACGAGAAAAGTTATAATCGCATTCGATTTGGGATTGGACTGGGAACAACGATGAGCGACGAGCGCAGCAAAGAATTCGAAGAGTTCGGCGAAAGCACGCGCGATCTTCCACTGCTCGAGCAATTCGATCGCGTGCTTGCGTCGCTCCCGCCGGGCGATCCCATCCGGCGCGAGTTGCTCGATCTGCGGCCGGACATTTCGGGCCGGGAAGAAACGATTGTCGAAGCGCGTCAGATGATCGAGAAGCTCGAAGAAGTGATCAAAAAAGTAACTTCGCCGGCCAACCGCATCGGCACGTTTCTCGGTGCGACCTCGCGCGAAACAGCCCACATCGTCGTGGGGGGCGCTGATTATTATTGCAATATCGACCCGCGTATTCCGCTGGCGAAATTGAAAAAAGGCACCCGTGTTTTAGTAAATGAGGCATTTGTGATCGTGGGAGATCTTGGATTTGAAACCGCCGGCCCGGTGACGAAAATCACGGAAGTAATTGGCAAAGATCGTTTGCGGGTCGGTTCGGAACACGGAACACAGTCGATGGTGCTGCAACGCTCGGCCGATCTGGCCACGTCGAGCCTGAAATCAGGCGACGAAGTGCGGGTCGATTCCAATTATCGGATGGCGTTGGAGATGCTCTCGAGCACGAAATCGCACGAGCACTATCTCGATGTTGTCCCCGAGTTGCCGTGGGAAAAAGTGGGAGGGCAGGAGCAGGCACTCGAGGCGATCAAGGACGCGATCGAGCTCCCGCTTCTGCATGTCGATCTTTTCAAAAAATTTCAGCATGCTACTCCCAAAGGTTTTCTCCTCTACGGTCCCCCTGGTTGCGGCAAAACGCTTATCGGCAAAGCAACCGCTTACAATCTGACCAAACAGCTTCGTGAAAAAACCGGCGAGGAGATGCGCGAATATTTCATGCACGTCAAAGGTCCGGAGATTTTGAACATGTGGGTGGGCGAATCGGAGCGGATGGTGCGCGAAATTTTCGCGACTGCGCGCGAAAAGCGACGGGAAGGCTTCATGCCTTTTCTCTTTATCGACGAGGCCGAGTCGATTCTCGGGACGCGCCGCGCTTCGCGTTACTCAAACATTCTCTCCACCCTCGTGCCGATGTTCTGCTCGGAAATGGACGGGATTGATTCCCTCAACGACGTCGTCATTATTCTCGCTTCCAATCGGGCCGACCTGATCGACCCCGCGATTTTGCGTCCCGGTCGGATCGATCGCAAAATTAAAGTCAATCGTCCGAACAAGCAGGGCGCGCGGGATATTTACCGAATTTATCTGACAAACGATTTGCCCTACGATGGAGCGCTGACCAAGGAGAGAGCCTTGATTGGCGAGGCGATCGACCGTTTGATCGATCGTTTGCTCGAGTATCAATTTGCCCGCCGCGAGGAAAATAAGTTTCTCGAAGTAACACTGCGCAGCGGACGCAAGGATGTACTCTATCGCAGCGACTTGCTCAGCGGCGCCATCATCGCCTCGGTTGTTGAGCGGGCGAAAGCGATCGCGATCAAACGCGCCATCGCCACTCAACAGGAAGAAGGAATTCGCGAAGACGATCTGCGCCTCGCCTTCAACGCCGAGTACGCCGAAAACGATATTTTTCCGCCGGTCGATGTCATCGAGGAATGGCTCAAGCTCGTCGATTACGATCCCGAAAACGTTGTCAAAATTGCGCCGGTCCGCCTGGGGTCGATCGGGGCAAAAGTCTCTTCGGGCGTGATCTGAGCTTGGGCTATCGCTAATTTTGCCCATGAAACGCGTCTTCGGTCTCGAGACGGAGTACGGGATCACCGTCACCGGCGCGGAGAATGTCGATGTTGTGGCCGAGTCGATCGAGCTGGTGCGACGCTACACCGAACACGGCGCGCTGATGAAGTGGGATTACGAGCTGGAAGATCCCCACCTCGATGCGCGCGGTTTTCGGGCCAGGGAATTACTCCAGGACACGGACGAGTCGGCTTATTACGAGATCGACAAGAACCGGCCGCTCAGTTTCGAGGAAATCAAAAGCGACCTTGTCCTTTCCAACGGCGCGCGTTTTTACAACGACCATGCTCACCCGGAATATTCCACGCCGGAATGCAGCACACTCCGGCAAGCTGTCGCGCAGGACAAAGCGGGCGAACGCATCTTGGCCGAGTGCGCGCGCCGCCGAAACGCGAAGCTTCCGCCCGGATGCGAAGTTCGGCTTTACAAAAACAACACCGACTTTGTCGGGCACAGCTACGGTTGCCACGACAACTACTTGATGCGCCGGGATGTGGCCTGGGACCGCCTCGTCGCTGCAATCTTGCCGTTTTTGATCACGCGCCAGATTTTTGCGGGCGCTGGAAAAATGGGAATCGAAGCCGAGAGCGCGGCCAGTCAGCCCGGCATCTATCAAATTTCGCAGCGCGCGGATTTTTTCAGCGTCATTGTCAGCATCGATACGATGAACCGGAGGCCGCTCATCAATACCCGCGACGAACCGCATGTCGATGCCAGCCGTTATCGGCGTTTCCACGTTATCCTGGGCGACTCGAACATGAGCGAATGGGCGACGGCCATGAAAATCGGGACGACCGCGCTTGTGCTCGAGCTGATTGAACGCGGCGAGGCGCCGCAGCTGGAAATCGCGCAGCCGATTGACGCCAACAAATCGATCAGCCGCGATCAAACTTACGATTGGATCATCGAGCTAACGGACGGCCGGAAAATTTCTGCGATCGATGTCCAGCGCATCTATCTCCGGGCCGCGGCCAAGATCGACATCTCGGAAGATCGACAATGGATCTGGCGCGAATGGGAAAATGTCCTCAACGATTTGGAGCGCGACGTGACGACGACACGCGATCGGGTCGATTGGGCAGCCAAGAAATTTCTGCTTAATGCGTTTCAGGAAGAAGAGAAACTTTCCTGGGGCGACCCGTGGTTGCAATCGATCGATCTCGAATATCACAATGTCGATCGTGAGCGCGGGTTGTATTACGAACTCGTGCGCCAGGGCTCGATGCGGCGCGTCGTGACCGAGGACGAGATCAAGATGTCGATCTTTACTCCGCCGGAAACAACCCGCGCATTTTTCCGTGGCCGTTCGGTCGCCCGCTTTAACGACGAGATTTCCTCGATCCAGTGGGACGAAATTGTTTTCGCCAATGGATCACACTCACGCCGGGTCGCTTTGCCGGAAGCATTTGTCGATGCGCGCCTCGACGCTCTCAACCACGCTGCCCGCAACGGCAAAGATTTCGCGGAGTTTATGAAAGCGATCGGCGCGATTGATTAATTTAGGGGCGCCGCTTTGCGGCGCAGCGCGCCGCCTCCACCTTCATGACCAGGCGATCAGACGCAGCTCGTGTGTTTGCATCAGATGCGAGTGGGTAGGAACAACGCGAACGCTAAAACCATAAGCGCCGCTCTCCGATGCCGGGACCGATCCCTGGTAGAGATAATTACCGTCGCCGTCGACCTGACTGCTTTGATCGAGAACGGTGGCGGTAGGATTGCGAATGCCGCCGTTGTCGGCTTCGCCGTGGTAAGCTTCGACTCGCACGTGTTTCGGATCGACCGCGCCGAGGTGTATGCGCGCGCTGAGCTGGAGCGCTTCGCCTACGGAAATGTTTTGTCGATCTTGATTGCCAACCTGCACGTCCTGAATGCGCACTTGCGGCCAATCTTTGCGCATCTGCGCTTTCCACTGGCTCAGTTGCGTCGCAGCCGCGCAGCTGTCGCACGAGAAATCCTGATGCGATCTGGCGGCGGGAAGGTAGAGCCGTTCCGCATATTCTTTCACCATGCGGTGGGTGTTAAAAGTCGGGGTGATGCTGCGAATGGTTTCCCGCATCAATTGCAACCAGGCGAGGGGAAGCTTGCCGTCCGGCTTGGCGTAATAAAGCGGGATAATCTGGTTTTCGAGCAGTTGATAAAGATTGCTCGCATCGACTTCATTTTGAAATTCGACCGTGCCGTTATCGATTTCGGGGCCGATCGCCCAGCCGTTGTTGCCGTTGTAACCTTCGCGCCACCAGCCATCAAGGACGCTGAGATTGATCCCCGCGTTCGGCGCCAATTTCATTCCACTGGTGCCGCTCGCTTCCAAAGGGCGCAGCGGATGGTTGAGCCAGAGATCGACCCCCTGCACGAGACGGCGGGCGATGTAACTGTCGTAGTCTTCGATGAAAACGACCCGGGTTTCGAAGCCCGTTTCGCGGCTGAATTTGTAGACCTGCTGGATGAGCGCCTTGCCGGCTTCATCCCGGGGATGCGCTTTGCCCGCGAAAATAAATTGCACCGGGCGGGTGGTGTCGTTGAGCAATCGATGCAGCCGTTCCTTGTCGCTAAATAAAAGCGCGCCGCGTTTGTAGGTCGCGAAACGGCGCGCAAATCCGATTGTCAAAATCTCCGGGTCGAGAACGAGATTGACATTACGAATCGCTTCCGGCGATTCGCCGATGCGCTCCCGGCGCACGCGAATACGGTCACGCACGAACTCGATGAGCCGCAGTTTTAATCTTTGATGCGTTTCCCAAAGTTGCGCATCGGGGATGTCGCTCACGCGCCGCCAGAAGTCCGGTTCGGTTAGATGTTCTTCCCAATCGCCGAGGTGCTTGCGATAAAGCTCGGAAAACTCCGGCGCCATCCAGGTTTTGGTGTGAATGCCGTTGGTAATGCTGACGATAGGGACTTCGTGCACGGGCACGCCGGCCCAGACATCTTTCCAGAGCGCGCGGCTCACTTCGCCATGCAATTTGCTCACGCCGTTCGCCTGCCGGCTGAGCCGCAGGGCCAGGATCGTCATGCTGAAAGCATCGGCGGGATCGACACTTGATTGTCCGAAGCGAAAAAGTTCGTCGAGCGGAATCTGCAATTCCCTGGCAAAACCGCCGAAATATTTCTTCATCATCTCGCGCGGGAACGAATCGTTGCCGGCCGGCACCGGCGTGTGGGTGGTGAAGACGTTGGCCGCGGCCGCCACTTGGAGCGCAGAATAAAAATCCAGCTTCTTCTCGACGACGTTGAGCCGAATGCGTTCGAGCGCGAGGAAGGCCGAGTGCCCTTCGTTCATGTGAAACACTTCCGCTTCAATGCCGAGCGCGCTTAGCGCTTTGACGCCGCCGATCCCGAGCATGATCTCCTGCCGCATCCGCATTTCCAGGTCGCCGCCATAAAGCTCGGCCGTGATCAACCGATCCTCGGCGTTATTTTCCGGAGTATCGGTATCGAGAAGATAAAGGCTGACCCGGCCTACTTGCAGTTGCCAAATCTTCGCGAAAACTTCGCGGTCCAAAATTGGCACGGAGACGAGCAGATTCGCGTCGCCGTGGCGCACCTCGCGGATCGGCAAATGGTGGAAGTTTTGGTTGAGATTGATCGCTTCCTGAAGGCCCTCTTTGTCGATCTGTTGCTTGAAATAACCATGTCGATAAAGCAGGCCGATCGCGACGAAATTGAGATCGAGGTCGCTGGCCGATTTGCAATGATCGCCCGCCAGGATACCCAGCCCGCCGGAATAATTCGGGATCGATTCGTGAAAACCGAACTCGGCCGAAAAATAGGCGACCGGTTTCGTGATCGCGCTGCCGGCCCCGATTTTCCCGTAGGTGTCTGTCCGCGCCAGGTAATTTTTGAAGGCCTCGTACATTTCCTTCAGCTCGCGCAGGAAAGCTTTGTCCTGCGAAACTTCTTCGAGGCGCGATTGGCGTGAGAGCTGGAGCATGCGGACAGGATTGTGATTCGTCCGGTTCCAAAGCTCGGGATCGAGATGCCGAAAGAGACGGCGGGCCGAGGGCTCCCAGGTCCACCAAAGATTGAAGCTCATCTCGCGCAACGGCTCGAGCGCCGCCGGCAGAGTCGGCGTCACGTTATAAGTTTGAAAGGTCGGCATTCGCGTCCAATGAAGAAATTTGAGCGGAGTTAATCAAGAAAAGCTCATGCGGC
>WNFX01012668.1_pt1 | contig 11558 bp, 11 predicted proteins | sample 5400111 | NCBI WGS metagenome assembly WNFX01 (sample SAMN13153363, study PRJNA577476) | soil metagenome | isolation source: 40 cm soil or saprolite under grassland replicate 1 | place: USA:California | collected 2016-06-15
AACTGCATGGCAATGTGTATTTTTTCCTCCTCCGTATATCCCGGCAATTCAATGACCTCGAGGCGGTCGCGCAGGGCTGCAGGAATCGGATGTAAGACATTTGCAGTTGTAATAAAGATGACCTTTGAGAGATTATAAGGTACTTCAAGGTAGTGATCAGAGAAAGCATGGTTCTGCTCGGGGTCAAGCACTTCCAACAATGCCGCAGAGGGGTCACCCCGGAAGTCAGCCCCGATCTTATCTAATTCATCGAGCATAAAGAGTGGATTAATTGTGCCTGCTGATTTCATGGTCTGGAGGATGCGACCAGGTAATGCTCCAACATAGGTACGCCGGTGTCCCCGAATCTCGGCCTCATCGTGTACTCCTCCCAGCGAGAGACGCACAAACTTACGATTGAGTGCCTCGGCAATCGAGCGACCGAGAGAAGTTTTACCAACGCCAGGAGGTCCAACGAAGCAAAGGATAGGACTGCGCATATTTTCAGAGAGCTTGCGGACTGCGATATACTCAAGGATGCGCTCTTTCACCTTTTCCAGGCCATAGTGTTTCTCCTCAAGAATCCTTGCTGCTTCCTTTATATCCAGCTGGTCAACAGTCGCTTTGTTCCAGGGCAGACTGACAAGCCAATCCAGGTATGTGCGTATCACACCGCCATCTGGAGCTATAGAAGGCGTTAAGTTGAGTCGCTCTAGCTCTTTATTTGCCCTGGTCTTGGCCTCTTCGGGCATTCCTGAAGAGAGTATCTTCTCGCGCAATTCTTCATTTTCGCGCATCGTGGGATCTGTTTCACCTAGTTCGCGTTGGATGGCCCTGAGTTGTTCGCGTAGAAAATATTCGCGCTGGCTCTTATCAACTTCCTGCTGCACCTGGCTGTGGATATGATTTTCTAGCTCCAGTATATTCAATTCTTTAGTAAGCAGGATGCATGTCTTTTGTAATCGCTCCTCGATGTTGAAAGCTTCCAGGATACTCTGACGCACTGCTGCGGGTGATTCCAGAGTAGAAACGATAAAATCTGCCAACCAGCCCGGTTGGTCGATGTTCATAGCGGTGATAAAAGCTTCCTCGGGTAGAGTGCCGCTCAGTTTGACGCATTTTTCGAAGAGCGCCAGCGCTGCCCGTACCAATGCCTCTATCGTGAGCGTGCGCTCTGTTTCTTCATGTACGACTTCTGTGCATACACGCAGAAAAGGTGTTTGTTGAGTGCATTCAAGCCTGCGTAAACGTCGTTGGCCATGCAGAAGCACACTTGTTGTGCCGTCTGGCATCTTCAGTACGCGGTCAATTATGCCTTCAACGCCGATGCTGTACAGATCGTCCTGGCCTGGGTCGTCCTCCAGTTCCTCATTCAACTGCGTCACAACGAACAAGGTACGATCCTTGCTCATCGCATCTTCGATGGCCTTTATCGATTGTTCACGTCCTACAACTAAAGGTGTGACCAGGTTAGGCAGCAAGACCGTATTGCGGATTGGCAATAATGGTAGGTCCAGTATGTCCCTGTCTGGTAGATCGTTTTCGACCTGTGATCGCTTCTTCGTCGCGGACCGGGTGGTCTTCTTTGTGGCCATGCAATCCCTCTTATCGTTTATGGTTTATTTGAATATGCATATATTCTTGCAGTATAACGTATTACGAACTCTAAAAGTAATGTTTTATGCGACAGTTCATATAAGTTCCGAAAGAATTCCTTGTTTTCAGAGGCCTGCGTCTCGGGTTAATTACTCCAGCAGTTTTGCCATGTAAAATTCATCAACATAGTAACCGCTGACAAGCATGGAATGCCTCTTCGTTCCCTCAATTTCAAAACCTTGTTTCTTGTACAGTGCTATTCCCGCTTTGTTGTGGGTCATTACTGTTAACTCCAAACGGTGAATATGTTGCCGGTGCGCCCAATCTTCCAAAGCCAGGAAGAGTTGTGTACCGATTCCTTGGCTGGTAAAGTCCTGGAGAATACCAATAACAATGTGAACGCTGTGCTTATTCCGCTTGAACTCGCCACCAAGAGCAGCAAGATAGCCGACTAGCTGGCCGTCATGTTCAGCGACAAAGATTGTCCGATTCTCCATCGCTAAAAGGCGTTCAATTTGAGCTTGCTGTTCCTCTACTGTAGTAGTTCGCTCACCTGGCTCAAACATCATGAATTGCGTTTCTGTATCAAGCTTCTTGCAGAGGTTCAAGAACTGCTCTGCATCGCTTATATCTATCGTTCGAATAATCATCGGGCGTGCCCATTTTCTAACAGATACAACCGCTACAAGTGATACAAGTGATACAAGTGATACAAAATCGAATTGCCCGTTTGAATCCTGTGCACGTGCAGTGAGGTAAACAGTTTTCCGCTATCAAAGCGGAAAGTCGACTCAGATCCGTTCCAGCTCATCTAGCGTTCTTTCATCGCGTACATTGCCCGTGTTCAACGTAGATTTTGGTTCAAGCAGCAACACATGCGCTTCCTCCTCGGCAATGGGCAGGTGCTCAACACCTCTTGGAATAATGACGAACTCGCCTTCTTCCAAGAAAATATCGCGGTCGCGCAGCTTTACAACCAGAAACAGCTCATCTTCTGCCTCGTGATGGTGCCACACAAACTCCCCTTTGAATTTTCCCAGTTTGATATAGGAGTCGTTGATTTCGTCTGCAATTTTCGGACTCCAATAATCGTTGAACAGGTTAAATTTCTCGGCAAGGTTTACTTTCTCCATCATTAGCTCCTTTACTATGCTTTTCCTGCTGTTCTCCCCTAGACACTCAAATGATTCCCAAAGCTCTCAAGTTTCTGAATTGTCTCGCGGATGTCCTCTTCATTAGTGCGTGGATTGATTGTGCAGAGTCGAAGGACGATACGTCCTCTCAAGGACGTTGTGCTGACCATGGCAAACCTATCTGCTATCATTTGGTCCACAATCCGCTGGTTAATGGCATCTATCTCTACCGGGTTTCGGACTTGGTCCTCAGGCACGAAGCGAAACGTGACAATACCCATCTGGGCAGGAGTCACAATTTCCCAGCATGACGATTCGCGCAACAGTACTTCGGTACATTCGGCAAGTGCGAATCCTCGCTCTATGGCATTGCGAAAGGCTTCGAGGCCAAAGGTTTTGAGAGACATCCATAGCTTAAGTGCTCGGAAGGATCGTGTCAATTGAATGCCATAATCACAATAATTGATCTCTTCCTCCCTTTTGACTATCTCCTTCAAGTACTCTGGCATGATATGAAAGGTCTCCTGTAACCAGTGGCTCTTACGAACAAGCACGCAGCCTATCTCATAGGGCTGAAACAGCCACTTGTGAGGATCTAATGAGAGCGAGTCTACAAGCGCTAATCCCTCTAACAGTGACCGTCCTTTGTCACACAAAACGGCTGCTGCTCCATAAGCTCCATCAGCATGTAACCACAAGCCCTCCTGCCGACAAAATTCAGCCAGCGCTGGTAATGGATCTACTGCACCAGAGTTAACAGTGCCGGCATTAGCGATAACACAAAACGGCGTTTTGCCTGCGGCACGATCCTCAGCTACCGCTCGCTGTAGATGGGTCAATGGCAAGCGATGCGTCTCATCTGATGGTAGCTTATGAAGCTGCGAAGGATCAAATCCCATCATTCGCAGACCTCGATCAATCGATGAGTGCGTCTGATCCGAGCAGTAAACGACAACATCTTGCATGTTGTCGCGAAGCCTCACATGCCGTGCAGTCGCCAGGGCTGTCAGGTTAGCTACTGAACCGCCGCTCACAAAGAGTCCTCCTGCTGAATCTGGAAGACCACAGAGCTGCCGCAACCAATCGATGGTAACTAGTTCGACTTCAGCCGGCCCTGAGGCCTCTAACCATGTTCCTGAAAACACGTTGTATCCAGATACCAGCGTATCCGCCATGACGCTGACAAAGTTACTGGGACTGGGAACGAAGGCGAAGAAACGTGGATGATCCAGGTGCATGATGTTGCTAAATACAACTTGCTCTAGCTGCTTAAGCACTTTAGCTGTATCTGTTCCCTGCTCTGGTAATGCTTCACGTAACTGCTTCTCCAGTGTTGGTCGGTCGGATTTGCATGTCACAGGCTTGTCTCGTAGTTGCTCAAAATGCTCAACCAGGATATCAACAACCCTGTAGCCTAGCGTCCGCATCTCTTAAACTCAAATGAAAGATGTTCGTAAGGGGCCGTAATTGCATGCGTAAAATCAGTACATCAATGGGTATTGCAATCACTCTTCTAATTGCCGGAATCACCGTGCAAATTACCGATAATCTGGAATTATTTGGCCACAATAGCTATATACCGTTGATTATTGGCCTCATCATCATTGCTGTGGGTGTCACGTTCTTTCTAATTTTGCGCATGATTGCTAAAGGAAAAGAGCAATGAGCGACTTCACTGTTGAAGTCGCTAAAATCCTATTTGTATTGATAACTAAGTTATCCTGTTGCCCCCACTAACTGAAAGTAATTGACCTGAGAGCCAGCGAGCCTGTTCCGACTCCCAGGAACTAGATCAAGGCCAACTAAGAAGCAACCCTCAGATAGTGTGCCCAATATCCTTGCCATGGCCCATATTTATCTGCCAGACGTTGCAGAGCTTCACGACTCATTTCTTCGCTAAAACCATACACCTTGGAAGCTGCTTCAACCAGTCTTTTCTCAGTCAGAGGTACACGCTCCATACGCCCTAGTCCGCGTACCATAATGAACGTTACTGACCACTCCCCAAGTCCCTTGATGTTACGCAGCCACGTCTCAACCTCCTCATCGGGAGCAGTTTTCAGAAACTCATCGTCAACTTCGCTAAATGCCCTGGCTACTGCGCTCAGGTACTCAGTTCTGCGTTCATTACGAATGAGGCTCAACAGCTCGCGCTCATCCGCAAGGGCAATTTGAATTGGTTCAGGAAATGCCCAGTAAACAGCTCCGTTCATCTCTAAGCTACTGCCAAATCTCTCAGTCAGCGCCTGCTTCGTTTTCTGCGCTATGTTCATCGGATTGCGCTGCGTTAGCACGGCCCAGCAAGCATTTTCAAAGGGAGTCAGAAACTTGACTTGGTGATAACCATATAAATGCTCTATAACTGGCGCAAAGTCGGAGTCCTCGCGGCCAATGCGATAGAAAGGCTCCAGGTCATCGTCCAGGCTCAAAAAGAAATTTACGCGCTCAACCACAGTATCTTTAGTAGCTTCAGGGATTTGCTGCGCTGAAAACAGTGTATATTCTAGTTTAGGGTCTTCAGTTGTTCCAGTGGAAGCAAGTTGAAAGACGACCGTTTGACCATCTATGCAAATCGCTTTTCTGAGTGTATGTGATGAAACTCTTTGTTCATTTTTCGTTGGTTCGAAAATGCCAAGGAATTGTAGAGATTTGTCAAAGTCGAATGGTGGTGTTGGAGTGAGTGCGCCTGTTTCTTGATACATCTTTCATCTCTCGTTTTGATCTTCCACGAAATATCTCATGATAGGTCGCTTCTCTGACCTTCTCGCCACCTCAACGAAGCCCACTTCCTGAAATGCTGAGAAGATGCCGGTAAAGGTGGAAACGGGGGGCGAGTCATCGTGCTTTGGCTCTATTGGATACCCCTCGACAATTTTCGCGCCATGTTGCTTGGCGTAGTCGATTGCTGCCCGCAACAGTTCCGCCATCAGACCTTTCCGGCGATATGGTTTCGCTACATAAAAGCACACAATCGACCACACGGGCAGGTCATCAACTCTTTTGAGCGTTCGCGAGCGTTCTAAGGATGGAAAAGCTTCTCTTGGAGCTACTGAGCACCAGGCGATAGGCTGGCCACTGGCGTAAGCTAATATTCCTGGGACCTCACCCGAATCTACGATGGCCTTCAGGGCTGTTTTGTTCCCCTGGTTCCCTTGCTTTCCAAATTCGGATCGCGTCACTCTCCACCACATGCACCAGCAGCCGCCATAAGCTCCATTTTTCCCAAACAACGTTTCAAGGTCATGCCAGCGTTCTGGTGTAACTGGATGAAACTCCAAATCTGGAAGTGAGACCTGTTTTGTAGACATAGCTTTGGAACTCCATTCAGCTTTGAAGAATCATTTCAGTTGTCTTGAAATGCAGTTTTGCGATTTCTGCCAGAATTTCCCTACCATGCCTGGCTACAATCTCACGTCCTATCGTTACAATTGCCGGGTCTGAAGCCCCTTTGGGTAACGTTTTGCCTATTCGTCCTGATAATTGCTCCAACTGCTGAACAAACTTGGCGCGGGCAAGAATAGAAGCGGCTGCGACAGCGATATCTTCCTCTGCATGAATGCGTTGCACCAGTGTAACCTGGTTGCCTTTCTCTCTCAACACTTCGCGTACATAGGACTCATCACCGAACTGGTCTACTATGGCCAGATTACAGGACACTTTCTCTAGCATCTTCTCTAGCGCCCAGGCATGTCCCCAACCCAGCAGGCGGTTCAAATTTTGTACTTTATTGTACAACTCGTTATAACGTTTAGGCTCAATCTGAACTACGAAATTAGGGCATAGCGCCTTGATTTCTTGCGACATTGCCTGCATGCGATTATCGGTGAGAAGTTTACTATCCTGTACTCCCATGCTGATTAACTTGTCTTCGGTTTGCTGATCCACATACACTGCGCCGATAACCAGTGGGCCAAAATAATCTCCTTTGCCAGACTCATCCAGTCCTATTCTTGCTATACCTGTAAAGCTTGTTACGGATTCCTCTGAGGGTGTTACAACGAATGTCGACTGGCTAGCTACTGGTGTTGTTGGTTGCCCCGAGACTACCTTTCCTTCGTTCCACCATAATTTGAGCCTGGTCTGTAGCTCACCAGATTTGCCTTGAATAAGTGCCCTGCCAGTTGTGAAAAAATCGACAGGAACGCTGGTTATTCCATCAGTTATCCTCAGTTGATAACCAGACTGAATCTCTTTTTCATCAAGAATCGTCCAACCATTCTTTTGGACGAACGCCCGCAAAGCGTCTATGTTAGCTTGTAACTTTGACTTATCCATTGGATTGTTTCTCTCCTCCACTGGACTCTACCTCGGCGGTGATCGGTGGTTAACACCCAGGCTAGGGCGCTTGAGCTTCCTGGCTTCTGGCTCACTAAAGTTTGACAATAAGTAGAGTTACCGCACGATTATATAGCATGCAAAACGACCTTTGACTTCGCGCTGGCCTCCAGAGCTGGTATTTATCATTTTCTCCGCTTGGAGAAAGTGAGTGTCAACCATCTGTCCGCTGTTCTTAGATGCCTCCTCTGCTCTCTCTATAGCAATTTTGAAATTTTCCCACTTGGCATAGCTGAGTATCTTCATCAGGTCACTAGCGCTCCAATATTCAGCTCCATAGGAGTTACTCTGCTTGATTGAGTCAAGGTGAGGTAATTATTCTTGCATTATATCCTTCTTTCACTATTCTTTACCGTAAATCAGCACGATAATCTCATTAATCACATCGCCAATATTGAAATTCGGAGCATCAGGGTTATATCGAACGAATGTACAATTTAGCCTCTGTTCAATATAGTTTTCCCGCTTGCGTTCATCTTTTGGAGAGTATCTACGATGACCCTCCTCGTCACATTCGACGGCAATCCTGTAATCTGGAAAGTAGAGATCAATATAGTATGGTGCTACTTTATATTGCTGTGCTGTTCTTAGATGTTGGAAGGCTCTTCTAATTTGTCCAATGGTTTTTTGCTCCTTGGTGACGTCTATATCTTTAGGAATCGAGATGCCTACAGTTTTTGCCACGCCGTAATAGTCTATGTTTCTATCGACTGAGCTCAGGGTAAGATATGCTAATGCTTGTAGCGTTTCAGGTTTTTTCATGTCGCTGCAAATAAGTACGAGGTGCAGCCCATAACGTGTCAGGTGGTAATCCCTAATCTTTCTCTTCGCACCAAACCCCAGGGAGGCAACTTTGTTTGTAACAGAGAAATGTTCAGATACATCCAGTTGGGTTAATGTACAAACGGCCATTGCACGTTGGATGACCACTTCGAAGTTTTGCCACTTGTCATAGCCCAAGAGAGGAACGATGTTACGGGCACTCCAGTATTCCATCCCATAGGGATTAATTTGCTTGATCGACTCGAAGTTAGGTGATTGAGCTTCCATATATAACCTCTCTCTTTCACTTGCCACTATCCCCAAAAAGTTCGGGATGTCAATCAGCTTTTAACTCGTATGGATGTGATAATCCTTTATTGGACCGAACAGCCATTGATACTCTAACACAGATGTTCTACAAACTCAAGGATATTTGGCTCAAAAAGTCATCTTTCTCTTGCAAACCTCCTCTGTGCATGTTATTCTTCTGGTACACATGATCTATGTTTACATTGATCATAGGGGGATATTTCGTTATGGCCCAGGCAGAGACTGGCGGCGTACCACAGCAAGGGGTATTACTGCGGCGTGCACACGAACTGCTGGAGAGCATTGGTCAACCTGTATCCGAAGACCTATTGCTGCAACACCTTTTTGGTGTGATCGAGAGCATGGGTAAAAACGCTATCTGGCTTACATTGTTGCGCAAGGCCCTGCGAAGTTCCTCATTATTTGAACAAACTGGCGAAGATCAATGGGCGCTTCTGGCATGGCGCAGCACGCACCAACCTCTTCATGAAATAGAGTTTGTTATCCTGGATACTGAAACGACTGGACTTCGCCCGGGTCATCACCGCGTCATCGAAGTTGCGGGTATTCGCATGCGTGGAGGTGAGGTGATTGGCTCGTTTCAAAGCCTGCTTAATCCTGGTATCCGTCTACCGGCATTCATAGTCCAGTTTACAGGCATTACCCAGGAGATGGTTGCGAAAGCACCTAAGGCACACGAAGTCTTCCCTGACTTTCTGCATTTCATTGATGGAGCCATCATTGTCGGTCATAATATCGGCTTTGATATTGGTTTCCTTTCCTACGAGGCGCAGCTACTCGGCTATGATTTTCCTATTGATGGCCTGGATACTATCCCCCTGGCACGGCGTTTTCTTCCTGGCTTGCGTCGGTTCAAACTCGACAAAGTGGCTGACCACCTCAAGATACCCACGGCAAATCGCCACCGTGCCCTCGGAGATGCCAAGGTGACGGCTGCCATTTTCATGAAATTGCTAGAATTAGCGGAGCAGCAGGGGATAGAAACGCTTGGGCATCTACGGCGGCGTCTGCAATTACCAGTCGCCTGGAGCGGCGATATTACGCAAGCGACCACGACCAGGCAGATTGAACAGTTGCGTATTGATGGTAAAGTCTCAGTACAGTCGATCATCCTGCGACCAACGGGAAGCCTCTTCCTCAATCCTGCCTGGAAACAGGACTTTCCTGCTAGGCCAGGTGTATATCTGATGAAGGATGCATTTGGACAGGTCATCTATGTCGGCAAGGCTAAGTGCCTCAAAGATCGATTGGCCTCTTACTACAATCAACCCCTGGGCTATACGCGCAAGATGGATGGGCTTTTGCAAAGTGTCAAAGTAATCGAGACACGTGTGCTTGGTTCTGAGCTAGAAGCCTTGTTAGTGGAATCACAACTGATAAAAGAGCTGCAGCCCACATATAACGTGCAGTTGCGTAATTACGAACTTTATCCTTTTATTAAGATCGACATCCAGCACCCTTTCCCGCGTGTCTATGCAACACACGAGGTGGCCGCCGATGGTGCTCGCTACTTCGGCCCTTTCCGCAGCCGGCGCATTGTCGATCTCACTATTGAGCTGGTACAAAAAGTATTTCCCATACGCACCTGTACTCGCTCATTACCACCCCAGGCCAAACCATCTGATCCATGCTTGCGCCTGCACCTGAATCGTTGTCCTGGCCCATGTCGCGGTGGAGTGGATCCAGTCGAATACAGCAAAGTAATTGCGGAAGTGTGTGCCTTTCTCGGTGGCGAACGTGAAGACTTGCTTGAACGCCTGCGCCGCCAGATGCTGGAAGCATCACAGCGGTTGAACTTTGAACGTGCTGCCTGGCTGCGTGATACTATTCGCAGCGCTGACGAGGTGTTGATTGGCCAACGCTTGATTACCGGTGCGGTCGAAGCAAATAACCTCATTATTGGATATCCATCAGCCCAGCAGGGGTATAACGAACTCTTCCTGATCCGTCATGGTCGCCTGGTGGCACAGCGCTGTATATTACATGAGCCAGAGGCAATGAAATTAGCTGTCCGCGAGCTGCTGAGTCTGGCAGCATCGCTAGGAGAGCCACCCAGGATTGTGGATAAAGCCGAGGTAGATCAGATTAACATTATCAGCCGCTGGATACATCACCATAGCAATGATCGAGCCTTTTTCCCTTTCCAACAGGCCTTAAAAGACGAGGATGAAGCCCGCTTCTTAGCCCAACGCATCTGGATGGAAGCCGATGCCGTCCGCACTCTTCCTCTTGAAGATAGTGCAGAGGAGGAGAATAATTCGTTCTAATTTAGAAGAGGCGTTGCAACAAATAAGTCATATGCCTTTGACACACCATCCAATGAAAATACATAGTATTTTCAGGAGAGTGATAATTGTGATGCCTGAACATATTGGAGGGAGATTATGGCATGTTACTTTCCGACAAACGTATAGTGGAAGAGCTGAAAAGCGGCAATATTATTATCGAACCCTTTGATGAGCGCCAGTTGGGGACTAATTCATACGATTGCCGCCTGGGTGAGTGGTATTTTCAGGGTGATATGAATGTAGATGTCATACACCTGGATAACCCATACGATATCAGGCGCTATTGGGGTGAACCGCGTCAGGCTAAAGACGGGAAGATCGCTATTCGGCCCAGCACAACTATCTTAGCTCATACGCAGGAGATCATCGGAGGCCATAACGGGTACCTGGCAAAGATGTATTCACGCAGCACGGTCGCAAGGTCGGGCCTATCTGTATGTCGCTGCGCTGGCGTAGGCGATGTGGGTTATATTAGCCGTTGGACGATGGAAATCAGCAACCATACGCAAACCACTATCTGGGTGCCTGTTGGCTTCCGCATATGCCAGATGACTTTCGAGTATGTAGGCGAAACCTTAAAAGAATATCATGGGAAATATGGCAATGCCAACCATCAATGGTCACCTGAAGATATGCTGCCCAAACCTTATTTTGACTGGGATTATGAGATATATCGCACCGATAAAGGAAAATAGGGCGTGAGTAAAGGGAGATTGATCTCATTTGAAGGCCTTGATGGTGCAGGGAAGACCACGCAGATGGACCTATTAGAGCTATGGCTGGAATCGCGTGGCGTGCCATATGTACGTACACGCGAGCCAGGGGGAACGGCGCTCGGAGTCGAAATACGTCATCTGCTACTTAATCGTCCAGAACTGGCGATCACTCCGCTTGCAGAAGCCTTCCTATTCCAGGCCGATCGCGCGCAGCATTTTGCTACACTGGTACTTCCAGCGCTTTGTGAGGGAAAACTAGTCATCACCGACCGCTGCTTTGATGCAAGCATCGCCTACCAGGGTTATGCACGTGGCGTAGGGGTTGAGCTTGTTGAGCAACTTTCAATGCTGGCGACGCAAGGATATAAACCAGACCTTACCATCTTACTTGACCTTGATCCCTCTGAGGTACATAGGAG
>WNFX01007009.1_pt1 | contig 11557 bp, 9 predicted proteins | sample 5400111 | NCBI WGS metagenome assembly WNFX01 (sample SAMN13153363, study PRJNA577476) | soil metagenome | isolation source: 40 cm soil or saprolite under grassland replicate 1 | place: USA:California | collected 2016-06-15
CACCCTCGCCGTGTCCGTCGCCCTGCTCCTGGCCGGCGCGGCAGCGTGCCTGCTGCTGCGCCGGCACCCCGCGCCCCTGCCCGGCGCTGACGCGGCCGCCGGGCAGGCGGCGCGGGCCGTTCCGGCTGCCACAGCCGACTGACAACCGCAAAGGATCACCGTTATGACCAGCCCGATCACCCGCCAGCGCGACATCGAATCACTCAAGATGGCGGCCGGCTGGCCCGGTGCCGACCGGGCCACACTGGTCGTCCTCGCCGCGCGGCTCGCCGCCGCCGGCCTGGATGCTGACGGATACCGTTTCTTCCAGCAGCAGGCCGGCGCCCAGCCAGGGCAGGCGCTGCCGCTTGCCTTCGCCGGCTACTTCCAGGCCCGGCTGGGCGAGGACACCGGCGCGGCGCTGGCAAAGCTGGACCAGGCCGCATCGGTCGGCCTTGGCCTGCACCAGTACCTCCGCGGGCTGGCTCTGGCCAGCCTGCCGGCGGATCCGCGCCGCGCCCAGCAGGCGGTCTCGGACCTGGAGTTCGTGCTGGCGGTGCGCGACCAGTTCCCGCTGGGCATGATCCGCGCCGCCCACTGCGGGCTCGCCGCCGCCTACACGGTGCTGGGCAAGGACGACCGGGCGGCCGAGGCCGCCCGCAAGTCGGGACTCGGCTCCGCCCCCTGGGACTCCCGGCTGCTGGTGGGCAGCTTCTGGATGACCGCCGAGGACGGCTTCCGCTTCACCACGCCGACAATCTTCCGCCCGGCACCGAACGTGCATGTCGCCCAGGGTTACGACTTCGCTGATTTTGCATTCATAACGCATGACGGCGGGGTGATCGCGATCGATGCTGGCACCAGCGAGCAACGGGTCAAAGACGCCGTCGCCGACCTCGGCCTGGCACCCGGCATGCCGGTCAGCCACTTGATCATCACTCACGCGCACCTCGACCACGTCGGCGGAACCGCCGCCCTGCGCGGGCCCGGCACCCAGGTCATCGCCCAGGCCGGGTTCCCGGAGGTGCCGGACCGGCTCATCGCCGAGCCGACACCGCTGACCATCGGCAACACCGAATTGGTGCTGTATCCCACCCGAGGCGGCGAGAGCTCCGACGCGCTGATGGTCTACCTGCCAGCCAGCGGGCTGCTGTTCACCGGTGACGTGATGATGCCCTACGTTGGCAACCCGTTCCTTGCCGAGGGATCCCCCGAGGGACTGCTGGAGACCCTGCGCTTGATCCGCGACCTGGCCCCCCGCGTCCTGATCCAGGGACACACGCCGCTCACCGAGACCTTCACGATTGACATCATCCCGGGCCTGGAAGGGGCCCTGGCCGAACTGCACGGCCATGTGCTCGGCGACATCCTGGCCGGGCTGACCCTGGCGCAGATCCTGGACCGCTGCTACCTCCCCGAAGTGCTCCGCGACCACCCCCGCGCAGTCGTTCCGTACCTTGTCATCCGGGACCGTTTCGCCGCGCGCCTGCACCACCAGCGCACCGGCTACTGGCAACCGGATGGGCAAGGCCTCCAGGTCTTCACCCCCGCCGAACAGGCAGCCGCGCTCGGCCTGCTCGCCGGCGGCAAGGAAGAGCCGTTCATTGATGCCGCCACCACCCTGACCGGCCAGGGCGACCACGCGCTCGCGCTGCATGTCATCGAGGCCGGGCTGCTACGCCACCCGGCTAGCACCGCGCTGGCCGACCTGCGCCAGGCCGTGCTCCACCGGCTCATGGACGCCGACCAGCAACTCGTCCCGTTCAGATTCCTCATCTACGGCGAACTCGCCGGCGCCGAACTGGGACCCATCAGGTAACGACAACTCCCGAGGTTACTCATGAAGATCACCAACGCCGTCGCCATCGTAACCGGGGCTAACCGGGGAATAGGCGCGAGCCTCGTACGCGAACTGACCGCCCGCGGCGCCGGCCGCGTCTACGCGTCCGCCCGCCACCCCGGCAGCCTGCCCAAGATGAGGGCGCCGCATCAGGACATCGTCGTGCCACTGGCCCTGGATGTCACCGACCCCGCACAAGTTGCCGCCGCGGCCGACACCGCATCCGACGTGACCCTGCTGATCAATAACGCGGGCATACTCACCCGCGGCGGCGCTCTCGACGCCGACCCAGCCGACATCGAACGCGAACTCGCGGTGAATTTCCTCGGCATGCTAAGAACCACCAGGGCCTTCGTGCCGCTGATCGAGAAGAACGGCGGCGGGGCCGTGGTCAATCTGCTCAGCGTGCTGGCCTTCGCGCCCATGCCCAGCGCTGCCGCCTACAGTGCGGCGAAAGCCGCCGCCGACTCGGCGACCAGGTCGCTGCGCGCCCAGCTCTCCGCCCGCAATATCACCGTGCACGGCGTCTACCCGGCCTTCGTCGACACCGACATGACCGTCGGCATCGACGCAGAAAAAGCAGACCCCGCCGACGTCGCCAAGGCCATCCTCGACGCCGTCGAACAGGGAACCAGCAACGTGCTTCCCGACCCCGTGGCCATCAGTCTGTGGCAGGCCTGGAACGCCGACCCCCGGGGCCTCGACCAGCTGTTCGCCGGCGGCTGAGCCGTACACCAGGCTGATCGGGAAGGTTGCGGAGTGCCCGCCTGTCAAACCGTCCTGCCCGCAAGCTCAGCGTCCAGCGATGTTATCCAGCGCACATAGCGCTGACCTAATGTCAGCGTGCCTGGACCCTGGGATGGTCGCGCCAGGCTGGCATGGTGGCCATGTAATCGAGCACCTGCCGTTCGATGTCTTGCTTTGAAGCTGCCGGATCGCGGCGCGCCTGCCACGCGGCCATCCGGGCGAAGCGCTCCTCGAACGGCTGGAGCGCGCCGCTGTCGTCGGTGCAGTAGCCGCAGTACCGGCCGCTCTCGATGGGCATGCCGCAACTGTCACAGCTTGACGTCGTGGTCATGGCTTTCTCCTCCGTAAGGTCGTACGCCATCTGACTGGGCACACTCGATCAAGGCGCGCATCGCGGCGTTCAGCGCATCGGCCTGACCAGGTGGCAGCCGGGCCATGGCGCGGGCGAGCAGGTCGGCGCCGAGCACCTCGCGATCCCGGCGCAAGGCCTCGTGACCGGCGGGTGTCAGCCAGATCAGCGTCCGCCGCCGGTCCCCCGGATCGTTCTCGCGCTCAAGCAGGCCGTCGCGCTCCAGATGGGTCACGATCTCGCTGATCACCGACTGCGCCCTGCGCATGTGCGCCGCGGCCTCGCCGATGGTCAGCGGGCCGGCCAGCGCCAGGTGTTCCAGCACCGCCCTCGAGGCGCCGGGCAGCTCGCTCCGCGGCCGGTCACGACGGTGGAACGTCAGGTAGACGGCATGGAAGAGCTCGGCGAACCGTTCCGCCCGCGCCTGTTCCCCAGTCACGGCAACAGCTTTCCGGCCAGGTAAACCATCGTCAATCCCGATGCATCGGGGGTCACCGCTCACGGACCCTGGGCCCCGGTGTCGTTCCCCGGCCAGCCAGGCCCAGCCCCGCCGGGCCGCGCTGACGTCGCAGCGGCTCTCACCGTCTCGCCCGCTTCAGGTTTCGATGGCGTGCACGGTCGACGTCCGCCTGGTGGGTGTACACCGCGACGCCTGTCTCGCGGTGCAGCCGGGCGGCGAAGCCGATGTGGTCGGTATCCCCGTGCGTCAGAATGAGCGCCCGCACGTCGCCGAGGCCCTTGCCCATCGCGGCCAGTTCGGCCTGGAGCAGTTTCCAGTATCCCGGCAGCCCGGCGTCGATGATCGTGACGCCGTCCTGGCCGACGATTAGGTGGCCTGACTACTCGATCCTGGTGGTGATGGGTGTGCCGGTCTCTATGGTGCGCCCGACCGTGCACAGCCGGTCATGCGATTTGCGGACCGCATCCGGCAAGATGGCCCGGGCCCGGTCGCCGTCCGCGCCGCCGGGAAACGCAATCTGGAAGGTGACCACGATGCCGGTCAGCCGGTTACCGTGCGCGTCGCGGACCTTGTCCGCGTCGGCCCGCACACCGAAGCTGTCGGGTTCGGCCCGGCGCGAGGTGAGGATGTCGATGTCGATCGCGGTGCAGCCCGCGATGGCGGCCAGTAGCAGTTCGGTCGGGGTGAAGTCGGTATCGCTGCCGGTGCCGAATCTGAGCTGGCCGCCGCGGGTGTTGGTTGCCGTGAATACGCCCTGGGCGATGCGCTCGACGGTCACGGCACGGTGCACAGAACTATCAGCCATGCCCCTACCTTGCCAGGCAACTGGACGGCCAATGAGCGCGCTCGCCAAGCGGAGCCAGAAGAGCGCGTCGCTACGCTGATACCGGAGGTGGACTTCGTGCCCTGGCCAGCGTTTCTGCGACCGATGCACCACACCATCAACCATGTGGCTATTCGCGTCGCTGGGCGCACCGGCTCCCTAGTTGATCTTGAACACGTCGGACGTCGCTCGGGCACCGTCCGGCACACGCCGGTACGCGCTTTCCGCCGAGGGGACACCGTCGCAGTTGGCGCAAACTTTGGCGCGGAATCCGACTGGGTGAAGAACGTACTCGCCACTGATGGCTGCTCCATGAAGATGTCTGGCCGAGTGCTTGAACTCACCGGGCCCCGCCTGGTCACCTTCCCCGAAGCCTCGTGGGTCTTTCCAGCGTGGTTCCGTCTGGGACTCCGCTACCTGGTGCGTACCGACCGGTGCCTCGTCATGAAGGTGACATCTGACCGGAGCGATGACGGTGGGCCTCGCTCGCCCTCGCCGCGGCCATAGTCAGCCCAATTCCGTACACCCGTCGGGCGGGCAGGTCACGCGCTGGCTGTTCGCCGCGGAGCGGCATAGATGCGCGGATGTCCATACCGGCATGGCGGGATCAATGGACGCTGAATGAGCCGGGGCAGGCTGGGTAATCTATTACTAACGGGGATGAATGGGGTAACTCATGCGGACACAGCGGCCAGCGCCGTCATCCCAGGGGCCGGGGCGAGGCACGGGGCCTCGGTGGTGGCGGACTCGGCGGAGTTTTGTGCTGGTGCCCTTTGCGGTTGGTTTGGTCGCCTGTGGGCTCGGTTTATGGTCAGGACTAAGCGCCTATCCATAAGTTCTGCGCGTAACCAGGGACGAGGCTGCTGGGTGATCGGGCGTTGACATCGGCCTCGCCGGGGGTTGGATCGAGGTTGCCACAACGTTCCCCCACGCGCACGGATCATGTATGAGTGTTCTAGTTTTGTTCTACTTGAGGGGCCTGCAGGAGCCCTCCGGCCGCTTGACGCGGAACTCAGTGCAGCGTTTGCGCAGGTCAGCGGAGGGTGTGGGATTCGAACCCACGAGGACGCGTCAACGCCCTAGCGGTTTCAAGGGCGCTGAGCACTGTCTTTCGGCGTCCGCCCGCATCCCTCCGTGTCAGGTCTGCGCAGGTCATCGCATCAGGGGCGCACTGAGATCCCTAGGCATCTCTCCGGGTCCCTCTTTGGGCCTGCACGACTGTTCTGCAGGTGTTCTACTCCGGGTGGGGCCCGATGCCTACCCGCACACATCCCCTTGCCGACCGCCGAAGTTACGGACTGACCTTGAAGCACTGGCCGACGCCCAACGCATCACCTGTGGCAAGTCCCCGCTCGCGACTCGGACCGCAGCGCCCGACGGCGTCGAAGGGCCCGCACCCGTCACGGTCGGCGTAACAGACGGGTACTTGTTCAGGGCTGCGTCGGGCTTCCCGCGCCAGTGAGCAGCGCCGCGACTGCAGCATGTCGGAGGCTTATGTCACCCCTCCTGGGTGATGCACAGCGGACTGGGCCGCTGTCAGATGATCAGGGGGGCGAAGACGGCAGCCTTATCGCCACGGCACGCTCCGTGGGCGTGGAGGCACGCATGCAACGGGAAGTACTTCCGGGGCTGCAGGCGAGCACGTGGATGCCGCTAAAGCGCGTTCTTCGGGGGTCATGCCCAAGGCGCAACCCAGTCACACGTCTTCGGGCGGAAGGAGCGATCAGGTGAGCGAGCCGTTTAAGGGAACGATCAATGTCGATATCAGGGATTCGGTTCCTGACTGGGCTCCGTTCGAGCCGCCGAAGGCCCCCGACGGGGCGCCGAACGTGGTGTATATCGTTCTGGATGATGTCGGGTTCTCGGCCATGTCGTGCTACGGGGGGCCGATTGAAACCCCGAACATCGAACGGATTGCGAACGACGGGATCCGTTACACGCAGTGGCATACCACGGCGCTGTGCTCGCCGACCCGTTCGTGCCTGCTGACGGGGCGCAACCACACCCGTAACTCGATGGCGTGCATCACCGAGGCGGCGGTCGGGTTCCCCAACGCCAGCGGGACGATCCCGCCGGAGAACGGCATGCTCCCGGAGATCCTGGGCGAGCGGGGCTGGAACACCTACATGGTCGGTAAGTGGCACCTGTGCCCGACCGTGGAGATGAACGTCGCATCGACGCGGCGGAACTGGCCGTCCGGGCGAGGTTTCGAGCGCTGGTATGGGTTCCTGGGTGCGGAGACCAACCAGTGGTACCCGGACCTGGTGTATGACAACCACCCGGTGGACCAGCCGAAGCTGCCGTCCGAGGGCTATCACCTGACCGAGGACCTGACCGATAAGGCGCTGGAATTCATCAAGGACGCCAGGACGGTCGCGCCGGACAAGCCGTTCCTCCTGTACTACGCGCCCGGCGCCGCGCACGCGCCGCATCACGTATCGAAGGAATGGGCGGACAAGTTCAAGGGCCGCTTCGACGCCGGTTATGAGGCGATGCGGGAGCAGACCCTGGCCCGGCAGAAGCGGATGGGGATCGTCCCGACCGATACCGAGCTGCCGCCGGTCAACCCGATCGGCACCCCGGAGACCCGCACAGGGCCCAAGGGCCAGCCGTTCCCGCCGCTGGACTACACCAAGCCATGGGACACTCTGTCGGCGGAGGAGCAGCGGCTGTTCGCGCGGATGGCCGAGGTGTACGCGGGGTTCCTGGCGCACGCCGACCACCACATCGGCCGGCTGCTGGACTACCTGGAGGAATCCGGCCAGCGCGAGAACACGCTGGTGATACTGGTGTCGGACAACGGCGCCAGCGGAGAAGGCGGCCCCGACGGGTCGGTCAATGAGATGTTGTTCGCAAACGGCATCCCCGACAACATGCAGGCGAATCTGGAGATGATCGACGAGCTCGGCGGGACGAAAACCTACAACCACTACCCCAACGGGTGGGCGATGGCGTTCAACACCCCGTTCAAGATGTGGAAACGGTATGAGTTCAACGGCGGCACCGCCGACCCGTGCATCATCTCCTGGCCCTCGGCCACAGCCGGTGCTGCGGCCGCCAAGGGCGAACTGCGGCACCAGTACCACCATGCCATCGACATTGTGCCGACCATCCTGGACACTCTCGGCGTTGAGCCGCCCGCAACGATCAAAGGCCACGTGCAAAGCCGCTTTGACGGCGTGAGCATGCGCTATAGCGCCGAGATGGCCTCCGCGCCGTCGGCGCGGAAGACCCAGTTCTACTCCATGCTCGGCTCCCGCGGGATCTGGCATGACGGCTGGAAGGCGGTCACTACCCATCCCACGCTCAGCGGCTGGAGCAACTTCAACGACGACACCTGGGAGCTGTACCACACCGAAACCGACCGCTCCGAGATGCACGACCTGGCCGCCGAGCACCCGGAGAAGGTCCGCGAGCTAGTCAACCTGTGGTTCGCCGAGGCCGGCGACAACGGCGCATTCCCGCTGGATGACCGCTCCGCGCTGGAGATCATCACCACACCGCGGCCGCAACTGTCATCCCCCCGCAACCGTTACGCATACTTCCCCGGCACCGCCGAGGTGCCCGAGGCGCAAGCGGTGAACGTCCGCAACCGGTCCTTCACTATCGGCGCGCTAGTGGACATCCCAGCGCCTGGCGCACAGGGCGTGCTGTTCGCACACGGGTCACGCTTCGGCGGCCACGCGCTCTACATCAAGGACAACCGGCTGCACTACGTCAACAACTTCGTCGGCATGGCGGAGCAGAAGATCGACGCCACCCAGGACGTCCCGACAGGGGGAAACCTGATCCTATCGGCCTCCTTCGACAAGGACGGCGAGGACCCGCCACACGTGTCTACTGGGATCCTGTCCCTCTACCACGGGGACGAGAAGGTCGGCGAAGGCCGGATCAAGACCCAGCCCGGGCTGTACTCGCTCGCGGGCGAGGGCCTGTGCGTCGGCCGCGACAGCGGCGAGCCGGTCACCGCCGACTACCCGGGCGAGCACCCGCACGCGTTCACCGGCGGCACGATCAAACGGGTCGCGGTAGACGTCAGCGGCGACCCCTACGTCGATCTCGAGCGCGAAGCCCAGGCCATGCTCGCCCGCGAGTAGGTGACGGATGGCCGATCCGCGGCGCGTCCCTGCTGATCGGTCGCCACTGACTCTGGGCACAACCACGCAGCCGAAGAGTGACCAAGATCTCGGGCACCGTTCGACATGCGACAGAACGCCGACCTGGAACGCCCCGAACAGTTCCTCGCGATCGAAGGAGGAGCGGGATGAACTCGCCACGTAAGCCCTCGGTTCTTTTCGTCTTCTACACCCACACCCAGCAGAGCGTTCGGGTGGCTGAGGCGATGGCGGGCGTGCTGCGCGAGCGGGGGTGCGACGTCACCCTGGCGAGACTCGAGTTCACCGATCCCCACTACGCGAGGAAGTTCGGCCGGTTCCCCTTCCGGCATGCGGTCTTTGACCTGCTCACGGTGCTGCCGGCGCAGGTGCGACGTTCGACCGGGCAGATCCGCATCCCTGAGGCGGCGCGGGAGGGTGACTACGACCTGGTCTGTTTCGGTTCCCCGACGTGGTTTTTCACCACCAACATGCCGCTGCGCTCGTATCTGAAGTCCGCTGAGGCGGAGAAGGTGCTGGCCGGGAAGCGGTTCGCCGTCTACGTGGTGTGCCGGCGGTACTGGAGCATCAACCTGAAGGAAGTCAGAAAACTCGCGACCGCGCAGGGGGGCTCGTACGCCGACGGCACCAAATTCCAGTTCGCGGGCGGCCAGATCCGGTCGTTGCTGTCGCTGCTCAGCTACTTCGGCAAGGGAGAGATGCGCGAGCGCTCCCTCGGGGTGAAGATACCGCCGACCAATCTCAAGCCGGACTTCGCCGGGCAGGCCGAGGCGTTCGCGAACAAGCTGGCGGACAGCCTCGACGGCGGCCGCACCACGACAGGGGTGATGAGCACGTGAGCGACCAGGCGATCGACCGCACCAAGTTGCCGATCCGGCGCCCGCCCTGGCCTGCTCCAGCGGGATTTCACCCAATCGGGAGTATGCCAGGGCCGCAGGTGGAAGCGCAGTCTGGGCTGCAGGGGCATGCACGAACGGATCACGCAAGCAGGGCCCAGCTTGGGCAAGGCGGCGTGCGAGAGGAGCCACGATGAGTGAAGTCACCGAGCAGCAGCTTGAGGACATGGAAGCATTGTTCGTCCAGACTGCGGCGAGCATGACCAGCGACCGGGGAACCATCACGTTGCATGGCCTGTCGCCGTCGACGCTCTACTTCGCCGACCGTCCCCAGCGCGAGGTCGGACACATGATGTCTGGTCACTTCGTCGCCAACTGGGCAGCAGGGGACAACAGCTTCGCGGAAAACCCCCCGAACGCCGTCCTGTCGTTCGCGGAGCCCGGCGACAGGCTTCCCGAGGACGCGGTCGTGGTCATCCAAGATCCGCACCTGGACGGAGACGCGCTCACCTACAGCATCAAGCTCCTCGACGGCACCGTGCCGGCCGCTACCGGGCCGTGTGCGCTTTTCATTGACCCATTCGGGCGTCCCCTGTCACCGGTCTCGGCAGCCGGGATGCACCGGCGTGCGCGTCGTCGGAGGCGCTGAGGGCCCGAGGCTGGCAGCGATTCGTGGATTAGTTTCCTTGATTGAAGCCAGGTTCGCCGTGAAGAACGTCGGTAAACCGCAACGCCCTGCGCCCTGCTGGTGAGGCTGACCGAGGGCCGGGCGTTGAGCCATCCGCCGTCCCGCTTCCCGCCCGGCTTGCGCGGTGTCCTTCACTTGTTCTACTTCGGCGGGTCGGAGGGGCACTCCGACGCTCAGCCGCAGCGGCTGTTCTCGCGTTTGTGCAGGTCAGCGGAGGGTGTGGGATTCGAACCCACGAGGACGCGTCAACGCCCTAGCGGTTTTCAAGACCGCCGCCATCGGCCACTAGGCGAACCCTCCTGGTGCCGCGTCAAGCCTCTCACATCCCGACATTGACCACCGGCCGCGCGAGCCGCGCCTGTTGGCCTGCGGTCACTGACAGGTGACTGTCGGACCGTGACGAGAATGTAGGCCCTGGACCGGGTCATACCGCTGGAACGGCTGGCCGACCCCGCCAAAGCCCACGGCGGAACACCACTGTTCGCGGGGCTGGAGCCGCCACCGGGCGGCTGGCGGGCCGGGGGTGCGCGCGAAGGACGCGCTGCCCCAGTACCCCATGGTGCTGCACCGCGGCGGGTTCCCCGACGGCAGCTAGGTAGGCTCGTCGCATGCTGCCCGCGTTTGGCTGGCACGCGGTGCTCACCCAGTGGGAGTTCGCCCCGGTCGTCACCGCCGCCACCGGTGCCGCCGCGGCCGCGTACCTGTGGGGTGCCTGGCGTGTCGGCCGGCGCCACCCCGCGCGGCCCTGGCCATGGTGGCGCACCGCCCTGTTCCTCGGCGGCCTCGCCGTTGTCGTGCTGGCCACCGAGGGCGGCATCGGCGCGTACGACGACGTGCTGGCATGGGATCACATGGTGCAGCACCTGATGCTGCTGATGATCGCGCCACCGCTGCTGGTGGCCGGGCAGCCGGTCACCCTGCTGCTGCACGCCAGCCGCAACCCGCTGCACACCTGGGCGAAGCGCGCGGTCCGCTCCCGCGCCGCGGCGTTTCTCACCTGGCCGCCGTTCGGCCTGGTCGCGTACTGCGCCACGATCGTCGGCACGCACCTGACCGTCCTGTCTCGGCTGATCTTGCAAAATCAGTCATTGCATAACGCAGAGCACGTGCTTTACCTGGTCGTCGGGTACCTGTTCTTCCTCCCACTGTTGGGACATGAGCCGATCAAGTGGCGGGTCTCGTACCCGATCAGGCTGCTGGTTCTCGCGCTGGCCATGCCGGTGGACACGTTCACCGGGCTGGTGCTCGGCTACGCCGGCCGTGGTGACGTGGTGCCTGCGGAGCAACGGCCGCCCGGAGCCCCCGCGCCCGTCCAGGACCTGCACTGGGCCGGGGCCATCATGTGGATCGGCGGGGACGCCATCATGCTGGCGTTCATCATGATCGCGCTCTGGATGTGGAGCCGCGACGATACCGCCTCGCTCGGCGGCTGGCTGGAGGCGGCACGCAAGGCCCGGTTCGACGAGCTGGTCGCCGGCAATGCCGGATCCGCCGCGGTACCCGCGGCCGGCCGCCCGGGCGGCGGACCGGGCGGCGGCGACGCGCCCCGGCCGAGCGCGGACAACGGCGGGATCGACGACGACGAGCATCTCGCCGCCTACAACGCCTATCTCGCCCGGCTGAATTCTTCTGCGCGCGACGCTTCCGAGCGCGACGCTTCCGCGCGCGACGCTTCCGCGCGCGACGCTTCCGCGCGCGACGCCGGGCGCCAGCGGCCCTG
>WNFX01010713.1_pt1 | contig 11557 bp, 17 predicted proteins | sample 5400111 | NCBI WGS metagenome assembly WNFX01 (sample SAMN13153363, study PRJNA577476) | soil metagenome | isolation source: 40 cm soil or saprolite under grassland replicate 1 | place: USA:California | collected 2016-06-15
GACTCAGTGTGCCGGTGGAGCAATTGGGACCAGCCGCCGGTCTGGCCCCTTATCCAGTCAAGCCCGCTGACTTTCGCGTACCGGGACAGCCATCCAGCTAACACGGGTGTTGTTGCCACGCCGCACGAGGGTCGTCCTCACGTGATACTGGTGGTGAAGTCAAAAACGACGCTCACTCTGAGCTTGAAATCGTTGGAGACCACGCATAAAAATCGACTTCACCACCAGTATCACATGTGAGGATGATCCCTACCAGGCTCATCCCCCAATCAAGTGAGCTCGCTTGCTTCGTCTTCAGGCCAGAACAGCATCGACAGGAAAACGCCTTCACGGATGAGCGAGAGGCCATCTCGCTAGGCTGAGCATGCATTTTCTAGCAAGCGAGCTCACTTGATTGGGGGACGAGCCCCATTCATGGTGTTAAAAACAGGCTCTTCCTCGAATGTGGTGATGTTGGAATTGGAGAGCTATTTCTTCTCAGCTTGAAGTGACTTCTGGAGCAAAAACTCCATGTGGAAGTTTTTGCAGAAGCTCATCTGTTCCCCAAATGTGACACTGTTGGGAAACTTTTTTAAGCTGCAAGGGAAAGCCTCTGGAAAGCCGAGATGCGTGTGGGAGCCAGTTCATCCCCATCGAGCCAGGCCACCGCACGTACCACATTAATCCCAGCGGCAATCCCAAGGTGTTGCAGGTGCGTTTTGGCAAGGCCAAGATAACGGGAGCGGCGCATGCCAAAGGCACGAACTCCCTGGGAAATCGTGGCTTCAATGCCTTCTCGTAGCGCATACTCTTTGGTAAATGCTCGTGTTTGAGGCCTCCGACGGGCGGCTTGAAGCGCTTCATGCTGGGCCTGTGGTCGCACCGTGATGGTTCGCCGCTTGTACTTCTTTTCCGAGCGGGTACAGCGGGTCAGCAGAGGACAACTGCCGCAATCAGTGGTCGAGAACTTGATCTTGATGACCTCGTTCTTGCGATGGTCGAGAGCAGGCGTCCAGCTCATACTCGTCTGCCCTTGGGGACAAGTCGGAGGCTTTTGGTCCCAATCAAGGCGAAACGGTACTTCCATCGATGCCGCCATCGGTGTTGGCTTGCCATTTCACATCCGGACGCCCGGGTCCAATCACGCAGAATGCCGGAGTGTTGCTGGCTCGAGACCAGGATCGGTGCCGTGATAGAGCCTGTATCGAGCAAGTGTTGACCTGGGGTGAGATCTCTCTGCTCAAGCTCGGCATGGATGGTCTCCGTCATGGCCTCATCAGTCGTCGTGGCAGCGGTCGTAGCCACATGAGTGATCAGGTGAGGGCTCTCTTTCTCACCGGTTTCAGTCAGATGCACGGATGTCACCGGTCCACCTCGTCTCGCGCTTCTTGCCATAGCGTGCCTCTGGATCAGAGGGCGAGTTGATGAACTGGTTGCCCGGAGGAAGATTGTCGTGGCTTCGCCAGTGGAGCTGCCCTTCGACCCAGACGTCGTTTTGGACCCAAATGCTGCGCAGGATCTCGACTGCCGGGATTTCACGCAACCAGGCAGGAGCCTGCGCAGCATAGAGATCTGTCAACAAGTTCGAGCCATCTCGACCGATGAGTTCAGCCATGGCCTGACGCTCCTCTTGGCTTTGTGGAAGGCGAGACGACCAGAGTGCGATGCCCATAGCGGTCAAGCCACTCGGGGAGGCTCAGGGCCAGCAGCCACTCGAAAGCTCCAACGGCGAGACTATTGAGGGCAAAGCGCATGGCCTCGCCCACGCACATGAGGCTACTCTTCGCTCGCACGGATGTCCTGCACATGCGTCGAGTCGGTTCGTTGGCGCTGCCGAGGCTATAGCCAGCCCTGTTCTTTAAAGACAGCGAGCATGGCATCCAACACCACTTGCTCTGCTCCCCCTTCAATCAAGCGTTGGCGAAAGTCGGACAAGAGGGTCAAATCAAAGCCGGGATCAGTCAGTTCTAAGCCGAGGGCATACACGAGACTCGATGCGTCCGCGCACCGCGAGGGCTTCTTGTCGATCAGGCAGTCCCTCAATGAACTGCACCACGGGAAGAAATGCCAGCCGAAAGGCGCGCCTCGACAGGGCGCCCATTCTGCGGAAATACGTGGGCAAAGGACTCGTCTTGATAAATCGTTCCCAAAGCATCGCGCATTTTCATGTAGAGATTGCCTTTAGGATAGGCTGCACGAGCCACACGGGCCGTTTCATCTGGTATGGAGAACTCACGTTGCGAGTGGAGTGTCATCTTCTTTCTCCTCTTTTTCATTGCTGCTCGGACTTGCTCTTTGGTTTCTTATCCTAGCAGATGAAAGCAAGAGAAACCACAAAAGTTTCCCAACAGTGTCAAAAAGTTGGAAGAGCCAAAAGTACGCGGGCGTTGACACCAGGGGAGAGAGCGCCAGAAACACCGGACTGACCAGCAGGCAACAGACCGTCACCGCACCTGCTGCCGAGTCGATGTGCAGGCTGATCTTGTATTTCGCCACCTGCGTGATCAGGATTGCCAACGCGAACGAGACGATGACTGCCACCAGCGTGGCCACAAGCGGACGCGAAGCGGAAAGCAAGAGCAGCCCGGCCAGCATGCCGCCGAGAGCCATCAGGCCAACCAGGAGCGGAACCAGACGCTCTGAGCGGCGGCTGACATGGATATCAGTCAACTTCCCTTTTTTGACTCCCCACCAGATCAACCCAAAGGGCACGAGCAGACCAACCCCGATGACCGTGAGCCACCGCAGACCGTCTGTCACCGCTGGGGCAGTAGAGAGAGAGAAACGTATCCCAACACCCCAAGGCCAACGACGAACGGACTGGTGATCTGGCTCAGCCAATAGGCGAAGCGATCACCGGGGGTGCTCAACGATGAAAGCCCCTTTTCGGCTTTCTCACGCGAATCAACCAGAGGCGCCATAGGTGACTCCTTCAGGGGCTGCTGATCACGGCTGGTTGCAGACACCGGTGCGCGCTCCAGCCCGCTCTGATGCGGATTGCAATTCCACGAGTTCGCGGGCAAGAGTCTTCCCCATCACCGCCAGACGAGGATCGGCACTCTTCTGGCAAACATCCTGCTATGCTTGCCACGCTTTCACCGCACCCGTCAGATGTCCAGGCTCACTGGTCTCTCTCGCAGCAATCGCAGCCAGCTCGGCGCAGATCCCGCGACGATGTGCCACGGATGCTTGCTCCTGTTGGCTGTGAGGACAAGCAAGCATCTGCCATCCAGCGGCCAGGTCCGAAAGCCGCACCTCATCGGGAAGACCAACGAGAAGCTGCTGAAGCATCCCTGCCTAGTGCTGGGCACGACCCTCTGGCTGCATGTGCTCATTAACCGCTTCAAGAAATGGATCGAAATTCATCGTAAGAGACCTTTCTTAAATTCGTCTTAGCTTTTGTGTGCACGGACTATGCCTGCTCCTGGGAAAGCAGAGAAGCGTGGGAGCCGCATCTCCTCCGTTTCCACTTGTTCGAAACCGGCCTCCTTGACGAGGGCAGCCAGATCTTGCATGCTGCTTCCCCCGGCGTGAAATCGCACGGCCTGGCGTTCCTGCTTGCGCTTGAAATCGGCAATGACCAGGCGCCCCCCTGGTTTGAGCACCCGGGCGATTTCAGCGAGTCCCTGACGTTTGAGGCTCGTAGGCAAATGATGCATCATCAAGGTCGAAAGCACCACATCGAACGTCTGATCGGGGAAGGCGAGATGCTCGATCACCCCGATCTGGAACTCGATGGGCACGTGGCGCCGAGCAGCTTTCGCGCGGGCACGGGCGATCTGCTGTGGACTCGGGTCAATGCCTGCGACGCGGCCCGCTCTGCCAACGCGAGGCTTTACTTCCATCGCCAGCGTTCCTGTGCCGCAGCCCACATCCAGCACCGCATCTCCGGGTTGCAAGCGGGCCAGGGTTGCGGTTCTCTGCCTGAGTTCTCGCACCTGGCCACGGAATAGGAAGGTGTCGCAGAACCATCCCATCAGGTCGTAGCGCCAGCCTCCGTTGAGGATCAGCCCTTTTGTCTCCGTGGCCGACGCCTCGGACGCTCGGCTCGGGCGGTGACGTGCGAACGAATGCATAGATCTTGCTCCTTTCCGAGAACACCTCTCTTCTGTCAGAGGGTGTGTTGACAACATGGCTCTCATCCTCTTTGCTTCCGCGTTCGCCTGTTGTCCATCTCACTGTGCGCGTGGTGAAGGAAATACACAGATACCTCATCACATGCGATTCGTCCTGACCCATCTCTGATGGGTCAGATCGGAATATTGACAGATCGATTGAGTTGAGACATATTATCTCAGATGGATGATCCTGTCTGATCCCAAGTGTAGTCGGATGAGCACAAAGAAACAAGGATCAATCAGCAAGATTTGTCCCAAATGAGACAAGGAGCGCCAGATGACTCAGCAGGGGAAGAACTTACGTCTCAGACGGACGCAGAAGTTATTGCGGGTGGCATTAATTGAGTTGATCGAGGAGCGAGGTTTCGAGGCGCTCACCATCGGCGAATTGACCTCGCGCGCGATGGTGAGCCGGGCCGCGTTCTATCGCACTTATCAGGATAAATACGACCTGGTGGAGCAGATCTTTGAGGAAGCCATGAGCGCCTTGCTGGGCGCAGTCGGAGACCTGGGGACGGAACATCCTCCGGAGATCTGGGTGACATTCTTCGAGCATATCGCGCAATACGACCGGCTCTATCGAGCGCTGCTTGGCAGGAAGGGGAGCCCCTGGTTTGTGAGGAAGATGCGTGCAGATCTTTCTGGTCTGGTCAAAGAACGTGGGCACCTTCCTCACGGACCGGACGCGAGTTCGCGGGCCGTCCACACCTTCTCAGATGAGTTTGTGCCAGACCTCGTGTCCACGATGTTTGTGGAAGCCATCACCTGGTGGCTTGAGCATGGGCGACCCTACACTCCCAAAGAGATCGCCACGCGTAGCGCCCTGCTTGCCTCTGCCCTCTTCAAGGAAGCGAGCACCTGGCAATGATCGCTTACGCTGTGCTGGCTACGTGGTCCATCCGTTCAGAACAAAGTCCTTTGAGAAGCCAGAGACCAAGGAGAAAAGGGGAGGGAATGTCAAGCGGGAACGAGCCTGTTTCCAGGGCTTGTGAATTATTGCTGCCCCCCTTTGCGGGACCCACGGGTTGCGCAACGAGATTCATAGCTGAGCAAAAGTAAGGAAGGCCAGGACGTTTTTGATACCATTCCTGTTTCGCCTTTAGAGAGCACCATGCAGGGGGACAAGCCTTGTGCCTGTTGAGATTCCTTCTTGACAGGATTTCCCCCTTGTGCTATTCTTTTTACGAGCAACTTAATGAACGTTCTGTAAATTGTGAAGGGAGGAGAACGCATGATGCAGCCCATGAAGCACCAACGAGTTGGTCCAGCTTCCCCCCTCGACCAAGGCACCTGGCAGCAGATCCTCACCGCCGCGAAGGACCTCTTTTTTGCGAAGGGCTACAAAGGCGTTTCCATGAAAGAGATCGCCGACGCGGTGCAGGTGATGCCCTCGGCTTTGTACTACCATTTCCCCAAGGGCAAGGAAGATCTGTTCACGAAGATGATCCAGACCTTGTTCGTGGACGAAGGGGTCGCAGGGATCGACCAGGCCATGGGAACCACGCAGGGTTTGCGAGAGCGTTTGACTCTGCTCACCTCCTCGCTGCTGACGCTTCCCATTGATGAGCACTTTATGCTGCTGCTGCGAGATGCCAGGGAGCACATCAAGGACCCGGAAAACCAGCGGATTATTTTGTCCCTACGAGACCGGATCAAGCAGCTGGTTATGGGCCTCTTTCAAACGGCGCAAGATGCCGGAGAGATTCGCACAGATATTCCGGTCGAGGAGCTGGTCAGTCTCTATATGGGGATGCTGAGGGAGTCGAAGAGCATTCAGGTGTCGCACCAGGTCACCGTGCTGCTGGACGGCATTGCGTCTCCCGCACTACGAGATCAGCACTAACGCTTTGTGGATACAAGTTAGTAAACGGTTAGTAAGCTCTCGGCTTTCGGGTTTCGTCGAGGGTTTTTAACCACATCTGCCAGACCTCGCGCGTGTCGCGCTCATTCCCTGATCGCGCGGCGAGAGCGAGCATCTAGTGAGAAGAGTGAGAAAGGAAAGGCTTCACGCGATGAAACGATGTCTATCGGTCCTCCCAGACAAGAGGCACGCCCACGGAGGTGCTCATGACCTCCTCCCCTGATCCCTCGCAGACGGAACTGACGGCGGATAACGTGCCAGGCCGCACTCCGGCGATCGAAACCCATGGCTTGAGCAAGCACTTCGGGCAGCGCAAAGCCGTCGATGGCCTCACCATGAGCATCCCTGCCGGGACTATCGCTGGCTTTGTTGGCCCCAATGGGGCCGGGAAGACGACCACCATTCGCCTGCTGCTGGGACTGGTGCGACCAAGCGCGGGCAGCGCCACGATTCTTGGTCAACCGCTGACCAATCTGCGATCGTACCTTCCACGTGTTGGGGCTCTCATCGAAGCGCCTACTTTCTATCCCAGCCTGAGCGGACGGACGAATCTGGAGGTGCTGGCCCATCTCGGCGATTACCCTCGCTCTCGCGTTGGCCGGGTGCTTGAACTGGTCGAGCTGAGTGACCGGGCAAAAGACCCGGTGAGAACGTATTCGCAAGGGATGAAGCAACGCCTCGGGGTGGCCATGGCGCTGCTCCCTGATCCCGACCTGCTGATCCTCGATGAACCGGCCAATGGCCTCGACCCACTTGGTATCATCGGGATGCGCGACCTGCTGCGGCGCCTGCGCGAGCAGGGCAAGACTGTCTTCCTCAGTAGCCACCTGCTGGGAGAGTTGGAGCAGGTCACGGATTGGTTGGTGATGCTCCATCAAGGGAAGGCCCTGTTCAGCGGTCCCGCCCGCGAACTCCTGGACCGTCGCTCCGAGCTGGTGGTCGAAGCCGAGGAGGCGACGCAGCTCGATCTGGTGGCCAGGATCGCGAGGGAGGCAGGCTACACAGTCACGCCGGACAATGGCTCCCTGCGGATTGCCTGTCCCCTGGACTTTTCCTCCGAACTGAATCGACGGGCCAGGGAGGCTGGCGCTACCCGTATTACCATCCGTGGGAAAGAGGCCAGCCTCGAAGAGCGTTTCCTGGCCATATTGAAAGGAGAGCACGAATGATGCGTGCGTTTCGCAGTGAGTTGCTCAAGTTTCGCCGCTGGAGCGTCCTGGCGGGTTCAGGAGTGATGATCGCTGCCACCGCTTTTATCGCCTACCTGACCTTCCATCAGATTACATCGGGGGCCACCGGAACGGAGCTCACCCCCCTCATTCAGGCTTTCCCGACGAAGCAGGGACTGATCACCGTTGTGGGCCAGGCGCGGTCCCTGATCATTGTAATCGCGCTCATCATGGTCACCTCGAACATCGCCGCGGAATGGTCCCAGGGAACCCTGCGCAACCTGCTGGTGCGCGAGCCGAGACGACTGCGCCTGCTTTCAGGCAAGATGCTTGCGCTGTTGCTCTTCGTGACCATTTCCGCCGCGCTGACCCTGGCAATCAGTGCCGCGCTCATCCTCGCCGTCGCTCACGCTCAGGGGATCTCGACGGCTGCCTGGACCTCGGCTGAAGGGATGCGCACCTTTCTTACTTTCTTCAGCAATGAGGTGTTCTGTCTCGTCGGCATCAGCCTGTTGGGAATGCTGATCGCCGTGCTGACGCGCTCGGTGGGTGCCGCTGTAGGGATCGCCCTGGCCTACGTCCTGGTCCCGGAGGGAGTGATTGCCATGGTGTGGCAGGAAGGGTCCAAGTGGTTCCCCATCCGCGTCCTCAACTTTCTGCCGGGCTCGACCTTTCCCTCGGCTGTCGGTCCCACTCCTCCTCAGGGCTATCCTGTTGCTCTTCTTGTGGCGCTGCTGTGGATGGCCGGCTTTGTCGTGGTGAGCGCCGTAGTGTTCCAGCGTCAGGATGTCAACGCGTAGCTCTGAAAACCACATGAAATGGAATCAAACACCGGGGAGGTGGATTATGAAATCGCTTAGTGACAATGAGTCCGTGCGTCCATCGGGATCGACCGTCATGGACGGAGAGAACGGCGAAGGTCGATCCGGGGTCGTTGGCAACGAACGGCTGACCGCCCTGGCCAGCGCGGTGCTCCTCGTGCTGATCCTGGTTGAGCTCGTGAGCTCGGCGTACCTGCGCGCGTTGCTGCCTACCCATGTCTTCGTCGGGGTGGTGCTAGCCGGCCCGCTCCTCGTCAAGATCGGCTCGACTTTCTACCGCTTCCTGTGCTACTACACCAGGTCGCCCGCCTTCGTGCGCAAGGGTTGGCCGGAGCGGTCGCCGCCATCCTCCTGTTCCCCGGCGCTACACCGTGGGTCGTCTGGAGCCAGACGGGCCAGATGATCTCTGCTCCCTTGATCGTTGGCCTGATTCTCGCCACACTGGTGCTCCTTGTCACCAGACCACTCAGGTGGAGGTAGATGGACCGTGACTCACGAACGAGGTGCGCGGGAACTCCAGGAGGGAAACAAGGTCGTGACCCTTTGAATGTGTCAATAGCCAAGAAGCTGGTACTTCACCCTCGTAAAGTCGCAATCAGTCGTTTGGGTTTGAGCACCAGGTCAATTGCATCAACCGGTCCAGGCGCCAGCACATCAGCAGCCTGGAGTGCATCAATTGCTACTCCCTCTCCCGCCAGAATTGCCACGCCGATAGCAGCTACACGCAGCATAGCGACATCGTTCCTGCCATTGCCAAAGGCGATCACACCTGCTGGTCCCAGTTGCTCGACAAAGCGCAACTTCTCCTCTCCCGTCGCAATCAGATGGAGGGGAAAACCTAACGTACGTTCAAGCTCCGCGATGTTGCCATGTGTACCGGCTGTCAGTGCATGCAGGGAAAGCTGCTCTGCTAACACTTGTAAGCGATCTACTACCCCAGGGATTGGTATTCCATCTACGGCAAGTGTGCCATTGACGTCAAAAACTGCATGCCGCAATTCAATGATCCCTCGCTGGGGAATGTCTATTCGAATCATCTCTACTCCTCCAATCTAATGAAGATTGTACATCTTCCTACAAATATGTACATCGCTCGCCTATTTGTGTCATTCCACTCACACTTACAAGTGTTAGTTATCCATCAGACTGCAATGAGTGGAGGTGCATTGTCTAGTGTACCACTCCACATGTTGCTGACAATGCTGATAGCACATACAGCCTTTGCTCTTGTCGGACTTGTACTTTCGGTAAAAAAGTGTCTATACTCTTGACAGAGAAACATAGAATACCTTTTTGGCAATGAAGCTCGCATACCGCCTTGTGCTGATAGATTCTAGCAACCGATAAAAGCTTATACCGGCTGTTAGAGGCTTTTTTTATCCTGAGCTTCACAACATCAATCTCTCCTTCTCGGAAGATCTCACATGATGGTGAGGATATCCATAGAAAAAACAGGTGAGGATATGCAGGAAGAACCTATCAAAGAACAACGTTCACGAGATACTGATTCCCTACGTGCTGCATGTGAGCGCGAAGGGTGCCCTGTCTGCACGGTTGTGCTCGAGTATTTAGAACGCTCGATAGACAACTGGGAATACGAAGGCTTTAGCGATGTGCAACATCGCCACGAGCTCATCCGCTCACGCGGTTTCTGTCCTTTGCATACCTGGCAATTGGCGCAGCGCAGCAACGCTTTCAGTCTTGGCCTCATCTACACTGAAATCTTGACCGATGTTGAGCAGAAGCTTGACCAAGATTACCGCAGGCTTGTTGCAACTGATGACGCTGTTTCGAAGCGTGAGTCAGTACTCAAGAGATGGCCGAGAAGATGGTTTCATCGGGGAGATGAGGCTCCCAAGAAGACGAATCCCAGGTACGACCAATGTCCTTTCTGCCGTACTCGCTCCAATATTGAACAGCGTCTCATCTCGACGCTCGTCCAGCAACTGCGATCTGAAGAGATGCGACTTCTTCTTTCTCAAACTATAGGATTATGCCTGGTGCATTTGGCGCAGGCAAGACATCAGGCAGAGATAGAAGAACCAACGGTATCACCTCACATACTTGCCTGCCAGCTCACCTGCACCAGGCGAGTGTTGGTAGAATTACGCGAACTTGTGCGCAAACATGACTATCGTTTCAGCGATGAGCCACAAGGGAATGAGATGACATCCTGGAGGCGCGGAGCTGAGTTATGTGCAGGCAATCCTGGTGTTCAATGAAGCCATGGAAGGAGGTATCAGCATATGAAATGTGATCTCGGAGATCTCGCGATCTACTATGAAACCTACGGCACCGGTCGGCCCGTCGTGATGTTGCCTGGAATTCCGAGCGATCAGCGCGTCATGGTACGATTCATGGAACCCCTCTTCACGCAGCGGGACGGCTGGATGCGCCTCTATCTTGACTTGCCCGGCACGGGACGCACTCCGGGCTTGGACCGTCTGGCCACGCCCGATCAGATGCTCGACGCGGTGCTGGCGTTCATCGACACGGTCATCTCCGGTCAACGCTTCGTGCTCGCCGGCCTGTCCTATGGTGGGTACTTGGCCCGTGGCGTGGTCTACCGCAGGGCAGCGTCGATCGATGGCGTGCTGCTCTGTGCACCCCAGGTGAAGGCGGAGCCCGCACAGGCCCATCTCCCACCCAGGACTACGCTTGTGGAAGACCCGACGCTGGTGGCCCAGTTAGAGCCGGGCATCGAGGACCTCATCGTGGTGCAGAACCACATGGTGGTCGAGGCGGTGCGCGACGTGCTGGCGGAGGTCCAGATAGCCGACCACACCTTCCTCGCGCGGCTGGAGGCGGCCGGTCCCTTTTCCTTTGATGTGGACATACTCCCCACACCCTTTGGTGGCCCCACGCTCATTCTGACCGCACGTCAAGACCACCTCTGTGGATACCGGGACGCCTGGGATCTGCTGAACAACTACCCCAGAGCGACGTTCGCTGTGCTCGATCGGGCCGGACATTTTGTGAATATCGAACAGGATGTGCTGTGTCAGGCCCTCATGCGCGAGTGGCTGGATCGGGTGGAGGAATGGGCCACTGTCTGACCTCGTGACACCCGTTGTGCATCATGGGCGTGGTCGCGCGGGCATGGGGCGAGCGTTGTGGCATGCCCAGACGAGGTGCCGCAGTGAGCCAGTGGGTAGTTTTTTGACGATAGGATACAAAACAAGTCAAATGAAAATGGTGACGGAATACGCACCATTTACAAGGATGACACACTGTGTTACACTTCGACTAAAGTTAGGATCTGGCATACAGTCGGTTACTGTGTAACGATGAGTAGCCCCGTTGGAGGAATGGTTTTAAAGAAGGAGGGAACTTCTATGGCTGGCTGGGAACAAGAACTGGCCTGGCTGCTACGTGAGCTAGGGGTCACGCAAGAAGAACCCAAAACTCGCCCCCAGCTCTCGAACAAGCTCATGCGTAGTGATGTCAAACGACGCGAACGAAATGTGGACGAAATCTTCCTGGGTGATATGAAAGAGAGCGAATCTGAAGACGAGGAAGTCTGGATGTCTGATCTCGCTATGATGCGTCGCGAAATCGATTCAATCGTACGTCAGGTGATCCATTTGATGCAACGTGGAGATCTTGATT
>WNFX01011851.1_pt1 | contig 11557 bp, 4 predicted proteins | sample 5400111 | NCBI WGS metagenome assembly WNFX01 (sample SAMN13153363, study PRJNA577476) | soil metagenome | isolation source: 40 cm soil or saprolite under grassland replicate 1 | place: USA:California | collected 2016-06-15
TCGCAGGAGAGAGATAGCAAAAAGAATGAGACGTCAAACTAACACCGCTACTGCGGCCCAAGGATATTGTTAGTTTGTGTAAGGCAGCGTGATCAATGAGCCAAAAATTGGTTCTGACGCAAAGTTGGTGGTAACCTCTTCAATAGCATGACAGAGTGAATCAAATGGAGTTTCATGAAGCCTCACCCGAGAGTATCCATTGAGGTGGGTCTTCGTGATTAAGCAGCACAGAGCACCCGTTTGCGGAGCAAATCAAAATTGGCCCGCCCATACATGCTTCGTTTGATCAATTTCAGTCGATTCACAGCTCCTTCCACTGGTCCCTGGTTCCAATGCAAGATCAAACCTGCTCGGACAGCAGCTTCGTCTTGCTTCAATCCTTTGGCGAAACTGATCAATTCTGCGACAGCACTCCTTTGAACATCCTCGAACCACTGCGTCAGCCTCTCATCTGTGTGTGCGTGGAGCAAGGTGACAAAGGCTTGTGCAAGCCGATAGATCAATGCAAACTCGGCCTCGCTTTGGCAGACTTGCATGAGCTGAGCCTGTTGCTTGTCACTTAGACGCTCCACAGGAAGCTGGAACCACCATCGGAGTTGTCTGGGTGTCGGGATGTTGTCTTTGAACACTTTGGGCTGTGTTGTCTGCCCTCTGCCTGTTTTTGCTGCAACCCCTGCTTGTTGTCGAAGCTGAGTCACATAGTTGGTGATCACGGAACAACACCCATCATAGCCTTGACGACAAATCTCCCGATACAACTGCAATGAATTGTCACACCCTTCTTCAGTAAATCGACGCTTGAGGTAGGATTTGTAAGGACTGAGCTTCGTTGAACGCTGCTTGTAGACGGGAGGCTGGGGAGGTCCCTTTAAGAGTTGTCGTACCTTCTTGCGACTCATGTGCAACTGTTCGGCAATCTCGGTCTGATTGTATCCTTGTTCAGTCAGCGAGATCACCTGCTCATAGATGGCCATGCGGCGCTGTTGACTCACCTGTTTGTCCGCTTCCTGCCGCTGCAATGGCAGCGATTGATCGGCTGGCTGGGTTACCTCACCGAAGATCTCTTGGATTCTGCGATACTCTCGACGCATGACGCGTTCAAGGGTTTCTCCTAAATTTTGAGAGAGATGAAATCGATCCGCAACTTGAATGGCTCCTGGTGCCCCTTCACGTGAGGCCTCCGCATACGTTCCACCACGATCACGGCTAATCAGCTTGACCCCCGGATGGGCTTTGAGCCAGGCTGTTACCGTCGCTTTCTCTCGGTCAGGTAACAAGTCGACCAGGTGGTGATGTTCTATGTCTACTAAAATGGTGCCATAAATTTGCCCTTTGCGCAGCGCAAAATCATCGATGCCAAGCGCGTCCGGGGTTGGTCGTTGAGGCACTGTGAGCGCTCGAACCAACCGCAAAAGCGTATCGGAACTCACGGGTAACCCCATACGTTTTGCCAAGAGCGCGCCCGCATTTCCTCCGAGCATGAGACCAATGGTTTGCAACCGAGAAGCGCAGCGTTTGGTCCTGCGAGCATACGCTTTGATCGGTTCTCCAAGCCGTTCAGCAAACGTGCGCCGTGTACACAGCACGTTGGAGCAAACGAAACGGCGCACGTGTAATTGCAGTTGGACCTGGAAGTCAGCCCAGCTCAGATCGGTGACAGTACGCGTGTAATAGCAATGAATCTGCCGTGAGGCGGTCTGACAGACAGGACAGCAAGCAACTGGGTTCGTGCTCGTAACCATGAGCATGAGTTGTTGATCATGAACATGCAGTTGGGTCAATTTCAGGCCGGGGCAGGACGGTAACAAAAAATCTAACTCGATTTGAATAACAAGATCCTCCTTGCTTCGTCATCATCAGAGAGAAGCTACTCTATTTACGTATGAGTGCTGAAGAGGTTACCACCAACTTTGCGCCAGAACCTATCAATGTACGCTATCCCCACAAGATCTGGGTGTTGGACGATGGGCGTAGACCGGCATTGCGTCAACTCTGCCAGCAGATGGGCGTCGAATATCTTACCCGCCCCGATAATAAACACCACAAAGCAGGCAACATTAATGCCGCCCTGGCACAAACCGATGGCGAGTTCGTTGCCATCTTCGATGCCGACCAGGTTCCACTGCCTGAATTCCTCGATCACACGCTTGCCTACTTTTCCGACGAGAAGCTCGCGTTCGTGCAGACGCCGCAGGAATTCTACAATCTCGATTCCATCCAGCACCGCACTGACTTGCAGAAGAATGAGAGCTGGCACGAGCAATCCATATTCTACCGTGTCATCCAACCTGGAAAGAATCGCTGGAATGCAGCCTTCTGGTGCGGTTCCGGCTCCCTTATGCGACGGTCGGCGCTCATGTCGGTCGGGGGTATCGCCACGGAAACGGTGACCGAAGATATTCACACGTCCTTGCGTCTCCACGCGGCGGGCTGGAAATCGGCCTACCACGATGAAGTGCTGTGTATGGGATTGGCTCCCCAGGATTTCCTGGCCTTCACCGTGCAGCGACTGCGCTGGGCTCAGGGGGCCATGCAGGTGTTGCGCCGCGAGAACCCGATCACTAAGAAAGGACTGAAGTTGGCGCAACGCCTCAACTACGTCTCCTCGATCTTCACCTATTTCGAGTCGTTTCAACGCTTAATCTATACACTTGCTCCGGCAGTGGTGCTGATCACAACTCTCCTGCCTATTCATACAGAAATCGTCGTGTTGCTCATTCGTTTCTTGCCCTACTTCCTGCTTGGCCAGGTGGCCAATGTCGCCCTGGGACGTGGCTATTTCAAAGTACTGGAGACGGATCGCTTTAATTTGTTGAAGATGACGACATTTATCAAGGCCACCTTTGTGCTGCTGGGCTTTGATCCCAAGTCATTCAAGGTGACGCCGAAAGCTGCCAGCCAGAAGGATGCGGTCACGACCCTTCTGCGCCCTTACTACGTGCTGATGGGGATACTCATTTTCGGCATGGTCGTAGGCGCACTGCGTCTGGCGGGACTGTTTGGTCCTCTAGCCAATTCCGGGGCGTTCTGGATGTCAGAGGTCTGGACACTCTATAATCTCTGGCTGATGCACAGGGGCGTACGATCCGCTGTGAAACACATTACCAAGCGTAACACGTATCGTTTTCCTGTTCGTGTACCGGTGACCATTCTTGCCGGGAAACAGCGACTTAGCGGGGTAACAGCAAATCTCCATGCCCAGGGCATAGCGATGCTCACTGACAAAGCGCTGCCACAAACAGACCAGGTACGTGTCCTGATCCATCTTCCTCAAATGCTGGTGAGCGGCGCCTTACAGCTCACCTTTAACAAACAGGTGAAACCAGAACAGCTCCTGAACGCTGGTCGTACCGATCATATGTGGACCAGTGGAGGCATATTTACCCCCGATTCGGTAGAGGGCGGCAATGCGATTGATGGGTTCTTGATCGACATCATGAATCAACAATTCCATGCCTCCAGCGGACTGCAACAACAGAAGCAGGAAACACAAGAACAGATTGCCTAAATGCCGAGTACTGAGTACTCCCCGGGCTAAAGCATTCTCTTTCTCTTTCTTTCACCCTCTCCTCCCTTCGTCCCGGCGGCAGGTCAAAGGAACATCCTTCTCATTTTTCTGCTTGCTTGCTAGTATCTCGTTGCGCATCCCGTGGGATGAGCCCGTTTTTCGACTGGCATTTTGAGGGCCACTGGCCCTCACTCTGGGGTCTTCCTCACATTTGGTGAATAAAGCTCATCAGGAAAGCACCCACGATACGTTCATCTGCACCAGTAGCGCTTCCTTGACGTGTGTTCGTAGCTCTACAGTACCAGAATCACCAAATGTGAGGAAGACCCTCACTCTGAGTGGCGAAAACAAATCGAACCTATGCTGCAGCGAGCCTATTAACTCGTTATCGTTGCCTCAAACAACCCCAACGAACAGATGATGTGTGGCTCTTGCGGCTCCGTCTCCTCTTGAATCAGGCACAGGCGATTATCAGCACGCAGATCGAGACGGTGGAAACAAGGTATCTTTGAACGAGTCGGCATAGTGTTTGAGGCGTTCGTAAGTGCGCAGACGTGCTCCACTGGGGCGGCCTAGCTGACCGCCAACCCCTTTTGTTTCTTCAGCAACAATGTGCTCGACTCCGGTTTTCACCAGATCATGCTGCTCCGGTGGACGGGCAATGGGCTGTGTTTGAATATCGCAGGCAGCGGCCCGCAGAATAGCCAGTTGGGATTGGGTGACGCTCTCGCCTTTGCGATTGACCCAGGCCAGGGTATCGTTGCCTTCGGCAGTGCGCATGTAGAGGAGCACGCCTTCGGGTGCGGCGGCAGTGGCGGTATGGGCACGAGTTGAGAAGGCGACGTTGGGCAGTTTTTCGATGATGCTTTTCAATCTGGGATTGGCATCGGTGGCGTTTTTCCAGATTTGATAGGCTTGCGAGGCCAGGTCAACTTCGTTGTCGGCCTCGCCATCAAGGATGCCAGCTTTCTCATTGTAGAGATCAATGAGGGCGGTATTGTTCTCGTCATCCTCGAAGAAGGCTTCATCGGTACCCACGACCTCGGCATTTTCACGCAGGCGCAGACGCACGCGCTCACGCAGACGGATCAAACGCTCAACGCCCTCGGCAGGGAGGAACGAGTAGCAGGAGATGGTCGTGGAACGCTGCCCAATGCGGTCAACGCGGCCTGCACGCTGGATCAGGCGGATGATGGCCCAGGGCAAGTCATAGTTTACGACGATGGCTGCGTCCTGCAGGTTCTGGCCTTCGCTCAGCACATCGGTGGCGAGCAGGACGCGCAGTTCTTGATCGGGATGAATCTGGTCACGCTTGCCATTGCTGATAGGGCTGAAACGCCAGGCCAGTTCGGTGGGATCGGCAGAATCTCCTGTGACACCTTCTACAGCGGTGATACCACGCGCTTTGAGATGGGTGGTGAGGTAGTACACGGTATCGGCGAACTGGGTGAAGATGAGTACCTTTTCCTGGGGGTGTTGTTGGGTGAGCAGGTCAACCAGGGCGGTGAATTTGGCATCGCGCTCTACCTGCCAGGGGCCACATGAGGTGAGAATGTGCAGCAGGTTGCGTGCATCCTGGAGCAGGTCTTTTTTCAGTGAGGCAGTGAAGAGGCTAGGGCGTAGCCACTTGAAACGTCGCCGATATTGGGTTGCATATTCCTGGTAGACTTCTGCCGCCCGTTGACGATAGTCGGCCTCGGTGCGTAGTGGCGAGGTGGCTAGTTGCGGTACTCGGGCTGCGTCATCTTCTCCATTCGTATCGGGAAGCAGGGCTTCGGCATCTTCGTCAGTGGTGCGAGCGTCGAGCAGCTCGGCGTTTTGCGTGCCAAGGGGCAGGTCTACACCTGCCTCGATAGCATAGAGGAAGATATAGTTGCGTAGCACATGGCGTTCGAGCGACTGAATAAAGGCTGGCCCACCGCTTTCCAGGCGTTTGAACAGGTTGGTACGGCAGAAACCCATCAAGCGTTTACCCGCTTTAGAAAGGCTGGCAAGTTGAGCAGCTTCCGCGGGAGTTGGCTTCGGTTTGGCATGCGAGACGATATAATTGGCCATACCATAACGTGGCAGGTTCAGCTCATTAACCGTCTCCACCACCCGATCAGAGTAGAGAAAAGCGTAGGGGTCATTGCTTCCTGCACCATCAGGCATCCACCTAACGCCACCCTCGGCCTCTCGCGTAGGGGCGGGGGCGGTGTGGATGCGGGGACGCAATCCGGGGGATTGTGTGTGGGGCCCTTGTGGCCGCCCGTCGCTGCCCTGCTCCCTCTCGCTTCGATTGATGCCTATAGGGTCATTGCTTCCTGCACCATCAGGCATCCACCTCTCGCCACGCTCGGGCTCTCGCGTAGGGGCGGGGGTGGCGTGGATGCGGGGTTGGGGCCCTTGTGGCCGCCCGCCGTGGCCCTGCTCGCTCTGCTCCCTCTCCCTCTCGCTTTCGCTTCGGTTGATGCCTATGGGGTCATTGCTTCTTGCACCATCGATGCCAAATTTGACGGTACGCGGCGTGCGTACTGGAAAATAGGAGCGAATGCCGTTGGCAAAGGTGAGATATTTCTGTCCTGTGGCGGGATCGGTATGGGCATAGTTCTCCTGAATAAAGCTGCGGGTGCGGCGTACCAGATAGAGGCGCATCAACTCGCGCCAGTCATCGGCATACTCGCTCTTCTCAAAGGCGGTCAAGGAGCGGATCGGGCACTGGTGAATGATATGAAACTTTGACTCACCCAGTTCGTTCAGCAGTTTCTCTGGGCGAATGCCCAGGTCTTTACTCTGCTCATCTGAGAGGAAGAGGCGCAGTTGGGCCGAGAGGTCAAGATAGGTCTTGTTGTAGGGTGTTGCCGAGAGAAGCACACACTTGCTCTCGTTCTTCTCGATGTAGTCCTTGATCACCTTGTAGCGTTTGCCCTCGCGGTTGCGCAGGTTGTGGCTCTCGTCGATGATGACCAGGCGAAAACGACGGAGGTTGGGCAGTTCGTTGATGACGTTGCTCACGGCATGGACTTCGCCTACGAGGTGATAGTCGTGCAGGTACTCACGCCACATCTTGACGAGGTTTTTGGGGCAGATTACCAGCGTCTCGGTGCCGTAGTCATCCTGCATGATACGGGCCAGGGCGGTTGCCATCAGCGTCTTGCCCAGACCAACCACATCGCCGATCAGAACGCCGCCGCGCTTATTCAAATGGTGAGCAGAGATCTTGACCGCCGCGACCTGGTAATCGAACAACTGCTCTTTGAAGTCGCGGGGAATGCGAAACTCTAACAGACCAGCACGCGCCTCTTCGGAGAGGTGATAGGCCATCTTGAGATAGATATAATAGGGGGGCAGCACCTCTTCGCGTGCCCAACTCTCGTCGATAATGTCGGCCAGTTCCTGTGAGATGTCCAGACACCAGCGATCATCCCAGCGATCATTAAACCAGCGTGCCAGTTTCTGGCAGGCATCGCTATCCACCACATCCACGTTCAATTCGCCCTGGTGCATCAGACCGGCCAGCGTCAGATTGCTGCTGCCCATGTACCCGACGATGGGCGTGATAGGATGCTTGAGGTGTAACAGATACAGCTTGGCGTGGAGCTTATGGCGCAGAAAGAGTTTGACGATCACCTTTTGCTCGCGCAATTGCCGACTCAGCCGCCGCAGCCCTTGCTGATCAGCATTGGTGGGCGCACCGATCAGCAACTGCTCGCGAAAATCCTGGGCAATGCGCGTCTTAAGGCGGTAGACCGTCGCCGAATCGATCTCCTGTTCACCCCGCAGGCTAAAGACCTTGCGTAGTTCATTTTCTGGCTTATCATGCATGCCAATCAGCAGGCGGCAACAACTGTCCTCGCCGCCGCGCCAGTTATCCATCAGTTCATCGATATACCGCCAGCCGCGCAAATTGAAGTAGCCCACGCAGAAGTCGGCCCGCTCCGAAATTTTGAGCGTATCCTGCAAAGCATGCACCATGTGCTGCTCAATGTTGTCAAAGATACGTGGCATAGCGGCTCACTCCTCGCTCTCGACGTCGCTATCGCGCCCCATGCGATACTTGATGTCGTAGTTGATGATGAAGTCCAGTTCTTCATCGGTGAAGCCGTAGTGCTTGGCGAGGACGCGATCTATTTGATCCATGAGAGATTTAGAGTTCGATGGATAAAATTCTTGGAGCTTAACTCCATCTTTTCTTATCTTAGTCTTTGAGTGAGCTTTATAATCCCGCATCAAGCTTGTGAAAAGATTACTCAGCATATCTCCTTGTTGCAGACATAATTGCTTTACGTCGCAAGGAAATGTTTGAATATCTCTAAGAGCAACATTACGTCCGTTGCCGTATACTATAAACCATAGATAGAACAAACTACTATTAATTAGGCAACCAATAGGCTTAACGAAATTTGAGTCCGCTAAATTGAAATCCTTAAAATGATGTACCGAACGAGTTGCCTTAGTAGACTCAAATATTGGCAGGAAATCCATTCCTCTGATCCAATATAAAGGGGAGCGGTAGTAGTAAACTTGATACGGGCTATGTTGGTTATACACATCACCAACATACTGATCTTTGTAACGAACTTTGCTTATCAAACATTTGAGTTGACCATCTCCAACTTTAGGTATACTACCCGGTATATCCAAACCTACCACAGTATTATAAGCTACTAATGTGAAGAGTACTGGCCTACATTCAGAATACCATCGTATCAGGTTAGTCGAGTATATCTCTGGTTGCTCACGTTCGTTACCTGAGACCTGAGTAATAATTATGGATGCTCGGATATGCTCTAGCCCATCAAATAGTTTAGCTGGCCGGTCATCATAGTTACTGATCCAAATTCTAGAAGCGGTCGCACGCAGTTCATTCTGCAGTTCTAGCATTCTATCAGTGCAGACTGAAGATAATTGAACAATCATACCGAACCGCCCCCTTTCTCTCATGAGAGAAAATGAACGTTCCATTGAAAATGCGTATAAATTGCCGCAGTTTTCGGTTCGATAACTGTGTAGCTGGTAGTCTTTGCGAATCTTGCTATACTCGACATAAGGCGGGTTCCCAATAATCACACCAAATCCACTATCCTTCATAATGCCGTAGAACTCTACAAACCAGTGGAAGGGCTGGTGGCTGTGTCGCCAGTGCTCAAACTTCTCTTCGTACTCTTCCTTTTTCGGAAACCTGTTCTGGTCAATGCCGTACTCGGCGGCGAGGTAGATGTCGAGTTCGTTGCTGAGTAGGGCTAGTTTTGTACGCAGTACCTGTTTGCTTTCGGCGAGGACATGCGGATCGAGGTCGAGTTGGGTCTGGAGCTTGCGGAAGTCGGCAAAGCCACGCTCGACTTCGCGGGCCTGCTGTTCGATGCGTTGCAAGGTATCGGCAGAGGTCATGGCAGTGCGTAAATCCTGGGCAACGGCTTTGTTTACCTCTTCCTGGCTGACGAAACCGACGAGAGTGTTGCCAGCGCGAATGTTGAAGTCGATATCCGGCAGGGGTTCAATATCGCTAAACTTGTTGATCTGGGAGACAAGCTTGAGGAAGAGGCGGAGTTTACAGATCTCGGTGGCCTCTTCCATGATATCGACGCCGTAGAGGTTGCGAATGATGATCGATTTGAGCACGAAGTAGCTACGACTGGGATGCTTCGCCACCTGCTGAAGAATCTCGCGGAAACGCTCAATGTTGGCGTAACTTCTGCGCTGCTCTGGGCGTAAGGGGGCGTCAAGCATGTCACGCTCCTGTACCATGAGCTGCATCTGTTCCAGGCAGGCGGTATAGAGTGGTTCCAGGATGGCGAGGGCGGCAAAGAGGAAGGCACCGGAGCCGCAGGTGGGATCAAGCACCGTAACCTGCTCGATACTTTCATAGAAGGCACGCAACAGGCTGGCGTCGTCACAGGCATGGATCACCTCTTCAGCAAACTTGCGCATGTCGAGATTGTAGGTGATGAGGTCATTGATGGATGTGACTTCGCCATTAGCCAGTTTCATGCGAAGCTCGGTATAGCGTGTGCGCCGGGCCACAACTTCGCGCCATATTTCAGTGGGAAGGGCGTATGCCTCGGGTGCGGGTTTGTTCCACTGAGTGCGTTGAGAGACATCGTCGATCCCTGCGGCTATCTCCGGGGGCAGCGGTAGTTCACAGCCATGCTTGACGGCAGCGTAGATGTAGCGTTCAGGGTTTTTACGCAGAAGTGACCAGATAGGGCCGTCGGCATCGAAGTCAATGAGGCACTTTTGTTGGGCGGCGTCGAAGAGGTAGGGGAGTATAGTGTTTTTGCTGATGTAGTCGGTGATGTCCTCTTTGGTGTAGTAGGCTCCCATTTGCTTCTGGTTGATGTATTTCTCAAAGATGTAGCCCAGAACATCAGGGTTGATCTCTTTATCGTTCTTCAGAGGACGGTCATCGAGATGCCAGTCGAAGTCGCCAAAGAAGGCAAAGATGCGCTCAAATGCCTCATCGGGTATCTGGATGTGAGGGTTGGCACGCTCCAGCACATGCACATCAAAGAGACCACCGTTGAGATAGGGAATCTTGCCCAGCAACTTTTCCAGTTCAGGTGAGTGCTGCTTTTCGCTCAGTCCTTCATGAAAGAGCCGCAGGAGGAAATAGCGATAGAAGGAATAGAAGCTATCCTGGCCGTACTGCTGCTGCATGCTTTTGAGGCGGTTGGGCAGATAGTTGGTATCGCCATCAAGTTCACCGGCTCTCCTGGTGTCCAGAAAGCCTTTTTTCTGGATGAAGTAGACAAACATCAGGCGGTTGAGCATCAGTGAGGCGTACCATTCGCGATCAGCCTGTGCCTCAATGCCTTCAATGAATGTGAGAAAGGCCGCGTGTTCGACTTTGAAGCAGTCATAGAATTTTTTGGTGACGCGCTCAACATCCAGGGCTTTGCTGACGCGGCTGGTGACTTCAGTAGTGCTGAGGTGGGCTTCTTCGCTGATATCAAAGTTGAGTCTCTGAAGTTTCTGAGCGAGCGGTTCGCCGGATTGCTGTTTGTGCAGTTTGTTGTAGCGCGGGGCCAGTGGCTTGCCCGGCTCGCGCTTGACCCATTGCCAGGTCTGATTTTCTTTAGCGGCATCAATGTAGATGAGAATGTGTTCGTAGGCGTGTCTGGTGACTTCGCGTTCGATTTTACGCAGGATGGGGTCGTCAGGAATTTTGCCTTTGTTATCCGGGTCGCACAGGTAAACTTTGACTCCGCGCTTTTCGACGAGGGGGTGGAGCGTGTAGCTTTGCTCATCACAAGTAACAAAGAAGGGGAGTTCTTTGAGGTTGTCCCAGCCCAGTTCTTCTACAAAGAGAGTTTTGAAGTTGAAGGTTTTGAGGTGACGTTGTATACGCGTTTTGTCCGGTGCCATAAGTCCATCTTCATCCCATCTAGCAAGGTGTTATTGTTCTACGCCATGAGGTTATGGAGTAGTAAGTGCAATAATACGGCGTTGTGGGGCGGTTGTAAAGGGAGGAAGAGGAAATACTTCTTTATTATAGTGCTTGCCACTCCCGTACGCTTCGATCAAGACTACCAGAGACAATGCGCTGGCTATCTGAAGACCATGCTATAGTAATTACTGCAGCAGTATGACCTCTATAAGAATAGAGTGTTTGCCCCATATTAGGGTTCCAGACTTGCACCGTCTTGTCAAAGCTGGCAGAGGCGAGACGCGTCCCATCGGGCGACCAGGCTACGGCTCGCACTATATCTGCATGACCCGTATAGTCCAGCAGCAGTCGACCCGTGGACGCATTCCAGACTTGCACAGTCCTGTCAGCGCTAGCCGAGGCCAGATGCGTGCCATCGGGAGACCAGACTAGGTCATAGACCGCATCTGCATGACCCGTATAGCGCAGCAGCAGCCGACCCGTGGACGCATTCCAGACTTGCACGGTTCGGTCAAAGCTGGCCGAGGCCAGATGCGTGCCATCGGGAGACCAAGCCACGGCATTTACTGTATCTGTATGCCCTGTATAGCGCAGCAGCAGCCGACCCGTGGACGCATTCCAGACTTGCACGGTTCGGTCAAAGCTGGCCGAGGCCAGACGCGTGCCATCGGGAGACCAGGCTA
>WNFX01014066.1_pt1 | contig 11557 bp, 11 predicted proteins | sample 5400111 | NCBI WGS metagenome assembly WNFX01 (sample SAMN13153363, study PRJNA577476) | soil metagenome | isolation source: 40 cm soil or saprolite under grassland replicate 1 | place: USA:California | collected 2016-06-15
TCAACCTCCCGTTGGGGCGCGTATGGTGCCGTGTCAGTACTGTCACCGCGTCCTCGCCGGTCGTAGCTAACGACGGTGAACTGGGACGAAAGTAACTTGGCCAACTTGGCCCCGGACTTCCTCGAATTCAGAGCCCCGAGTATGACTATCACCACCTGCCCATGGCCCACCATTTCGTAAGCGATCTGGGTGCCATCCTTGGAAGAGGTAAAGAGTGGCTTCATGTTTCATCCCCTGAACCTGACCGATTCTCTAGACAGCTACTGTGCTGGTCGGGGACCCCTCGGAATCGACCAAGTCTCTGACTAGGAGTCTGAGTCAGAGCCGGCAGCTACTGGTGGAAGCGCGTCGACGCGGATGACATTTGTCAGTGCGTAGACGCTGACACCGGCCGCCCGCGAGGGATTTAAAGGGCCCTGCGACGGCCCGGTGCCATAGGGCGTCGATGTAGGCTGGCATGTTGGTCGCGGATGGGCGGCTTTCGCGCCTTCTGGCCCGCAGCTACGCGACTGGCCACGACTCGGGCTTCCAACCCGTCGAGGATGGCCTGGAGGCCGAATTCGAAGCTGTTTTCGGGCGCCGCGGCGTACTCGGCAGCCGCCGTATCAAGGCCGGCTCGCAATCGCGGGAACCGCGTGGCAATCTCACGGGCTCTCGCCATGCTGTCGCGCATTAGCACTTCGGCGTTCCCACCCTTTCGGCTCAACCTTCTGGCGAGTGAAGCCGCCGCTGCGGGGCCGAGGGCATTGCCGAGGACGAATGTGAAGACGATGGTGACTGCCTGGATGACCCCTGGGCCGGTGAAACCGGCCGCCTCGTAGATCGCGAGGCTGTGGTCATCGTAGCGGGCCTTGCCGGGGCCGAATACCGGGTAGGAGCCGAAGGTCTGGACCAGCCAGAGGTGGCGGGTGAGCATCGCGTGAAGGTCGGTGGCCATGTTCATGGCAGCCGTACGCCAGCCCACCGCGGTCAGGTCGGGCAGCTCGATCTCGCTCCACACCTGATCGCCGGCGAGGGCGATGAGATTGTCCTTGCTGCCGACGTGCCAGTAAACCGCCGTGGCGGCAGAGCCCAACCGCTTGCCCAGCGCGCGCATGTTCAGACCCTCCAGACCTTCGCTGTCGAGCAGATCGATCGCGGCATTGACGACCTGCTCACGGTTCAACGTGTCGCGCGGCATTGCGCAAGGATAGGGAATCTATCCTGAACTTGCACTGTGTACAAGTCGGGTGCTAGGCTCAACTTGTACATAGTGCAAGTCTCCGCGACGCGGAACGCGCCAATGAGCGCATAGGAGATTCGAATGTCACCACGCCAGCTCGCCGATTTCGTCGAGGCGACCGCGACGAGGCTTGGCATGCCGGGTGTTGCAGTCGGGGTCTGGACGGAAGGCCAGGAAGCCTACGCGTGCCATGGCGTGACGAGCATCGACAACCCGCTGGCGATCGATCCGCACACCCTCTTCGGGGTCGGCTCGGTCTCAAAAACATTCACGGCGACCACGGTCATGTGCCTGGTCGCAGATGGGCGGGTCGATTTGGATGCGCCCGTACGCCGCTACGTTCCCGAGCTTCGACTCAAGGATGAGGGGGCCGCCGCCGAGATCACGGTGCTACAGCTCCTCAACCACACCTCGGGGATGGCTTGGGGTCTGCAGGTCGACACCGGCGAGGGCGACGACGCGTTAGCGATGTACGTGGCCAAGCTCGATGAGTTAGAGCTCATCGCCGCGCCTGGAACCCGGGCGTCCTACAGCCAGGCGGGCTTCAACCTCGCCGGGCGGATGGTGGAGAAGGTGACCGGTCTCACCTTCGAGAGGGCGGTCGCATCGCTCGTGTTCGAGCCGTTGCGACTCTCGCACAGCTTCTATCTGCACGAGGAGGTCATGACCCGGCGATTCGCTGTCGCACACAACCGCGGTGAGGACGGGACCCTGTCGATCGCGCGGCTGCGGCGACGCCCGCGAGGCGACAACCCTGGTGGGGGCCTGGCATCGTCTGTCGCGGACCAGCTGCGCTGGGCCCGTTTCCATCTGGGCGACGGCCGCACTGAGGACGGCGTCCGTGTCTTGCCCGCCGGCGTACTCCAGCGGATGAAGGAGCCGACGGCGGTGTTGCGGGGCAGCAACATGGGCCAAGCCATCGGCATTTGCTGGTTCCTGCGCAACGTAGACGGCATTCACACGGTCGGCCACGGCGGATCGACTAATGGCCAGTTTGCCGAGTTGCTGCTTGTGCCCGAGCGCGACTTCGCCATCGTTTCGATGGCGAACGCTGGTCCAGACGGCATCCCGTTCAACCAAGCGGTCGTCCGCTGGGCGCTCGAGCGCTATCTGGGGGTCGCCGACCGGGAACCTGAGCCGCTTCCGTATAACGAGCTGCGTGCACAGGAGATCGTTGGGCGCTACGAGAACGACGTGATGACGCTCACGATCGACGCGGATAAGCAGCAACTGAGGCTCGAGGTCCTCATGAAGCCAGAGGCCCGTGCTGCGTACAAGGAGACCCCGCCGGACCACGAGCCGTTCGTGTTCGGCCTGCTACCAGGCGACGAGAACGAGTATGTCATCACCACCGGCGCATTCAAGGGGCAGCGCGGCGTATTCACCCGCAACGTGGACGGCGCGGTTGTGGGAGTCGACCTCGCCGGCCGATTGTTCAGGCGGGTTTCATCGTCGCCGAGTGAGGCCGCGGTGAAGACGCGAATCTCAACTGGGTCAGGAGGTCAAGGATGACCGGAAGACGAGGAGCCAAGGTTTCTCTCGTCAATTGGAGGTTAAGGAGTGAGCGAGACGGTTTCGAACGACGGAACAAAGATTGCCTTCGATAGGACTGGTGATGGTCCTCCCGTCATCTTGGTCGTTGGAGCTTTCAACGATCGGGCGACGGGCGCCCCGCTTGCGAGGGCTCTTGAGGGACGTCTGTCGGTCCTCAACTACGATCGTCGCGGTCGCGGTGCTAGTGGCGACACACAGCCCTATGCGGTCGAACGCGAGCTCGAGGACCTCCACGCTCTCATTCAAGAGGCGGGGGGCGAGGCATCGGTGTTCGGCTATTCATCGGGTGCGAACTTAGCCCTCGAGGGGGCAATTCGCGGACTCAAGATCACCAAGCTGGCGATGTATGAGCCGGCTTTCGTCGATGACACGGTGCCTGACCTGCCAAAGGACATCGCCACGCAACTGGAGAAGCTCGTCACGACGGGCCGCCGTGGGGACGCAGTGGAGCTTTTCCAAACACGACTGGTCGGAATGCCGGAATCGTTAGTGGCCCAGATGAGAAACGCTCCTTTTCGGCCGGCACTCGAAGCGATCGCGCACACGCTCGTGTACGACGCGAAGGTGGTCGGGAATCGGAAGGTGCCGGCTGCGCGTGCGCGCAGTGTGACGATGCCCACGCTCGTCGTTTACGGAGCTGCAGGCCCGACGTTCATGATCAACGCGGCTAAGGCAGTGGCTGCCGCGATCCCGGACGGACAGGTGCACGGCCTCGAGGGGCAGGCGCACGACATCGTGCCGGAAGCGCTGGCTCCGGTTCTGCTCGATTTTCTCGTCGGGCGTTAGCCCACGGTACTGATACGCAAGGAGGTTCTTCCGTGACCCGTGACGGCTTGGGCGGTCGCGACAGACTGCCTCTGCGCACAGGGATGGCGACCAGGGCGCTGCTCGCCTGTGGCGTTGCGGCGGGCCCCGTGTTCATCGGCGTGGTGGCGATCCAGATGGTCATTCGACCCGGCTACGACATCGCGCGTCACCCGATTAGCCTTCTCAGTCTGGGCGACCTCGGTTGGATCCAGATCGCGAACTTCGTGGTTAGCGGACTACTCGCTCTCGCTTTTGCGGTGGGTATGAGACGGACTCTGCCCGGGGGCCGAGGTGGTCGGTGGGCCCCGATCTTCGTCGGACTCTTCGGCCTCGGCACGCTGGCCGCGGGAATCTTTCATCCCGACCCGGCGTACGGCTTCCCCCCAGGCGCCCCCGCGGGAACCCTGCCAACAATAAGCGTCCACGCCGTCCTGCATGGCGTCAGCTTTGCCGTGGCCTCCGTTTCGTTGACCGTCGCTGCTTTCATCTTCGCTCGCCGCTTCTTTTCGTCAGGTGATGCTCGATGGGGCTCCTACAGCCTCGCGACCGGCGTGGCGGCACCCGTTCTCACGCTTCTGGGCATGTCTGTTCTGATCAGTCGAGCCAGCATCCTTTTCGCGGTAGTCGCCATCCTGGTGTTTGGCTGGATATCGGCCGTCGCCCTGGAACTCTTGACCAGCGCGAACAACGATGGCTGAAAGTTGCTGGTCATCTGCGACACCGAGGTAACGCACAACGCCGGCGTCGTAAGAGACCGCGCCGGGGCACAGCCGGGTCACACATTCCCGGAAACAGGCGGCCATAGCAGTTCACCTGAGGACACAGAGCCGGCGGAATTTGAGTTCAGGAGGATCGTCGCGGACCCCAAAGGACACGCGAGGACACACCACTAGGACGGTTCGGGACCGTGAGGCCCCGGGTTCAAATCCCGGGCCCCCGACCAATTCTTGAATTCAGGGCCGCCCTTGTAAGCAGAGCTAATGTGGCAACGCCGCTGTATTGGTGGAGCGCGCATGTAGCACACCCTCGAAAACGCCCTCGAAAACGCATGACCTGTATGAGCGAGGTAATGGGCCTCGGCCTTGAAGTGGACCGTTTGCCGTGATGCGGCTAGGCGGCTTTCACCTTGAAAGTCAGAACCGGACCGGCAGGAATTACAGAGGCAGACGACAAAATGTAGATTGGGCCCATGGCACTTAAACGAATGGACAACGTCGGCATCGTCGTCGACGACCTCGCAGCGACGATCGAGTTCTTTCGCGAGCTCGGCCTCGAGCTCGAAGGGCGAGCCATGGTCGAAGGAGAGTGGGCAGGGCGCGTCACTGGACTGGGCGACCAGCGCGTCGAGACCGCCATGATGCGCACGCCGGACGGCCACAGCCGCCTCGAGCTCTCGCGCTTTCTCGCGCCGCCTGTGGTCGCCGATCATCGGAACGCCCCGGTGAACGCCCTCGGCTACCTGCGCGTCATGTTCGCCGTGGACGACATCGACGAGACGCTCGCCCGGCTCCGCAAACACGGCGCGGAGCTCGTCAGCAGCGAAGTGGTCCAGTACAAAGACGCGTATCGGCTCTGCTACATCCGCGGGCCCGAAGGCCTTCTCATCGGGCTCGCCCAAGAACTCGGCTGAGCGTCGCCACGCGCTGCTGCGCTAGCCAAAATGACAGCCAACATCGCAGGTGTCGAGCGATGCCCGCAACGTGTATTGATTCGGCGGGGTTGAGTCCGATTTGGGTGGAATCTGAATACATCAGCAGAAGCTGCCAACGCCCTCTTCAGGGCCCGGGCTCGATGCCCGGGCCTTGAAGATTCGGTGAGTTGGTCAGCTCGCCTTGTCGGCGAACTCGTTGGTGTAGGTCTCGGCGAGGTTAGCCGACTTGCCCTTGTAGCTTGTGACGAATTGCTGCTGAATCTTTTGAACCGTCTCGGGGCCGCCTGCCGGCATCTTGCAATCGGTGCCGAAGATCGAGAGTTGGCTCTGCAGGTCGGAGACGTAGGCCGCCTTGTCGCCGGCGAAGTAGTCGGTCGGCATCTGGCTGGCGATCTGGTCGGCCGTGTGCGAGTGGATGTACTTGAGCGTCTTCACGTAAGCGTTGACCAGCCGCTGCGCCGTGTCCTTGTTTGAGCTGACCCAGTCGTTCTTGGCAAAGACGCCGATGAACGGATAGTCGCCGCCGAGCGCGGCGCGAGTGTCCGCGGGCGTCAGCAGGCTGACCAGGATCTTGCCCTTGCCGCTGTTGACCAGTCGTGAGATGGTCGGATACGTAGTCATGCCGGCCGCGATCTTCTTCTGCTGGAGGGCGGCGATGAAGGTGTCGCCGGCGCCGACCGCAACATAGTGGGCGCTCCCCGGGTCGACGCCTGCCGTGCCAAGGATGGCCTGCGTTAGAACGTGAGTACCCGAGCCGAGGTCGGTCACCCCGAGGTTCTTGCCCGCGAGGTCCTTCGGCCCGGTGATGTTGCTCAGCGAGGCGTCCACGACCTCCGCCTCACCGGGGGCGATACCGAACTGACAGATGGTCTCGATCTTCTTGCCTTGCGTGTTTAGCACCATCGGGTGGCTGTATGCGCCCGAGCCGGCGTCGACGTTGCCCGCCACGACTTCTTCTTCGGATGCCTGCCCCGAACCCTCGTCGATTAGCGTCACGTCGAGGTTTTCGGCTTTGAAGTAGCCGAGCCGCTGGGCAAGCATGTTGGGCAGATAGATCTGCTTGTTCAGCCCGCCGACCATGATCTTCAGCGAGACATTGCCGCCACTCGTGGGAGCGGTCGAACCGCCACACGCGGCTAGCACTACGAGCGACGCTATCGCCGCCAACAGCCTGGGACTACCAAATCGCATACGTCGACTCCTCCTTCAAATCCTCGTCTCGGTGGTGACCGGCGGCCGCCACCGGATGAGCCGGTCCTCCAGCGCTGTGATCAAGGCCTCTGCCACCAGCGCAATGGCAGCGAGCAGCGCCATGCCGGCGAACACGCCGGCAGCATCGAAGTTGTTCTTCGCGGCATAGATCAGCTCCCCGAGACCCTGCGTGGCCCCGAACAATTCGCCGACGACCGCGCCCACCAAAGCCAGGCCGAAGCTGGTGTGCAGGCTGGCGATGATCCATGACAGAGCCGAGGGGATGATGATCTCGGTTGTTAGCTGACGGTCGTGAGCGCCCAGGATTCGCGCATTCGCGACGAGGTTGCGGTCGACCTCGCGCACGCCCTGAAAGGCATTGAAGAAGACGACAAAGAACACCAGGATCGCGGCAGTGGCGATCTTGGCTTTGATGTCGAGCCCGAGCGAGATGGCGAAGAGCGCGCCGACCACGACGCGCGGAATGGCGTTCGCCGCCTTGATGTACGGTCCCATCACGTCAGCGAGCAGCCGGCTTCGACCCAATGCCACCCCGAAGATCACGCCGAGGATCGAACCGACGATGAAGCCGCCTACCGTCTCCTCCATCGTGACGAGGACCTGGTCCCAGATCGGGCCGAGGTCGGTGCCTTGAGTGAGCCAGGTCCAGAGTTTCTGGGCGATGTCGGAGGGCCGGGACCAGAAGAACTTGTCAACGACGCATAGATGTCCCGCGGTGTTGCAGTCGCCGACCTGAGCGCCGAGCTGCCAGCCGCCGAGGACGACCACGGCGACCAGGAGCCGTAGCCCCTGGACCTTCAGGCGCCGCTGTCCGTGCTCGCGCCGTCTTCTCGCCACCAGGTCGACCAAAGGCCGGGTCTCTGCCTTCTCGCGTCCCCCAGCTTCGATGCTCAACGCCAACCTAGGCGGCGCCGCGCTTCTGACGTTCATAGCTCACCAGGACTTCATCCTTTAGGTCTTTCCAGATCTCTTCGTAGATCTCGATGAAATGCGGCTGGAACCGGATCTCGGCGACGTTGCGGGGCCGCGGCAGGTCGACCTTGTAGTTGCTCTTAACGGTGCCTGGACCCGCGGTGATCACGAAGACCCGGTCGCTGAGCGAGATCGCCTCCTCGAGGTCGTGGGTGACGAACACCACAGAAGCGGAGCTGGCAGCCCACAGGCCCAGCAGCTCGTTTTCCATCAAGGAGCGCGTCTGCACGTCCAGTGCGCTGAAGGGTTCGTCCATCAGGAGGATCCGCGGCTCGTTGATGAGGCTCTGCGCTAGCGCAACACGTTTTCGCATGCCACCGGAGAGCTGATAGGGGTATCGGTCTTCGAAACCCGCGAGCCCCACGCGCGCGATCCAATCGCGCGCCCTGTCCCGTGCGTCTCGACTCGACAAACCGTGGTAACGGGGGCCTGCGGCGACGTTCTCCAACACCGTCTTCCAGGGGAAGACGGCGTCCGCCTGGAACATATAGCCGATCCCGTCCGGGATGCCTTTGACCGGGCTGTTAAAAACGTCAACCTCGCCCTCACTGGCGGGCTCGAGGCCGGAGATCAGGGCCAGCGTGGTCGACTTGCCGCAACCGGTAGGACCTACGACCGCGCAGAACTCACCCACGCCGATGGTCATGTCCAGCTCGCGAAGCGCCGTGTAAATGCCGCCCGACGGGGTTAGAAATCGCTTCGTGACACCGCGCAGTTCGATTGCGGGTTGCATACACTCCGACTCTGGATGTCGCCGCGACGATGCGCAATCAATGCGGTCTTTGTGGCCGTTTTGGTCGTTTTGGTCGCACGCAGCCCTGTCGGCGACGTACTACGATCGCGGAAGATCCACCGTGAAGACAAGGGTGCCGCTCGCCTACCAGATTCTCCTGTTCCAGGTCGCGATCATTCTGCTGTCCGCATTGATGGGGGCCGGCGCAACGGTGTGGCAGGCGAGCCAGCAGCTCGACCAGCAGTACGAGCAGCGCTCCCTTGCCATCGCCGAGTCGGTCGCTGCCAACAGCGACATCCAGGAGGAGCTTCTCAACGGCGACCCCGGCGGCCTGATCCAGATCAGCGCGGAACAGGTTCGACTGACCACCAAAGCAAGCTACGTGGTCGTGACCAATCGCGACGGAATCCGTTACTCGCATCCCAACCCTTCTCTGATCGGGCAGCTGGTTGACGAGAACCCGGCCACCGTGCTCGCCGGGCAGACATGGGTCGGAGTGCAGCGCGGAACGCTGGGAATATCCGCTCGCGGCAAGGCCCCAATCTTCTATCAAGGCCGAGTCATAGGCATGGTGTCAGTGGGTTTCCTGGAGGACGCCGTGTTCAGCCAGTTGGTGGCAGAGCTGCCGGGTTTTGCCGCCACGGTGCTGCTCGCATTGGGTCTCGGCGTGATCGGGTCGATGCTCCTCGCCTCCCGGCTGAAGCGCCAGACGTTCGGCCTCGAGCCGTATGAAATCGCGGGCCTCCTAGAAGAACGAGAGGCAAGTATTCAGGGCATCCATGAGGGCGCGATCGCGACCGACCGCAACGGAACCATCACCCTTGCCAATCAGGAGAGCCGAAGGTTGCTCGGCCTGCCGGCGGATTGCGTCGGGCACAGGATCTCTCAGGTCCTGCCGCCGGGACGTCTGCTCAAGTTTCTGTCGGGCGGCCTTAAGGATCAGGACGAGGTGCTGCTCGCGGGCGACCGCGTCCTGCTCGCCAGCCGTCGCTCGATCCGCGTGCGAGGACAGGAAATCGGACACGTGGCCACCTTGCGCGACTCGACGGAGATCACGGGGCTCGCACGAGGCCTTGGCGTCGACAGCCTGACCGACGCGCTACGTGCCCAGGCGCACGAGTTCGCGAACCGGTTGCACACGATCGCGGGCTTGGTGCAGCTCGGCCGCGCAGAAGAGGCGACGAAGCTCATCGCCCAGACTTCCGGCCTGCACCAGGAGCTGACCGAATCACTGCTCGATCGCGTCGGCGATCCCGTGCTCGGCGCGCTGCTTCTCGCCAAGGCCGCGGTGGCGTCCGAGCGGGGAATCGAGCTTCGGGTCAGCGACGACACGATGATCACGCGCAGCTCGCTGGACAGCGAGGATCTGATCACGCTGCTCGGCAACCTGATCGACAACGCACTCGACGCCGCTGCGTCATGGGGCGCGGACCGCTGGGTCAGCGTGTCAGTCACCGAGCAGGCCGGCGACCTCGTGATCAAGGTGCACGATTCGGGGGTCGGTGTCCCCGCCGGGGTCGAAGGGCAAATGTTCAATGAAGGGTTCAGCACCAAGTCCGGCCCCGGACCGAGACGTCGCGGCTTTGGTCTGGCGCTTGTCCGGCAGGTGGCACGTCGAAACGGCGGCGGCGTGGAGGTGGTCAACGACGGGGGCGCACTCTTCACGGTGCGCGTGCCGGCGAGGGTAATGGCTAGCACGTGATTCGCACTCTCGTGGTCGACGACGACTACCGAGTCGCGGAGCTCCACTGCGCCTATGTCGAGCGCGTGCACGGCTTCGAGGTCGTGGGTAGAGCCCAAACGGGCGCCGGTGCGGTCCAGTCGGTCGACCACCTTCGGCCGGACCTGGTTCTGCTCGACATCTACCTGCCCGACATCACAGGTCTCGAGGTCCTGCAACAGCTGCGCGAGGGTGACCACCCGGCTGTCGACGTGATTGCGATCACTGCGGCGCGCGACGTCGACAGCCTGCGCGCCGCGATGCGCGGCGGAGTCGTGCAATATCTGATCAAGCCCTTTCTCTTTCCCAGCTTTGAGGAAAAGCTGCTGTCCTACGCGGCCGCCACCGTGCGGATGACGCGCATCGGCCAGGCCGAGCAAGGCGATGTTGACCGGATTTTCGGAGCGCTGCGGTCTGGACGGAACGAACCCCTGCCCAAGGGACTTTCGGATGCGACCCTGGATCTCATCATCCAGGTGCTTGGCAGGGCGCAGTCGGGGCTGGCGGCCGCTGCGGTGGCGGAGGCGGCCGGCGTCAGCCGCGTCACCGCGCGCCGTTACCTCGACCACCTGTGCCAGTTGGGGAGGGCAGAGCTCGCGATGCGCTACGGCGGACCAGGGCGGCCGGAGCACCGGTACCAGCTCGTGTCGGCATCGGGTATTCGGTAACGGCTTCGTTGTTCCGCAGGCACGATCTCGTCGCGATCGCGGTGGTAGCGCTCGGGGTGCTGGCGATTACGGCCGGCTGCCGAGTCTCGCAAACCCCCACCACGCTGTCGCCGGACACGGCGTTCTACGGAAGCAGCGTCTACGTCTCTCCGCCGGACGGCCAGTCAACGCTGGCCGTGGCGAAGATCGATGAGATCAAGCGGGTTTCCGGCGTCAGCACCGCATTCACGGTGTATCGGTTCGACGCCACCTCTGGTGCTGTCGAACTGTCCGGAGCTGCATCGACGGACTCGATCGTCGCGAGTGACCCGAGCGAAGCGGCATGGAGTGGCCTCAAAACCCAATACGCGCATGGCCACGCGATCGAAGCCGACTCGAGCAGCGAGGTCGTTCTCGGCGGGGTGATCGCCAAGGAATTGAGCAAGAGCGTCGGCGATGCAATCGACCTTCCGCTGCATCCCACCGGTGGGACCGCCAGCCACGCGTTCAATGTGGTCGGCATTCTTGAATTGACCGGCACCGGCCCGGATCGCTTTGCTTACGTCAATATCACGGACGGACAGATGCTGCTTAAGGACAACCTGCCGGCAGGACAGCGCGACCTGGTCGACGTGACCACTGTCGCCACGGGCATCGATGTGTACGCTAAGGCAGGCACCTCGATTGCCCAGTTGGACAAGATCGCCGACCAGATCAACAAACAGGTCTCAGGAGCGAAAGCCGTCCGGCCAAGCCGATTGCTCGCCAGCATTAAGCGGTGACCCTGCTGGGCACCCGAGCTCGACGCCAAGAAAAACAAGAGAACCGATAGCCCCTGGCGGCTATGCCGACCGCGTTGGAAGACGGCTCGACCAGCTCGTCGGCGGACGTGGTCTCTCGAGTCGACGGCTCAGCGCGAACGAGCCTTGGGCTTGTGTGAGATCTCGATCCCGTACTTCTTGGCCGCCGACTTGATACGCCGCCACGCAGCATCGCGCTCCGACTTGCTGACGTCCTCGACCTGGTTGAACCTGGCGAT
>WNFX01007749.1_pt1 | contig 11555 bp, 10 predicted proteins | sample 5400111 | NCBI WGS metagenome assembly WNFX01 (sample SAMN13153363, study PRJNA577476) | soil metagenome | isolation source: 40 cm soil or saprolite under grassland replicate 1 | place: USA:California | collected 2016-06-15
GCAGCCAGCTCGCACAACTGGTATTTGCAGGCATCGTGCTGCTGGTGTTGCTGGCGCTAACCGGCCCGCTGCAGTACCTGCCGCGCTGCGTGCTGGCTGCCATCGTGTTCACGATCGCGCTTGGGATGATCGACGCAACCGGTCTGCGTGACATCCGCCGCGAAAGTCCGGGCGAGTTCTACCTTGCCGTCGGCACCACCGCGGTGGTCGTGGCGATCGGCGTCGAGGAAGGTATCCTGCTGGCAATCGTCTTGTCGCTTCTCCGACACGTGCGCCACAGCTATCGCCCGCACACGATGGTGCTGACGCCGCACGCATCCGGCCAGTGGATGCCGGTGCCCGCGATCCCTGGTGCACAGACTGAACCCGGGCTCATCATCTATCGTTTCGGCGCGGATTTGTTTTATGCGAACGATCATCGTTTCACCGACGAGGTGCGCAGCCTCGTGGAGCGCGCGCCCACGCCGGTCCGTTGGTTCATCGTCGACGCGGGTGCGATCACAGATATCGACTACTCCGCCGCGCGGTCTCTGCGCGAGCTACTCGACGATCTGGCGCGCCAAAAGGTGGGCGTGATCTTTGGGCGTGTCAGCCCCTACCTCAAGTCCGACATGGACCGGCACGGCGTCACCGCCGCGATCGGCGAGGCGCGAGTTTTCACGACCCTGCACGAAGCCATCGCGGCGGCGCGCGGCGGCGCGCTCGGGGCAGGCCGCGGGACAGGATCGTAGCTGGTTCCCCTCTACCGCTCGCGGGACAGCGCCGCACGCGCGGCCGCGAGCTCTTTCTTCTTCGCGGCGTCGACCTTCGGGTAAGCGAGGCCGAGATTCTCCATCGCCTCCACGATCGCCGCGGCGACGACGAGCCGGGTGAACCACTTGTTGTCGGCAGGCACGACGAACCACGGCGCGTGCTTTGACGCCGTCGCCCCGATCGCCTCCTCGAATGCGTGCATGTAATCGCTCCAGAACTCGCGTTCCTTCACGTCTGACGCCGAGAACTTCCAGTTCTTCTCCGGCTCTTCGAGGCGATCCATGAAGCGCTTCTTCTGCTCCTTGCGCGACACGTGAAGGAAGAACTTCAGAATTTTCGTCCCCTGTCGGGTAGCGTAGTCCTCGAAGCGGGCGATGTCGGCGAGCCGCTCGTCCCAGATCCCCTTGCCGACGAGGTGCGGGGGCAGCTTCTGTCCCTTCAGGATCTCGGGGTGCACCCGCACGACGAGGACTTCCTCGTAGTATGAACGGTTGAAGATGCCGATGCGCCCGCGCTCGGGCAGGTGCCTGACGGAGCGCCACATGAAGTCGTGGTCGAGCTCCTCCGATGAGGGCTGCTTGAACGAGAACACCTGGCACCCCTGAGGATTGACGCCCGACATGACGTGTTTGATCGTGCTGTCTTTGCCGGCCGCGTCCAGCGCTTGGAAAATGAGCAGCAAGGACCAGCGATCCTGGGCGTAAAGCTTTTCCTGCTCTTCCGCCAACCACGCGGTGCCGCGTTGGAGGAGGTCCGCGGCCTCGCCCTTGTCCAACGTCAGGCCGCAGGTGTCCCCCGGATCGAAGTCCTTGAGGCGGAAGCCTTTGCCTTTGGTGATGCGGAACGGGTGGACGTACTTCCGTATGCGTTCGAGGATTTCTTTTCTCGGCATGCTCCGGCCCCTTTTTCGTGGAGGCGCCATCTACGCCCCCGGGTCGTGGACTCAAAATCTCCACGACCCAGTTCGCGCCAGCACCTTATTCCGTCGTCGATCTAGCTCGTTGCATGTTCACGCAGGCGCAGCGAAAGCCAGATCTCGAGAATGCCGTAGAGGATCGCGTAGATGCCAATGACGTAAAGCAAGAGGCAAATGTCAGTATTCCGACGGCAATGCCCAAGAGTCCCACGAGCGCGAGCCACCAGCGCGGCGCCGGAGCACCGCCCATGATGGCCTCCGCGAGCGCCAGCACGCCGTCAGCGAGCGCGAAGGCGCCGTAGAGAAGTACCAGCGTGAGCAGCGTTATTCCCGGCCAGACGAAGGTGAGCACCCCGAACAGGATGGCGCAGATGCCGCGCAAGAGCAGCAGCCACCAATTCTTGGCAAGGGCATGCAGCAGCAGAGCTGGGACTGGCGGGCTAGCAACGTGTGTCATGACAGACCTCTCTTCAGAGCCGACCACCTTCGATTGACCCAACCATACCGCCGATGGTCTCGACCGTCGACGTCTACCAGCGTGACCGGTTCCGCTCTTGGAGGGCTTTGCTACGATTAGAACGATCTTGCTTCATCCTCTTTTCCTATGTCGCGTGGTGAGACAGCGTGCCGCCTTCCCTCCCCCGCGAGGATTCACTCTCCGGATATGGGCCGCGCTTGACCGGAAAGGCGGTTGTCGTCCTGCGCGAAGTACCGGCATCCGCGCGGCTGTCATTTGCTTGCAATAGAAATCACTGATAAGCGCGTTATGCGCAGGACGACGAATGCTTGACCGGGTGTCGAGTAGCCCGCGGCGGGTGCGAACGTTATTTCTGTCGGACGTCCATCTCGGAACGCGTGGCTGCCAGGCCGACAAGCTCCTCGATCTGCTGCGCTGTTACGAAGCCGACACAATTTATCTCGTCGGTGACATCGTTGACGGCTGGCAGCTAAAGTCCTCCTGGTATTGGCCGCAACTTCACAACGATGTCGTGCAGAAGCTGCTGCGTCAGGCGCGCAAGGGAGTGCGCCTGTTCTACATCCCCGGCAATCACGACGAGTTCCTGCGCGACTACTACGGTACGCATTTCGGCGGCATCGAGGTGCTCGAGGATACCATCCACGCCGCCGCCGACGGCAAACGCTACCTTGTCGTTCACGGCGACCTCTTCGACGTGATCATCCGCCACGCGCGTTGGCTCGCGCTCTTGGGCAGCAATGCCTACGATCTGGCGATTTGGGTCAACACGTATTTCAATAAGGTCAGACGCATTTTTGGTTTGCCCTACTGGTCGCTGTCGAAATGGGCCAAGCTGAAAGTCAAGAATGCGATCACCTTCATCGGAGAGTACGAGAGGACGCTCGCCGCGGAAGCTCGCCGGCGTGGCGCCCTCGACGGGGTCATTTGCGGACACATCCATCACGCCGTAATCCGCGACGATCTTGGGTTGCGTTACATCAATTGTGGCGACTGGGTCGAAAGCTGCACGGCGGTGGTCGAGGATTTCAATGGACGGTTCGAGATCGTGAGGTGGACCGAGCTCCAGCTGATACCCCGTGAGGCGGGCCTTGAAGCAATGGGCCTGCCAACGGCGACCTAGGCCGTCGCGAGCCACCGCGGGCACCGATTTGCATTCATGGCAGTTTCATCAGCGGCTCGCCAACCCTGATTCTGACGCCCTCTCGCACATCCTCATGCAGCGAGAAACCCTCGGGGGCGAAGACAAGAATGGTCGATCCGTGTTCGAACCAGCCCATCTCCCCGCCTTTCCTGAATGATGCATCGCAGGCGATGATGTTGGGTCCGCGGTGCTTGAGGCCCAGTGGAACATCGACACAGTGCAGACGTATGCCGGCGACGAGCACCGCTGCAACCGGCACGAGGGCGATGGTGTGGCCGGTGGCGGCAAGTTCCGTCCGTAACAGGGCGCGTTCGTTCTTGCAGAACAGCCTTTCGACGCGTCGCAGCGCGATCGGATTGACGTTCCAGGTGTCCCCCGAAATGTAGGTCACTTGATCGACGCGGCAATCGTGCGGCGCGTGGAAACGGTGGTACATGCTCGAGGTCAGCCGCAACGTTACATATTGGCCGTTGCGATGGGCATCGGCCAGACCGTGATCGCAGAACAGATCCGCCAATGTGTAGGGAAATCCCTTGATCTGATAGACGGTGGTGCCGGCGATCGTACCGCACGCGCCGACGATCGCATCACAGGGGCTGACGAGGATCTCGGGATTACGGTCGATCGGTCGTGCACCGTCCTTGAGCTCGCGGATGAAGCAATCGTGCATGCTGCGAAAGTGGGACTTCTTCGCCTCGCTCAAATCCAGGTCGGAAAAGAAGCGCCACAGCCCGATCGAGAGGTCACGCACCAAGGGCTGTTCGATCTGGCTGAACCAGCCCATGAACCGTGTGAGGAGCCGACGGGGGATCCGGTTGGTGAGCAGGAAGTTGAGGTCCTCCTGCTCGACCAGACGCAGGATCTGGGATCGGAGCGTCATCGTGCCGTAACCTGCGTCGGGTAAGGCACGATTCGATGGAATGGAGCACCACAACGCTGGGATTCTACGGGCTCGGCGCTGCGGCAGTGGCAACCTCGCTGATGACGTTGCGGCGCCGCCTGGAGCTGTCCAAAGCCAAGCACGGGACGCTGACCGGCCACGCGAACTTGGCGCGCCGGCTGGCCTCGCTCGTTCCCTTTTACGACTATGACCGGGACCGGTTTTTCTGCTCCGACGATCCGCCGAAAGAGATTGCGGCGCGCCGGCGTGCTGCCTTCATGCGCCTGTCGGAGCTCTATGCATCGCGCTTTGCCGAAACGGCCAAACGCACCGCCGAGGTGGCCGAAGGCATCTCCGATCTGCAGTTCACCGACGCGTATCGCGTGCCATTCCAGTACAGCCGCTTGGTACGCCAGCACCTCAAATACGGAGCGTTCGTGCAATCCTCGGCGGGCGTTATGCTGACCGATCTCGACGGCAATCAGCTCTACGATCTTACTGGCTCCTACGGGGTCAATATTTTCGGCTACGATTTCTACAAGGAGACGATCGCGCGCGCGGTTGAGCGTGTGGGCGAGCTTGGCCCCGTGCTCGGTCCCTATCATCCCGTCATCGCCGACAACGTAAGCCGCCTGAAAGAGATTTCGGAACTCGACGAAATCTCGTTTCACATGTCGGGTACGGAGGCGGTCATGCAGGCGGTGCGGCTCGCGCGCTACCACACCCGCCGATCCCACCTGGTGCGCTTCTGCGGCGCATATCACGGTTGGTGGGGCGACGTGCAACCGGGTATCGGCAATCCGTTGCCGGCGCATGAGACCTACACGCTGAAGGAGATGTCGGACGACTCGCTGCGCGTCCTGCGCACGCGACGTGACATCGCCTGCGTGCTCGTCAATCCGCTGCAAGCGCTGCATCCCAACGCACCAGCGCCGGCGGATTCCTCGCTGGTCGACGGCGCGCGGAGCGCGCATTTCGACAAGGATGCCTATATCGATTGGCTCGAGCGCCTGCGCGCCGTCTGCACCGAGCAAAATATCGTGTTGATCTTCGATGAAGTGTTTGTCGGCTTCCGCCTCGCCATGGGAGGGGCGCAGGAATATTTCGGCGTCCGCGCCGATCTCGTCACCTATGGCAAGACACTCGGCGGCGGACTTCCCATCGGGGTCCTCTGCGGACGCAAGGATTTGATGAAGCGCTACCGCGACGACCGCCCAGCCGATATCTGTTTCGCCCGCGGCACGTTCAACTCGCACCCTTATGTCATGGCGGCGATGAACGAGTTCCTTCGCTACCTCGAGACGGCGCGCGTCCGCGAGCTCTATCGCGACCTCGATCGAACCTGGAATGCGCGGGCACAGCGCCTTAATCAGCGCCTGCGCGATGAAACCTTGCCCGTCGAGGTGGCGAACATGTCGTCCATCTGGACGGTCTGCTATCTGCGGCCCTCGCGCTACAATTGGATGCTGCAATACTATCTGCGTGCCGAATCGCTGGCGCTGAGCTGGATCGGAACCGGCCGTCTCATTTTCAGCCTGAACTACACGGACGCCGACTTCCAAGCGGTGGCTGATCGTTTCGTTGCCGCCGCAAGGACCATGGAGCAGGGTGGCTGGTGGTGGCACCCTCCGACGGCGACCAATGCGTCGATCAAGCGCCGCATCTTGAAGGAGATGATCGCGCACCGGCTCTCGCCGAAGGGCGACCACGCCACGCCTCGCTGAGGCTTTCAGCCAGCCTTCAGCTGGGGTTCGCAGCCTCCGCGGCATCCTCGGCGATCCACTCGTGACTCTGGCCGTGATGCGGGTCAATCCACTCGCCGCGCAGCAGCCACAGCGGAGCTTTGTAGTAGAGTTTGATGTCGTGGAACGGGTCGGTCAGAATCTTCGCGGCCCATACCAGTCCGGTCTGCACGTCCCTGATGAAGAACAATTGAACCGTCCGGAACAATAACCCGCCGATGCCGACGACGAGCCAAATCTGCGCGACGTGGCGCACGAACTCCATGGTGCTCACATGGGGCGTGAAGATGCCGAAAAACGTGGGATCGAAGTAGAGCGGCAGCGGCGACACGGCCCAGATCGTCATCAGGACGACCTTGCGCTGCAGGTTGTAGCCGACCTTGATTTCCTCCTTGTACTCGTGAGTCGCTTGGTTAACCACGTCGTAGTCTTTCGGCTCAAAGAAGAAGTGCCCGATCTGCCGGCTGGTCATCGCCACGGCCCACCCGATCAGAGCCGCCATGGCCGGATCCTCGAACATCATCGCGTACGCACAGAGAAAGCTGATAGCGCTCAGCAAATGAAGCGATTGATTGATTCGGCTGTGGTGATAGAAGCGGTGATCGTCCCAACGCTGCACTCTAAGGGCCTCGAGAAAGCGCTGCATATCAGCTCTCCGGGTTGCGCTCGGATGTCGATGCTATGGCGATTCGATGAATCTGCTGTGACAGACGCGAGAATGTCCGGCGCGGGGCATTGCTCACCGCAAGAGGGAGCGATCAAGCAGCGGCGTGCGCCGCCGGCTCGCTCACCTGTGCGGCGGTCGTTCTCCCCGCCTTTGCGAAGCGAATTAACGAGAAGTGTCCAAACGGCGGCATTGCCCGGCGCTCGACCAGCCGCATGCCGCGGGAGTGCTCAGCCCAATGCTCGTAGCGTTCCCAAGAAAACTCCGTTCGCCAGCCAAGTTTACGTGCCGCAGGCGCAAACCACCGTTCCAAGGCCCGACGCAATCCCGCTTCCGCCCCGACCCGGCTCACCAGCACGATCTCGCCGCCCGGCCTTAGCACGCGGGCGAATTCATCGAGCGTCGCCTCCGGGTTCGGAACCGTCGTGATGACGTATTGCGCGACGATCACGTCGAACGACGCATCCGGAAACGAAAGATGCTCGGCATCCATGACCCACAGCCCCTCGACGTGGGTCAGTCCCAGTTCGACCACACGCTGCTGCGCCTTGCGCAACATGGGCTCGGAGATGTCGACGCCGCAAATACGGTTAACGCGTGAATAGTCCGGAAGCGATATGCCGGTCCCGACTCCCACCTCGAGGATGCGTCCGCCGATGCATTCGGCGGCGGCGATCGCGGCCTGCCGGCCGCGCTCGAAAACCGCGCCAAAGACGAGATCGTAGACTGGCGCCCATCGCGCATAGGCCTTTGCGATGGTCTCCTTGTCGAGTTCCGCATACGAGAAGCTGGTCATTGTCGGTCCTTTTTGCCGCCCCACCCGTCTTAAGAAGTTTCGCTAGGTGCTCAGCAGCCGTGCGGAGGGCGCTGCCATCGCAGTTCCCGCTTCGGGTTCGCGGCAGACGCCTGTGGCCGCGTTTTGCACGTGGGCGATGAATTGACGCGCGCTGTTTTCCCACGAACGACTGAGCGCGAACGCCCGACAGGCTTCGCGAGAGAGGCGAAGCGCCTCGATACACGCCACGCGGAGGTCTTCGTTCAAAACTCCCACGGGATGGTCGCCGAGAACGTCCTTTGGACCCGTGACCGGGAAGGCGGCGACTGGAACGCCGCTGGCGAGTGCTTCGAGCTGGACCACCCCAAACGTGTCGGTCCGGCTCGGGAACACGAACACGTCTGCGGCCGCGAGATGCGCGGCCAAGGCGCCATTCTCCAGCAATCCAAGGAACTTTGCGTCGGGAAAGCGTCGCTTCAACGCCGTCTCCTGAGGGCCCGTGCCGATGACCACCTTCGTGCCGGGCAAGTCGAGCGACAGAAATGCTTCGACGTTCTTTTCCACCGCAAGCCGCCCCATCGTGACAAAGATCGGGCGCGGAAAGTCGAGGTCGATGGCGCGGTCCGGCCTGAACAGGTCGGTATCCACGCCTCGCGTCCACATTCCAAGGTTGGCGAATCCCCGCTGACTCAATTCGGTCATGAGCGACTGGGTCGAGACCATCGTCACGGCCGCGGCGGCATGAAATCGTCGCAATGCCGCGTAGATCCACGCCTCGGGGATCGGTGCACGCGCCGAGATGTATTCGGGAAAGCGCGTCGTGTAGCTGGTCGTGAAGCGCCGGCCCTGCCTTTGGCAATAGCCGCGTACCATATGACCGATGGGTCCTTCGGTTGCGATATGAATCGCATCGGGCCTCGCCGCTTCGATGCGCTGAGCGACCCGGCGCCGGCGCGGCAACGCCAGCCGCAATCCCGGATAGGTCGGTATCGGAAAGCTCGGAAAACCTTCCGGGGTAAGAAAGTCAATGGTCACGCCGAGACGTCGCGCGCTGTGCGCCAGCGACGTCAAGGTGCGCACCACGCCGTTCACCTGTGGGTGCCAGGCGTCTGTTGCGACCAGAACCCGCATCAGGCCGCTCTCGGTCGGGATGGCTGAGGCGTTTCATTGTCGAATCGCATGCGACAACATTGCGAATTCATATCTCAGCCGTGTGACGGCGTTCACAAATCTGCGACAAAGATTTTCGCAAATCTGTCACCGACCCATTTTGATCTTGGGCGACCGCTGACCTTCGATTTGTAACAACGTTGTTACAAAGAGATGGGACAGTTGCGTCAGTGATTCGCTTCTCCGCGTCGACGCTCATCGCCCCTGGCCCATGGCAAACGTGACGAGCGTCATCTCGCGGGCAATACGAGAGCGAGTCGGCTGGAACAGGATCGGCATCGCGATCAGCATTCTGATCGTGATAATCGCCGTCGCTATCCTCCTTCAGCTGCTACGCGACATCGAGGTCGATAAGGTCGTCGCCGCGCTGCGGGCAAAATCGATCCGGGACGTCTTGATTGCGGGTATCTTCGTTGCAATCGGATACGTCGCGCTGACATTTTATGATTTTTTCGCATTGCGCACGATCGGCCGCGATGACGTGCCTTATCGGATCGCGGCGTTTACAGGTTTTACGTGCTATACGATCGGGCACAATCTCGGTGCCACCGTGCTTACCGCCGGCGCGATCAGGCTTCGGATTTATTCCGCCTGGGGCCTTGGGATCATCGACATTGCCAAGATTGCCTTCATCACAGGACTGACGTTCTGGCTCGGCAATGCGTTTGTGCTCGGGGCCGGCATGGCATACGCGCCCGAGGCCGCCAGCGCCGTCAATCAGTTGCCGCCGTGGATCAACCGGGCGATCGGCGTCTGCGGCCTCGTGATCATCGTTGCGTATCTGCTCTGGCTCATCCCGCGCCCGCGGATCATCGGCCGCTCCAGTTGGCGAATTGTGCTGCCGAGTCCCCGCTCGACGCTTGTACAGATCGGGATCGGGGTTTTGGACCTCAGCGCGGGCGCGATCACGATGTATGCCTTGCTTCCAGCATATCCTTCGATCGATTTCATCACCTTGCTCGTGGTTTTCGTCACGGCGATTCTGTTCGGGTTCGCAAGCCACGCGCCCGGAAGTCTCGGGGTCATCGAAGTGGCGATGCTGGTCGGGCTTCCACAATTCCCCAGGGAAGAACTGTTGGCGTCCCTGGTGATCTTCCGCTTTATGTACTTTATTGTTCCACTGTCTTTCGCGGCCGTGTTGCTTGGCTTGCGCGAACTGTGGTTGATCGCCCAATCGACGAGCCGGCCTGACGACTGCAATGCGCGGCAGCCGCGAAAACCCGGCCGGTCTGATCGCAGACGAGCGCTCTAAACGTTCGAAGGTCCGAGCAGGCTTTCCGCGGGCTTCGACGATTGGCAGACCTCACGAGAGGTGTTCCGCGAAGCCGGATGGATTGCGCTCAATCCATCCTACGCATTCGATTGCGGCCGGCTCCGCTCGATTGCACCGCGTCTGTCACTTCGACGGCAAGCAGGCGCGCCATGAGACGCGGGCTCCATGTGGCCGTCGCGCGGTATTGCGACAATCGATCCTTGACCAAGACAAAACCGCAAAGCGCCAAACTGGTCCATACCGCCACGCTGAAATAAAGCGACATCCATGCAATCTCGTCGCTCCACAGGGCAATCCGGTGAGTGACCACCCAACGCGTGGTCACATCATATAAGCCGGCGAAGAGTCCCAGCAGCTCCTTTCCGCTCGCCAGATCCGTTTGCCAGCGTTCGAAATACATCGGCACATCGACGGTGAACATGAAGGCGACATAGCCGAGCACGCCCAGCAACGCCGCTGCGATCACGAGCCGCATCGTGCCGGCGAATTTATCGAGCAGCAGCAAGAGCGCGACCGCGATCAGCACGAAGGTCACCGCCCAAAGCGAATTTTCCAGGGTGTTTCCCAGATAGCTGGTCGTGATCACCGCGTACCAGGAGCAGCACTCGGCAAGGACGATCAGCGGAACGATGGCATTTGCGATGTTGCGAGTGGTGATCGACTCTGCTGTCCCCGCCAGGTGGCGCAAGACGAGGGCCCACTGCGTCACGAAGCAGATTTCCGCGACCGTCGCGACGGATCGCCCGAGGAAAACGCTGGAGAGCCAAGTGTCGAAAAGGCAGATTCTCTGAACATCCGCCCGCGGCAATATCGCTCGAAACGCGCAGCCGAAGACGTAGGCGGCGGAGAGGAAGACGAGGAGCTCGAAACGGAGCGTTATTCTGCGCAGGTAACGATGCAGTCTCAGCCAAAAAAAGACGTTTATGCTGCTGACGACGAGCAGGAAGCCCCACCAGACCGAAACCGGATTTGACCAACTCAACCAATCCACGCGCATAAATTTTGGCCGGTCCCAGTCATGCCCTTGTCACAATCTTATCTGGAGGTGCGGGCGATGCAAGCCGAACGAGCCTCCGGAGAAGCTTCATTCCGGTTCCCTGGGTGCTTCGGGCCGCCGCCCGCGGAAGGGCGGCCTGCCGCGGCGTCGCGTATACGGTTCACTTCTTGGCCCGCCGCCATTGTTGCAAACGCTCCGCCGTGACGTAGAGCAGCGGAATGATGAAAATGCCAAACAGCGATGCGGCGAGCATGCCGCCGAACACCGGCGTGCCCACCGCCTGGCGAGTGATCGCGCCGGCGCCGCTGGCGACAACCAGCGGCACCAGACCGAGAATGAACGCGAAGCTCGTCATCATCACCGGACGAAATCGCAACGCCGCCGCTTCGATGGCGGCTGCCTGGATCTCCTTACCGGTATCGCGCTGCTCCACCGCGAACGCGACGATCAGGATCCCATTCTTCGCGGCAAGCGCGATCAGCACAACGAGCCCGATCTGCGCGTAGACGTCGAAGCTCAGCCGCGCCAACATGTTCGCGACGATCGCGCCGAGGATTGCGACGCTGACCGACAACAGAGCCGGCACCGGAATATTCCAGCTTTCATAGAGCGCGACTAGAAACAGATACGCGAACAAGAGGGCGAGCCCGAGCACGATTCCGGTGCGCCCGCCTGCCGCCTTCTCCTGCAGTGCGGTCCCCGTCCATTCGAAACTGTAGCCCGCCGGCAGCGTGGCGGCGGAGACGCGCTCCATGGCGGCGAGCGC
>WNFX01023764.1_pt1 | contig 11554 bp, 10 predicted proteins | sample 5400111 | NCBI WGS metagenome assembly WNFX01 (sample SAMN13153363, study PRJNA577476) | soil metagenome | isolation source: 40 cm soil or saprolite under grassland replicate 1 | place: USA:California | collected 2016-06-15
CTGAGCCAGATGAAAAAGCCGCCCGCCGGCTGAGTCCACTTCACATCAGAAGACATGTACCGGCCCAGAGCCGCTAGCGCTACATCACGGCGCATTTTATAGAGTGACTGCAAGTGCAAAATATGCTTCTCCAAAGATCCGCTCTGGCAGTACTCAGCAACCATATGTGCCACGAAGGGATTCGCACCACCTCCCATTTGCGTCGTACCGCAATTGACACAGTTTTGGATAGCTTCTTCTGATCCGACCAACCATCCAAGTCGCAAACCAGGTGCAAGCGTTTTTGAGAAGCTGCCAATGCTAAATACCTGCTTGCCATTTGCGAGTGCATAGTAGCTGGCAAGCACTGCTCCCTCAAAAGAAAGATCGCGATAGACATCATCCTCTACAATCAGCAAACCATATTGTTGAGCTATCCTGACAATCTCGACACGCCGTGCTTCAGGCAACGTGCTGCCTGTCGGGTTGTGAAAGTTCGGAATGGTATACAGCATACTGGGAAATGTGCCGCTCGAGTGTAGCTGCACTACCTGTTTTTCTAATTCACTCGGGATGAGGCCATTTTCATCCATTGGGATTGAGCACAACTCAACATGGTGATCCCGAAATACGTGAATGGCGTCTACATAGGTTGGTGCCTCAACCAGCACCACTCCGCCTGGTTTGGCATACAGCCGCGCGAGCATATCTACACCATGCGTTGAGCCTGCAATCACCATCAGATTAGCAGGTTGTAGTGAGAGGCCCTGTTCACGATGTATTTTCTCCACAAGAAAATTGATCAGGCTTTGCGTTCCTTGCTCTGAGCCATACTGGAGCGTTGTATAAGCATCAGGAGAATTTATGACCTGCAGCATGGCGTTACGAAGTTCCGGTGTAAGCAGCGTCTCCGGGTCCGGGTGTCCAAGCTTCAGTGGAATCGTATTCCGTGACACTCCTTGAGGTAATTCATTTGAGATCATATATACGTCCTTTCCACATGAAGCGCTCAAGGCCAAATGGCTGAATCAATGCTGGTGTCTGCCCTGTAGTAATCAACTCTGCTATCGTCTTGCCTGTAATTGCACTCAATTCAAAGCCACCTGCGCCATGCCCCGTTGCCAGGATCACATTCTCCCAGCCGGGTGCCGTGCCTAGAATTGGGTACGAGTCCTGCGACCAGGGGCGTAGACCTGACCAGATATCTACTAGCGCGGCATGCTCAAGTTCAGGCACAAGTTGGATAGCGCTGGAAAGCAGCCAGGCTACCCCACCCGCTGTATTGCTTTTATCGAAACCCACTTGCTCAACCGTTGCGCCAACATAGATCGTGTTATCAATCTTGGGCACCATATATATCTCATTATCAATAATCGTATACTTTAGCGATGTCGCTGGCTGTTTGAGCGATCAAACCTAGCCAACTTCCGATATGTGCTGACCACGCACCTGTAGCAATCACGACACAATCACAACTTATTGTCTGGCCCTGCGCTGTTTGTATTCCTATTACTTTGCCAGAGTGCTGCTGGAGACCTGTAACCTCGGTATGCTCATAGAAGTGTGCGCCAGCCTTTTGGGCAGCCTCGGCGTAAGCCCTGGTCATCAATCGCGGTCTGATACTGGCAGCCTCTGGAACATAAAGGGCGGCATCTATTGCATGATGTAGCAAAGGCTCGTACTGGTAAACCTCATCCCTTGTTAACCACTTGACATCTGACCCATGCACCCGCCAGATCTCAGCATATCTTCGCAATGAAGATTGGTCTTCTGCATTCGTTATCACATGCAAGGCACCTGTTTGAAAATATTCGACCTGCACGCCGCTCGCAGCCTCGATCTCTGCGATGATCTCAGCAGTAATTGACCAGCTAGCTAAAAAGAGGTCAGCACCCACTTTTGGCCCCGTGAGTACCTCAGCCGGAGCAAGTAATCCGGCAGCGGCACTTGAAGCCTCCGCTGCAATCTCGTCTCGTTCTATTACGCTGACCTGAACGCCAGCCTTGCTCAGTTGAAATGCGATAGAGCAGCCAATAACTCCCCCGCCGATAATAACCACATATGTCGTTCGATTTATGCTCAAACGAATTCACACCAGTCCTTCGCTACATATCAGCCTGGGTATCTCATTGTCTCCAATACGCCGATTACGGCTATCTACCCAATCCTGCATGTTATGTTGAAAGTAAATTTGCCCCAGACTCTTCAATAAATCCTGATGTCTGACGCTATTCTTGCGTAAGAAATTTAACTCCCGATTAATAGCTGTTGTAATAGGGCCTCGGAAGGCCTTCTCTAGAAGATTGATTTGAGCCTTCTCGTCCTCATCTGTTGAGAGTGTAAATAGTTCTCGCAATTCCCGCAAAATATAGCGTTGTCCTTGAGTGAGCGAAAGGGTATGTTCCCGTTCCGCCTGACGGTGCTTTACCTCTTCCGCAAAACGACGTTTTACACGCATTACTGCTGCGTTATAACCAGGAGGTAATGTATCCCCCGCCAATTCTGAAGCAGCCTTGATTGCCCCTAGAATACGTGGGACGTCACGGGATACCACTTCGCCTTTTTCGTCCAATAAAAAGAGTTGTTGGTAACGCCCTGCCTGGCAGAACACATAGAGGCCTTTGTGGCTCGATGGTTTGGCAGTACGAATGCCATCACGCAGATTGGCAATTCGCTCATATTCGCCTGGATCTTCCTTCCTCAATTGCCTCATGATTTCTTCAGCTTCGTTCAGATCCAGAAATTCCTCATCTTCCTCTTCGAAAAGACTTAACTGGTTTCCTTTCTTCTCATAGATAGCATACATGGCATCTTCGTTGAGACGTTCAGTACGGTCGAGAATGGCAGAGTCTTCACCAATAGTGTCGTGAATTTCCTGAATGCGATTATGTAATTTCTGACGTAACCCTAAATTCTTTTCGATGCCCGTTTCTGGGAGAAAGTTGAAACCATAGACTACATCGTGTTCGCTACCAATTCGGTCAATACGGCCAAATCGCTGGATGAGTCGTACCGGATTCCAATGTAAATCATAATTGATGATCTTATTGCAATCCTGCATATTCAAACCCTCGGCAAGCACATCTGTCGCTACGAGTGTTTGTAACTCAGTTTCGTAAGCTTGCAATTGGTATTCGGGATTTGATTTAGGTGCAAATCTTCCGACCACGCGAGCTTTGCTTTTGTCTCCACTATAAATTACTTCGATATCATTCCGCTTACCGTTAGGATTAAGATTCTCAAACAGATAGCGAGCTGTATCTGCATACTGAGTAAAGATCAACCGCTTCCCTTCTTTCAAGGGTGTCTCCTCAAATCGCTTCTTCAATGTCTGAAGTTTAGCATCCTGGTCGGGTGTAATTGGTTCAACAAGACCGAGAATCTTCTCAAGCAAGCGAATGTCATGTTCGACATGTTCCTGTAGACGAGACAGATCAAAATCTGATACGTTGTAACGTCCTGAAACCTCTCTTAATGCATCTAGTAAATCTGTTTCTTCTGCACAGTCAGACTCATAGAGAATACTCTGCGCATCATCACCTGCAGGCACAATACCTTGTGAAAGAGCTATTAAGAATGATTTATGTACACGTAGCAATCGACGTACAGTCTCTTGAAATGCGTAGACACTTGACTCAAAGCGCTTGAATAGGAGTACTCTTATCAAGCCCCGCAGATTGGTACCTGCTCGTTGCATAGTTGCGTAAGGTTCCTGCCGCTGTTTATTCTTAATTACATAGTGCCATAACCCATACCTTGCATAGGAGAGTTCATCTTCTGGTGGCTGGATTGGTTGACCTTTACGTGGTTTCCCTACATACTTGCGCAACTCCTGATAGAGTCCTCTGTAGGTGTCTTCAATGCTGTACTCGATAGTATCCAGTACTCGTTTAGGGAAAAATTGATGCCTTCCACCAACCAAAACGTAGGCTCGTCTCTTCCCTTCTAAATATTCTTTGAACTGTGATGGATCAAGTGGCTGATGGGTGATTGCATCGTAACCATACCAGCGTAAGATATGATTGCGTGTGCGTCGGATCAGAATATTCGATAGCAGGTCCGGTAGTTTCCGCTCACCTTTTTCTATCAGGCGAAAATAATCTCTTAAAATGGGTGGGTCTACTGGTAGATCGGTTTTGTCATCCTGGTGGAAAAGCTTGATTTGGTAATAAACGTCCCAGGCGCTCTGGTTGCGAGGAGTAGCAGTCAAGAAGCAACAATGCCTACCGGTGGCAAGGAAACTTTGCACTACCTTATAACGTTGGGTATCTGGATGACGGAAGTTATGGCTCTCATCGATGAGTACAAAATCTCGATCACGATATTTCATGTCTTTTAACAGAAAGGTGAAATTCCCATTCTCACTTTCCCGCAAATAACCCATTGAAAGCACACGGGCATTCAGTTGATAGACTTCATTAGCACGTTCCCACATCTCCACCAAGGGTGCTGGACAAATGATCAGAGGACGAGCATGTTCTGTACGCTCAAAATGCTTGATAATAGCTGCACCGATATAGCTCTTACCGAGACCAACTACATCGGAGACAAATGCGCCACCAAAATCACGAATAATCTGGACTGACTGTCGGACAGCTACTTTCTGAAAGTCGGCTAGCCGCTGAGTTATATCGTCATCCCATAAGATATCCTTGGCATCCTCACCTTCCAAACGATCCTTGACCAAAGCATAGAGGGTCTTCATGTAAATATCATATGGACGAGCCTGAGCAGCAGCCCAAGAATGCTGCATCTCAAGCATCAAGGCTTCGTCAAAATCCTGAGCCTCATTCCAGAGTTCATCAAACCAATTGACCAACACGTCGTGATTATCGTTGCCTTGAACAACTACACTTAATTCGGTATTGTGACTCACACCGGATAAAGTGAGATTAGATGAGCCAACTACAGCAATGCCCTTCTCATGACGTTCTATTGACCTTCCAACCCTATCAAAAAGGGTACCGTAGTAGTCAAAAATATATGCTTTTGCATGCAAACGACCCTTAGTATAGACCCGTACTTTAAGGCGTCGCTCAGCAATCATACGCACTAGCGTTTTGACCAAAACTTCACTCTGATCAGTCTGATCCATCTGCTCTATAGTTGCGCGTATGTTGGTCGCTGTTTCAGCAGCCATGCGTGCCGATTCTGTGCGCTTAGGGTATCTTTGAGCCTCGATAGCGTCCTGAACCAATTCTAGGCGTCGGTAGCCCTCAGCTAACTGCTCAAGCGTCTCACGATTAGTGGTGTTTCCAATAAGCAGGCGTAGTTCTTTCACACCTTCCAAACGTTTAGCAATACTCTCTAGTCCTGAAAGAAAAAAGTAGCCTACTGCAAAACGTGCCAACTCAGTTGAGTCGAGCATACGGTTAATGTGATCTACCAGTTTTTCACTGCGGTTGTCGATGATATCATGTGTCGGCATATGGACACGGCCTGCCTTATTTATGGAGTAAGAGGTACATCGGTTGGTCCCCAAACTGTTAAGCCTGGGATATGGGCAAAATCACTATCATAGGTGACTATGTCATGGAGAGGTACTTTACGTCGTTTCACAGTACGTCTGTTCATGCAGCCGAGATGCAGCGAATCTCCTGTCATCAAATAAAAATTGGTACGTTCTATTTTTGTCTCCACGAGGAGCTTTTCATTTATCGGTAGGGCTCTTAACCCAAAAGCCAGGGCTTTTTCGAATTGCGCCTGGTAGTCTCCTAGAGGAAGCGGTTTACCACGGCACTTTCTTAAGCAATCTTTCAGTTCAAAAGCGCTGCGTCTATTTATGCAATGCTTTACGTATGCTTCGGCAGTCATCAGTTTATGTAGTAGATCAGCTAGCACTTGTGTATTGACATATGCATCGACTTCACCGTTGGCAATACGAGTTAAGAAGTTAGTACATGAAAGCGATTTCCCCTGGAAGTGCAAATCAAAAATATTCGTATCTACAAAGACACTCGTGCCACTTGGCAGCAGTGTAAGATCAGGCATACGCACTATCGACCTCTTCCTCTTCTTCGTCAGGTATCCCCATCCATATTCCCAATGTATCGTTGACTGCTTCCAGCCGCTTGCGTACTGTCTTTGATCTGATGCTCCTGGGTGAACTCAGACTATTTGCCTTCTCCAATCGAGCCTCTACCAGTTCTATGACAGCCTCGTATACAGCTTCCCGTTCTCCTTGTGTGAGATTAAGCGCATCGAAGATGATGGTGTCGAGGGTACGACGGTTGGGCGAGGGAGATAAAACATCCCAAGACGTAGAAGAAAATATTTCACTACTAGTAACTACCAGTGCATCTGGCCGAACGCAAAGAAGATCGCTCACCTCATATGCTTGAATTTTGAGTAATCCGCCCCCAAAATTCGAGCGTCCAGACACATTCACCATAAGTTGGAAAACTGTAGAGTTTAACGATGCACACAATGATAATACTGATGGAGCAGAAATAATAACTTCGTGGAAGTTATCGCTAAAGTAACATCCATTAGGAGCATAAAATGTCTACAGCTTGGTCGTTGATCGAAACCTTGCGATTTGCCCCACTCAATATACTTTAATGCAGCAGTTCCTTTGAGTTGTTCTTCCGTTTCATGACATAAAAATAGCTTGGATTTTAGTATATGGGGATTAATCAAGATGCTCTTAAATTCTCGCGGACTTTTAATTGCCGGCCGTAAAAGCTCTTCTTCTAGGTGCCAATGCTTAGCTTTTGCCTCATCAATGTAGAAGAACTCGTTGGCTCCAGTCTTAATACCAAATCGTACCTCTGCTATATCGCCCAGCCTTACCAACTTGTCCTTTCCTTTATCAAGAATTGTCCAGTAGATGTCGGGCGCACGCAGGTACTTGCCGCCCCACTTGTTGCTCATGTAAGTAGCTTGAGCTTCCTTAACTAGAGGACTAGCGGCAACTTTCTCAGTACTTTCCGATAGCGTGACTTCGTTAACACTTTCCTCTGGTAGTTTTAAACCTTCCTCTAACAATGCCTTCTGGTTTATAGGATAGATCCGATATTCTGGTGTGGCTGATCTTTCCTGTGTTTGCTCAATCTTTCTAAAGATATCTGCTGAGAGAATATGCTCAAAGGTAACCTTGAACATCACAAAACGTGCAATATGGTTTAGTTCCTCTTCACCAGACTTTTCAGATGGCGCTGAGAACAGGGAGATGACGGTATTGATATCGGCGGTGGCAAAGGATCGCCTGACCTGGTTATCCAGAATCATTTTGATATGGCAATACTTAAGCAAGAATTCTTGCAAATCTGCTCCGTATCCAACATCGAGCCAGGAGTTAGAAGTAATGAAGCAAAATGTGCCTTTGGGATTTAAGAGCTTCAAGCCATACAGGTAGAAATAGATATAGAGGTCACTCTTGAGGTCGATTTTATGAGTGGCAGCGTCTTTCAGATCGTTGTATCTGAAAAAGTCGGGAAAAGCTTGATAGACCGAGCGAGCCAGTTTTGTTTTGTACAATTGCTTGCTCTCTTTTGTTGTAGCTATATTTCGTGGAAGGCGAGGATCAAATATCTGTTCCTGCCGGACATAGGGCGGATTCCCAATGACAATATCGAAACCCCTATCTTTCTCCTCTCCGAATACCTCAGCAAAAGCAATCACCCATACGAAAGGTACATTTTTAGGTGACTTGAGACTCTCAAGAGCTTGCTGATACTGCTTACGCTCGAGTTCTTTCTCTGCTATGAGTCTCTTCAATAGAGCAATCTCGGATTCGGCCTTTTTCGTTTTGATAGGCTCACCATTTAGTAGAGATCGTTCTCCTTCGAGTACTTCAATGGTACGGAGGTGCTTCTTTTGCTCTTCCTGCTTTGCATGAATACGGTGTTGAAGAATATCGCGAAACAGTTGAAACTCGTCCTGTTCAAGTGCCTGTTTTGATTTGGGGTGCCGCGAAGCATAATTTTGATAATAATCCTGCTTGTCGCTTTTCAGTTTGTTCAAGCGGTTTTTGAGCCCAGGTGGGAGACCTAGTGTTGTCTCCATACGCCCCAAATTTATTCCACCCACCTCTTGTACCAGGCTATCGCCACAACGAACTTTGAAACTAAGATGCGGAAGCAAGGGATCTTCTCGTGCGTGACGTTGCTCCATAGTAGCAGTATCTGCATCGGGAGAAGTATCAGCATCGACGATTAATGTCAGCCATAATCGTAGTTCTGCTACATGCACCGCCCATTCCATCACATCTACACCGTAGAGGCTCTGACCGATGATGCGCTTTTTGCGTGTATACGAGTTTTCATGTATATAGAGATGCTGATTCACCCGGTGTTGCAGATCATCAAGTACATATAACATAGCCACCAGGAAGGAACCTGAGCCACAGGCTGGATCAACCACCCTAATAGACTGCAAACTATTGTGCAATTGTTGCCAGAGTCCAATAACTGTGAATGCATCGTCGGCAGATGTTTTTTCATGTGGCTCTAGCGCAAATACAGCATCATAGAGGAAGCTCTTATACTCTTGCCCAAGCTGGTTGGCTAAGTAATCGACTAGTGCTAAACGACACATTAGGTCTATTTCAACACGCGGCGTATAGAAGATGCCTGCTTCTCCGCGTTCATTTATCTCAGTAGACACGTTGACCAGACTTTCATAGACCTTCCCGATCATTTCAGGGTCAACGGCTACCTCCTGATCAAGTGGGCTATCTTCTGCAATCGTGAAGTTGTAGCCCTGTAAAAATGCGAAAATTTGCGAAAAGCGCTCATCAGTGATTGTAAAAGGATATCCTCTATCTAGCTCATTTTCTGCAAACAAGCCACCATTCAGGTAAGGAGCCATAGCCAGAATGCTCTGGATCTGAGGTGGGAAATGTGTATGCCCTCCATGAAACTTATTATTGAAAGCCTCGAAGAAAAGTACTTTGAGCCATTGTTCAAAGAAAGTATCTTAGTATCTTGTATTGTTCAAAGAAGCCCTTCGTTACAGCCTCAACATCAAATGCTTTCTCGTGTAAATCACGAATCTCAATGCTTGAAGCTTCCTCTTTCTTTGCCAGATCAAGTAATGCTAGGCGCTCGGAAGCTGTGCGCAGGCGTTCCTCTGGACCTATAGTGATACGCCGGAAAAGCCGACGTTTAGCCTTTGCAGTATCTTGTTTGACGTTCACAAAATGCCACTTACTTTGACTAGCATTAGAGAAAATAAAAAGTGCATCAAGGTGCTCATCCAGTAATTTCAGCACAATAGGACGTTCATGGGTAAGTAAAAGCTCATTATCTTTTAGATGAATGTAGACAATATCAAAATCGTTGTCTTTGCCCCCTCTAGCAAAGAGCAACGGCGACTCGTTTAAGGTGTCTCGCAGAGCTTGAGACCAATCGCGTGTGGACAGCTCACTATCGTCATAACTATAATTTAAATCTATGCGGAATAATTGCTTAAGGGGTTCCAGATCATGCTGTTGCTTCAGTTCTTCGAGGCGCTTACGTACAGTAGTGATCACTTCTGGCGGAGTAGCGGTTGAATATCCTTGCTGCCCATTCGTATTGTTCATCTACGGTATCTCCAACAGTAGCACTTCTTTAAACATAATGAGATAAATCTGCTCATATACGTCTGGTTAGATAGACTAGCAGGTTATTCAACATTTAGCAAGAGTTTGCCGAGGAAACCTAATCGCCACCTGCTTGGTATAGATGGTAAAGAATACGAAAGGCTAGAGCCATCATTGACACCCTTTTTGAAATAGATTATCCAAGCAGCCTGTAAAAGGATTGACTATTCATATCAGATGACTTTATACTTGTCTAAACACAATAGCAAACATAAAGACAGGCAACCAAGCAGTACGAATGCGCCCTTACAATCAGTATCTGCCGCGTAGGAGAGGTGAGAAGGCAAAAGAAGTGAAGCCACTCATGATCCAAACCCGTTCATCGTCCGACCTCACCATGGAAGCATTTGAACAGTGATTTTCTGAAAACGTATGACGAATGATAACCTGAAACCAATGATCCCCCCATCTCTTGCAGCACAGCAGAAAAAAGAAGAACGCCGGAAAGTTTTAGATGCAGTCAGGGAGCGGAGGAAGGAAATATATAAAAGCTTCCAGAAAAAGAGGCAATTGCAAGCAGATAGTGAAATGGTATAATAACCTCTGCTATGGCAGATACTCACGACATACTGAAAGCAATAGACTCCTTTTACATTATCCTCATCTGCCTATGGAGTACCCAGGTCACGACACCCCAAATTTCAAAATCGTCGCGCGAAGTGACTTCAATGGCTGTATAATTCGGATTTTCTGGTTTCAGAAATATTTTCCTGTGTTGCATGATCTGCAGCCGTTTTAGCGTAAATTCCTCGCCAATTCTCGCGACTACAATTCGGTTGTGTGCTGCTGTGACTGCGCGGTCAATGACAATAATATCGTCGTGGTAAATACACACTCCAGTCATGGAGTTGCCGCTTACCCGCATAAAATAACTGCTCATTGGGTGAGGCACAACTAAATCATGAACAGTAAGCCCTCGCTCTTCATAGTCGCTCGTGGGAGACGGAAAACCAGCATGAATGGTGCCAGACAAAAAGCGCACGTTGCGAAAGGCAGGATCGTTCATAAAACCCCCTCTTTGATACGACAACATTCCTTAAATATGTGAACCGAAGCAAAGTTGTGGATTTGGGCATATGAACTTTTTTCCTGTAAAGTCGGTTTTACCCTCCTTTGGTAGAAGTATAGCAACAGCCGTAACGTTGGCTTTTTTTCATTATGCGACCTCCAATATTCTTGTCCATGAAGAAAGGGGGCCATGGTGTGAGGAGGTTGGCCTTTTTTCTACATCCTTTCGCACCACAACATTCGGTACGGTATCTGTGATAGTGTTCACAATGTGGTACAGCCTGGCATCACAAAAAGGAACGGGCATGTTGAAAAATTGAAATGGAGAATGCCATGAGTATAACGTATGAGTAGCGGTTTGTTTGGCACCTCTCAAGAGGGAGTTGATGAGATGGTGTATCAACTCCCCCTGGTTGTCCTCACTTGCTCCTGCTAGATCACGAACACGTCCATGCTCTCAATTGCGGAGAGGGAGAGAACTGACCTACGAGCTACGACTGCGTCTTCCGACAAAGAGGTTATACAGCAGGACAATGACTGCCACAATGAGAAGGAGATGAATTAATCCGCCTCCTATATGGAAGGCAAGCCAACCAAGTAACCAGAGCACGACGAGAATAATGACAATTGCCCAAAGAATAGTCCCTAACATAACACGTACTCCTTTCACAAATGTATGAGAGCAAAGAGGGAGACATTCCCTCAGAGGGAAGAAACAGTTTCTCCCCTACCTTTATAACGAAACAAACGCTTCATTGGTAATATGACGTATCCAGCTTCGAGTTGGATCAGATATCTCTATTTCTCAGCCAACTCTTTCACCTTTAACAAGACTCGATCCCAAATCTCTGCGCTCAAGTCTCTGTATTTTTCTCCTTCAGCCATGGTAGAAAAATCACCTTGTGAGATTCGGAGTAGCGTCTTACCGTTTTGCTCTATTAGCTCATGGGTGATGCCGTCTTCGTCTGTGACGGGCGGCTT
>WNFX01006078.1_pt1 | contig 11552 bp, 11 predicted proteins | sample 5400111 | NCBI WGS metagenome assembly WNFX01 (sample SAMN13153363, study PRJNA577476) | soil metagenome | isolation source: 40 cm soil or saprolite under grassland replicate 1 | place: USA:California | collected 2016-06-15
CGCCCGGCGTCGGCTCGGCGGGCGCAACCTGCTGCGGGCACGAGTTCTGCGGGGCGCGCACGTCCGGCTGCGCGGACGCCGTCGGCTGGCCGCCCGGCGTCCGCTGGCCGCCCGGCGTCGGCTCGGCGGGCGCAACCTGCCGCGGGCACGAGTTCTGCGGGGCGCGCACGTCCGGCTGCGCGGACGCCATCGGCCGACCGCCCGGCGCCGGGCGGACGCGCGCACGCGCCTCGCACTACCCAGCCAGCCAAGAGCACGCAACCGGCCAAGCCGCGGAATGCCAAGGGCCGCGCCCCAGAGCGAGCGCAGGCCGGGCCACAGCGGCGATATCAGCTGGATCACGCGATCAGGCTGATGACGCCGACCGAGCGGGCGGCCAGAGGCCGGGAGCTGCGTACTGAGATTCCGCGCCGCAGCCACGCCACGTTCGAGCCGGGGCCCGACCGGCGGGATCCGGTCGGCCTGCTCGCCGAGCAGTCGGCCGGCCGCTTGCCTGACCTCATTCCGATCAGGTATGGCCGGATGCTGGCATCGCCGTTCGCCTACTTCCGCGGAGCCGCGCTGCCGATGGCCAATGACCTGTCGACGACGCCAGTCACCGGGCTCGCCGTGCAGGCGTGCGGCGACGCGCACCTGAGCAACTTCGGAATCTTCGGCTCGGCCGAGCGCCGTCTCGTGTTCGACATCAATGACTTCGACGAGACGCTTCCCGGGCCATGGGAGTGGGACGTCAAGCGACTGGCAGCGAGCCTGGAGATAGCCGGAAGGGAGAACGGCTTCTCCAGGCGTCAACGGGCGGCCATAGCCAGGGCCGCAGTTCGCAGGTACCGGGTCGCCATGCGCGAGTTCGCCGGTATGTCGAATCTGGCCGTATGGTACGCAAGCGCCGACGTCGATCAGATTCGCAAGCAGTTCGAAGACCGGCTATCGGCGCGGCAGCGGCGCAGCTTGGAGAAGGGCATCTCCAAGGCGCGGACCAGGGACAGCATGCAAGAACTCGGCAAGCTGACCAGGGTGGTGGACGGCCGGCCGAGAATCGTGGCCGACCCGCCGCTGGTCATACCGCTGTCCAGCCTGCTCCCCGACGACATCGACCGGTCGGGACTCGAGCACGAGCTGATCCACCTGCTCGACAGGTACAAGCGGACGCTGTCCGCCGACCGCAGGTACCTGCTCGACCACTACGCATATGAGTCCGCCGACATCGCGCGCAAGGTGGTGGGCGTCGGCAGCGTGGGCACCCGGTGCTGGATCATGCTGATGCTGGGCCGGGATGCGGCCGATCCGCTGTTCCTGCAGATGAAAGAGGCTGGCGAGTCGGTGCTCAGCCCGTTCGCCGGCCCGAGCAAGTACGACAACGCAGGACAGCGCGCGGTCGAGGGCCAGCGGCTGATGCAGGCGACGAGCGACATCTTCCTTGGCTGGCAGCGGCAGACGGGCCTGGACGGAATCACCAGGGACTTCTATATCCGGCAACTGCGGGACTGGAAGTTCTCACTCGATGTCGACGCGATGGTGCCGAACGGAATGTCCGACTACGGCGAGGTGTGCGGCTGGACTCTGGCCAGGGCACACGCCCGATCAGGGGACCGGATCGCGATAGCTTCCTACCTCGGCAATTCGAGCGCGTTCGACGAGGCGATCGCCGAGTTCGCCGTCGGCTATGCCGATCAGAACGAACGCGACTACGCGACCCTGGACGAGGCCGCCAAGTCCGGTCGCGTGCTCGCCCAGCGGGGTCTGTGATGCCCAGCCATAGCCCGCAGCCAGGTTGTCGCCAGCGCACGGCCGCGTCGTGCCCAACCTCACCCGGTCAAGGTGATGCCAGGTGACGCCGCGGCCGGTCTACTTGACGAGTCATGATCGCAACACTCAACGGGGAGGTCCTCATGCCCACTGACACACCGGTGCTCGACACGCTGGCCGACATTACCGCGGCATCGATCGAGCACAGCAACCTGGTGCCGCGTGAGCTGATGCTCGCCAGGCTCGCCGCGCTGGTGGCGATCGACGCGCCGCCTGGGTCCTACCTCGCGAACGGCGGGATCGCCGCCGACGTCGGCGTCACCGAGCGGGACGTGGAGGATGTCCTGGTCGCCGTGGCTCCGGTGGTCGGCACCGCGAAGGTCATGTCAGCGGGCGGGAACCTGATGAAGGCTCTCGGCTTCGCGATCGCGGTCGCCGAGCAGGAGTCGCAGATCTAGCCAGCACCCAGATCGCCGGGCGCGGCCAGGGTACCGGGATACCGCCGGGCTCTGGCCCGCTCGCGCTCTGGCCGCTCGCGCTCTGGCCGCTCGCGCTCTGGCCGCTCGCGCTCTGGCCGCCCGCCGCTCTGATGATCATGTCGGTGGCTCCGCATACCCTGTGCCTGTGGGCGCACACAATCTGATCCTGCTGCACGGACAGCCGGGGCTCGGCTCGGATTGGCAGCAGGTGGTCACGCAGCTGCCGGCCGGGATCCGCGCGGTGGCGCCTGACCGGCCCGGGTACGGCTCAAGCCCGCTGCCAGCTGGCGGCCTGGATGCCAACGCCCGTGCTGTGCTTGCCGAGCTCGATGACCGGGGAATCGAGCGCGCGGTGCTCGCCGGGCACTCCTACGGCGGCGGCGTCGCGCTGGCCACGGCGGCGCTCGCGCCGGACCGGGTGGAGGCTCTGATCCTGCTCGCCAGCGTCGGTCCAGGCTGCCTGACCGGCCTGGACTGGCTGCTCGCCGCTCCGGGTGTGGGCCCGCTGAGCTCACTGGTGATGTTCGCGCTGACGCCGGTGTTCGCCCGCGCCGCACTTCGCCTGCTGGGCAGGTTGCGGGGTCCTGGCTTCGATCCTCGGAGATACGCGAGCTGGTATGTCTGGGGACATGCCGGCAGCGAACGCGGCAAGCTGTGGCGGGTGTTCCTCGCCGAGCAGCGGGCGCTGGTAAGGCAAGCTGATCAGCTGGCCCGGCTGGCTGGCGAGATCGCCGTGCCCGCGCTGATCCTCGCCGACCCCAAGGACTCGGTGGTGCCGATCCGCACGGCGAGCGCGCTTGAGCGGCTGCTGCCTGATGCTCGCCTGCGGCTCGTGCGGGGTCCAGGTCACCACCTGCCGATGCGAGCAGCCGACACCGTGGCCGAAGCGATCGTTGCCTTCCTGACCACGCTCGATTCCGGCATCGCGACGACCGCCGAGGAAGGCACGCCAGCCGCCTGATCACGCCCGATCAGCTGGTGATTGTCGCGGTCAGCTGGCGACGGCGCGGCTCGGCTGGCTCGGCTGGCTCGGCTGGCGACGGGGCGCGGGGGTGCGGCTCGGGGGCGCGGTCAGCCAAGCCGCTCGGTGTACATGGCGTCCACCCGGTACCGGATCGGCAGGATCGGCCGATCACGAGCCTCCGGGTGCTCGTTCAGGATCGACCGGATCTCGGCCAGCACGGCTGCCTGGCTGGCCGGCGGCAGCACAGCCACATGACTTACGCTGCGTATCCGGTCGACCACGTCCTCGTGACTCGCATGTTGCACATGGAAGAACGTGGCCTCGGTGAACGGCGTCCAGCCATTATGCCCGGCCAGGCCGCGCTCGCTCCAGCGCTGCGCCGTGGGGCCGCCGGTCCCATCCCGGTGATCGCGCCAGGGAGCATGCCTTTCCACCCGGTCCATCACCGACCAGACCCGGTCGACCCACTCGACGCTGCGATCGCGCGCGTTCCACACCATGCCGAGACGGCCGCCTAGGCGCAGCACCCGGCTGAGTTCGGCCATCGCCCGCTCGGCATCGAACCAGTGAAACGCCTGAGCCACGGTCACGGCGTCGATCGAGTGCGCGGCGAACGGCAGTGCCTCGGCGACGCCGGCCAGCACAGGGACGCTGGGCAGCTTGCGGCGCAGTTCGCTCCGCATCGCGGCTACCGGCTCCACGGCCGCCAGGTCGGCCCCCCGGCTTGCGATCAGGGCGGTGAGCTTGCCGGTGCCCGCCGCCAGATCCACGATCTTCCGGCCCGGCCGGACGCCAAGCACTTCGGTCAGCCACCGCACCGCGTCCGGCGGGTAGGACGGCCTGGCTCGGTCATAGATCTGCGCCTCGGAGCCGAACCCGCGCGCGGCCACCTCATGAACGCTGTTCATGGAATGCTCCTCCAAGGGCGCCGCGCCGGTGCCGGCCAGGTTTCGCTGGCGATTCTATAGACCCGGCCGCACGGAACGGCGGAACCGCGAGCCCGGCGGCCACCTGCCGCATCGGTAACATTTCGCTGGCCGCGGGCTAACCTCGCGCTCAGCGAGATCCGGGAGGAACGTGTGACACGGCAAGAAATTGAGCTGCCCGATCCGTGGGACGTGCTCACCCTGCTCCTGGACGGCAACCGGCGCTGGGTGAGCGGGCAGTTGGAGCACCCGCACCAGTCCGTGCAGCGGCGGCAGCAGGTCGCCGGCCACCAGGATCCGCTGGCTGTCATCTTCACCTGCATCGACTCGCGGGTTCCGCCGGAGATCATCTTTGACCGGGGGGTCGGGGATCTGTTCGTGATCAGGACCGGCGCGCAGGCTCTGGATGATCAGGTGGTGCTCGGCAGCATCGAGTTCGGGCCGAACGGCTACGAGCCGTCCAGGCCGATCATCGTGCTCGGCCATGAGCGCTGCGGTGCCATCATGGCGGCGATCGCGGCCATCGAGAGCGGCCTGCCCGCGCCAGGTCATATTCAGGCCGAGGTCGATGCGCTGCGGCCCTCCTACGATACGGCGGCAGCGATGGCCGGGGACCTGGTCGAGAACATGGTCCGGGCCCAGGTGCGGCTCACCGTCGACAGGCTGAAGACAGACCCGCTGATCGCCGGGCTGATGCGAGATCACGGCCTGCTGGTCGTCGGGGGCCGGTATGACCTGACCTCCGGTGAGGTCGAGATGATCGCCTAGCCCGCAAGCAGCGGAGTTCTCGCACCGCCACCGACCGCCAGCCCGCCGACTCGGCCGGCCAGCCCGCCGACTCGGCCGACTCGACCGGCCAGGCACGTCCGTACGGTAGCAAGGTGATCAGCTATCAGTGGCGCGGGCAGTTCCCCAACGACGCGGTCAACGCGTTGCACGCCGAGGGGTTCGGCCACCGTGTCGTGGACGACGACTGGTGGGGCCAGGTCAGCAACCACAGCCTGGGCTGGGTGTGTGCCTGGGACGGTCCTGAACTCGTCGGATTCGTCAACGTCGGGTGGGACGGCGCGGCGCATGCCTTCATACTCGACACGCTCGTCGCGGCTGCCGCCCGGCGGCAGGGAATCGGGACCGGCTTGGTGTCCGTCGCAGCCGACCGCGCCAGGGCGGCAGGCTGCGAATGGCTGCACGTCGACTTCGATGACGATCTCGGCGCCTTCTACTTCGGAAGCTGCAGCTTCAGGCCGACCACGGCCGGACTGATGCAGCTGCGCGGCACCGAGCCTGGCCGCCAAGCCTGCTAAGCGGGCAGCAGGCCGGCAGGTGCCGCTTCCGTGCGGAGCAGGACGCCGCCCACAACGGCAGCCACGGCCACGATCAAGCCGAGTATCGCGCCGATGCCGACCGATGCCGTGGCCCCGAGCCCGTTGAAGGCGCTGAGCGGGTTCACGAGCAGCGCGATAAACGCGAGGAGCGCGGTCACGGCCATCAGCCCGGTGACCAGTTGCCAGTGCTGGACCGGCAGCCGCAGCTCACCCGGCAGGATCGCCCTGACCAGCAGGTACGCGAGGGTGATGAGGGCGAGAATCAGGATCAGCACCCGCCAGCCGCCGGCTCCGCCATGCAGAGCGCTGATGCTGATCGACTTCGCACTGCTGTTGAGGCACGCCGACTTGCCACCGCAGATCGCGATGGCCAGGCTCTCCAGGCGCGCGACCTCGGCCAGCGATGGCGTGCGGGTGGCCTGGCTCTCGTGCGCCGAGTACCACGGCAGGAAGAGCGTGACCAGCAAGAGGAGCGACCCCCCGGCAGCGATCAGGTCACCAGGCCGCAACCTGCTCATGCTGAACGTGAGCTGTTGCGGTGCGGCGCCGCTGCGACCCGCCTGAGCCGTCGGCCCGGCCGCTTGAGACTGGGCGGTATCCGCAGCGGGCCCAGCCGCGGTAACCTGCTGGCTCGGGGTGCCGCAACGACCACAGAACCGAGTGTCGTCCGACATCTCAGAGCCACAGTTCGCGCAATATGCCACATTAGCCTCCCCATTGATTGTCATCGTCGGCTAGGCACAATACTGCTGGCTTAAGAGCTGACTAGACGGCTCTTTCTTCTCTCTGGGCTGGATTTGGCTCTCTGGGCCGTATATGCGGCCATGACGAATAGCGCTGGCCTTCGGCTGGCCGCCAGGTAGGCTGCGGCAGCGCTCGGGCGGCCGGGCCGTTTTGGGCCGCGGCCGGCGCATGCGGGCCCGGTCGTGGCCGGGCTCAGCTGATGCCGGGGGCGATCACCGCGTCGAAACCGCTGAGCACAGCCGGGTCGCCGGAACGGCCGATCGGGCCTTCCGGCGGGCGGCGCCAGAGCCAGCAATCCAGGTCGGCGGCGCTGCCGGTGATGGTGGCAGCCGCCGCGGTGCCAGGGTCTTCGTCCATGACGGCGATTTCCGGCTGGTCGTAGCCGCGCTGGCTGCTCGGGTCGGTGCCGGTGAAACGCCCGAGGGTGACCAGCCAGGAGTGCCCGGTGTCGCTTGCCTGGATCCGCATCGTGCGGCCGGGGTCGGCCGTGAAAGTGCCCCACTGCGGAACGCCGCTGTACATGATCCGCAGCGCCTCGTCCACGCCGTCGGCGCTGAGCGGCGGATCCATCGCGGTGCGGTCGCCGGCGGTGAGCTCGGCGTCGACCCGGTGGATCAGGGCCTCGTGGGCCTGGCGCCGCCTGATGAAGCCGACCGTGTGGTCGTCTGACCAGGTCCAGGCGGCGGCCTCCGGCGGCGAGGCGGCCAGCGCCTCGGCCAGGTCGCGGCTCACAGTGGCGTAGAACTGCCTGAGGCCGGGCCAGTCCGCCGGGCGCTCGGGCTTGCGCGCCTCGGCCTGCTCGCCGTCCAGCTTCTCGCGCACGATCGTGGCCCAGAACCACTGCACCTGGCCGAGGTGCCAGAGCAGGTCGGCGGCGTTCCAGTCGGGGCAGCACGGCACGGCGGCGTCGCGTGACGCGGTGTCGAGCACTTGGGCGAACCTCGCTGTCTCGTCCGCGAGGTACCGGAGGTAATCCAGGTCGGCGGTGTTCGGAGGCATCTGCTTCCCATCTGTCTCGGTAGGTTCCGGCGTTCTCGAACAGGCTCCGGCCTGACCGAGCCGGCCGACGGCGCCAGCAGCAGCTAACCACAGCCCGCCGACAGTGAGTTCCGGCGGCTATGGCGCGGCCGGGCGGCGGCAGTGCGGTCGGCGGCAGTGCGGTCGGCGGCTATGGCGCGGCCGAGCGGCGGCAGCGCGGTCGGCGGCCTAAGATCGGAGCAGTTGAGGCCGTTCGCGATTCCGGCGTCGTAATCACGACGGGCTGCGGCGTCGCGCTGGGGGGCATCACCATCATGCGGACCAATCCCGTTGACGTGGCATCGGCCGACCTGAGCAGCGTTGCCGTGCGGCGGCAGCCCGCGGGCCTGGACGCCGTGCGCATCGCCGCGATGCTGCCACGGCATGCTCCCGAGGTGCTGGCCATCTACCGGGCGGGGATCGATGAGGGCAACGCCACGTTCGAGACCAGGGCGCCCGACTGGGAAGAGTTCAGCGCGGCCAGGCTGCCTGATCATCGTTACGTCGCGATGAGCGGCAACGGCACCGTGCTCGGATGGGTGGCGGTCTGCCCGGTCTCTACCCGCTGCGTCTACTCCGGCGTGGTGGAGCACTCGGTCTACGTGCACCCAGGCGCCCGTGGGCAGCGAGTCGGCAGCCGGCTTCTCGCCGCATTGATCGCTTCCACCGAGGCCGCCGGCATCTGGACGATCCAGTCAGGGATTTTCCCTGAGAACGCCGCGAGCGCCGTGCTGCACAGGTCGGCCGGATTCCGCGTGGTCGGGGTCAGGGAGCGCCTTGGCCGCCAGCACGGCCGGTGGCGTGACATCCTGCTGCTCGAACGCCGGAGCCCGGTGATCTGATCCAGCGGCGATCAGGTCAGGGCAGGGAGCGAAGGGCGGCGGCGGATGAACCGGCGGGCGACCGCCTGGATCGCTGGCAGCCAGGCACAGGAAGGATGAAGCCGGAATGTCGGATCCTGATGACCTGATGGCCAGCCTGGAACGGCACCTCAAGCCATACCGGGGAGAGATTGCCGCATTCGCCGAGCTGCCATCGGACGGGCTGCCAAGGGACGAGGTGGCCGGCCTCATCGAGCGCCTGGCCCGCGCCGAGGAAACCCGCTGGCGGGACGGCTTCGCCTCTGGTGCGGTCTACCACGGCGATCCCGGGCACGTGGCATTCCTCAACCGGGTGTACGCCGCCCAGTCGCAGAGCAACCCGCTGCACGCGGACCTGTGGCCGAGCGCCACGAAGTTCGAATCGGAACTGGTGTCGATGACCGCGCACATGCTCGGATCGGCGAGCGCCGCGGCGGATCAGCCGGTCGTCGGCACGGTCAGTTCCGGCGGTACCGAGAGCATCCTGCTGGCGATGCGGACCTACCGTGATCACGCCAGGGCACGCCGCGGCATCGCCAGGCCGGAGATCGTCGCCCCGGTCACCGCGCACGCCGCCTTCGACAAGGCGAGCAGGTACTTCGACATGCCGCTGATCAGGACCGCGGTCGGGCCAGACTGCACGGCGGCTCTCGATGCGATGGCCGGAGCGGTGACCGACCTGACCGCCGTCGTGGTCGGCTCAGCGCCGTCCTTCCCGCATGGCGTGATCGACCCGATCCCGCAGATAGCCGAGCTGGCGGCCGATCGCGGGGTCGGCTGCCACGTGGACGCGTGCCTCGGCGGATTCATACTCCCGTGGGCCGAGCGGCTTGGCTACCCGGTGCCGCCGTTCGACTTCAGGCTGCCGGGAGTGACCTCGATGTCCGCGGACACGCACAAGTACGGCTACGCGGCCAAGGGCTCGTCGGTGGTGCTCTACCGCGGCAAGGAGCTGCGCCAGTTCCAGTACTACACGACCGCCGACTGGCCGGGCGGCCTCTACCTGTCGCCCACGTTCGCCGGGAGCCGCCCAGGCGCGCTGTCGGCGACCGCGTGGGCGGCCATGGTCTCGATCGGCGAACGCGGCTACACCGATGCCGCCAGCCGGATTCTCCGCACCGGCGCCGTGGTGCGAGACGGGATCGCGGCGATCGGCGGCATCAGCGTGCTCGGCAACCCGTTGTGGGTGATCGCCTTCGCCGCCGACGACCCGGAGATCGACGTCTTCCAGGTGCTTGAGTACATGGCCAAGCGCGGCTGGAGCCTGAACGGCCTGCAGCGCCCGCCCGCCGTCCACATCGCGATCACGCTCAGGCACACCCTGGCCGGCGTCGCCGACCGGTTCCTCACCGACCTGCGTGCGTCGGTAGCGCAGGTACGGGCGAACCCGGGGATCCGCACCGGAATGGCCCCGATGTACGGGATGGCGGCGACGCTGCCCGACGAGGTAGTGCGCGAGATGCTCAGCGTCTACCTCGACCTGATCTTCGAGCTGTAGCCCGATGGACAAAACCATTCTGGCCATTGACCTGGGTACCTCAGCGCTCAAGGTGGCGCTGGTCTCGATGGCCGGCCAGGTGGTCGGGTCTGAGCAGGAGGAATGCGCGGTCCAGCTGCTGCCAGGCGGTGGCGCCGAGCAGGACCCGCAGGGGTGGTGGCGCCTGATCGCCGCGGCGTCATCCAGGCTGATGGCGCGCGGCCTGGCCGAGCCGGCCTCGATCGCGGCCATCTCCTGCACGGCGCAATGGTCGGGAACGGTGCCCGTGGACGGCGATGGCAACCCGGTGCGCAACGCGATCATCTGGATGGATTCCCGCGGCGCCCGGTACGCGCGGGAGATCACCAGCGGGCCGGTGCGGATCCAGGGCTATGGCGTGGACAAGCTGGCCCGCTGGATCAGGATCACCGCCGGGCTGCCGGCCCGCAGCGGCAAGGACCCGGTCGCCCACATCGGCTGGCTCAAGCAACACGAGCCAGAGTCGTACCGGCGGGCGCGGCTCTTCCTCGAACCCAAGGACTGGCTGAACCTGCGGCTCACCGGCCTGGCGGCCGCCTCAGTTGACTCGATCGCGCTGCACTGGGTCACCGACAACCGGGACGTCCGCCGGATCGGTTACCACCCTGCGCTGCTGAAGCTGGCCGGGCTGGAGCGCTCGCAGCTGCCCGATCTGAAGGCCGCGACCGACATCCTCGGCCCGCTGCTGCCCGGCCCGGCGTCGGCACTGCGCGTCCCGGCCGGCGTTCCCGTCGTCGTCGGCACCCCGGACGTTCAGTCAGCGGCCATCGGCTCGGGGGCCACCCGTGATTTCGACGCCCACCTGTATGTTGGCACATCGTCCTGGCTGACCTGCCACGTGCCGTTCAAGAAGACGGACCTTTTGCATAACATGGCCGCACTTCCCGCTGCCATTCCCGGACGCTATTTCGTCGCCGACGAGCAGGAAACCGCTGGCGCGGCGCTGACCTTTCTGCGGGACCGGCTGCTGTTCCCCGCCGGTTCCGTCCCGGCAGACGCCTACCAGCAGTTCGACGCGATGGCCGCGGCGTCACCGCCGGGCAGCGGCGGCCTGATCTTCACTCCCTGGCTGTACGGCGAGCGGACCCCGGTTGAGGACCATTTCATCCGCGGCGGCTTCCACAACCTGTCACTGGCGGCAGGCAGGGACGACATCGTCAGGGCAGTGCTCGAAGGAGTCGCGCTGAACGCGCGGTGGCTGCTCGCGGCCGTCGAGCGGTTCACCAAGCGCCGGCTTGAGCCGATCAGGTTCATCGGCGGGGGAGCGCGATCCGGCGTATGGTGCCAGATCTTCGCCGACGTGCTCGACCGGGCCATCGACCAGGTCGCCGACCCGGTGAACGCGAACGCCCGCGGTGCGGCGATGCTGGCCGCTGTCGCGCTCGGCGAACTGGACTTCGACCAGGTGCCCGCGCGGGTCAAGGTGGCACGGACTTACCGGCCGGATCCGGCCAACCGGGCGCTCTACGACCGGCTTTTCACCGAGTTCGTCGGCCTGTACAAGCGAAACAGGAAGGCGCACGCCCGGCTCAACCAGCATCAGCCGGCGAACTGACTAGGGCGTAGATCTTTCATGTTGTGTCAGCGTGACCCGTGCAAAGTGCGGCTCGCCGGTGCTGGCGGGGCCAGCGTGGCGGAAGTGATCGGATCGATGGTGTCGCTGCGCCCGCGGGTCGGCCGAGCGCCGGGGGCCGGGCCGCACTTGGCACCGATTGGGTGCGGACGAAAGCCGCAAATCAGGGCAGGGACTGACTGTAACCCGTGCAAAGTGCGGCTCGCCGGTGCTGGCGGGGCCAGCGTGGCGGAAGTGATCGGATCGATGGCGTCGCTGCGCTCGCGGGTCGGCCGAGCGCCTGGGGCCGGGCCGGGCCGCCCGGGGCCGGGCCGGGGGGCGGGATCGGGGCCGGGGGTCGCGATCTTGCGGGACACGGCACCAGCCCGCTCTTGGCCGGCTGAGAAGCGTCACATGCAATCG
>WNFX01011423.1_pt1 | contig 11550 bp, 11 predicted proteins | sample 5400111 | NCBI WGS metagenome assembly WNFX01 (sample SAMN13153363, study PRJNA577476) | soil metagenome | isolation source: 40 cm soil or saprolite under grassland replicate 1 | place: USA:California | collected 2016-06-15
AAGGGGGGCTTCGGGCTGGCGCCCGGAGGCCGCTTCCGCCTGTTCGACATGGAGCGGCATGGCATCGATCAGATGGACGCGGTAGCCCAGGGAGGCGAGCCAGCAGGCGTAGACCCCGGAGCCGCCCCCCACGTCGAGGACGGTGCCCGGCGGAGGCGAGAGGTGGCGGAGAATGATCTCCTGGGTGCGCGCGAGCTCGATGACGCCGTGGCCAGCGAAGAGGCGTTCGGCCTCCCGACCCTTGTCGTAGTAGGCCCGCGCCTCGCGTGGTATGAGCTCGCTCAAGGGGTCAGGTCTCACAATCCAACATCTGGACGAGCATAAGGCGCAACGCCGCAAATGTCACAATGTGAGACCTGACCCCACTGATTCGGGTATGGTGTCGCCATGAACTCGCGCTGGGACGCTGCGGCGGCGAAAAAACTCGACGGCCTCGACCTCCTCGTTTATGCCTCGCGCCTCATCGGCGCGGAGACCTCGCTCGTCGTCTGGGGCGGCGGCAACACCTCCATCAAGCAGGTCGAGCGCGACCACCGCGGTCGGGAGGTGCGGGTGCTGCGGGTGAAGGGCTCCGGCTCCGACCTCAAGAGCATCGAGCGCAAGCATTTCCCCGGCGTGCGCATGGACGATGTCCTGGCGTTGCTCGAGCGGAAGGACATGGGCGACCAGGAGATGGTGGACTATCTGGCCCATACCCTGCAGGAGCCGTCGAGCCCGCGCCCCTCCATCGAAACCTTGCTCCACGGCTTCCTGCCCGCCGCCGCCGTCATCCACACGCATGCCGATGCCATCGTGTCGCTCACCAACAACGACCGCGCGGCCGACGTTCTCCGGGAAGTCTACGGCGGCGAGGTGATCGCGTTGCCCTACCGTCGCCCCGGTTTTCTCATCTCGAGAGAAGTCGCGGAGACCTTCGAGCGGCATTCGAAGGCCAAGGCCATCCTGCTCGAGAAGCACGGGACCATCTGCTGGGGCGCCACCGTCGAGGAAGCGTACGTGGCCACCGTGGAGCTCATCAGCCGTGCCGAGGAGGCCATTGCCCACAAGGCCCGGAGCCGGGTCCGCTTCGGTGGAGCGACGGTGCCGGCGTTGCCCCCCGAGGAGCGGCGGCGCGTGGCCCTCAGCGTGGTGCCGGCGCTCCGCGGTCTCGTGAGCCGCGATCGTCGCGTCCTGGTCAGCTTCGACGACTCACCGGATGTTCTCGACTTCGCCTGCTCGGGCGAGGCGGGCGAGCTGTCGCGGATCGGACCTGCCACGCCCGATCACACGATCTATACGAAGCGGTTGCCCTGCTTCGTCCCCGTCGCCGATGCCCACGATCCCACGGTCGTCAAGGATGCCATCAAGGCGGCGATCGATCGCTTCGTCGTCGACTACACCGCCTAAGTCGATGCCCAGAGTACTGGCCGCTCGAGCTCTACAAGCTGGCCCAGGCCCCTCCCGAGAAGGAGCTCTCCCGCCGCATCGCCCTCGTCACGGGCGGCGCCTCGGGCATCGGCCGGGCCGCGGCGCTGCGTCTGGCCGCGGAAGGCGCGCATGTGGTCGTGGCCGACCTCGACGAGGCGGGGGCGCGCAAGGTGTCTGACGAGGTGATCGCGGCGGTCGGCGGCGGACGGGCCGTCGGCATCGGCATGGACGTGGCCAGCGAGTCGTCAGTGCGCGCCGGCTTCGAGGAGGCCGTGCTCGCCTACGGCGGCGTGGACATCGTGGTCTCGAACGCGGGGATCGCCCATTCCGCGCCCGTGGACGAGATGAGCCTGGCCGAGTGGGACCGCTCCTTCGCCGTGAACTCGACGGGTCACTTCCTCGTGGCCAGGGAAAGCATGCGGCTCTTCAAGGCCCAGGGACTCGGCGGCGCCTTCGTCTTCGTGGCGACCAAGAACGTCATGTCGCCGGGCAAGGACTTCGCGGCCTACTCGGCGGCCAAGGCCTCCGAAGCCCAGCTGGCCAAGGTGCTCGCGCTCGAGGGCGGCCCTCACGGCATCCGCTCCAACATCGTGAATCCCGACGCCGTCTTCAGGGACTCCAAGCTCTGGTCCGCAGAGATCCGCCGCGAGCGCGCGCGCGCCCAGGGCATCACGGTGGAGCAGCTCGAGGATTTCTACCGGAAGCGCAATATCCTGGCCGCGCCCATCCTGCCCGAGGACGTGGCGGAGGCCATCCTGTTCCTCGCCTCCGACCGCTCTGCCAAGACCACGGGCTGCACCATCACCGTGGACGGCGGGGTCAAGGACGCCTTCCCGAGGTAACGCGTGACCCAGATCCGCTTCGGATGCTTTCTCGCGCCGCACCCGCCCCAGGAGCAGTTCGCCATTGCCCGCAGGGTCGAGGCCCTCGGCTTCGACTCCATCTTCACCGGCGATCACGTCTCATTCCACAATCCGCTCTACGAGTCACTGACCCTGCTCGCCTCGTATGCCGGCATCACCAGTCGCGTCAAGCTGGGCGTGGGCGTCTACCTGCTCGCTCTTCGCCATCCCACGATCGCGGCCAAGATCACGTCGACCCTCGACGTGCTGTCGGGTGGGCGACTGATCTTCGGAGTCGGCGTGGGCGGCGAGAATCCCAAGGAGTTCGAGGCCTGCGGCATTCCGCACAACGAGCGGGGCGCGCGCGTGACCGAGGGGATCGACGTCGTCCGTCGCCTCTGGAAGGACTCGCCGGCCAGCTTCAAGGGGCGCTTCACCCAGTTCGAGGGGGTGAGCATCGATCCCAAGCCCGTGCAGAAGCCCGCGCCGCCCATCTGGATCGGCGGCCGCTCGGATGCCGCGCTTCAGCGCGCGGGGCGCCAGGGCGACGGCTGGGTCTCCTATGTCGTGCAGCCCGAGCGCTACAAGCAGAGCCTGGAGAAGATCACCGCCGCCGCGGCGGCGGCCGGGCGATCGCTCGAAGGCTTCACGCGCGGGCACCTGACCTTCATCACCATGGGCAAGGACTACGAGAGCGCAGAGCGCGTGTGGGTGGAGAAGCTCTCCAAGCGCTATGCGCAGGATTTCGGCCCGCTCGCGCGGAAGTACGGAGTCATCGGCACGCCCGCCCAGTGCCTCGAACAGCTCGGCCGCTTCGCGGAGGCGGGCTGCACGTACTTCATCCTGGACGCGATCTGCGACCCCGCCGCTGAAGCGGAGCAGATCGAGATGATGGCCGCCGAGCTCGTCTCGAAATTCAAGGCTTCCTAGACGGTGGCGCCGAAGCCGAGGGAGTGCAAGGCCTCGGTCACCGCCATCCGCTGGCCCCGGCCTGAAGTCATCGAGGTGGATCTCCGCATGGTCGAGCCCGCGGAGCTTCCCTTCGAGGCGGGGCAGTGGATCTCCGTGCCCTTCGGCCCCAAGACGGTGCGCGCGTGGAGCATGCTCTCCACTCCGTCGCACAAGGGCATGCTCACCCTGTCCGTCGACGTCGCGCCCGCCGGGATGGGCTCGCAGTGGCTACGTGGTCTCAAGGTCGGAGACGCCGTCGAGTTCAAGGGCCCCACGGGCGGCTTCGTCTTCAACCGCGCCGACCCACGCCGCGCCGTCTTCTTCGCCGAGGAGATCGGCATCGTCCCCGTGCGCTCCATCCTGGCCGATCTCTACGAGACGGGCTTCGGCCGTCCTGCCATCCTGATCTTCTGGGCGCGTGATCCCTCGTGGCTGCTCTATGACGCCGAGTTTCGCTCGCTGGCGCGCCGCTACCCCGGCTTCACCTATGTCCCCGCCGTGCGCGAGGCGCCGGGCGGCTGGCGCGGCGAGACGGGCGAGCCCGCCCAGGTGATCGATCGCCTCGTGCACAGCGTGGACCGCCTTGTCGTCTATGCCTGCGGAGGCGGCGACACCATCAACGCCGTGCGCGATGCCCTCGTCAAGAAAGGCATGGACCGCAAGAGCGTCAAGTGGGAGAAGTTCTGGTAGGGGCGCGCGGAGGAGATCCATGGCGGATCTGAACGGCGGGCACCTGGTGGCGCGCACGCTCAAGCAGGCGGGCGTGGGCCACATCTTCACGCTCTGCGGCGGGCACATCCTGCCTATCTACGATGGCTGCGTCACCGAGGGCGTGGAGGTCGTGGACATGCGCCACGAGCAGGCGGCGGCGCACGCGGGCGACGCCTACGCGCGGCTGACGCGGAATCTCGGCGTGGCCATCGTGACGGCGGGACCCGGCGTCACCGATGCCGTGACGGGCGTGGCCAATGCGTTCTCGGCCCGGAGTCCCCTGCTTCTCATCGGAGGCGCGGCGCCGCTCGGCCTCCGCGGGCTCGGCTCCCTCCAGGAAGTGGAGCAGGTGGATCTCCTCAAGCCCATCACCAAGGGCGCGTGGACCGTCTCGGAGACGCGCCAGATCCCCGAGGTCCTGACCACGGCCATTCGCACCGCCCTCACCGGCCGCCCGGGACCGGTCTTCGTCGAGATCCCCGTCGATCTCCTGATGACCATGGTCGAGGACCGGATGGCCCCGATTCCAACGGCCTACGTGCACCGGCGCCCCGTCGCGCCCGACCCTGACTCCGTCCAGAAGCTCGCGGATCTCTTCGCCCAGGCCGAGCGGCCCATGATCATGGCGGGCAGCGGCGTGTACTGGGACGACGCGGCCGCCGACCTTCGGGATTTCGCGGAAGCGGCAGGTGTGCCCGTCTTCATGAACGGCGCGGGGCGGGGGAGTCTGCCGGGCCGGCATCCCCTGGCCTTTGCCCAGGCGCGCGGCATCGCGCTGGGACAGGCCGATCTCGTCCTCGTCCTCGGCACGCCACTCGATTTCCGGTTGGGCTATGGCCGGCCGCCGTCCTTCGGCGAGCACGTGAAGGTGGCCATGGTGGATTGCGATCCCGTCGAGCTCGGCAGGAATCGGCCGCTCGAGCTGGGGCTGGCCTCGCACATCGGGCTCACACTCCGTCAGACGGGCCAGGCGCTGCCCAAGGCCACCGCCAAGCGCTTCGAGACCTGGCGGCAGACGCTCGAGAAGAAGGAGACGGAGGCAGGGGACCGCTTGATGGCGGAGCGGTTGTCCGACAGCGTGCCCATCAGCCACTACCGCCTCGGCCACGAGATCGCGGCCGTCGTGGACGCGCGGACCACCGTCGTCGGCGACGGCGGTGACGTGGTCGGCTGCGCCTCGAAGATCGTGGAGCTGGAGCGCCCGGGACAGTGGCTCGATCCCGGCCCGTTCGGCTGCCTCGGCGTGGGGCCGCCGTTTGCCATCGCGGCCAAGCTTCTCGATCCTGCGCGACGGGTCCTCCTCATCGCGGGCGACGGCGCCTTCGGCCTCAACGGCATGGAGATGGAGACGGCCGTGCGCTTCAAGCTGCCCGTAACCGTCGTCATCGGCAACGACGGCGGGTGGGGACAGATCCGGAACCCGCAGCTCTCATTCTTCGGCGCCGAGCGCGCCGTCGGCACCTCGCTGCCCTTCACGCGCTTCGACCAGATGGTGGAGGCGCTGGGCGGCAAAGGCGCGCATGTCACCGAGCCAAAGCAACTTCGTCCCGCCCTCGAGAAGGCCATGGGCTCCGGCGAAGTCTCCTGCGTCAACGTCGTGCTCGATCCCGCCGCTTATCGCCGAGGCGGCCAGGTCTCCATGGCCATTTGAGCGATGATGAGGCGAGGCCCACCGCCCGCCGAAGGCTTATAATCGGACCGGGCCAACACCCCATCGAGGAGAGCGACATGCGCTACGCGCGGATCTCCGCAGATTCCCACATCGACATGCCCTGGATGCCGAACGACCTGTTCACGTTGAACGCGTCGGCCGCCCTCAAGGACCGGATGCCGTACGTCGCCGACGGGCCGGACGGGCCGTACTGGACCTGCAAGAACGGCATGTCGTTTGGCCTCGTGTGCGGCGTCGGACCCGGCGGGGCCAAGTACGTACCGGGCCAGAACTACCGGGTGGAGAAGATGCACGCCGCGGGGCTCTACGACGACGCCAAGGCTGGCAAGCGTCGCGTCATCGATCCGCACCTGCGCGTGAAGGACCAGGACCTCGACGGGGTCGACGCGGAAGTCCTCTTCGGCATTCTCGGCGCGGCCACGCGGCTCAACGACCACGAAGCCGCGAAGGAGATGTTCCGCATCTACAACGACTGGCTCGTGGACTTCTGCAAGCCGTATCCGGGTCGCTTGCTCGGGCTGGCGTGCCTGCCGTACGGCGACATCAAGGCGGCGATCGAGGAGACCTATCGCGTCGCGAAGCGCGGCGGCATCGCCGGTCTCGAGCTCTCGTGCTCATGGGACATGGAGCCCATGTACGACCCCGTCTGGGAACCGCTGTGGCAGGCCGTGAACGAGGTGAACCTGCCGCTCAACTTCCACACGTTCCCGTCGACGCCGCCCGCGGTGCGCGAGAAGGCGCAAGGGCTCACGAAGCGCGCCGCGCTCTTCACCGGCGTCTCCGCGTTCCAGATGAACCTCATCAACATCCTCGCCGCGATCATCGGGGCGGCCGTGCTCGAGCGCTATCCAAACCTGCGCATCGTGTTCGGCGAGAGCGGCATCGGCTGGATCCCCTACGCGCTCGATCGGATGGACTTCGAGTGGGAGGACCGCTTCCGCGACATCGGGCTCACGATGAAGCCGAGCGACTACTGGAAGCGCCAGTGCAAGGCGACGTTCCAGTTCGACAAGATCGGCACGTGGGACAAGAGCATCGAGGTGCTGGGCGACGAAACGATCATGTGGGCCTCCGACTACCCCCATACCGACGGCATCTGGCCCGAGTCCGGCAAGTACATCGAGGAGCAGTTCGGCCACCTGCCGAAGGACATGATCCACAAGATCACCTGCGAGAACGCGGGCAGGCTCTATGGCTTGATCAACTAACCTCGATTGAATGAGACGACAATCAGCCGATGACTGAAACGGTCAAGGCCGTCCAGGGCCGCTGACTGATGGTCGATCACCGGCGGCTCCGCTGGTAGACAGCCTGGCCACGAACCTCCGGGAGGCCCGGCGGCACGCGCTCCTGTACGCGGGAATCGCTCCGTTCCTGGTGGCCGCGCTCTTCCCGGTAATCTGGCGATCACCGCGTTCAAGCAGGGGGCTCCTGTTCGAGCACACGTACTTCGGCACCTGGCTGGTCAACACCATGCTCCTTGCGGCCCTCGTCGTGCTGATCACGCTCTTCACCGCGATCCCTGTAGGCTATGCCCTCGCGCGCCTCAGGCTCCCCGGCGCGGGCTCCATCGGAATCGCGACCTTCATGACCTACATGGTCCCGCCCACCATCCTGTTCCTGCCGCTGGCCCGCGTCGTCGGCGCGCTCGGGCTCTTCGACTCCTGGTGGGCGCTCGCCACCGGAGCGGCCGCGGCCAGCCAGTAGGACGAGTCGACAGGTCGAGTCGCGGATACACCTGTTGCCTCCCCGCCGGCTGCGCGCGACCCCGAAAGGCTGATCAGAGCCGATGCTTCGGGTGGGGATCTGCGGCCCAGCGGGCGCTGGGCACCAAGTCATTCTCGCGAAAGCGCGTCCAGCGGAAGGGGGTGAGGTCGAAGTCCTGCGTCTTGCCGTGCAGGATGAGGTCGGAGATCAGGTCGCCGGTGAAGGGCGAGTGCTTGAAGCCGTGGCCGCTCCAGCCGAAGTCCACGTAGAGGCCGGCGTACTCCGGGATGGCGCCGAGCACCGGGTGGTGATCGGGCGTGGCGTCGTAGAGGCCGGAGTAGCCGCCCATCGCGAGGCCGTGCTCCATCACCGGGAAGCGCTGGGCGATGAGCTCGGCGTTCTTCACGATCTGATCGGGGTCGGCGCCCTCGTTCCAGTTGTCGGGATCCACGACCTCGTCGTAGGAGAGTTTGCCGTGGATCGTGAGGTCGCCGTGCTCCGGCCGCATGTAGGTCATCAACAGGCTGTCCGCGATGGCCGGGTGGACGCCGAACTCGCGCGGGCGGCGGAAGAAGCACATCTGGTGGCGCTCCGGCTTGATCGAGACCTCGATGCCGAGCGGCGCCAGCAGCCGGTTGGCGTAAAGGCCGGCGCAGTTGAGGACCACCGGCGCGTCGATGTCGGCGCCTTCCGATGTCACGCCCACCACCTTGCCGCCCGCCACGCGGATCCCGTCCACGCTGCGGTACTGGACGATGGTGGCGCCCAGCTCGCGCGCGCGGTTGACGAGCGCGTTGGCGGTAGACGAGGGATCCGCATAGCCCGAATCGATCTCGTAAGAGGCCAGTGCGACGTCGTCCACGTTCATGTGGGGCACCAGCCTCGTCACCTCCGCCGGCGAGATCAGCTCGAGCCCCGCGCCGAGCTCCTTGGCGCGGAGCGCGTTGCGCCGCAAGTGCTCCGCGCGCTCGGGACCGGCCAGCGCGAGCAGGCCTACCTTCTGGAAACCGGGATCGCCGTCGCCGCCGATGACGTCCGTCCAGTTGCGGAAGATCTTGTGGGCCGCGCACGCGCTGCGCGTGAAGAAGTCCATCGCGTAGAACTGACGCACGAGCGCGGTCGAGCGGCCCGTGGGGCCCGAGGCGATGAACTTCTTCTCGATCAGCAGGATGCGCCCGGCCTTCTTGCGCGCGAAGTGATAGGCGGCGCTGGCGCCGTGGACGCCACCGCCGATGATGACGACGTCCGCGGTCCGGGAAACGTCAGCCATCACCCACCGACCAGGCGCGTCTGGGGCGCGTAAGAAACATCAACATGGGTGCGGTCATTCTGGTCCAGGAGCGGGGGAGCGTCAAGCGGTAGTGCGTGGGCAGCGCCACGCGGCGATCTCGCGGTCAGGGCTTCCCAGAGTAGAATGACGGCGATGGCTAAGAGGACGGGGTGAGACTGGAGCGTTCGTGAAGATCACGTTCCTGGCCCCCCACATCCGGATCGCCGGCGGCGTGCGCGCCATTCTCACCCATGCCGATCGTCTGGCGGGGCGCGGGCACGAGGTCGCCCTCATGGTGCCCGCCAAGCATGGCTGGCGGGCCTGGTGGCGCAATCTTCGCGGCGAAGGCCCCACGTGGATCCCGGGCTTCCGCCCGACGGTTCGCTGGATCAGCGGGTGGGATAGTGCGCGGCTGCCCGACGGTGACGCACTGATCGCCACGGCCTGGCAGACGGCGAGGACGGTCGTCGAGGCGCCCGATCGTTGCGGCCGGAAGCTCTACTTCATTCAGCACTACGAGAGCCTGTACCACGGCGACCCGGGGCGGGTCGATGCGACCTATGCCCTTCCGTTGCGGAATGTCGTCATCTCAACGTGGCTCGCCGACATCATGCGCGACAAGTTCGGCGCGGAAAGGCGTCCGCGAGGGGCTCGAGGCGATCGCGGCCGTGAAGGCGCGTCATCGCGAGGTGCGGCTGGTAGGCTTCGGAGTCAGGTCTCCCCGCGAGGCCCTACCGTACGACGAGTTCCACGAGAACCTGCCCCAGGAGCAGCTGGCCTGGCTCTACAGCCGTTGCCCCATCTATCTCTGCCCGTCCTGGGACGAGGGGCTCGGCATGCCGCCCATGGAGGCGATGGCCTGCGGCGCCGCCCTCGTCACCTTCGACAATGGCGGATGCCGCGACTATGCGATGGACGGCGAGACGGCGCTGGTGGCGCCCCGTCGGGATGTTGGCGCGCTCGCGCGGGCATTCGAACGGATGGTCGGCGAGCCTCCCCTGCGGGAGCGGCTCGCCCGCCAGGGTCAGGCCTTCGTGACGAGCCGCTTCGACTGGGACCGCGCCAGCGCGCGGCTCGAGGACATCATCCGCGAGGGAAGCTGAGCTAGGTCCGCGACACCGCTGGCGCGGACTGGCTGAGCATCTCGTCCCAGGGCCCGGGGAAGCGGCCCTTCTCGCCCTGTTCCGAGAACGGACGCTCACGGTTCCACTGGCTCCGCGGCAGCTCGTAGTAGACCTCGAGGCCGTTGCCGTCGGGGTCGGAGAAGTACACGCCGATGGAGATCGTGTGGTCCGAGACGTGGATGGGGACGTCCTTGGCCTTCAGCTTCCGGTACATCGCCGCGAGGTCGTCGAGGCTCGCCATCCGCCAGGCGACGTGATTCAGCCCCACCTGTCCCTTCTCCTGCAAGGCGGCCTCTTCACCCACCTCGAAGAGGGCGATGTCGTGCGCGTGGCCGGAGTCGCAGGCGAGGAAGGCGGCACGCATCTTCTCGGTGCCTGGATGATAGAAGATGTCCTGGGTGTGGAGACCCAGGATGTCCGTGTACCACTGGTGCGAGCGCGCGGCGTTACGCACGAAGATGTTGACGTGGTCGAGGGATACGGGCTTGAGGGACATGTCTCACTCTCCTGCGGTCAGGATCGAGCCTGGCAAAGTTTATAGCATCAATTCGACGATCGCGGTCAGCTCTTGAGCATGCGGTGCGTCGGGCCGGTCAGGCGCTCGATGGGCAGCCCGTGGCTGCAGGCGCTCCGGCAGGGCTGGGCCGCGCACGTCAGGCAGGGGGCGGCGTTGTGGGAGAGCAAGGCGTACTCGCTCCGCGCCAGCGTCATGTCCCCGTAGTCGACGGCGTACATCCGGGTGCGCAGCACCTCGCCGATCTGCACCCCGTTCGGGCAGGCGCTCAGGCAATCCTGGCATCCGTGGCGGCACTGCGAGGTGCCATTCACCTTGACGTACCGCTGGAGGAGCGGAAGATCGTCGCTCGCCGCCGATTGCCAGCCCGAGGCCCCGAGGTACTCGTCGATCGAGCTTCCGCTCGTCATGGAGATGATCAGCGCGTCCACGTTGCGGCCCGAGAGCACCCAGCGGAAGGCCGCCTGGGCGAAGGTAGCGCCGCCCTTCTCGAACGGGCGCATGTCGTTGAGGCGCGCCCCCATCAGGGTCTTCATGGCGACCACGCCGACGCCCTTGGCCTTCGCCTTCTGGAGCACGCGGGGCAGGTCTGCCTGGCGCGCGATGAAGTCGAACGAGCGGGTCAGCCCCTGGTAGAAGGCCGGATCCTGGCCGAAATTGTAGGCGACGAGGATGACGTCCACACCGTTGGTGTCGAGAGCATAGTCCAGGCACTGGATCAGCCGCCCGGCGTGGCCCGACATGCCCACGAAGCGGATCTTGCCCTGCTGCTTCGCGCGCGCGGTGAACTCGTGCCACTCGGGGTTCTTCAGCCTGTCGACGTCGTTGACGGCGTGGTTGAAGTAGACGTCGACGTAGTCCGTGCGGAGGCGCCGCAGGCTCTGCTCGAGGGAGCGCATCATGGAGTCCCGGTGGTCGCCCGGGCTCGCGTAGGTCTTCGACGCGAGGTAGACGCGGTCGCGCTTGCCGCGCAGAACCTCTCCCACGGTCGTCTCGGAGTCGCCCCCACGATAGCTGTCGGCGATGTCGAAGTAGTTGATGCCACGATCGAGGGCATGCCGGACGACGTTGCCCTCTCCGGCACCGAGCTGGCTCCCCCCGAACGAGATGTCGGACACCTGCATGCCCGTGCGCCCGAGCGTCGCGTAGCGCTGCACCTTGGCACCGGCCCGTGCCGCCGGCTGGGCCGACGCGCGCAGAGGAAGCAGGCCCATGCCGAGCCCCGCCAGCGCCCCTCGCTGCAGGAGCTCTCGGCGGCCGAGCTGATGATTGTCTTTTGGACTGCTCACGACATTGCCCTCCGCTTAGTGGGCCTCAGCTGCTGCGTCCCCGCCAACGGTATCGGGTGTTGG
>WNFX01006082.1_pt1 | contig 11549 bp, 9 predicted proteins | sample 5400111 | NCBI WGS metagenome assembly WNFX01 (sample SAMN13153363, study PRJNA577476) | soil metagenome | isolation source: 40 cm soil or saprolite under grassland replicate 1 | place: USA:California | collected 2016-06-15
TTATCGCGATTGATGTCTCACCCGAGCTTCTGGAAATCGCGAGGGCGACTTGTTCTGCGCCAAACGTTCGTTACGAAATCCAAAACGCCTGCGCGCTCACGGATCCTGACGCGACATTTGATTCAGTTGTCGGCAGCTCGATTCTACATCACCTCGAAATCGAAGAGGCGTTGCGCGAGGTTTATCGCGTGTTGAAACCCGACGGCACTATTTATTTTACCGAGCCAAACATGCTGAACCCTCAGATCGCGCTACAAAAGAATGTCCCCTGGATTAAACGAAAACTCGGCGACTCACCGGATGAGACCGCATTCTTCCGGTGGCCGCTCCGGCGGCTGCTCGAACAAACAGGCTATCGTGATGTTCGGATTGATCCGTTCGATTTCCTGCATCCGAAAACGCCGGTTCCTCTGATCGATCGATTGAACGCCCTCGGCCGTTTTCTCGAGAACGTCCCAGTCATCTCGGAGTTTGCCGGGTCGCTTTATATCCGTGCAGTCAAATGAGCAGCGCGACCACTTGGGCGAGTGAAGAGGCGAAAGACCGTGCAGCAACTTTGCGCAATCGCGCTCGTCTCGACGCGAATCGAAATCTCCTTTTCTGGTACCGCGAACTTTATCGTGATCAATTCAAGGACCTCCCGAGCCCGGAAGCGCTTTCGATTCTCGAGATAGGAAGCGGCACGTCGCCCCTGAAACAATTTCACTCGAACATTGTCACCAGCGATATCCTGAATCTTGAGTATCTCGACCTCGTGTTTGACTGCCACGAGATCGACAAATTGGACTCAATAGAAAACAACAGCCTCGATGTGATTACACTCACGAATGTGTTGCACCATCTGAAAAGCCCGATTGCGTTTATTAACCGTGCAGCCACTAAGTTGAAAGCCGGCGGCAAAGTGATCGCGACGGAGCCGTTTTTTTCCGTGCTCTCGAGTTTAATCTTTAAATATCTGCATCACGAACCGGTCGATTTCGGGATCTCCGAGCCGGAGCTGGGCGAAGTACAGGGGCCGCTGGCATCGGCCAACATCGCATTGCCTTGGCTAATTTTTTTCCGGCGGCGCGATTGGCTCCAGCACTTGAATGAGAACTTCGATGTTGCGAGCCGTTCCGTTCGGCCTTTTACCGCGCTGTCCTATATGGCCACTGGCGGGATATCGCACAGGCTGCCGGTTCCACGTTTCCTTTATCGCACATTATTTTCAATTGACCTCGCGATCAGCCGCTATTTTCCGCGGCTATGTGCGTCGTTTTTCACGATAACTCTGACGCGGCGCTAATGTCGGCAGTTTCAGTTCTTCGCAGTGTTGGAAATAAGGTCTACGAACACGCCTTTCCAATCTACCGGCTGTTTTATCGCGCTTTCAAAATTTACACTGATCGTGCGGAGCAGCAGTTCTTGAGAAGGACTTTGTTTGCGGGCGCTGTCGTCGTGGACGCCGGCGCCAATATCGGAATTTATTCTGAGTTCCTCTCACGCTGTGTCGGTCCGACCGGCGCCGTCCATTCATTCGAACCTTCGCATGAGAATTTCAAGCGCCTGCGTGCTGCCACGCGTAAACTCTCAAATGTGCGCCTTGCCGAAGCTGCGGTGGGAGAGCGCAGTGGCAAGTCCAAGCTCTATCTTTCGGATAAGCTAAATGTCGATCATCGGGCCTATTTGGGCGCGAGCGATTCGCGCCGCACTATTCCAATCGAAATGGTGGCGCTCGACGATTACTTCGAACCCGGCGAGCGTGTCGATTTGATCAAAATGGATATTCAAGGATATGAACTGCACGCCTTGCGAGGCGCAAAGCGCGTTCTCCAGGAAAACCCGGATATCAAGCTTTTGCTTGAGTTCTGGCCTTATGGCCTCGAGCAGGCGGGGGCCCCGTGGGAGAAACTTATTGAGGTGCTCCGAGGGCTGAGCATGAATCTCATGCTCGTGACAACGAAGGGTGTAATCCCCTTCGATGCGCGTGATGTTCGAAGTGATATCTCCTGGTATTTTAACCTTTTCGCCAGCCGCGGGGTTGGCTAGCTAGTCTTGCCTCACGTTTCCGTCTTGGCCCGGAAAAGCAAAATCGCCAAGAAGGGATAGGTCATGTCTTGAGGAAAGTGCGCGAGTTGAAGCTCTCATCCGGAATAGCTCTGGACGCACACTGCAAATCCTTTCGTAGCTAAACTTTCCGCTCTTCAACCTTGCTCGACAGTGGCGTCCATCGACATGAATTTCATGCCTTGCCGGAAAATTTGCAGTTGTCGACAGTCTCTGAAGAGATGAATGTTCATGGTCTTATGATCGTGACGTGCTGCAATCTTGGATCTTCAGGAGCATAACGTGCAGTGGCAGAGTTCAGGAGGGTAGACTTGGCACCTGGAATAAAGACTGCCATATACGAAGCCACCACGACCACGCTTGTGAAAAGCATTATTATTAACGTCTTCATAATCCTCGCCGCCGCGGCTGGCGTGATCCTTCTGCTAAAAAATGGTGGAGACGCTGGTACCCGCAAGGTAAAGCAGATAACTGCTCCCGTTGCCAGCAGAGTAGCAGATGCAGTTCCTTTACGCCCACAGACGATACAGGGGCAGGTTGATAACTTCCACGAGCCGATTACGCTCGAACGAATACGATCCTGGGGGCCCGATATCAAATATAGTTTCATGCTCGCAGTTTCTCCAAACCCAAAGTTGAATCAGCCCCGCGTCCGAGTCGTGCTTACATATCAGACTGCGGCTCCAATCGTGTTGGAAATCCAATATACCGTTACACAAAATATGTTCGATATGATCCAAGCAAATCCTGCAACCAAGAATGAATTCGACGGTGTCGCGGTGCAGGTCACTACAGAGGGAGCAGGGTACAACACCTCTGCCTTGCTGAAACTAGACCCTCGACGGCTCGCCGGTGATCGCAAATGGTTGTCCTATAATCTGATCTTGCCGCCCGCGACTAAAGAAATTCACTTTGGGATCGCTGGGATACCGCCGCGCTACAACGTTTCTTGGGCGAACTGCGCCATTTCCCTGCCGCAGTTGCGCGTGGCGCCAGCCCAAGTGCCTGCCACATCTGGTGCCGAACGATCGTCCACGACCAAGAATCCTTAACCGAATCGCGGGCTATCATCTACTGATGCTTCGGATACCATCGTTATTTGATGCGAGCCACGATCGTAAAACGGTAGCGGGCTCTTTGCCTTGGTCCCGGCTATCAGTCAGCGACATCTCAGTATTATCTACTCATAGCTCCATGTTCGTATCGCCGCCTTAACCTTGTTTGGGAGTCAATGCACTCTACGTTTTTCACTCAAGTCTGGGCTTTCGGCTGGGCAAAGCAAGTTGGTTCGTATCTTCGCGGCGCCGCGGTGTTCATTTTGCTTTCCCTGCCTTCTCTTTGGCTGCTGACACACCCTTTCGCTTGGATAACTGGATTGGAAGCGATGGCATTGAGCACCGTAGTTCCTTTACTCGTCTTCGGACTGATCGGTAGCCTGCGTCTGATCTGGAAGGGCCATGGCGTGTCATGGCTTGAGTGCGCAGCGATCACGCTGTGTTTCGCTTGTTTACAAGGCTACATTTTCAATACAGCTCTGCATCCGCAAAATCGGTTCAATCTACTGGGTGGTCTGTTGCCGAATGCCGACCCATCCATGTATCTCTCGCTTGCAAATCAATGGAGTGATGGCATGCGGGTGGTCACGCCACAAACAACCAGGCAGTTCTTTCCATGTTTCCTGAGTGCGATGCTTTGGCTCTGCCGACGCGACCTTAAGATAATAGTGTCGCTCTTTACCCTGATCACGGGGGTTCTATCATTCGTAGCTTGGCGACAGGTGCGTATAATGTTTGGTTGGCTGGGCGCGACTTTGTTTCTGGCTCTGATTTTCTTCTTCTACCGCACCGAGGCGGTTGGTCTGCTGCGCACAGAACAACTCGGTCTTTGGTTCGCGCTCATTGCCCTGGCTCTTATGCTGCAAGGTCTGCGGGGGAAACGTGAAGACCTATGGTGCACGGGGTTGTTCAGTCTGGTCATGGGGCTGAACACGCGAGCCAGCGCCTATTTCATGCTTCCCTTGTTGATCTTGTATAGCGGATGGCTTTTCCGACGAGGTCCCTGGGGTTGGCGTAGCATACTATCGGCCGGCGTGACTTGTTTTATTGCGATGCTTTTGAATGTTGCCTGTTACTGGATCTTCTTTGCCCCTCCGCGCCCGACCTCGAATTTCTGGCTGTGCTTTTACGGCATGTTAAAGGGCGGGAATTGGGTGACTGCAATGAATGAGGTAGGCCTCGACCTCAATCGCACCAACTTGATTGCCCAGGAAAAAGGAATGGCGCTGTTAAAGGCAGAGCCATGGCTTGTTCTGAAAGGATTCTGGAGAGCCTGTGTGTTTCTGTGGAAAGACAATACTTTTTACGGGCATCCGCCGATGGCAGAAGGGTTTCGCTCATGGATGAAGTGGTTGACCGTTCTAGGAGCCGTCCTCCCATGGGGTTGGTCCATAGTGCAGAAAAGGCGAGCCGAGTTGGAATGGCTTGTTCTACTGATTGTAATAGGGACGTTATTCTCATTGCCTTTTGCTCCACCGTGGGATGGAGGGCGCCGTGTCTATGCGGTAGCATATCCTTTCCTCTACCTGTCACCGTTAATGCTGATCACCTGGAGCTTGGGAGGGCTGCGCAAGCTTCTACCACTGCGGACTGCGTCTCGTGATCCATTCGTAGAGAAGAATCATCTCACATATGCAGATGGCCAGCTGGTACGCCTGATACAGGCCGGCTTAGGAATACTGCTGCTCTTGACAACTGTCGTGCCGTTTGCCTTGATGGTTTCAAAGCATCATCCAATCAGGGGATGGGCGCCGCAGTTTTGCGTGCCTGTACCAAAAGGTTGTCCGGCGAAGAATTTGCCAAGCGGTTACCAGATTCATTTAATCTCCGATACTGGGCGAACGTTCTTGCCTTGGGTGACAGTATCGGATTTTCGTAGGAGCATTGATGGCAATTTAGAAAAACTGCGTGCGCCTTGGTTGCTGGATTTACTGAACGATTTACCGGAAGGTACTACCATAGGCACTGCATGTCATAGTCAGTTCTTTGTGATTGGGACGGATAAAGTAGGAACGACTAGAATATCGAAACGTCATCCGATCCTGAATCGTACCTGGCATCGCGTTATTTATGACAATAACTACCCCTTGCCGCCTTACTCACGGCAAATATTAAGCCAGCCCAAAGCGCCGCCACTTTTGCCCATCAAGTGATCAGGTTAACGACCTCTTAATTCTATCAGGTCATAATCGAAGTGGATTTGAAGAAAACTCCTTGCGGGCTCAACCGTCGTCTTGGAGACCTGAATGGGCTTGATCATCCAGAAATTTGGCAGAGTCGCGGCTGCTATCCCGCGCTTTTCGGACAACCGCGAGGATCACAAAAAGCAGCAGCAACCCGATCGTGATTCGATTCAATGCCATCAATACCCAAAATAGTGAAGGCCGATACTCGAACTCGACATGATTCTTGCCGGCCGGCAAGAGTACACCAGTTTGCCATTCGTTTACACGCAGAACCGGTTGATGTTTGCCATTTACTCGGGCCTTCCAAGCCGGAGTAAACCATTCATTCAAAACCAGGAGCGAAGCCGAGTCAGACTCGACCGCCGAACAACTGCGATTCGCTTGATCCGCGATCTTGGTGATACGGTCCCGAGGATGTGGCAATATCTGGGAGCTTCCCAAAAAGCGATGGGCCGCTTCGAGGTGCTCACGGTCCACGTAAGCTTCGGAGAAGTAGTCAAAGCCCTTCCTAATTCTATCTATGAATTCGCGCTCGTTGTCGGTGAAACCTGCAACCCGATGCACCAGAGTGATTCGGCTCATCGGTTTGGAATTTTCGTACAGCCGGTAACCTTCAGTTTCTAGTATCTGCTTTGCGCCTCCATCGATCGGCGCATTATCAGGACCGCATAACACGTAGCGTGCCCCCATCATCGCACGGAGGTGTGGAACAGTTGCCAGAAGCATGAAACGAAATTGCCCATATGGCTGCGGAGTGAGCTGATTGTAAAAGCTTTTTACTCCATAATAACTCGCGTTCATCGCCCAAAACTTATTATCAAACGTGCTGTCACGGAAATCTACCCGGTAACCGGCAGTGTCGATCTTATCCGCAAAGCTCTGGATCACTCTGTAGCTAAGTAGATTGATCGGCTTGTCGAGGTCTGACTCGGAAATTGAAAAACCTCTTACCGGAATAGCCACAGCCGCCGCTGAAACCAGCACAGCGGCTGACACGATATTTTGGTAACCAGATAATCTCCAGACACGCCCCAGTATGAACAGGGTTGGCGCTAGAGCAACGACGCAAAATTGAATCGGCCTTCGCTCCTTACTGTCCTGAGAAAGCTCCCAGAGAATGATCATGGCAAAAATCAGCATCAACACTGCTGAGGGAATAAACTGGCGCGCATTACGGCTCGGTTTGTATTGCTTGAGGTTTCGCGCAAGAAGGCTGTAGCCAAGCCCGCTTAGGAAGGAAACGCCAATCACAAAGAGAACAAGATGTCGTCCCGCTTCGCGAATCCGATTAATGAAAGGAAGGTGAAAGTTCACATAGGCCCATCCCAGGTTGGTTCCAAAACCGGAAAGCAATCCATACAAGCCGATAACTCCAAACACCGCCGCCAGCATGCGTAGAAAAGGATCCAGCCGGCGGAAATAAATTCCAGTCAGCAACACTCCCACTAGACCAAGCGGGCCTACATAGGGACTGCCGACGATGGCAATCCAGGTCGGTCTGACTACAATACCAGTTGCCTGGCTCAATGTAAGTTGAAAAAGGTTGAAGCTTTTCCATGGAATTTGCGCGTGCCCGACCACTGCAGCGCCCGCCCCAACGTGCCGGATCATTTCGCCAGTGCCGATGTACATCGGGAGGATGGCAGCGCCGGCAAGCCCAAATGCAATGCCACCACAGATAACTAGAGACCAGGCTACACGCCAGATTTCTGCAGAACGCCGCTGAAAACACATTAATCCAACACCTGCCGCAAAAAGTATCAGACACATCAGGGCGGCATGAATTACCGATTGTGAGGGACTCGCCAGGGTTAGAAGGGCTGCAGCAAGGGAAAACACCATTATCCCCGACGCTCTTCCAGGAAATCGCAGTAACAACACTGTGCCTGCCAGCGCTAGTGGCAGCCATGCGTAGCTGGATGTAATAGTGATCCAGCTTGCGTAGAGCTCCGTATTTCGGGCCAGAAGCCCCACAGATGCCCCAACGTATGACGCCCAAGGCGTAACCGTAGCGCACCGCAACAAGACATAAAGATTGACGTAAAAAACGAAGATGTGAAAGAGCGTTAGATTCGTTAAAGTGTAAAGGGATGCCAATGGTCCCCCATAGTTAATCAGCCCAAAAAAATAGAACGGGTAGAGAATCGAAAAGTGAGGACTCTCGAACACCGGAAAACCAGTTCCAATATCCGGCAGGTAATATGGAACGGCGCCGGACAACGACAGCCGCGAGACCTCGGAAAATATAGGACCGTAGATGTGGACGTTATCTAGGTACGGCCCAAAGAGCTGACGGGACACTAAAAATGGCGCATAACGAAGCAAAAAGGTAATAACCAGTGCGAGAACGGCAAAGGTATCCAAAACACTAGCGCGATGCGATCGTTCGTCAGCCATGGGACTAGTGCTTCATTAGATCTGGCATACAGCCTATCCCGAATCCTTCGGTAAGCGCATTTCATGCACTCCTATGGTGGAAGACCGTCCAAGCGACCTGGATCTCTTGAATTGCTTGGACGATTCTGGCGAAAGCGGATCGTCACTGGTAGGAAAATGCTTCATGAGCGCGGTTTGAACTCTATATCCACCTGCGGCCTTAATGGAAAGAACTGCCGAGGGGAGGGACTGTCGATTGAATGGCGTTTCCGTGGCCGCATATATTCCGCCCGAGATGTCTCGGCGCGGAGGCGTTTCAGCCTGCACTGGCGGGCATTAATGCTCTTGATAACTTGCGCAGGCATTCCGACAGCGGACGTCAAACCAAATCAGCCCGGCTCAGTAGTGAGCGAAGGAGCTCTTCGCGGCGACTCTATGCGAGGTAGGATTGCAGGAACAGCTCCGCGGTGTGCTCCCCTCTGGCGACGCAGACAAAGCGCTCAGTATTCGAGAGATTTTCGACAATAAATGAAACATTTTCCTGCTTCTCCGAATGTGTCGAACGGGACCAGAATGCCATTAGTATTGTGCACATGAAAGTCCCGCATCGCGCGAATTTGGCCGTACTCCGGATGGCCGTGGAATGCCCAGATGTCGTCGAAGTATATCAACGCTCCCGAAGCAATAAAGCGATCAAGCCAAAGCAGCGAGTCAAGCGTGGACGTGTAGTAATCGACATCGATCGTCACAACTGACGGCGGAAACGCTTTCAGCTGTTCAATTAAGGTATCCGTCAACGACTGTTTGAAGTAGCCCTTGATGTACTTCACCGACACGAGTTTTGCGAATGGGTGCGCGTCCATTTTTTGGTGGACAGCTTCAATGCTGTTGGCCATCGCACCCTTCTCCCAGGCGCTGTGCCGATCTGCGGGATGAGCGCTCGGTGGTAAGCCCTCAAAACTGTCAAATGCAAACACGCGAAAATCGCCAGCATCAAGATGATGTCCAGGCGCGACACGCTGGGCAGCGAGCATGAATGCTGCCAAAGTACCGCCCCACCCAGTCCCAAATTCGTAGTAGGTTCCGAATGGTGACGGCGCTCTGCTTTCCATTTTGATCATCTTGTCTAAGTATCCCGCGAACAAGCTCACGAGCGAAGTCCGCGGATGTGTGAATACGGTGTCCATACGCATGATGTGAGTTTAGAGCGCCTACGTAGCTGTCACATGAAGTGTATAAAGACGAAGCCGGAAGCAGGAGTCGGGTACGGCTAACGACTGTCGCGTGATCGCTATATTCAAACAATCGGTTGACGTATGATGTTTCCACATGATTATGTTCAACAAGATACCGTGGCGCGTCGGCAACGCAATTAGGAGGAGGAAATCGCATCAGCATCTATATCAATGTAAAAGATTATGGAGCGGTCGGGGACGGGGGGGCAGATGATGCTACAGCAATCGCTCCTGCGGGGACGTATAAGGCTACGTTGTACTACACAGCTGGCCCCACAAACATCATCGGCGAAGATCCTGTTAACAGTATTTTGCAGACACCGCCGGACGTCGGGACGAGTCTCGTGACGCTGACCGGCGACAACTGCTCGATTCGGAACATGACGCTCAGGGGCAACCCTGGCACGGCTTTCCAGATTAGTTAACCCGTATGAAGATTCTGAGCGACGACTTGATCGGCAACGTAGACGGTTATCGCAAGCAATTTGAGACCGCAAAGCCGTTCCGCCACGTGTTGATTACGCCGTTTTTTGAGCCAGCTATTGCTGAGGCGATGCTGACCGAATTTCCCGTCCCACGCGAGAGCGAAATGGTAAACGAGTTCGGAAAGAAGAATCGCAAGTTCGCCTGCCATGATGTTCGTTCGATCGGACCCACTTATCGCTTGATCGACGACTACCTTTCATCGCCTGAGTTCGCCGCGATTATGGAGCGCGTCACCGGAATTCAGGATCTACTGTATGATCCGGAATATCATGGTGCTGGCACTCATGATAATCTATCAGGACAAGGAATGGACGCGCACGTTGACTTTAACTTGCATCGGACGACCGGGTACCATCGTCGGTTCAACGCAATCATTTATCTAAACAAGGAATGGAGAAAGGAGTGGGGTGGAAATTTGGAACTTCACACGAATCCATGGGACTTTGAAAACGACAAGATCGTTTCCTATCCGCCGCTGTTCAATCACTGCGTTCTTTTTGAAACAAACGAGCATTCCTGGCACGGATTTCAGAGAGTTCAAATGCCTGACGGCCGTGAGATATCTCGGAAGTCTTTCACGACTTATATGTACACGAAAGACCGGCCGGCAAATGAGATCGCCGCGAAACACGGCACGACATACGTCCAGCCGGGTCCGCCCAAGCATTTCCGCCCCGGTTATACTCTCACCGCTGACGATGTGCAGGAGCTCAAGATGGCGTTTAAGCGGCGCAATGCCTATCTTCAGGCTATGTATCAGCGTGAGTCTCAATTGCTCACGCAAGTCGAATCCTTGAAAAATCAAATCCGGTCCCAAGAGCGGAGCCAAAGTAGGATCAAGCAACGTGCAGGCAAGAGCCATTCAGGAAGTTATGCTCAAGGCACGTCGCGATAGGCAGTTGAAGTAGCCGTCAGTTTACCGCAGACCTTGCCGGTCGGTGATATCTGTGCGAAACCAACTACGCTAAGTAGTTCTGCACAAAGAGGTCCATGATGTGATTACGCATTTCCTCTTTGACGTGACGTAAGTCCGGCCCCCACGTTCCGCTGCGGTCTGAATTCTGAACGATCTCGTAGCTGGGAAAGTAGTGCACGTTCTCGTGCTTCGCGGCCCATTCCTGCGCCACAGTGCGGAGTAATGATTTCGAATACGTGTTGGCGACCACGACGTCCTGGTTGGAGAAAGTAGCTATAAGTGGGACAGGTGACACGGTCACAACAATTTGCATGTCTGGATGACCGAAACGTTCCAGCAGTTCATGTATCCTCTCGAGGTTCGCCTGATTTTGCGAGAAATTGCTGACGTGTAACTCATATCGATCTGGACACGCGCGGAACAGCTCCGGAATGGGCGTGGCATTAATAAACGTATCAGTGAGGGTGTCGCGCCAAACCTCAATCAAACCGAGGGTGATGATGATGATTTGGCATTGAGCAACGCGCTGGTTGACAATTTGAATGAGCGAGCGTCGCCGCCACGTTTCTTCCGCGCCAGCGAGGTGCAGCATGGGACTGATGTGCGGGTCGACAAAGAGCCCATTTCCGACATCGACAATGCTCGCACGCGGACATTGGGCTTGCGGGTCGAGCGCCCATAACAATTCGTTGTAAATCGAGAACGTATTGTATTTGTTGGTGAACCCGAGGCTGGTTACATCCTTGTTCACAGTTTCAAAGGAGGAAAATTCCGGCGCCGCGCTCAACACTTCCATCTCTAGACGGAGCAATGCCTTCTCAATTGAGCGCGCGAAGCACGACCCGATCGCATAGAATTTGTCTTCGGGTCGAAATTTAAAGTTTGCCTCGATCTTTGGCGTGAACCGAGTCTGTCGCAACCGTTGAAAGGCGTAATCGCCTGTGGGATCATCAGGATTTGCCCCTTTCCTATACCAGCGGCTGGCGCGATTCTGTTTCCAGTTTTTGAGCGCTTCAGCCGCAGTTGCCACATAAGTCGATCCCGAGACGGGTGGCGCAGTACTCGACGATTCAGACACAGGTGGTCTGCTGATGCACGTTTCAGACATGAAGTAAAAGAATTTTTCTAAACAGACGGCTCACAAATTGTCCTGTGGGCATTTTTTAAGCTGCGCGGGGCATTGTGACGAGGAATGGCGAGGACCTACTCAAGCGCGTGTATCGAATTGTAGCCGGCATTGCAGCCGACA
>WNFX01017209.1_pt1 | contig 11548 bp, 16 predicted proteins | sample 5400111 | NCBI WGS metagenome assembly WNFX01 (sample SAMN13153363, study PRJNA577476) | soil metagenome | isolation source: 40 cm soil or saprolite under grassland replicate 1 | place: USA:California | collected 2016-06-15
GGCACTAGCTGCCGGAGCCGCTGGCGGGACGCGGCTCCGCAGCGCCCTCGTTCAGGTGGTCGCCGGCGTGCTCGACGAAAGCCTAGAGCCGCAGGTGGCGGTCGATCGCCCACGCATGCACCCGGCTGCGGGTCGCGTGCAACTCGAGCCCGGCTTCGCCGAGGAGACGATCGCGGCGCTACAGAGCGCGGGCTACGAGGCCCGCCTCTGGCCGACGCGCCACCACTACTTCGGCGGCGTGAGCGTCGTCACGCGGAGTGGCTCTGCGGGGGATCCTCGGAGGAGTGGGGACTCGGCGGTTCTGGCGTGACCGGGCCCGTCAGCCTCACCCAGCCGACGTAACCGCATTCCGGACAGCCCGGATTCGCCTGCACGGTGCCGCCGCGACCCGGCTTGGAATAGACGGCCCGGCACTCCAGGCAGCGGACCGACTCGAGGACGGCGTAGTTGGGTGCGCTCGTTTTCGGTCCCACATCCATGGAGATTCCGCTCTTTGCGAAATCTTGCGGCGCGGCGGCGGCTTGTGTGCCCGGCTTTGCGGCTTTTTGCATCCGGAAGTGAGCCTCTAGACAGGTCTGGACGCCGCGCGGGTTGCCTCGACGTCCTTCGTGATCGCCTCCACAAGCTCCTGCTCGCTGTCGAATGCCCGCTCGTCACGCAGACGGTGCCACAGCTCGACGACGAGTCTTCGGCCGTACAGGTCTCCCTCGAAGTCGAGCAGGAATGCCTCGACGCGCCGTTCGTCGCCGCCGTAGTGCGGGTTGACGCCGATCGAGACGGCGGCTCGATGCTCGCGGACGGCCCCTGCGTAGATGCCGTTCGCGGGAACGAGGAGCTCGGGGTTCGTGCGCAGATTCGCGGTCGGAAAGCCGAGCGTGCCCCCGCGAGCATCGCCGGAGACGACCAGGCCCTCGACCTCGGCGGGTCGTCCGAGCAACCTCGCCGCGCGCTCGACCTCACCTGCGCGAAGCAGCCGGCGGATCTGTGTTGACGACGCATTTTCGACCAGCGGCACCGGCCGGACGTCGAAGCCAAGACGCTCAAGCAACTCGAGATCGCCGCTCCGGCCTTTCCCGAAGCGGAAGTTGGCGCCCGCGGCGATCACCGCGGCGCCGATCGGGCGCAGCAGTCGCTCGGCGAACTCTTCTGGCTCGAGCCGCGCCAGCTCGAGGTCAAACTCCACGACGAGTGTCTCCTGGACGCCCAGGTCTGCGATCAGCTCCAGCCGCCGTTCGAGGGTCGAGAGCAGCTCCACCTGGTTCCCGAGCGCAGTCCGCGGATGCGGATCGAAGGTGACGACCGTCGGCGTGGGCCCGGCTTCCAGTGCGACCTGAATCACGCTGCGATGGCCCAGATGAACACCGTCGAACGTCCCGAGCGCAACGGCTCGCGCGCGACGCTCGAGCTCTTCGGGCCGATGAGCCACCTTCACGGCAATCTCGCCAACGCCTCGTCGGGCGGAATCATTCGCTCGGGATCGGACTCGTCGACGCTGAACGGGCCAACTTCGGTGCGACGCAGCGCCCGGCAGTGCCCGCCGAGTGCAGTAGCGATTGCTCGAACGTACGTCCCCGAGCTCACCCGAAGGTCGAGTCGGACGACTCCGTCGGTATACGCGATCACATCGAGCGCGTGCACCTGCGAGCGCCGGGAGGGCATCTCCACCTCCACTCCGCGCCGATGCAAGCGGTAGGCGCGCTCTCCGCCGATCTTGATCGCCGAAGCGGCCGGGATCGGCAGCTCGACCTCACCGCGGAGGAGCGCGAGACGCCGCTCGAGCTCTGCTTCGGCCGGCGGCTCTGCCACCTCGACGACCTCGCCCTCGCGATCGCCGGTCGAGGTGATCGCGCGCAGGTCGACGTCGGTCGAGTAGCGCTTGTCCAATCCAACAAAGCATGAAGCGAGCTTAGTTGCCGCACCGGACAACACGAGCAGGAGGCCGGTCGCGAACGGGTCGAGCGTGCCGGCGTGCCCGGTGCGTGCGCCCGTCCGGCGCCGGATCTCCGCCACAACCGCAAACGAGGACGGCCCAGCGGGCTTGTCCACGAGCAGCAGGCCGCTGGGACTAAGTGCTCGAGCGGGCAACCGCGCGAAACTCCCGCTCCAGAAACGCCGTGATCTCCTCGATCGAGGCGTCGCTGGAAAATCCGGCTGCCTGGCGATGGCCGCCGCCGCCCGACTTGCGCGCGATCGCCGAGACGTCGAGCTCGTCGGTGCTCGCCCGTAAGCTGACGCGAGACGACGAGCCGCCCGCCGTCGTAGATCTGGGCTCGCTCGAGCGCCCGCGCAAGCAGCTTCAGCTTCGTGAACTGCACCGTCTCGTAGACCCGCTGGAAGATGCGATGGACATCTGCGCCCGCTTCCACGAGCTCGGCCGCCAGTCGCAGCGCTCGCGGTGTCGTGTTCGTGTACTGAAACCGCCCGGTGTCGGTGACGACGGCGATGTAGAGAGCCTCGGCGATCTCCGGCGTCAGCTCGACGCCTAGCTCGGCAAAGAGGTCGCGCAGGACCTCACCTGTCGACGAGGCGCCCGCCCCGACCAGGTTCAACTGGCCGAACCGCGTGTTGTCGTGGTGATGGTCGATGTCGATCGCGAGCGGGGCACCTTCGAGCGGTTCCGCCTCGGGCCCGATCCGGCTCTCGTTTGCGCAGTCGAGCGCGACGAGCACCCGCTCGCGCCAGTCGTCCGGGAGCTTCCGCTGCAGCTCGTCGAGCGGCATGAACGCGTACTCGCGGGGAAGCGGCGCCTCGCCGTACAGGTACATGACCACGTCCTTGCCCAGCTGCTCGAGCGCAAGCTTCGTCGCCAAGAGCGACCCGAGGGCGTCGCCGTCGGGGTTCTCGTGGGTGACGAGTAGAAAGCGGTCGTACTCGCGGAGTGCGTCCGCGACCGCCTTCAGATCATTCGTCGTGGGGGTCGAGCTCATCGATCAACTGTGTCATTCGCACACCGCCCTCGACGGTTGGATCGTATTCGAACTCGAGCTTGGGCGTCCTCTTCATGCGGACAGCTTTGGCCACCCGCGCCTGGAGCACGCCGTGGGCCGCGGCGAGGCCGACGAGGCTTTGTTCACGTTTACGAACCGAGCCGAGCACGCTGACATAGACCCGGGCATGGCTCAAATCGCGCGACGTATCGACGCCGGTCACGGTCACAAATCCGATCCGCGGATCCTTGAGCTCGCCGATCGCCACTCCGAGCACTTCGCGGAGCGCGTCGTTTACACGCCGCATCCGCTCAGGCATCGAGCGTCACCACCTCACGCTGGCGCTGCCCCAGCTCGAACGCCTGCCCGGCGAGGTAACGCTCAGCGCCGTCCAGGAGCTCTTCCGCATCCCGGTAGCCCCGTGCGACGCAGGAGACGGTCAGCCGAGCACGCTGCCACAGCTCGTGGTGGTCGACCTCGGCCACCGAGGCGCCGAAGCGCCGCTGCAGCTGCGCCTTCACGGAGAGCAGCTCCTTGCGCTTGCCCTTCAGCGACCGGTTCTCGGGGAAGTGCAGTTCTGCGGACAGGATTCCTACGTAGCCTGCGCCCATGCCCCTATTCAAACTGCCGCCGGCCATCCACGTCTAACTCGACATGCGGCGGATCGTCATCCTGGCGCTTCTGCTCGGGCTCGCCCCCGCGTCGGCGCCCGCCTCGCGCGCACCGAAAGCGCCCCGCACCCAGACGGTTGCGCATGTGAATCCGGGCGGCGGCTACAGCGGCGACGTCTACGTTCACAAGGGCTACGCTTACCTCTCCAGCTGGCACGGACAGAACTGTCCTGGCTTGGGCGTCCGCGTGTACGACGTCCGGAAGCCCTCTCGTCCGAGGCGAGTCTCGACCTATGCAGACGTGCAGGCAAACCCGTCGCTCGGGGGCAGCTGGACGGAGAAGACGATCGTCCAGCACGTGCGAACCCCCTCGTTCACAGGTGAGCTCGCCGTGACGAGCTTCCAGGCCTGCGGTGGACGGACGTCGGGATCCTTCCGCGGTTTCGGCCTCTACGACGTCACCGACCCGGCCCATCCTCGCCGCCTGGCGCTCGTCCGCACCGACCCGCGCGGGTCGCACGAGATCTGGCTCCAGCCAGTCGGCCGGAAGGCGTACGTCTATACGGCCATCCCCTACTCCGAGCTCGAGTCCTCGCCGACCTACAACGCGGTCACCGGTCAGGCAACGGTTCCCGGCAAGCCCGACTTCCGCATCTTCGACGTCAGCAATCCCGGCCATCCGACGGAGGTCGGCGAGTGGGGCGCCTGGAAGGAGCTGGGGATCTACCCCCGGAAGGGCCGCGGGCATTTCCAGTTCAACTACGTCCATTCTGTGCGGGTGAATGCGGCGGGGACGCGCGCATACCTCTCGTACTGGGACCTTGGCACGGTGCTGCTGGACATCCGCAATCCGGCGCGGCCTCGCTACCTCGGGCGCACGCACTTCCTGCCAGGCGAGGAGGGCGACGCGCATTCGACCGCGCTCGCGCGCGGCGGACGGCTGCTGATCGAAACGCACGAGAACGGGATCGGCAAGCCGACCTTCTGGAACATCGCGAACGCCCGAAAGCCCGTCCGGCTGAGCGGGTTCACGCCTCCGCAACGGCTCTACCCGTCCACGGGGGTCGTCCCGACGGGGCTCGGAACGAGCGTGCACGACCCCAAGGTGGTCCGGAACCGCGTCTTCTTCTCCTGGTACAGCCTCGGCGTGCTCGTCGTCGACATCACGAACCCGAGAAAGCCCCGGTACGTGACGCGCTTCCTTCCTGCGCCCGCGGCCGACCCGGAACAGACCTTCTGCCCGAGGAAGCGCTGCACGTTGACCTGGGGTGTCTACCCGGTGGGGAAGACCGTGTTCGCCTCCGACCTCATCGGCGGCCTCTGGATCTTCAGACTTCGCTAGGAGCCGGCGGCTTTGGCGCCGGCGCGTCGCCGAGGTCGGTGCGCTCGATCTCGCGAGTCTCGTAGGCCTCGAGCACGTCGCCTTCCTTCACGTCATTGAAGCCGTCGAGCAGGATTCCGCACTCGAAGCCTTCCGCCACCTCGCGCACGTCGTCCTTGAACCGCTTCAGCTGCGAGATCGAGGAGTCCTGGATCACGGCCCCGTCGCGAATCACGCGCACCTTCGAGCCGCGGCGGACGATGCCGTTCGTGACGTAGCAGCCGGCGATCGTCCCGAGCCGCGAGACCCGGAAGAGCGCGCGAACCTCCGCCTCCCCGATCGTCTCCTCGGTCTTCACCGGCGCGAGCATCCCGACGAGCGCCTGCTCGATGTCCTCTGTCAGCTGGTAGATCACCCGATACGTGCGGATGTCGACGCCCTCGCGCTCGGCGAGCGAGCGCGCCTCGGCGTTCGGCCGCACGTTAAATCCGACGACGATCGCGTTCGAGGCAGAGGCGAGCATGATGTCGCCCTCGGTGATCCCGCCCACACCCTGGTGGATCACGTTCACGCGCACCTCGGGGTGCTGGATCTTCTGCAGCTCGGAAACCGCGGCCTCGACCGAGCCGACCACGTCGCCCTTCAGCACGAGGTTGAGATCCTGGACCGCGCCTTCCTGCAGCTGATCGAAGAGCGTTTCCAGCGACACGCCGCTCGATGCCTGGTGAGCGAGGTGCTCGGTGCGCACGCGCTGGCCGCGCAGCTGGGCGAAGTGGCGCGACTGGCGCTCGTTCTCGACCACGCGCGCGTGCTCGCCGGCAGGCGGCGGATGGTCGAAGCCGAGAATCTCGACCGGCTCGCCCGGTGTCGCCTGCTTCACCTTCTCGCCGCGGAAGTTGTAGAGCGCGCGGACCTTGCCCCAGGCGTCTCCGGCGACGATCGCGTCGCCGACCCGGAGCGTCCCGCGCTGCACGAGCATCGTCGCAACTGGCCCGCGGCCCACGTCCAGCCGCGACTCGACGATCGGTCCGGAGGCCTCGGCCTTTGGGTTTGCCGTCAGCTCGAGCTCGGCGTCGGCGACGAGCAGAACCTTCTCGAGCAAGTCATCGAGGTTCTGCTTCTCTCGCGCGGAGACCTCGGAGAACTGGGTCGTCCCGCCCCAGTCCTCGGGCTGAAGACCCTCGGCTGCGAGATCGCCCCGAACTCGGTTCGGATCTGCGTCCGGCAAGTCGATCTTGTTCACGGCGACGACGATCGGCACCTCGGCTGCCCGCGCGTGGGAGATCGACTCCTTCGTCTGCGGCATCACGCCGTCGTCGGCGGCGACGACGAGCACCGCGATATCGGTCACCTTCGCGCCTCTGGCGCGCATCGCGGTGAACGCTTCGTGACCGGGAGTGTCGAGGAACGTGATCCGCCGGCCCTCGTGGTCGACCTGGTAGGCGCCGATGTGCTGCGTGATCCCGCCGGCTTCGGTCTCGACGACGGCTGACTCGCGAATCGCGTCCAGGAGCGTCGTCTTCCCGTGGTCGACGTGGCCCATGATCGTGACCACCGGCGGCCTGGCGATGAGATCCTCCTCGGCGTCGTCGTAGGTCTCCTGCTCGAGCTCTTCCTCCGCGGCGTGCTTGATCTGGAGCTCGCGGTCGGGAACCAGCTCGGTCGCGATCAGCTCGACTTCTTCGTCGGTCAGCGACTGGGTAATCGTGACCATCTTCCCCAGGCCCATCATCACCTTGATGATGTCGGCGACCGTCTTGCCCATCGCAGCCGAAAGATCTTTGACCGTAACGCCCGATGGGACGACGACGGGACCGGTCGGAGCTGCGACTGGCTGTTTGGGCGCGCGCGGCTCCGGGCGCTCGCGCTGCTGGCGCGAGTCCTGGCGGGGGCGCGCGGCCTGGTTGTCGATCACGACACGTCGCTTACGCCGCCCGGCGACCGCCCCCTGGCGGGGTCTGATCGGGCGATTGGGTCTGTTGGGGCCGTCAGCCATTTGCGTCAGTGTAAATCCGTGCCAGTGCGGGATCGACCCGCACGGTTTCCTTCAGGATGCGGTTGAAAGCGCGCCGCGACGCCGCTCGCTCGAAGCAAGCCAGACGTCTGCACGTGTAGACGCCGCGTCCGCCCCTCGCCGCCTGCACGAGCACTCCGTCGTGCGTCGCGAAACGAACGAGCTCGGCCTGGGGCGCTTTGCGCCCGCAGCCCGCGCAGGTCCTGACAGGCTCGCTCACCCAGCGTTTGCGTCCTCCGCGGGAGCTTCGGCGGCCGCAGCCTGTCGAACAGGCGCGACGGGTTCCTCCTCGGGCGACGGCTCTGCCGGTGTCGCGTCAGCCGTGGCTTGATCGCCGGGTGAATCTCCCGGTTCCTCCGGAACCTCCGCCGCCGCTGCCGGGGCGTCTGCCGGGACGTCCTTCTCGTGCTTGGCGAGCTCCTGGTGGGCAGGAACACCGCAGTACTTCGTGCCGGGGAGCGCGGCGTTCGGGCAGCGCTTGCCGTTCGAGAGCACTGCCGAGCAGCGACCCGTGAACTCCTCGTTCTCGCTGTCGCCGGCGAACGCCGCTTCGGCCTCGGCCTGCGCGAACTCGGAGTCGGACTGAATGTCCACTTTCCAACCGGTGAGGCGCGCGGCGAGGCGAGCGTTCAGACCCTCCTTGCCGATCGCGAGGGCGAGCTGATCGTCGGGGACGATTACGGTCGCGTCCTTCGTCTCGTCGTCGATGTAGACCTCGCGAACACGCGCAGGCGAGAGCGCCTTGGCGACAAACCGCGCCGGCTCCGTGTTCCACGGGATGATGTCGATCTTCTCGCCGCGGAGCTCCGAGACGACCATCCGGACGCGCGAGCCGCGCGGGCCCACGCAGGCACCGACCGGATCGACGCCCTGGGCGTGCGACTCGACGGCGATCTTCGAGCGGTAGCCGGGCTCGCGCGCGACGCCGCGGATCTCGACGAGACCGTCCGCGATCTCCGGCACCTCGAGCTCGAAGAGCGTCTTGATCAGCTCGGGATCGCGTCGCGAGAGAATCACCTGCGGGCCCTTGGTCCCGGAGCGGACCTCCGTGATCACGGCCTTGATCCGCGAGCCCTGCTCGTATCGCTCGCCGTCGACCTGCTCCGACCGCGGTAGGAGCGCCTCGACCTTGCCGAGGTCGACGAGCACGTTGTTACGGTCGCCGGCCTGCTGGACGATCCCCGTCACGACCTCCGTGACGCGGTCGATGTACTCCTCGTACATGATCTGGCGCTCGGCCTCGCGAATGCGCTGTGTGATCACCTGTTTGGCCGTCTGAGCGGCGATTCGGCCGAAGTTCTCGGGAGTCACGTCGGCGCGCTTGATCTGGTTCTCGGGCACCTCCGACCAGTCGATGTCGAGATCCGCATCGGTGACGAGGATGTGAGACTTCTCGCCGTTCTCGACCTCGGCCTGCTCGAGCTCGGTCAGCACACGCTCGCGCGCTTCCTCGAGCAGCCGCTCCTCGATGCTTCTTGTAGGCAGCCAGGAGCGCGTCCTCCAGCGCTTCGATCAGCGTATCGGCCTCGATTCCCTTGTCGCGCTCGAGCTCGTGAACCAGCTCGATGATCTCTCGGCTCATCGTCCCGCCCCCTCGTCGATCAGGTTGCCCCGCACGATCGTCTCGTACGGGATGTCCACCCGCTGTTCGCCCGCAGCGACCGTGACCGCCTGGTCGCCGACGGAGACGAGCTCGCCGCGAAATTTCTTCCGTCCCTCGATCTCCGCCGCAGTGCGCAGAGCGACCTTTCGCCCGACGGCGTCGGCGAAGTGCGACGGCTTGCGCAGCGGTCGCTCGAGGCCGGGCGAGGAGACGTCGACCGTGTAGCGATCGAGATAGTTGCGCAGCTGGTTCGTCACCCGCGCGCAGAGCTCGTGGTCGACCCCGCCGGGGCGGTCGACGTAGACGCAGAACCGCTTCGGCGAGAGCAGCTCGACGGCGAGCACCTCGACTTCGGGGAGCTCGTTCTGGAGCTGCTGCGCGATCTCGTTCTGCAAGGTTCGCTCCTGCTCGTAGACATCTGCCATCTGGTTCGCCTTTCGCAAAAAAAAGGGGCGCGACGCGCCCATTTCTCCAAACCGGTGAAATGTGGTGCTAAGAGGATAGCAAGTGACTCGCGCACGAAAAGCCCCGCGGGGGCGGGGCTTTCGTTTTCCTAGACACTCGTCGTCTCCGCCTGCTCCTCGCGGAGGCGGCGAATCAGATCGGCGACGTCGGCCACCTCCTGCTCGAGGTCTTTTTGGTACTCCTCGAGCCGGGACAGCCACTCTTCGCGGTTCGGGAAGCGGCGCCGTCCATGCGGCCCGCAGCCACCTCTGCCTCGGGATCTTCGTCCGTGCAAGGTCTCACCCCCTTTCCCTTCCTTCGTCGTAGCGCTGGAGAAAGCCGTCGATCACCGTCTCGGCGCGGCGCAATGCCTCGGCCCACTTGTCGAGCACCCGCTGGCCGGCCGGGGTCAGCGCGTAGGTCCGCTTCGCGGGTCCTGGCAGCTCCCGGTCCCACTCTGACGTGACGATTCCCTCCTCCTCGAGCGAGCGCAGAAGGCGATAGAGGTTGCCGACGTCCACCCGCCCCTCCTCGCCGAGCTCGGGCGCGCGCTCCAGCAACTCGTAGCCGTGCATCGGGCCCTCGCGCAAGAGCAGGAGGAGGGTCGGCTCGATGAATCGCTCGACGCGGGCGTGGACGTGCCAGTGGCCAGGGCGAACCATTCGACGGCTACGGGAGCGGCGTGTTCGATGCATAGCTGTTCTATTATAGGTTAATTACATATGTCTATGTCAGATGATGATCGTGACGGGCCCGTCGTTGGTCAGCTCGACCTGCATCCGCGCGCCGAAAACCCCGGTCTCTACGCCGATCCCCTCGCCGGCCAACTGGGCGCAGAAGCGATCGTACAACCGCTTGGCTTCTTCCGGGTGCGCCCCGCCGCTGAAGCTCGGACGCGTGCCCTTGCCGGTGTCGGAAACGAGGGTGAACTGGCTCACGACGAGTGCCGCTCCGCCTGAGTCCAGCAGGCTGCGCTCGAACTTCCCGCTCACACCCTCGAAAACGCGCAGTCGGGCAACCTTGACCGCAAGCCGGTCGGCGTCCTCGTCGGTGTCTTCGCGCGCGATCCCGAGGAGAACGCAGAGCCCGGGTCCGATCTCGCCGCGGGTCGTCCCGTCGACGAGCACGCGAGCACGCGAGACCCGCTGCAGGACCGCCCGCATGTTGGGCTAGCCGAGGTCGCGGATCCGCGAGGCGTACTGCTCGCTGCCGGGCCGCAGAGAGCTCGCCAGCTTGTAGTGGCCGTTCGCCTCCGCGGTCCTGCCGCGCTTCTCCAGGCAGCGGCCGAGCGCGTAGTGCGCGTAGTCGTCGGCCGGAGACAGCTCGAGCATCGCGCGGAACTCGGCCTCGGCCTCGTCGTAACGGCGGATGCGGAAGTAGGCGATCCCGAGCGCCTCGCGGATCGACGCCTTGTCGGGCTCACGCTTCTTCGCCTTCTCGAGCGCCACGGTCGCCTGCGCAGCCATGCCGTTCGCGAGATGGTCGCGGCCTTGCTGAAAGAGGTTGTAGGTCTCGCTCATCGTCTCTGCCCCAGATACGGAAAATTCTCCTCCACCAAGTCAAGCGGGTCCGTCAAATGTCGCGTTTTCCCGATCTCGAAGGCGGCAACCGTCTCCCCTCCGTCGATTGCGCGCTGGAAAGCGACTGCGAGCTCGAACGGGGGGCCGGGAAGCTCCTCCAGGTACGGCACCAGCTCCCGCCCGATCGCCCAGAGCGGAGCCGCGCGGACCGGTGCGGCCGGATTCGGGTCGACGATGCGCACGATCCGGCCGTTTTCGACCTCGAGTCGCGCGGGCCCCTCGTCGTCCCGTCGCGAAGCGACCGCGCCGGCGGCGGTGAACGCGCTCGAGAACCGGCTCAGATCGCCCGGTGTGAAGACGGTGTCGGCGGCGAGGACCAGGAGCGGTGGCTCCACTCCTGCCGCCAGGGCGCGGCACACGGCGTCGGCGGAGCCGTCCGGCGAGGGCTGGTGAACGTAGCTGATCCCGAGGCCGAATCCGCTGCCGTCGCCGAGCAGCCGCTCGATTTGATCCGCGAAGTAGCCGGTGACGACTGTGACTCCCGGGAACCCGGCCGCGGCGAGCTCGCGGACGAGGGTCGCGATCACCGGACGACCGTCGATCGGGAGAACCGGCTTCGGCCAGCGTTCGGTCACGGGACGAAGGCGACGGCCCTCCCCCGCGGCCATCACGACCGCGTTCACTAGCGGCGATCGAGCAGGCGAGCGACCTCGTCGAGAATCGCACTCGCCACGCGCGTCTTCGAGGTCTTCTCCACGCGCCGTTCTTCCTGAGCGGAGACGAGGACGACTTCGTTGTCCTGTGCGTCGAAGCCGACATCGGCGCGCGAGATGTCGTTGAAGACGACGAGGTCCACGCCCTTTGCAGCGAGCTTCGCGCGGGCGCGCTCGAGGCCCGCCTCGCCGTGCTCGGCTGCGAACCCGACGAGGATCTGTCCGTTCCGACGCCGCCCGGCGAGCTCGGCGAGGACGTCGGTCGTCGGCTCGAGCCGCAAGGCCCAGGCCTCGCGGTCCTTCCGCCGCTTTCCAGCCACCGACTCGGCGGGGCGGTAGTCGGCGACGGCAGCCGCCATCAGGACCACGTCCACATCGCGGAGCGCAAGCGCCTC
>WNFX01019494.1_pt1 | contig 11547 bp, 13 predicted proteins | sample 5400111 | NCBI WGS metagenome assembly WNFX01 (sample SAMN13153363, study PRJNA577476) | soil metagenome | isolation source: 40 cm soil or saprolite under grassland replicate 1 | place: USA:California | collected 2016-06-15
CAGAGACGCGAAGATAATTCAATCCGACTTCGCTACGGTTTTACCACCACTGCTGTCCCGATGTGGGCGGCGTTATAAAACTGGCGCGCTTTCCAATAGGGCATCCTGATGCATCCGTGTGATGCGGGCACACCAGGCAAGTAGCCTTGGTGCAATCCATAGCCCGGCGAGAATTCGAGAAAGTATGGCATCGGGGTCCCTACGAAATGCGAATACGGCGGTCTGCTGCCTCGCCTGATATCGACGTTGGCCTTCACGATCCGGCCCGAGGCATCAACGTAGTCGCCATAAAGGCTGGAGCGATGATCTTCGTCCTTACGGATGACCTGAAAGCGACCAGTCGGAGTGCGGTAGCCTTCTCGGCCACTGGATATGCGGGACGACGCGGTTCTATATCCTCTGCGGTAGAGATAGGCTTCCTGCTCCCGCAAGCTCACGACGATCGATGGCCGGCCGGAATGACTCTCCGGCAGGTTGGACGTGACCAGGTCGCTCATGGTGCCGCAGCCGCTCAAGCCCGCGAGCGTTGCGGCGATCGCACAAAATTGTGAAAGTCGATTCATCATTGGGATGAGACCAAGTGCATGCAAAATGGAAGCGTCCTTGTGCATTATCAACACCGTTTTGCCGCGTACTCGATCACGCTATCGACGGCGAGGTCGGCATGAAACTTATTCGCTCTCGATATCCGGCTTTGGTAATGTCGAGGAGATTTCTACCTGTGTAATTTTGCTGTCCGGCTCGCGGCTGGCCTCGAGTTCCACTTCTTGCCTGGGATCGGTGCGCGTGCTGAGAAACAAGATCCTCGTGATCTTGCCGTTAACATTGATCTTGTTAAGGCTCTGATTGAGATTGTTCGCTGCGGCTGCTACCGCTTGCCAGCTCTCCGCTATTTTCTCTGGGCCAAGTGATGACGTGCCGGTCTGAACGATTCTTACTTCGTCATCCACGATTTTTCTTGCTGGCGTCCCAGCGGCTTTGAATTCGGGCGTAGTCGGCGTCCAGTCAGGTAACGCGACCGGTCCCGGTGCTTCGAGTTGCTTCTTCAGCGCGGCCTCTAACTTTTCCTTGTGACGTTTTTCCTGTTTCTCCTGTCGCGCTTCCTCTTCTTTCGCTTGTGACAGCATTTCTGCGAGTTTCTTTTTTGTGTCCTGCGGCGTCGGGTTGTGTTTCTGAAGTTCCTTGGCTTCCTTCTGCATTTCCTGCGCCTCCTTTAACATCTCCTTCAAATCGGGATCGTTCAGTGAATTCTCCTGTGCGGGAAGGAGCGGGGCGAAAAGCAGGCAGCCGATAACGAGAAAAGAAAACAGGTGAGTTTGCAGGTGCATCACAGGAGAATACCAAGCCAGCTCGCCTCCTTACAATTTCAAATGAACGAACTAAGGTTGCAGGTGGGCCGCCGGCCCACAAGCTTCCTCTAGCGGATGATGGAGCTTCTTTTTCGCCTGCGCTGTTTCCATACACCGCTTTATCCGATCTCGAAAAAATCGGGTAATCAGATTTTTAATTTGATTGACGATATCGGATAATACGATATCGTAATATCATTATTAAGACTTATTTTACGATATGGGCATCGAGCCTTGCGCTGGTTCAAGCGGCATTGGCTGGAGAAGTGGGGACCGCGGCGGCGATCGAACAGCGGACACAATCTTTCACAATCCTATTGAACGGCTCGGTCTCGGATGTGACGCCACTTTTTGGACCAGTACGCGAGGCAGAGTGGGCGCCAGATTGGTCCCCCCGTTTCATTCACCCGACGCAGGGCGTACAGCGCGAGGGTGTCGTGTTCACTACGACGAGCGTTCACGGCAAGGAACGACTCTGGGTGCTCACTACATACGACGTCAGGAACGGCCGGGTGGAATACGTAGTTATGATACCGGCGTTCACGGCTAACGAGATCAAGATCCGCGTTGTTCCTGACGGCGAACAACACTCCAAAGCGACGATAACGTATCGACGTTCTGCGTTAATGCCGGAGGGCAATGAAGAGGTCGCCAAACTGGATGCGCATTGGGCCGAGGAACAACGGATTCATTGGGAAACGGCCATCAACGAAGCGCTGGCGAAGGGCGGCATCCATGACTGATGTGGAATTGACGCGCGCGCTCGAGCGAGGCGAGATCGCGAACGAGGATTTCCGTCATGCTTCGCACTTGCACGTAGCATGGGTCTATCTCACTGAGTCCTCATCGGTGCAGCAGGCTGTCAATAGGATGCGCGCTACGTTGCGCCGATTCGCCGCAGCCGCCGGCAAACCAGAAAAATATCACGAGACCATCACATTGTTTTGGGTGCATCTTCTCTACCGCGCGCACTCGGGCATCGGCGGAGAACGCCTGGAAGACATCGTGAATGCAAATCCGCAATTGCTGGAAAAGAATTTTCCACTCGCTTATTATTCGGCCGAACGGCTTTTCAGTGACGAAGCGCGAACTTCATGGGTAGAACCGGATCTGAAGCCGCTTTCAATCGATGCCATTGCGACTTGTTCATCCAGTCCACCGCGCAACGCACCGGATCGGTCTTTATCTTGATGACCTAAGAGAGCGCGGATTGACCCAGGGGGAAGCGCATATTTTAGCGCTCCTTGCTCATTCTGGCCGGGCCAATGTGGCCGATCTCCATCGCGGTCTCGCGCACAAGAGATCGACCTTAACCAGCATTCTCGATCGACTGGCAAGGCGCGGGCTGATTACACGCGCAGTCGGTGAAACAGATCGCCGCACGTTCGTCGTGAGACTAACGGCGAAAGGGCGAAGGCTGGCGCAGCGCGTTCAGCGTCATTTATCCGCATTGGAGCGCGCCGTAGTCCGTCGCGTTAGCGCCGCCCATATCAAGGGTTTCAATAAGGTCGTCGCAACTCTGGAACAGGAGGCGCATCGGCGCGTTGGCTCCCGAGGCACTCGACGGGATCCCAAGCGCAAGAGATAGGCGCTGTGAAACTCGACGGCTTAAAAACCGTCAGGTTTACAGCGGCAAATTGACTTCAAAAATCTCATCGACCCTGGGAGCGGCTGACCAAAACTGCGAGCGCCAGGATTCCGATCAAGACAAGAGTGACGAGAACGGCGTAAAGAATTCGATCTTGCAAGCGGGCACGTCTTGCCGCTGCAGAATAAGGAATTCTCGTGAAGGTGACCATCGTGTAAAGCGGCAAATACAACCCAGGCAGCGCGGCTTCGAGTAGGTGATCGAGTTTCTTTTTCGCGCGAAATGTCCTCGACGCGGTCTTGTCGCGCATCTCGATGAAATTCCCGATGGCGAGTTCGGCAAGTGCGTCGGCATTCTCCTTTTGATGTTCAAAGTACTCAGCGAACGCACGCTCGCGATCGTCGGCAAATTTCCCGAGGCATTCGTCGAGCACGACGCAATCTTCGAATGCGGCGTTCATTCCTTGCCCATAAAATGGAACGACCGCGTGGGCTGCATCGCCTACCAGCGTGACTTTGTCGCGATAATACCACGGTGCACAACGAATGGTCACAAGTGAACCAGTTGGGTTGCTCTTGAAATCTTCGAGCAGTGTCGGCATCAGGGGGATGGCGTCCGGAAATTCTTCACCGAAGAAGCGGCGGACATTGTCATCGGTCTTTGTTGTAGCGAAACTGCGCGGGCCTTCGAATTCCCAAAAGAGCGTGCAGGTGAATGAGCCATCCGGGTTTGGAAGCGCAATCATCATGAAACTTTTGCGCGGCCAAATGTGGAGGGCGTTTTTCTCGATTCGCCACGAACCATCCGGCGACGGCGGGATTGTCAGCTCTTTGTAGCCATGCGCGAGGTAACTCTCGTCGTAACGAAAATTGTCGATCTTTCGGTGCATCGAGGCGCGCACCGCTGAGAAGGCGCCATCGACACCGACCACTGCATCGCCACGCACGGTCAATTTGCCGGCCTCTGTTTCCAAATTGCAGACCGCTTCGGTTAGATCGACGTCGGTGCATTTGTGATTGAAGTGAACGCGCACATTCGGGTAACGCTGCGCCGCTTCGATTACCGCCGTGTTAAGCGAAGCGCGTCCGATCGAGTTGATGCATTTTTTGGGATCGACATCGTAAGGCGCGAAATGCAATGCGCCGGATTTATCATGAATCATCCGGCCGCGCATCGGGATCGCATGCCGCAGCGCTTTATCAGCGATCCCGATCTGTTCGAGCGCATGAATCCCACGCGTTGAAATTGCCAGATTGATCGAGCGTCCGCCGACAATGTTGCCTTCGCGCGGATCGGCCCGGCGTTCGTATAGATCGACATCATACCCACGGCGTCCCAGGTAGGCTGCCAGCAATCCGCCCGCCAAACCACTGCCGATCAAAACGAATTTCGTTTGCATTCACCAGAATTTTTAACCGCGGATCACACGGATTTCACTGATAATCGCTTTGATTTATTGATAACCTGTTATCAGGACGCTAAGAGATTGAGTAGAGTCGGGAGAGCTTTGCAATGTCACGTTCGTTCTCAGCCGTTTTCTTGATATCAACAGTCGTTTGGGCTGTTCGGCCGCTTCACGCTGATGTGCCGTGGGGGCCATCGGGGGATCACGAAGTGCGGTCTCCAAACGGGAATTACGTCGCAAGAATAACTGTCATGCCTCCGCGGACGACGATTTATGCGTTAAAAGAAGGTCGGGAAGTCGAGGAATGGTCGATGCAGGGCTTTCACCGGAAGGTCCATTTGGCGAATGATGGCCAGCACCTCGTAATTGCGTACGAGGACCTGGTTCTCCGTTCTGACAGTGCTGCTGACGAGTCGTCAGATCTCGTGGCCAAAAATCTCCGCGATAGTATTCACGCCTGGGACCTGCTACATACTCTCCCGATATGGTCATGCTTCAGTTCGTAGAACATGGCCGAATTGTTCACGAAGTAACGCTACACGAACTAATGCCTGACCTTTCCAAGATGATCAAAACTGTGTCGTCATGGCACTGGGGGGATGCTTCGCCAGGGTTCAACAATCGAGGCGAATTCCTCGTGCAGACCGCCGATTATCGGAAGCTACATTGTGACGTCAAAACCGGTCGGCTGGTCAGGGTCGACACAATGTATCAACCATGGCTTCGTGGGTTGATGTGGCCTCCATATCGCCATGCTGTACTGGCACTCGTGGCAGGCATCATCATCGGAACCGTCTTTCGAAGTCGCGTTCGACTGGCTCTGTTGACCAGCATCGGCCTGAGCATTGCCCTTCTCGTCTTCGCCTTATGGATTGGCGAAAGCTTCGCGACGGGTAATTACACTTTCGCTCCAACACTTGCTGCTCTCTATCTCGTTCCCAGCACTCTCGCTGTAACCATACTGGGTTTTCTTTGGCGCGGGGCAACGGAGTTAATGAAGAAATCCTATAGAAATTGATCCGTGGGTCCGCGAAATCCGCGGTTCAATAGAGTCAGCGTGATGCCGTGGCTGCTTTGGCCTTCGGTTTCCCGGGCTCGTAATCTTGCAGCCACGCACTCCATTGCATGTTTTCTTTCCATGCAGTGATCCCTGAATGGCCGTAATGCTGCTCCACTTCGTACTCGTCGTCTTTTGTCACGGGGCACCAGAATAGTCGGCCGGCTCTCCGCCAGCCATCGAGGATGATTCCATCTTGGAAAGGCTGGTTACGCGCGGTGATCACTAAGCAATTGTTCTCGCTTGAGGTGTGATCGTAGGCAACGCCCCAGTGCAGTACCAGCGTCTTGGGCTTGAGTTCTTTTAAACGCGCTCCGATATCGGCCGCCCAATGGCCGCACCAGCCGCGTTTTCGGGCGCCGACGTTGACCAGGAAAGCTCAGAACAAGGAATACAGCAACCCAAAGAACACGGCGTATCATTTTCGACATTTTCATTTTGCTGGTCAGGCTTTTCGCATCGCAAAAGCGGCATTGCAACAATAAATCCGGCGGTCGCAGACCGCCGCTACAGCAGACTCATTTTCGGCGCATCCCAAGAATGCTGACAAAAAAGCTGGAGAAGACGGTCTGAAAACCAAGGGCGACGAGCGTTGCTCCGGGAACGACGAACCGCATCGTGCGAGCGTAATCCAGGTGGCCAAAGCCAGTGAGCCACCATTGCCAGATCGCGGTCAGCAACAAACAGCCACCCGCGAGGATCGCGAGGGCTGCAACGACCAGACCTTTTTCCAAATTCACCACTTCAAAAAAGCGTTCCAAGTGCCGGTCTGGTGGAAGGAATCCCTCGGTGACGGCGAACGTTTTGGCGAAGAGAGCGAAGAGGATCCATTGATAGCCGCACAAGATGGCAAGGCTTGCGAACAACAATGTATGAGCGTCGAACGTGCTGTGACCGATCCGCAAGCCCGGCATGGCGACTAGATAACCAAGCAGACCAAAGACAATAAAGGCGCCACCGGGAATCAGAAACAGCCAACGTGGACTGCACATTAAGAAATAGCGAAATGTGCGCCAGCCGTCTCGAAACGTTTTCAGATGCGGCGCATGCGAGGTGCGTCCGTCGCGGTGCAGGGTAATTGGTACTTCAACAATTTTTTCGCCCCGCAGGCTGGCTTTAATGATCATCTCCGTCGCGAACTCCATTCCGGTACAACGCTGGTGAAGCCGCTCATACATGGCCCTGGTAAAACCACGCAGACCGCAATAAACGTCGTTGATCGGTGCGCGGAACCATTTCTGTGCGAGAAAGGAAAAAACCGGATTGCCAATCCAACGATGTAAAAATGGCATCGCGCCTGGCCGAATCGAACCACCACCAGCCGGAAGCCGGCATCCTTGGACAAGGTCGAATCCTTCTCGCAATTTTTCTACGATCTTCGGGAGCTCGAGGAAATCGTAGCTGTCATCTGCATCCCCTATGACGATGAATGGGCCATTCGCCGCAGCAATTCCTCCCATCAATGCGCTGCCATAGCCTGGTTCCTTGACTGTTACGACACGCGCTCCCTCACGCTCAGCGATGGTTCGAGACGAATCGGTGCTGCCATTGTCCGCCACCAGAATTTCACCCGTAATGTTGTACTCGCGGAAAGCTCGCCGAGCTTTCTCAATGCATGTCGCCAGAGTATCCTGCTCATTAAGGCAGGGGATAACTACTGACACTTCAATATCGTGGGTCTCACCTACGAACTGCATTGGTTCTCCCTTTTAGTGCAAGCAATCGTCAAAATCACTCTCGAATCGCAATACGGGGCCGCATTTCATACACGCGAATACGGCTCGTGTTTAAGCAGCGTTGATGATAGGGATGCCGTTTTCGTGACATGCACCTCCGTCAGCTCGTTTATTGCGCGATACTAATCGCAATTTTCGGCGCTATTGCCCAAACCGTGCCGTCCAACTGGCGCGATTTGTGGCAAAGATTTGTGCGCGGACTTTCCAGTCTGGCTCGCCACAAGACCTTAAGTCTGGTCGCGGTGGGTGCGCTGGTTCTGATCCTCCGGGCGGCGCTTCTTCCAATCTGGCCAGTTCCAAAGCCAACTATCTACGATGAATTCAGTTACCTTCTCCAGGCTGACACCTTCACGCATAGCCGCCTAACGAATCCGGCGCATCCGCTTTGGCAATTCTTCGAAAGCACATACATCCTTCAACAGCCCACTTACGCCTCCCGGTTTCCACCTGCGCAGGGGCTTGCGATGGCCGTAGGGCAGCTACTCTTCGGGCATCCCTGGTTTGGCATATGGTTGAGCGCAGGACTGTTGGCTGCGGCTCTCTGCTGGGCGCTGCAAGGATGGCTCCCGCCGGGCTGGGCGTTGTTAGGCGCATTCATCGGCCTCGATCTTTGTCTGTTCAGCTACTGGATGAACAGTTACTGGGGAGGCGCAGTGACCGCGATCGGCGGCGCGCTACTTATTGGTGCATGGGTTCGCATCGTCCGCGCAAAGCGGTGGCGTTACGCCTGGGTTTTTGGAATCGGAGCGGTGACTGTGATTCTGGCGCGGCCGTTTGAGGGATTGCTGCTTGTTGTTCCAGCACTTGTCGCGCTGGGCATTGCAGACCGCACGGCACGTGTCTGGCTGCCAATCATCATGACTGGCGTTCTCGGTGCTTCCTGGCTCGGGTACGATAATTATCGGATCACCGGTCATCCACTGCGGCTGCCATACCGGGAGTATTACGAGCAATATGAAACTGTGCCGCCATTTTCGATCGTGCCGATTTCCACAACCCCGCGAACCTTTCGGCATTTCGATCTTGGGTCGAGGAACCGCGGAACGTACGAGCGCGCGGGGAGTTGGCATCTTTTCATTGAACGCCCATTAGATTGGCTCACCATGCTGCGGTACTACTATGGCAACCTCATCTGGTTGCTGGCGGTCATTGTGTTTATGCCGGCGCTATGCCGTTCCAAGCGGACGCGGTTTACCCTAATCTTGACGGCAATCATCGGCGTCGCATCGCTGATTGAAGTATGGTGGTATCCGCACTACGGAGCGCCGTTTCTGGCGGCGTTGTTGATACTCGTAGTACAGTCGATGCGTTACCTCAGGCAATGGAAGCATCACGGTCAGGAGGCGGGCCGTTTTTTGGTGAGCGCCATACCCGTTGCGGTATTTCTGGTGATGGTTACCTCGGAAGCAGAGGCGATTGCGAAGCATCGGACGACAGATCAGACTCAGGCTGCGAACGCGCAGATTGCGCAAAAGGAAAACATTGAACAGGAGTTGTTGAAGAAGCAGCCAGGCCAGCACGTGATCTTTGTCAGCTATGCAGGGCTGCCCAGCCCGCATGAAGAATGGATTTATAACCGGGCGAACATTGACACCGCTCCAGTGATCTGGGCGCTGGATCTCGGCCAGACGGAGAATGAAAAACTTCGCCGTTATTATAAGGGGCGATCCTTCTGGCGTTTCAAGCCCGCCGAGTCGATAAACCTTAAGCCATATTAACCGGATCGTTAAGGTATCTGTCTAACAGCAGGGGAGACGCAGCGAGAAAGTTCATGCAGGAAGATCCGCCGTTGCGGGCGGATTAATGACAGCGGAGCTGCACCCGTTCGCCGTCACCCTTCAACGCAAGAACCCGTAGAGAAGGTTTTTTACAGGGCAGGAGATAGAGCCTATTGATGCTGAGCCAAAATTTTCGCGAAGCGCCAGATTTCGTGGAACGTATTGTAGAGCGGAGTAGGGGCGACGCGGATGACGTCGGGTTCGCGAAAATCACATTTCACACCAGCAGCTTCGAGCTCCTTTAACAATGCTTTTGGATGCTCGTGTGCCAGGATCGACAATTGGCAACCGCGCTCATCAGGATTGCATGGTGTGATGACGGTAAATTTTTTCGATCCGATTTCCCTTAAGAGGAATTCGAGGTAGCCCGTGAGCCTGATCGATTTTGCGCGCAACCGTTCCATTCCGCCTGCGTCATCGAATATCGCGAGTGAAGCGCGCAATGGCGCCATTGAAAAAATCGGCGGATTGCTGATCTGCCAGCCGTCGGGCACGTTCCCCACGGCGTGGGCAAGATCGAATCCAACAATGATGCCGTGTTCCCGTGCGACGGCTGTGATTTTTTCCATATCGAACAATTGGCCCGTAAAAAAGTTCACGCCGGCAAACATCACCACCGCAACTTGATCGGCCTGCTTTTCGATCAGCTCAACAATGTCTTCCGTTCGGATTGTGAACTCGCCTTTGAGCGGTCGCGCGAGAATAAGCGCGTCGTTAGGATCGAGCCCATGATGCGCGATCTGGGTTTTGATCGCGTACGTGTCGGAAGGAAACGCCGGCTCCTCCATCAAGATCTTGAAACGCGATTTGGTCGGCCGATAAAACGTCGCCATCATGAGATGGAGGTTCACTGTGAGGCTGTTCATGCAGATCACCTCCAGCGGCTTCGCGCCGATGAGCCGGGCGGTCGGTTCGCGCAGTGCTTCGTGGTAGGTGTACCACGGCGTTCCGGCGGTGTGGTGTGCATCGACACCAAGCTTCGCCCAGTTGCCTAATTCTTCTTCGACGATTTCTCTCGCCGATTTTGGCATTAGGCCTAACGAATTGCCGGCAAAATAAATCAGCGGCTTGCCATCTTTGCCGAGCGGCAGATGAAATTTCTCGCGAAAGCGCCGCAGCGGATCCTCGGAGTCTAGTTGCTTTGCGAATTGCTCGTCGGCGGAAAAAATCATCGTCATACCAAGCAGCCAACGTTCAACGCCCAACGCCCAACGTCCAACGCTCAATTTTAGACCCAGCGGGAGGAATGTCTCGGGGCCCTCAACGATTAGCTCTTAACCTTCAGCTGTTTCTGGCCGCTGCATAAACTCAATGGTGGTGCCATCTGGATCGCGGACGTATACGACCTGCTTGCCGGCGTTCGGACCCGATCGAAGAGTTTGCGGTTTACCAGCCGCTTTCCAACCGGACGCATTGATCGCGTTCAAAATCGCGTCGAGATCATCGACGACGAGCGCGACGTGCACAGAACCGACGTCGCAGGGCCGAAGGTCGACACGCGGTTTACGCTGGGGCGGCGCGAGATATTCCAGCAGTTCAATCTTGTGACCGCCGGGCGTTTTCACAACCGCGAGTTTAAGCTCAGCACCTGCGACGCCGGTGATCTCACTGGCCATTTCGCCAGTCTGATGCGCGTGATGTGAAAGCTCGAAGCCGAGCACGTCGCGCCAGAAAGCAAGCGAACACTCGAGATTAGAGACCGTGATGCCAGTGTGGTCGGCAGAAATGATGCGAAAGGAATTATTCTTACTCCTGCTCCTGCTCATGATCGTAATCGAAACGAACGTTCAACGCCGAACCCGCCTTTGCAAGGCTACAGCGTGACAGGCGCCCGACCTCCAGTGCCAATAGCGTGTCATGCCCAGTCGCGGAGACGACGAGGGATCTCACATTCGCGCTGTGGATCACACTATTTTAGCTCGCGTTCTTCCAAGCAAGAAAGAGAGGTCCTTCACCGTCTTTCGCAGTTCAGGATGACAAACTGGGTGAGCATGTTTATCCGACCGATGCGATGACTTTGAGCTCAATAGCAATCGGCGTGGGCAGCGCCCCGACTTCAATCGTCGTGCGTGTGGGATTTGGTTTGCCGTCGCCGGCAAAAGATTCGGCGTAGAGTTTGTTGTAGGTCGGGAAATCCTTTTTCATGTTCGTGAGGAAGACCGTGACATCAACAATGTCGTTCCAGCTCGCGCCGGCGTCTTCGAGCACGAGTCGCACATTTTCAAACACCGTGCGGCATTGCGTTTCGATATCGTAGCCGACGACGTCGCCTGCTGAATCGAGCGTCACGCCGGGAATTTCTTTGCTGCCTCGTTTGCGCGGACCGATTCCGGACAGAAACAATAGATTCCCGACACGTTTCGCGTGCGGAAACGCGCCGACTGGCTCAGGTGCACGCTCGCTTTCGAAGGTTTTGTTCATTTGTTTTTAATTGTGACTGTTACTTGGGCCGGAATTTCTGCGCGCGCCATGGCAGCACTTCGGCCGTGAAAATAGAGTTGTCCTTATCAACTGCAATCGAATGTGGATCGAAATGCCGCCCCTTGTCCGGTGGCGGTCCATCGATCGCGCCGACGACCTTACCATCGCGGCTAATTTTCAGAATCCGACCTGCGATCGCGTCGGACATGTAGA
>WNFX01026489.1_pt1 | contig 11541 bp, 7 predicted proteins | sample 5400111 | NCBI WGS metagenome assembly WNFX01 (sample SAMN13153363, study PRJNA577476) | soil metagenome | isolation source: 40 cm soil or saprolite under grassland replicate 1 | place: USA:California | collected 2016-06-15
ACCACTCAACCCGCTTCGAGGAGCCGCACTCGTGTCTGGCCGCGCGCCCCGCGTGCTCGTGGACGCGACGGCGGTGCCCGCCGACCGCGGCGGTGTCGGGCGGTACGTCGACGGTCTCATCTCCGCGCTGGGCGTGGCAGATGCCGACCTTGCCGTCGCGTGCCAGCGTGCCGATGCCGAACGGTTCGCGCGGATGGCGCCGTACGCGACCATCGTCCCCGGCCCCGCCGCGATCGCCCACCGACCGGCCCGACTCGCCTGGGAACAAACCGGTCTCCCGCTGGTGGCCCAGCAGGTCGGCGCGGAGGTGTTGCACTCCCCGCACTACACGATGCCGCTGCGCGCCGGCCGCCCGGTGGTGGTGACGATTCACGACGTCACCTTCTTCACCGTCCCGGACGTGCACACGACGATCAAGGGACCGTTCTTCCGGTCGGCGATCAAGACGGCGCTGCACCGGGCGGCCCGCTGCATCGTGCCGTCCAAGGCGACGCGGGACGAGCTGGTGCGGGTGCTGGCGGCGGACTCGACCCGGATCGACGTCGCGTACCACGGGGTGGACCGGGAGATGTTCCACCTCCCCTCGCCGGACGAGCGGGCCAGGGTGCAGGCTCGGCTCGGCCTGCGCGGCACGCCGTACATCGCCTTCCTGGGCATGCTGGAGCCGCGCAAGAACGTTCCTGGCCTGATCCGCGGCTGGGCCAAGGCGGTGTCCGACCGGGAGGCGCCGCCCGCGCTGGTGCTGGCCGGCGGCTCCGGCTGGGACGACGAGATCGACCTCGCGGTGGCCGAGGTGCCCAGCCACCTGCGCGTGCTGCGCCCGGGATACCTGCGGTTCCAGGACCTGCGCGGCTACCTCGGCGGGGCGCTGGTGGTCGCGTACCCCAGCTACGGCGAGGGATTCGGGCTGCCGGTGCTGGAGGCGATGGCGTGCGGCGCCGCGGTGCTCACCACGCCGCGGCTGTCCCTGCCCGAGGTGGGTGGTGACGCGGTCGCCTACACCGAGGCGGACCCGGACTCGATCGCCACCAACCTGGCCGCGCTGCTCGACGACGAGCCGCGCCGGCGGGCCCTCGGCGAGGCGGCGATGACCCGGGCCGCCGAGTTCACCTGGGCGGCGAGCGCCGAGGCACACCTGGCCGCGTACGCCCGAGCCGTCGGGTGAGCGAGCGCGAGGGCTCGCAGCGCGAGCGGGGGTTGAGAGACCCCGTCGGCGTCGTCGTCGTCACCTACTCGCCCGGCGACACCCTGGACCGGTTCCTGGACACCCTGGAGAAGGCCACTACGCGGCGGTACGCCGTGGTGCTCGCGGACAACGGCTCGACCGACGGCGCGCCGGAGCGGGCCGCACTGCGCACCGGGGTGACGCTGCTGCGGACCGGCGGGAACGTCGGCTACGGCCGGGCGGTCAACCTGGCGATCCCGGAGGCGCCCGGGGGCTGGGTGCTGGTGGCCAACCCGGACGTGGGCTGGGAGCCCGCGTCGCTGGACGGCCTGCTGGACGCGGTCGAGCGCTGGCCCCGGGCCGGCACCCTCGGCCCGGCCATCCTGTCCCCGGACGGGTCGCTGTACCCCTCCGCCCGGTCGCTGCCGTCCCTCGGCCGCGGCATCGGGCACGCGGTCTTCGGCTGGTGGTGGCCGTCGAACCCGTGGACCGCGGCGTACCGCCGGGAGCGCGGGGCGCCGACCGAGGGTCCGGTGGGCTGGCTGTCCGGATCCTGCCTGCTCGTCCGCCGCGAGGCGTTCCACGCGGTGAGTGGGTTCGACCCGGCCTACTTCATGTACTTCGAAGACCTCGACCTGTGCGAGCGGATCGGCGCGGCCGGCTGGCAGAACGTGTACGTGCCGGGCGCCGTGGTCAACCACGAGGGCGGGCACGCGACCAGCCGGGACCCGGCCGCGATGGTGGCCGCGCATCACGCGAGCGCCTACCGCTACCTGTCCCGCCGGTACGCCGGCTGGCGCTGGGCCCCGGTGCGGCTGGCGCTGCGGCTCGGGCTGGCGGTCAGGGCCCGGCTGGCCCGCCGGGTGCCCTCGATGGCTGCCGGCGCTCGGTCGACTCGCCGCCCGCCGGCGACTCCGGCGCCGCCGGTGTCCCCGCCCCAGCGGCGGCCAGCGGACTGAGCCTCGGGCGTACCGCCAGTGCCGCCACCGCGAGCGCGGCGAGGGAGAGCAGGGCGACGGCGATGAAGGGGGTGAGGGTGGCCGCGGTGGGCCAGGGGGACCAGCGCAGGAGGCCGTCGATGGCGCCGTGGAGCATGGCGGTGCGGTCGCCGAGGGTGTGTCGGGGTGCCCACCATTCGGCCAGCAGCAGCCGCCAGGCCCAGGCCTGGGTGAGCAGCCCGGCGGCGAGCAGCAGCAGCGGGAGGGTGCGGGCCAGCCGGCCGGCCAGCCGGGTCAGGCCGAGGGCGAACAGGACGGCCAGGCCGGTCAGCGCCGGGTAGACGTAGCGGCCCTGGATGCCGGGCAGCCGCAGGTTGTAGACGTACTGCCGGCCGGAGCCGTAGAAGATCAGCCCGGTGAACAGCAGCGCCGGCAGCAGGAACGGCACGGTGGCCGCCCGACCCCACCGCCCGCCCACGCCGAAGCCGACCGCGACCAGGGCGCCGGCGACCGTGGCGGCCAACCACAGCGACGTCAGCCACTGCGGCAGCGTCGGCGGCTCCAGGTAGCCGAGGCCGCCCCAGAACCGGGACTGGAACCGGAACACGAACTTGGGGACCAGCCCGAGCCAGCTGCCACCGGGCCGGGGACCGCCGTTGATCACCCGTTCCCAGGCCGCGCCCACCCCGGACGGCTCGACCGCCCCGTACAGCAGCAGGTTGCGCGCCCACCACCAGCCGCCCACCGCCGCGGACACCGCCCCGGCCGCCGCCAGCCCCGGCAGCCCGCCCAACAGCCGGCGCCGGTGCCGCCGGCCGGCGACCAGGTAGCCGACCGCCACCGGCACCGGCACCACCAGCGCCAGCCCCTTGGTCAACAACCCCAGACCCAGCAGCAGCCCGACCAGCGCCCCGGTCCGCACCCGCAGATCCCCGCCCAGCACCCCGGCCAGCACCAGCAGCAGACCGCCGGTCAGCAGCGTGAGCAGGTTGTCGTTGTTCACCACCGAGCCGATGTGACTCAACCCGGGCAGGGTCACCGGCAGCACCGCCGCGGCCAGCGGCACCGGCCCGGACCCGTCCCCGCCGGCCAGCCGGCGGGCGGTGCCCCAGGCCAGCAGCGGCAGCGGCGCCACCATCAGCACGCTGACCCAGCGCAGCAGCGCCACCTGCCGGTCATAGCCCAGCCGGTCGGCCCCCGGCAGCCGCAACACCCCCGCCCCGACCAGGTAGTACAACGGCGGATGCTGCACCATCTGATTCGGGATCAGATACCGCACCGGCCGGCCATCCCCACCCGCCGCATCGATCGACGGCCGCTGCCCCCGCGGCAACACCGGCGTGTCCGAGTAGCTGCCGGCCGCCGGCGGCACGGTCAGCCCGCCGTAGACCGCCTCGATGCCGCGGGCCAGCAGCCGCCCGCCCGGCGGGTACGGGCCATGCCCCTTGCTGTACGCGTAGGCCATGTCCACATGGAACGTCTCATCCGGACCCGTGAACGGCGGATACAACACCGTGCACATCCCCAGCAACGCCACATGCAGCCCGGTCACCACCCACACCAACACCGGAACCCGCCGATCCCGCCCACCGGGCCCGCGGCGGTGTCCGAGCCGGGCGGGTACGCGGCCGTCACGGGGTAGCTGCGGTCGAGCGGGACATCGCCGCCGCAGGGTAGCGAACCGCCGCTCGACCCCGGCCGGCGGAGCGCCCGGAGAAGCGGTGCGGCGGACGGGGCTCAGGGGTCGCGGGTGAGGTCCGCTACGGTCCCAGCGTGGTACGGCGGGCTCGGCTCGGTCGCGCGGTCGGGTGGGTGGTGCTGCTGGGTCCGGCAGCGGCGCTGACGTTCGTGGCGGTCACGGATGGTGGGCCGCGGCCGGCCTGCGCCGCCGTGGACCGGGCGCGGGTGCTGCACGGCCAGCAGGTCACCACGGCGCTCGACCCGAGGGCGGTCCGGGAGGCGACGATCCGGCTTCGCGCCGACGAGGTGCGGTTGCGCGACCTGGGCTGCCGCTGACCGCGGCGGGCGACGCCGGCCCGGTCAGCCGACCGGCGCACCCGCGGCCGGGTCGACGGGGTCGACGACCACGTCCCCCCGGCTGCCGTGCGCCCAGACGTCGTGCAGTTCGGCGCCGGTGCGCCGGGCCAGCCGGATCGCGGCGCCGTCCTCGGCGGTGACCTCCGTCTCGCGCAGGCCCAGCCGGCCGCCCGCATCCACGTACAGCGCGTCCGAGCCGGCGCCGCGGGCGTGGATCCCGCCGCCGACCCGCATGGTCACCACCTGACCGCGGATCTCGACGGTGACCACCGCCGGGCCGGTGCTGGTCAGCGCTCCGCCGACCTCGACGCTGCCGATGCTGCCGCCCGGCCGCACGCTCAGCGCGTGCGCGAGCAGCCGGGTGATGACCCCGTTGACCAGCGAGTCGCCGGCGCCGCCGCCGGTGTGGACGCCGTGGTGCACGATCAGCCGGCCGATCGGCTGGCCGATCTGGATGCCGACGGCGGCGTCCGCGTTCGTGTCGATCCGGTCGAACTCGGCGGTCTGCACGGTCGGGCCGGCGTCGCCCTCCAGCCGGTAGACGTTGAACCCGCGGGCGCCCACACCGTGTGTCTGGATCGGGGCCGCGACGCGCAGCGCGCCGATGGTGCCGAAGTTGACGAAGCCGACCCCGCTGCGCCCGTACGAGGTGACCGGCGCCTGCGCGGTCCACCGGTCCACCGCTCCCCAGTTGTCCAGCGCCATGTCGTTGACGCCGTGCGTGGTGACCGGCCCGCGGTTGCGGACGGCGGCGACATGCGCGCCGAAGACGACGAACACGCCTCCGCTGATCGTGTCGTGGCTGCCCTCGGCGATCCCGCCGTCGGTGACGATCGGCCCGGTCTCCAGCTCGCCGACCTCGAGCCGGCCACCCGCGCCAGGCGCACCGGCGATCAGCACCCCGCTGCCCCGCACCGGAGCCCCGTCCCGCCCGGCCGAGATGCCGCGCAGCTCGGCGGTGACCGTGACCGCGGCGTCCGGCTGCCGGACCCACAGCGTGAAGGCGCCCTGCAGCGCGCCGACCCCGGACAGGGTCGGCCGCTCGGCCCGGCCCCGCAGGTCGGCGGCGACCACGTCCAGGCCGTCGACGACCACGTGCCCGGCCCGCACCCGGTCGCCGGCGAGGAGTTGCACCTGGCCCACGGTGGCCACCCGGGCCAGCCGCAGCGTGCCCAGGTCACCGACACCCTCGACGTCCTGGGCGTCCGGCTCGGTGTAGACCGCCCGGCGCTCCGGGAGGACCCGCAGGCCGATCCGGACCAGTTCGTTGTCCCGGGTGAGCCGCACCCCGTCGACCCCGTCCGCGAACGCCACTACGGCGCCGTCCGCCGTCCCGACGAGCCGCTGCCCGGGCGCCAGCCGCAGCGTGGGGGCGCCGGTTATCGCTCCCCGCACCTCGATCCGGCGCACCGACGGGTCGCGCGCCGCCGCCGTCAGCTGCTCGACCGTGGAGACCGTGCGATCCGCCATCACCCGGGGCCGCGGGCGTTGGCGCGCTCCGCGCCGGATGGCTGGCTGCGCGGCTGAGCCGACTGCTCCGACTGCGCCGGCTGCACCGACGGGGCCGACTGGTCGAGCTGCGCGACCAACCGCTCGAGGTCGGCGGCCGGCACCGCGGTGAGCATCCGTTCCTCCACCCGAGCGGCCAGCCCGCCGAGCGTCGGATGGTCGAACACGTCCTGGACCGCGAGATCCACCCCGAACACGTCGGCCACCGAGGTGAGCACCCGGATCGCCTGCAACGAGCGCCCGCCGAGAGCGAACAGGTCGTCGTCCCGGCCGACCCGCTCGACGCCGAGCACGCGCAGCCAGATGTCGGCGAGCGACTGCTCGGTCGGCGTCTGCGGCGGCTGGTGTCCGGCTGCGCCCGAGCCGGACGGCGCGGGCAGCGCGCGGTAGTCCACCTTGCCGTTCGGCGTGATCGGTATCGCGTCCAGCACGACATACCCGGCCGGCACCATCGACCGCGGCAGCCGACCCCGGAGATGGTCGCGCAGCTCGCCGAGGCTGAGCCCGGCCGGGTCGGCCGGAACGATGTAGGCCACCAGCCCGCGCCGGCCGGCGACCGCGCGCACCGCCACCGCCGCCTCGCGGACCGACGGGTGCGCGGTGAGCGCGGTCTGGACCTCGCCCAGCTCGATGCGGATCCCGTCGATCTTGACCTGGGTGTCGGCCCGGCCGAGGAACTGCAGGATCCCCTCGGGAAGCCAGCGCACCAGGTCTCCGGTCCGGTAGAGCCGGGCGCCGGGGTGCCCGGACACCGGGTCCGGGACGAACCGCTCCGCGGTCAGCGCCGGGCGGCCGTGGTACCCGCGGGCGACCCCGGGACCGCCCACGTACAGCTCACCGACGACCCCGATGGGCGCCGGCCGCAGCCGGCCGTCCAGCACGTACACCTGGGTGTTCCGGACTGGACGTCCAATCGGGACGGAGGCCCAGTCCGGGTCGATGCCGGTCACCCGGTGCGCCGAGGTGATCGCGGTCGCCTCGGTGGGGCCGTAGCCGTCGATCACCGCACACCCGGGCAGCTGCTGGTGGGCCGCCCGGACATGCGGCAGGGAGAGCACGTCCCCGCCGGCGATCAGCTCGTGCAGGCCGGTCAGGTCGTCCGGGCGGGCGTCGAGCACGAGGTGGAACAGCGGCGCGCCGAGCCAGGTGCCGGTCACGGCGTGATCCCGCAGCGCCCTGCCCACCACCGCCGGGGTCGGGATGCCCGGGGGCAGCATGACGACGCAGCCGCCGTTCAGCAGCGGGCCGAGGATCTCCAGCGCGGACACGTCGAAGGACAGCGGCGACACCTGCAGGAAGACGGTCTGCGGGGTGAACGTGAGGAAGTCGGTGTCGACGACCAGCCGGAGCACTCCCCGGTGGGTGATCTCGACCCCCTTCGGGCGCCCGGTCGAGCCCGATGTGTAGATCACGTACACCAGGTGGTCCATCCGGCTGCGGATCGGGGGGTCGTCCGCCGAGTGCCGCGCGATCGACGGCCAGTCGACGTCGACCGACACGATCTCGGCGGCCGACTCCGGCACCGCGTCCCGCAGCCCCCGCTGGGTCAGCACGATCGGCGCGGCGGCGTCCGCCAGCATGTACGCGATCCGGTCGGGAGGGTTCGTCGGGTCGAGCGGGACGTACGCTCCGCCCGCCTTGATCACCCCGAGCACGGCGACCAGCACGTCCAGCGACCGCTCCAGGCAGATGCCCACGAGTGAGTCGGGACCCACGCCCCGGGCCCGGATGAAGTGGGCCAGCCGGTTGGCCCGCTCGTTCAGCTCCCCGTAGCTGAGCCGCTCGGACCCGGCGACCGCCGCCGGAGCGGACGGGTCGCGCCGCACCTGCGCCTCGAACACCGCCTGCACGGTGCTGGCCGCGGCCGGCAGCGGCCTCGCGGTGTCGTTCCACTCGACGGTCACCCGGCCGCGCTCCTCGGCCGACATCAGCGGCAGGTCCGCGACTGCCGCGTCCGGGTCGGCCACCGCCGCCGCCAGCAGCACCTGGAGGTGGTCGAGCATCCGCTCGATGCTGTCCCGGCGGAACAACTCGGTGCTGTACCGGGCCGCCACGGCCAAGCCGCGGCCGGCCGGAGTCACCTCCACGGCGAGGTCGAGCGGCGCCGCCCCGGTGTCCTCCAGGTACTCCGCGGTCACCGACAGCCCGGGCAGCCGCGGCGGGCCGTCGGTGTCGACGGCGACCGTGCACTGCACCAGCGGGTGCCGGGACCGGTCCCGGGGCGGGTCGAGCGCCTCCACCAGCCACTCGAACGGCACCTCCTGCTGCGCCGCGTCGGCCAGGCCGGCCTGCACCGCCCGCAGCAGCCCCCGGAACGATGGTGCGCCGGACAGGTCCGGCCGGAGCGCGAGCGTGCGGGCGAGCGGCCCGAGGGTGACCGGGACGGTCCGGGTGCCGGGCAGCACCGCCCCCAGCGTGAAGTCCGGCTGACCGGAGTGCCGGTGCAGGACCGCCAGCACGCCCGCGGTCACCGCGGTCCGCAGGTCGACTCCGGCGGTCGCGGCGAGCCGCCGCAGGCCGTCGACGGTCCCCGCGGCGACCGTCCGCCGGACCAGCGCGCCGAGCCAGCGCGGTGCCCCGGGCCGCACCCGGTCGGTGGGCAGCTCCAGCGGAGGGGCATCGGCAAGCGTGTGGCGCCAGAACGCGAGCCGGCCCTCCCACTCGGGCCGGCGAACGCCGGCTGACCTCCGCGGTACGAATGGTGCAGCTCGGCCAGCTCGGTGGCCAGCTCGCGGACCGACCACCAGTCCAGCGCGGCCTGGTGCGCGGTCACCGCCAGGACGTGCCGGTCGGCGGCGAGCCGCAGCAGCGTCACCCGCAGCAGCGGCCCACCGGCGAGGTCGAACCCCCGCCGCGCGTCCGCCCGGCTCAGCTCCGCCACCCGGGCGGCCTGCTCCGGCGCGGGCACGGCGCCGAGGTCCAGCACCGTGAGGGGAAGCTCGGCGGCCGGGCCGACCCGCTGCACCGGCACGCCGTCGGCAGTGGCCAGCGAGGTGCGCAGCGCCTCGTGCCGGGCGACGAGCGCGGCCAGCGCTCGACGCAGCGCCGGGGTGTCCACCGGCCCGGACAGCTCCGCTCGCCAGGCCAGGACGTGCACCGGCACCTCCGGCACGAGCTGCTCGACAAACCATTGCCGTTGCTGGCGGAAGGACGGGGCTGCCTGGACGTCGGTCATCTGCTCGTCGAGGGGCACCCTTCGGACCCTAAGCCCGGGCATCGGAGATGGCAGCTCGGTCACTTCCGCTGCCGGCTCGACCGCCCCGAGCCGGCGCCGTGCCGGCACCGAGTCACGCTTTGTGGCCACGGCCGAGAAGTTGAGATATCCCGCCGCCTGTGGAAGGTTCGTTCACGGTCCGAAGGGGGATGCACTGCAGCGCTGCAGCTACATACCTTCAGGGAGCTAACGCCATGAGCGATTCCCTTGATCAGGCGCAGACCGATGCCGGTACACCCGGCACCCGCCGATCCCGACTCGGGGCGCTGTGGCGAGACCCCGAGTTCCTCAAGTTCTGGTCCGGGGAGACGATCTCGCTCTTCGGCACCTACGTCACCACGCTGGCGCTGCCACTGCTCGCCGTGATCACGCTGAAGGTGTCCGCCGAGCAGCTGGGCTACCTGCGAGCCGCCGAGTTCGCGCCGTTCCTGCTGGCTCCGGTGTTCGGGGTCTGGGCCGATCGGCGGCGCAAGAAGCCGGTGATGACGCTGGCCAACGCCTTCCGGGCGGTGCTCATCGGGCTCGTGCCGACCCTGTACTACCTGCACCACCTGCCGCTCAACACGCTGTACCTGATCGCGTTCGCGATCGGCGTCTGCACCGTCGCGTTCGACGTGTCGTGGATGTCGTTCGTCCCGAGTCTGGTACCCAAGCAGAACCTGATCGAGGCGAACGGCAAGATCGCCACCAGCTACTCGGCGGCCGAGATCGGCGGGCCCGGCCTGGCCGGTGTCCTGGTCCAGCTGTTCACCGCGCCGGTGGCGCTGGTCGTCGACGCCGCCTCCTACGTCGTGTCGGTCGTCTCGCTGCTGTGGATCCACCGGCCGGAGCCGAAGCCGGAGCGCCAGGCGGACAGGGACATGGGCCGGGAGATGCGCGAGGGCCTGGCGGCCGTGTTCGGCAACCAGTACCTGCGGATCACCGCCCTGCAGGGCTCGATGTTCAACTTCTTCATGCAGTTCCTCGAGACCACCTTCGTGCTCTACCTGGTTCGCGAGCTCGGTTTCCGGGCGGCGCTGGTGGGCTTCGTGGTGGCCGCCGGCGCGGTCGGCGGGCTGTTCGGCGCGATGATCGCCACGTCGCTCACCCGCCGGTTGCCGTTCGGGCCGCTGATCATGGTGGCGATGGTGATCGGCTGCACCCCGACGCTGATCCTGCCGGCGGTGCGTGGGTCGACGGCCACGATGACAGCCGCGTTCGTCGCGGTGCTGTTCGTGTACAAGGGCGGCTCCGGCGTGGCCAACGTCCTGGCGATCACGCTCCGGCAGACCGTCACCCCGAACCGGCTGCTCGGGCGGGTCACCGCGAGCATGCGGCTGGCGCTCTACGGCGCGATCCCGCTCGGCGCGCTCACCGCCGGCTTCCTCGGCGCGAGCATCGGGCTGCGCTCCACCCTGTGGGTGGCCGGCATCGGCTTCACCGCGTCACTGATCCCGGTGCTGCTGTCCCCCGTGCCCCGGTTGGCCGCGCTGCCGCCGTCACCGGACGACCTCCCGGCCGCACCGCCCGCCCCCCCGGCCGGCGCGGAGGCCATGGACCAGCCGATGGACCAGACCGTCGCCCCGAAGGGCACCCCGACCGGCACCGGCACCCGGTAGGCCGGTCAGTCGGCAGTGCGATCCAGCCGGTCGCGGAGCGCGGCGACCATGTGGTCCAGCCGCGGCTCCGACCAGATGGTGTAGTGGTCGCCGTCCAGCACGACGTCGTCCAGCGCGGCGGCGAGCCGCCCCCAGCCGTCCCGGCTGTCCGGCGACTTCTCGGCCCGCAGCACCGTGATGGTGCCGTCGAACGGCCGGTCCGGGACGTAGCGGTGCGCCGCCCGGGTGTTCGCCTGGAACACCGCGAGCCGGCGGCGGAGGAAGTCGATGCCCAGGTCGGCGGGCAGCAATCCGCGCTCTGTCAGCACCCGGTGCAGGCCGGCGAGCCGGTCCGCGGCGGCCAACTCGTCGCCGGGCAGCTCGTCGATGGGCGGCGGGTTCCGGCCCACCATGCCCGCGAGGTCGGTGACGAACGCTCCCACACCGACCTCGGCCGGGGTGTCCCACCGTCCCGGGACCGGGGCGTCGATGAGGGCGAGCAGGGCGATCTGCTCGCCCGCCGCGGTCAGCTCGACGGCCATCTGGAACGCGATCAGGCCGCCCATGGACCAGCCGGCCAGCCGGTACGGGCCGGTCGGCTGCCTTCGGCGCAGCGCCTCGACGTACCGCGCGGCGAGCTCCTCCACCCGGTCGACCGGCTCGGTGTCGTCGTCCAGGCCGGGCGCCTCGAACGCGTACACCGGCTGGCCCGGGGCCAGCTTCGCGGCCAGCCGCTGGTAGGCGTACCCGGAGCCGGACACGGCGTGCACGCAGAACAGCGGCGGCCGGCTGCCGTCCGGGGCCAGCGGCACGACCGGGTCGGCCGGCGACCCCGCGGGCCACTCCGCCGCGCCGGCCAGCCGGGCCGCCTCCAGCTCGGCCGCCACCGCGGCGACGGTCTGCGCCGCGTAGAAGCGGCGGACGCCGAGCGCGACCTGGGTCGCGTCCGCGATCCGGGCCACCACGCGGGCGGCTTGCAGGGAGGTGCCGCCGAGGTCGAAGAAGCTGTCGGTGGAGCTGATCTGGGGTAGGCCGAGGACGTCGGCGAAGGCGGCGGCGATCAGGTGTTCGGTGCCGGTGGCCGGGGGGGTGTAGGGGCCG
>WNFX01006997.1_pt1 | contig 11538 bp, 8 predicted proteins | sample 5400111 | NCBI WGS metagenome assembly WNFX01 (sample SAMN13153363, study PRJNA577476) | soil metagenome | isolation source: 40 cm soil or saprolite under grassland replicate 1 | place: USA:California | collected 2016-06-15
TGTCAGCATTACCGGACGGTCAGGAAATAATTCATTCAGCTTATCATTTGTCGGAAATTCCTTTGTCGTCCAATCATTCTGATCCCAACCTCTTCCCAACAACCACCCATTCGGATTTTCAGCAGCAAATTGTTTTGTTTTTTCAATCACTTCATCCCAGCTATTTGTGCCCACCAGGTTTGCTCTTTGTAAACTATTTCCATATCCTACAAAATGGGCATGTGCATCAATAAAACCTGGGTAAATAAATTTTCCCTGCGCATCTAATTTTTTTGCTGCATCATATTTATTCTGGAGGTCTGCTTTTTTTCCAACCTCAACGATTTTTCCATCCTTTATTGCCATGGCTTCTGCAACAGAAAAAGAAGAATCGACAGTGTAGATAGTTGCGTCGTAAACAAGGAGATCAACCTTTGTTTTAGAAGAGAAAGAGAATAATAAAAAGATAACAACAATTGATAGAGAAATTTTCTTCATTTCCTTATAATCTTTTTAATCCTGTAATTCGTGGTTCTTTTAATTCATGAATTTCGCCGGGTGCTGCTTATTGAAATTTGTTTTATCCTGGTAAGCTTTTGCGGCCGCTAAGATAGTGGCTTCATCGTATAATTTTCCGATCAGCGTAATACTCACAGGGCCGCCAGTCGAGTTAAAGCCAATGGGCATGCAAACAACGGGATTACCAGTCAGATTTGTAATTCTTAGTTGACTGCCCCCAAATGTCGGGACAATCAGCACGTCATAATTTTTCATAAAGGCATACATGTTTTTGCAAAGATTATAACGATACCGGTTTGCATTGATGTACTCAACGGCGGGAATCGTTCTTGCACTTCTGAAACTATTTGGCCAAAAGCCTTTGTCTTGTCGTTCAATTAAATCGTCCCTGTTTGTTCTCGTTAATTCATCAAATGCTGCAGCACTTTCAGCATTAAGTATGATACCGATGATATCCGTTGGGTAAAAAATGGAATCAGGAAAAACTACGGGCTGCACATTAGCTCCGAGAGATTTATACACATCAAGCACTTTTCGTTCTGGTGCATCCGGGGTTAGTCTTTTAAAATAATTTTCTGCATAAGCAATTTTTAATTTTGAGAGATCAATTTTGGGATTGTAATTAAATGCATGATCGAGAGCACCCGCATCTTTCCCATCCGTTCCTTTGAGATGAGAAACAATAGAACCCAATGTTTCGGTTCCAACGGTAAATGGCAAAAGTCCTGCAACAACGGATGCGGCTGAGCCTGCAGATGATCCGCTCGATCCTTGTTTCAGATTCCAGGGGTTTTTTGTTTCACCACCAAACCATTTGTTGTTAAAAGCTAATGCACCTAAAGAAAGCTTGGCACATAAAACTGCCCCCGCTTTTTTTAATTGGGTATAAACATAAGAATCCTCATCAATCATTTGATCTTTATAAGGTGTGGTTCCCCAGGTTGTTTTATAACCTTTTACTGCAAACAAATCTTTTAACCCATAAGGAATTCCATGCAATGGGCCTTTGTAATTCCCTTTTTTTATTTCATCATCCGCTTGTTTTGCCTGCTGCATCGCAAGATCTTCGGTCAAAGTGATAACTGATTCCAGCGTATCACCCCATTTTTTTAAACGATCAATAAATATCTTTGTCAGCTCAACAGATGTGATCCGTTTATTCTTTATCAGCCCCGCCAGTTGCATGATCGAATAAAAGGCCAATTCATTTTTATTGGCAGGCATATAAATATTGTTGGGAATGTCCCAAACAATTTTTTGTTGTTTAGTCGGCAGCGTTTCGCCATAAGGCAGAGGGTTAAAAGCAAAAGGATAGGGAATATCATTTGTCGGTAACGTTTTGTGCAGGGCTTTATAATTGTCGGCGTATTGTTTTACATTTTCCAGCATTGAGTCGGCTTCTGCATCAGTAAAATCAAGGTCATATAATTTTACTGTATTGCGAATAAGCTGAATAGTATCGGCCTTACTGCGGAGTTGTGAAGATGTCTGCGCAAACAAAGAAAGCTGCATCGCTAAAAAGATGGCAGTAATCCAAAATCTCATAAATTAAGTTTTTACGTATAAGAGGTGATTAAATAAATGTTTATCTTTTGCTACCAAAAATAAAGCTATGAGAATTTTGACCGCAGCAATTTTTATTTCAACATTATTTTTTTCCTGCAGCCAGATGGAAAAAAAGCAAACGGGTGGCAACACGCCGGTTTCAAAATATTTTAATTATGAGGATAGCTCAACCGTTCAATCTGCTGGTATCAGGATGATACCAATTAAAACACCGGTTGGTGAATTCAAAGTATGGACAAAACGGTTTGGCAATAATCCCGACATAAAAGTTTTATTGCTTCATGGTGGCCCTGCAGCGGGTCATGAATACATGGAATGCTTTGAAAGTTTTTTCCCTAAGGAAGGGTTTGAATTTTATGAGTACGATCAGTTGGGTGCGCCCTATAGTGATCAACCGACGGATTCCAGTTTGTGGACAACAGAACGCTACGTGGATGAGGTGGAACAAGTGAGAAAAGCAATCGGCGCCAACAAAAATAATTTCTATGTGCTTGGTAACTCGTGGGGTGGAATTCTTGCTATGGAGTATGCGCTAAAATACCAGGACAATATCAAAGGAGTGATTGTTGCCGATATGGTCGCCAGTATTCCCGATTATAACAAGTATGCCGACAACGTTCTTGCAAAGCAAATGGATCCGAAGGTATTTGCTGAGATTATGGATATTGAAAAGAACAAGGACTTTGGAAATCCGCGATATGAAGAATTGCTGACCCCTAATTTTTATGCGCAACACATTTGCCGGCTCGATCCATGGCCTGAGCCTGTTGTTCGCTGTTTCACTCATCTCAATACAATGAAAGTGCCCAAGGAAATTTATGTGATGATGCAGGGTCCCTCGGAATTCGGAGCCAGTGGAAGGTTAGAGAACTGGGATATTAAGAACAGACTAAAAGAAATAAAGATTGCCACACTGATGGTAGGTGCAAAATGGGACACCATGGATCCTAAAGCTATGGAGGAGCAAAGTAAAATGGTGCAACACGGCCGCTATCTATATTGCCCCAATGGCAGTCACATGTGTATGTGGGACGATCAAAAAGTTTTCATGGATGGAGTAATTAGGTTTATTAAAGATGTTGACGAAGGGAAGTTTTGAGAATTTATTGAGCCGACTTTTGCTCTGCTAATAAGCTTCTCTTGTATCATCCCGTCCGAACGGCGTTCAGCCGGGCGGGCGCTTTTACGCAGCAATACGGGATTCGGTATTTCTACTGGAACAATTTTACAACTTTCGCTGAGGATGAGCTGATCAATACGGCGGCACCACAGATATAAAATCAAATGAAGGTTTTTCACTCGGAAATAAAACTTTTATCTGAGTTTTAAAAATAATCTTTGATTTTATTGAGTTAGAAATAATACAGGCCGCTTCCGCTTTTTGCAGAAGTTTTTCTGCCCTTTCTTTGTCTTCAGGATCGGCAATTGATACAATAGGCGACAGGGTGATTTCAGTAATCATATACTTGCCATCGATTCTCTCAAGTCTTCCGCTCGCATTGCTTTCAAAATTTATAAATTCAAATTTCGAGTTTTCAGCAATAGCCAGGAATGTTGCCATCAGGCAGCTATTTACCGCAGCCACCAGCAAATGTTCGGGTGACCAGACGCCCGGAATTCCTTTTGGAAACTCCGGTGGGGTTGCTACGTCTATTTTTGCTTGGAGATAAGGTGAGCTCAAAATCCCTTTACGGTCTTTTTTCCAGTTCACCTTTACCTGATAATAGTTTGCTTGTTCCATAGTTAAAAATTGTGTAACTAAGCTAAAAACTGAACACCAACTAAAGCATAACTTTTGTCAATAAGTGGCATGACAGATGTCATAATGGTGAACATCGACGGAGAAACCTGATTTTATTTTTTTGCTTCCCACACATTGTTCTTTTTATTTGAGTCTGGCACATGAACACTTCCTAATTCAACCGTTTTTATTTTTTTGGGGTCGGTGAACTTAACGGCTGTTGTTTTATTCCCTTTTTCCCAAACTGCAATTGTTTGATGAATTCTTCTTGTTGAGCCATCAGCAAAGGTTATTGTGATATCAACAGGAACTGGTTTGCCTCCAATTGATTCAATGATAATTTGTTTTTGATTTCCTGTTTCAGAAACTTTTGAAATACTGAGATCAGGGATACCGCTATCGTAAAACCATTTTTTCCAAAACCAATTAAGATTTTTTCCCGACCCCGTGTTCATGCAATTAAAAAAGTCAAGGGGCATTGGATGCTTTCCATGCCATTGTTGTATGTAATAATGAAGGCCTTTATAAAAGATTTCGTCGCCGAGCATGTCTTTTACAAACAAATATCCCATTGCAGGTTTCGGATAACTGTCAGTAAAATATGCCTTATTGATTTCTGTTGAAAGAGTAATGATCGGCAGATCTGTTTCGTTACCTGCCGTCTTCTCGACGGCCGCTACCCCGTATTCATCCACTAATGTGGAATCAATAATGGGTGAAATAATCCATTCACCGATCGTGGCCCAACCTTCGTCCATCCACGCGTATTTTGTTTCGTTGATGCCCATGTAAAATGGAAACATAGTGTGAAATATTTCGTGATCAGTGAGCTCAACGGATTCTGCATGATCAGCCAACGGATTATCATTCACCATCATCGGGTATTCCATTTGGTCAAGACCATCAAATACGGTTTCATGCGGGTAAGGGTAGGGCCATTTTGGAAAATCATAACTCATGGCCTCCACAGTTTTCCTCGCATCATGAATCACATCAAAATAGTCTCTATGCTTCGGATTAAAGACTGCATCTACTCTTGTTCTTCTTCCTGTTGATTTATCAACTGCGAGGCTTGTAGAATGCCACATATAATGATCGCTGCATGCAAAGACAAAATCCGTTACATCAGTGGCTTCAAATTGCCACGTGTTAGTGGCTTTTGTATGATTGGTTGCATTCAGCATTTCTGTACTGTCAACAATCGTTACAATGGCGTCATCTCTTTCAGCTTGTTGCAATCGTTGATAAATTTTTTCACTAAAAACTTCTTGTGCGTTCAATAAATTCCCGGTGGCCCATACAACTTGGTTAGGGGGTAGAGTTATAGCGGCCTTGAAGTGACAGAAATCATTATAAAATTCCTCGCGACCATTGTAGGGATAAGTGTTCCAGCCGTCAATATCGTCATATACAGCAATACGCGGAAAAAAATAAGCGACGAAATCAGCACCGGGATCAATCTCGCCAGTGCGAATATGCGACGTTTTGTTGAGTGTGTAAGACCAGCTAAGGCTGAAATGCGCTGTTTGTTTTGAAGCAATCGGGAAGCCTTTCACGATCATGTTTGTTCCGTCAATTTCAATTTGGGTCGAATCAATTTTATTATTGTTTATTGAAAATGATGAAATTTTAACTCCATTGGTCTCATCTTCTGCTTTTATTGACATGCTCTTTACACTTCCTTTCAGATAGAGGTTAGGATAAAGTTTGAAATTGACTGATCGTAAGCTGTCGGGGCTGTTGTTGGTGTAAGTAATGTCTTCTGAGCCGGTCAGCAATCTTGTGGCAGGATCGAAATTTATTTTTAAATCATAGTCCGCGGTGTTTTGCCAGTAATTTTTTCCCGGTTTACCATCGGGTGATCGGCTACCTTTATCATACGTCGCCTTGATACTTGTTGGAACAGGCAAAGGCTGTTGGGCTATTGATTGAAGACAGTAGAAAAAGGTAACTACGAAAAACACGGATTTAATAAAGCACATGTGCAAAGATTTGAAATATAAAAATAAGAAAGATAGATTTTGCAATCCATCACCTCTGTTGCGAGGACAGCGTTGTTTATTTTTTTGGGTTGAAAATAAATTCAGTGAGGGCTTTTATGTATTCCGCCGGATGACTTAAATGAGGCACATGACCCGCGTTTGCGAATGTACATCTGTGGACATTAGGCAAGGAACCTGCAATTTTATCATTGATAGCAGGAAAAAATGGAGGACCTATTTCACCCAGCGAAAGAAAGACCGGTTTGGAAAAAGTTTTAAGTTTATCCAGATCAATTCTCAAACTTTCATTATCGTTCATTTCGTCAAGCCAGGTAGGAGCATTGAAAATAAATGTTTGCTGAAGTTCTTGTGGTAATGTTTTCCATGTACCGGGTCCAAAAGCAATTGTCTCTACAAATTGTTCAGCTCCCTCTTCATTTTTTCCTTGTTTCAGCAGGTTGACCACAGCCTGGAGCCGTTCTGAAACTATTCGGTAAGCTTTTTCTGTCTCTGACTGGCCCTCAAGCAACGAGACAAGCGGCGGCTCATGAATAAACATTGTTTTGAATAATTCGGGATGTTGAGTTGCAAGTTTTAAAGTAAGGATAGCACCAAATGAGTTGCCGGCAATATTTGCCGGCGCCAAGTTAAGATAATTGATCAATGCTGCCAGATCATCTACATCCTCACGAGCAAACCCTTGTCCCGCCGGTCTCTCACTTTGACTGTGTCCTCTGCGATCATAAGTAACAACCCTGAAATTTTTTGATAGTTCTGGAACTACTGCATCCCAGTTATGGTGATCAGCCCACGAACCATGGACCAGTATAAGAGACTCACCCGAATCCCCGGTCATTTCCCAGAAGAGATTTACATCGTTGATCCTAGAAAATGGCATCGTTGCAAATTTGAACTAAAAGTATAAAGAATAAGGGGTAAGAAGTGAAAAGTTATTTTCCGCTTCTGTGGTTGTGACTAAAAATTGAATCTGGGACGCATCACTGAAATATTACTTCTTCTTTTTTGTAACCTTCCTCCCGGCGGCCTTCTTTGAGGCCGTTTTCTTCCCCGCCTTTTTTACAAACGCATTAGGCATTTGTTTTTCAATTATTTTTTTTACGTCATCGAGTGAGAGGACAGCCAGTTCTTCCTTTGTATATTTTGAATCATCTTCCTTCTTTCCAAGCTTCAGCATTTTTTTACCAAATCGAATAAACGGCCCCCAGCGACCATTCTCGATTGAAATTTTTTCTTCAGGCCATTGTTTTATGTGGCGGTTGGCCTCTTTCTTAATCTTCGCTTCCACTAATTCATTGATCTCTTTCTGGCTAAGTTCATCAAAATTGTATCGCCTCGGCACATTGATGAACATGTCATTCCACTTAATGTAAGGCCCGAATCTTCCTCGTCCTCTTGTTACCGGTTTCCCATCATACATTGCTATTGGTGCATCCGCTTCTTTTTTTTGATTGATAAGTTCTACGGCCCTTTCCATATCTACTTCCAGCGGGTCTTCACTCCTTGGAAGCGAAATAAAATCTTCGCCCCATTTTACGTACGGCCCAAATCGGCCCATATTTACATACACTTGCCTTCCTTCGTATTCACCTAATGTGAGCGGTAATTTAAAAAGATCAAGAGCTTCCTCCAGCGTAATAGTTTCAATGCTCTGATCTTTTTTCAGCGCTGCAAAATGTGGCTTTTGTTCATCATCAATCATGCCCATTTGTACCATCGGCCCATAACGGCCCATGCGTGCAAACACAGGCAAACCGGTAACCGGATCTGTTCCCAATTCTCTTTCACCTTTTACCCGCTCAGCTGTTTCAATTGTTTTTTCTACATCTTTTTTAAAAGGATTATAAAAATCATCGATCATCTTATTCCATTTCATCTTTCCTTCGGCTACTTCATCAAACTCTTCTTCAATTCTTGCTGTAAAACCATAATCCATGATGTCGTCAAAATACTGTTTCAAAAAATCTGTAACCACCAAACCAAGATCCGTAGGAAAAAGTTTTGATTTTTCTGCACCGGTATTTTCATGATCAACGATTTTTTTTATGTGATCCTTTTCCAAAATGAAAACGCGATAATCTCTTTTCACCCCTTCCTTATCCCGCTTCTCAACATAACCTCTTTTTAAAATAGTGGAGATAGTAGGCGCATAAGTAGAGGGACGGCCAATTCCCAATTCTTCCAGCTTCTTCACTAACGAAGCTTCTGTATATCTTGGCAACGGACGGGAGAATCTTTCAATTGCTTTCATTTCTTTCAATGGCAATTGTTGCCCAACAACCAGTGGCGGCAACATATCTTCCGCCTCTCCTTCTGCCAGTTCATCATCATCCCGGTCTTCTCGATATACTTTTAAAAATCCCTCAAACTTCAGCACTTCACCCTGCGCCGTTAACTCTTCTTTGTTTGTTGATATTTCAATTTTTGCAATTGTTCTTTCTAATGCCGCATCGGCCATCTGGCTTGCCATCGTTCTTTTCCAGATCAGTTCATACAGTCTTTTTGCATCCGCGTCATCAACTGTTGTGTGGTGCGTGTAAGTTGGCCGTATCGCCTCATGTGCTTCCTGTGCAGTCTCACTTTTTGTTTTGTATTTTCTGAATTGATGATACTCTTCTCCATACATCCCTTTTACTGTGCGGGTAATATCACCAAGAGCTGTATTGCTAAGGTTCACGCTATCTGTTCGCATATAAGTAATATGGCCATTCTCATAAAGTCGCTGTGCCAGTAACATTGTACGGCTCACACCATAACCGAGTTTGCGACTCGCTTCCTGTTGAAGTGTAGATGTTGTAAATGGTGGAGCGGGGGATCGCTTCGCAGGCTTTACCTGTATATCATTCACTTTATAATTTGCCCCGATGCAGCTCTTCAAAAAATTTTCAGCGCTATCTGCGGAAGAATATTTAGCACCCTCGGCTTTGAACGAAATATTTTTATCACTTGCGTCCTTTGCGGTAAACAATGCTTCAAGTTTGAAACTGCTTTGCGATTCAAATGTATTGATCTCTCGTTCACGTTCAGCAATCAGTCTCACCGCCACGCTTTGCACGCGGCCGGCACTCAGGTTATTCCTCATGCTGATCTTTCGCCAAAGTACAGGGCTCAGTTCAAAACCCACAATCCGATCGAGTATACGCCTTGCTTGTTGTGCATTTACCAGGTTCATATCAACCGTCCTTGGGTTTTGCACTGCGCTCTGGATGGCTGGTTTTGTGATCTCATGAAAAACAATCCGCTTTGTTGTTTTTGGGTCCAGGCCAAGCACTTCACACAAATGCCAGCTGATGGCCTCGCCTTCGCGGTCCTCATCCGTTGCCAACCAAACTTCATCTGACTTCTTTGCTAAACTTTTTAAATCGTTAACAACCTTTTGTTTTTCGGCAGGAATGATATAAGTAGGTTTGTAATTTTTCTCAATATCAATACCCATTCCCGCTTTTTCGAGGTCACGGATATGCCCATAGCAACTCTTCACAGCGAAATCCTTCCCCAAAATTTTTTCGATGGTCTTTGCTTTCGCAGGGCTTTCCACTATTAAAAGATTCTTGGGCATTTTTTTAATGGGTTATTATCATGATACCGGCCTTAGGAACTCCGATTGATCTTCCGTTGCGACGCTCCGTTCATCTTTCTTTTTCCAATCAGACAAACGCGTCGCAGTTTATCCGGAGCAAAGCCGAAGGATCGCAATTCTAATCTGCTTTTGTGAGCAGTAAGATGTCAGTTGTGAATAAAAAAACTACTCACCACTCACCATTCACCACTCACCGTTCGGGTGCAAGTATAATGCAAGAATAGCAATTATTTAAAGTAAAGGCTTCCTGAAAATATCCTGAGCATGAGAAAACCAGCCACAAATTGCTGGAAATGAAACTTAAAATGCCAGGGTTTTGACGCTAAGCACCTTGTGAATTTCTCTGCAGGATTGAAGCGACTTAACGATATGCATAGGATGACGAAAGAAAGGTAGATCGATTTATGATCTCTTGCTGTTCTTTTAAATACCTATACAAAGTATTGCAATCAACAGCGGAGGCAAATTGTTTTTTTAACTTATAAGAATTGAAAAAAACAAGCGCCTGCTGAAGCTCAAAATCAATATTTCTAAGCAATTGTTTTTTTGATACAGGTTTTTCGGATGACCGGCCTGCGAAAATTGCATCAATACGCTGCAGATTGTTGTCTGAATTAAAGCTGATGATCTTACAAATGCAAAAATCTTCTTTCGCTGATGAATCAACAGTCGCAGATATGGTGATCAGCTTTTTAGCCGAATAAGGACTCAGGATATTCTGAGTATTCGCCTCATTCCCAACCATTAACAACAAAAATGTGAATAAGAGTAGAAGTTTATTCATAGTTAAGGATTTAATATTAAACCTAGGAAAATTAAATAGCCTGAAGGTTTAATTAGAAGTAAATTTCTCTGGGAATTACACCTCCGCGTTTATTGTAAATATCGCTGGATAGTAAGGTATATTTTCTCTGACCATCTTGCATACTCTTTTGCTGACGGGTGCAAGCCATCGGATGCCAGCAATGAGAGATCACCGGCCGCTTCTCTCGTACCCGGAGTGACATCGATATAGTTTACCTGGTATGCTGATGATATTTCTTTATTGGCCTGATTATAGTCATCGATCTCCGTCGCGATCTTATTCCTGTTACGATCTTTTGCAAATGGCGTAACTCCCCAATCGGGAATAGAAAGAACGATTACATGATCCGCTTTTCCATTGGCCAATTTAATGGCCTGTTTCAGCAATGACTCAAACTGTGGTTTGTAATCTTCAACCGCTCTTTCTCTATATTGATTATTTACACCAATTAACAGAGTAACAAAATCGTAGGAAGCTTTGAAATGGTATTTATTAATACCGTTTTGAAGTTCATCCGTCGTCCATCCTGTTTTAGCTAAAATCTCCGGATCTGCAAAATCGTAGCCCGATCGATGAAGCAATTGAGCAGTTTGGCTCGGAAAGTTTTGGTTGGGCAACACCATTTCTCCAATTGTATAGGAATCACCGAGACATAACAAGGTGTTAGAGGAAAATGTATGAGAGGAATGCACTTTAATTACAGGTTCAGAGGTGAAAATAAGAAGAACTGCTAAACCTGAAATAAGACCACCAAATGAGAAGAGACGTGGAGATACCCTTTTCCTCAAAAAAGATTTCATTCTATCTATGCTTACGGTAAATAACCAGACTTAGATTTATAGTAACTTTAAAAACAGGTTGTTCTTTACTTAAATCAAGATTATATGAAGTGGATTACCCGTGAACGGCCCAAAATAGATCGTATAGCCTGCCCCTGGCTCATCAAACGCTTTATTGACTCTGAAGCTGAATTTGTCTATGTTCCATTTCTTGATGTAAAGGCAAAAGCTGCGGAGTTAAACGCCATCCCATTCGACATACCCGATGTAGAATTTACTCACTATAAGGACAAATGCACATTTGATTATTTTGTTGAGAAATATAAAATCAATGATCCGGCTATTCATATTATGGCTTCGATTATAAGAGGGGCGGATACAGACAGGCATGATGTTGCAAGCCAGTCATCAGGATTATGGGCCATTTCAGCAGGGCTTGCTCACAACATGCGCAACGATCATGAGTTGCTTGAAAAAGGAATGATGCTGTATGATGCATTATATAGCTGGGCAAAACATCATCATAATGAAAAGCATACACAAAACCCCGTTGAGCATTTATTCATTGA
>WNFX01006099.1_pt1 | contig 11534 bp, 9 predicted proteins | sample 5400111 | NCBI WGS metagenome assembly WNFX01 (sample SAMN13153363, study PRJNA577476) | soil metagenome | isolation source: 40 cm soil or saprolite under grassland replicate 1 | place: USA:California | collected 2016-06-15
CCTTTCCAGAAATGCGTCGCCTTGCCGCTTTTGATCCACTTTCTGGCTCTGGACGCAGTCGTGGGCATGAGTGGGTTGCGTTCCTGATCGACCACAGGGACAAAGATGTGCGACATCGTGCTGTAAGCCTCTTTCGAGTGTGCAATGGTCCCTTCGCTGCTAACCATCGGAGCGGTTGCAAATTAGGGAGGCGTTCGCAACGTCCTGTGGGCTGCCACGCCCGGATGGTTCAGCTTCCTTCAGACGCCCCGTTGCCGAGGCTTGGGCAAGCTAGTTTCGCAGTTGCCCTTGTTGGTTCTCCGGTGGCAAGCCGGATCGCTTCACAAGCCCATCCCGTAGAACGGGATGGGTGCTTGACTAAAGAGAAATTTCCTTACCTGGTCGTGCTGGAGACCAGTAATAGTGATCTTCATAACGCGCAATCGCTTCCTTACGCACGCGACTACGCGGAGCATTGATTACGCGCGCCCCTTGTTGATCCGCACGTAAGATCCTACCGGTCCCTTTGATACCGAAGTCACGAGCAGTGTCTTGCATCGCTCGCAACACCTCATGAAAATGGGAACTAGTTAGCGCGATTAACGACGAGCCCCCGCCAGAAAGACTGGCGCCATGGGCCCCGGCAGCTATTGCCGCATCGATAATATCTGGCATAGCCGGGAAGAGCGCCTGGCGATAAGGCTGGTGCAAACGATCCTGCATGGCTTCACCGATCAGTTCATAGCGCCCGGTTTGCAAGGCCGTCAACAGCAGGGCTACACGCCCGGTATTAAAAGTCACGTCAGCCTTTGGATAGCTCGATGGAAGTAATTTTCTGCCGGCCACTGTATCCATTGGAAAGGATGGTGTAAAAATGACGGCCTTGAGCGCGTCTGGAAACGGTGTTTTCACCGCGTGTATTTTCCCATCTACACTGGTTGTCGCAACAAGGCCGCCAAGTAGAGCCGGGGCGACATTGTCAGGATGTTTACCCGCTTCGGCCTCCACGGCTAATGCTAAAAGTACCTCCCTGGTTACGGCTTTATTTCGTAAACGCAATAAATCGTTGGCCGCCACCAGTCCCCCAACGACAGCAGTAGCACTGCTTCCCAATCCACATCCCGGGGGAACGTTGATGGTCATGCGTATACGAACAGCAGGAGGATCAACCTGTTGTTGTTTAAAGAGCAAAACGAAGGCGCGAAAAAACAGGTTATCCGGCCCCGTGGAGAGGCTTGCACCTAAATTACCCCGCACTTCGATACGTGGAAGGTGAGGGTCTTCTCCACTTTCGGTTACTTCAAAGCGATTATATAGTTGTAATGCCAGTCCCAGGCTATCAAAGCCAGGGCCAAGATTAGCCGACGTGGCGGGCGTTAAGACTGTTGTTGAGGCAGGTAATACCAGTGCCATCGCTAGCATCCTGCCTTTCTGATGAAACGCGCATTGCTTTTTCCTTTTTCAGGTGCGACTATTTTATCATGATTACGGTTTTTTGTAACCTGCGCAAGTACGAAAGTAAGGGGATCTACTGTTGTGCTAGATGTCAGCCAGGACTGCGCCTGTATTGGCTGATGTCACCATGGATGCGTAGCGCCGCAACCATTTACTCTTTATACGTTCTGCTGGATGATAAACTTCACTAAGAATAGACTGGCGTCACCCAGTCTCGATATTTTTCGTTCTCGCCTCGACAGGCTGACAGGTAGAGCTCTTGAAGTTTCATCGTGATTGGACCGGGTTTACCATTGCCGACCGGGCGGTGATCAACGCTGCTTACCGGCGAAACCTGCACGCCCGTTCCACACAAGAAGATCTCCTCGGAGGCATACAGTTCTGTGCGGTCGATGCGCCTCTCCTCCACCACTATACCAATTTCAGTACGGATGAGATCAATCAAGGTATTGCGTGTCACACCTTCGAGGATATCTTCAGAGAACGCGGGCGTAGCTAGTTTGCCATTGCGCAGGATGAAAAGATTACATGAACTTCCTTCCGATACAAAGCCATCATGGGTGAGCAGGATTGCTTCGTCGAAACCGGCAGCGTGCGCATCATCTACAGCTAGCGAACTATTGATATAGGCCCCGGTAACCTTGGCACGGACGGGTATGGCATTACTGTTGGCACGCCTCCACGAGGAGGTGCAGACATTGAGGCCCGCGTCGATATCAACGTAATTGCCCATGGCAAAGGTGTAGATGGCAACGGCATCTTCCAGGGAACTGAGCATGAGTTTAATGGTGCGCGCGGCTTTATAGGTTATCGGGCGCACATAAACATCCTGGCGAAAGCCGTGCTTACTTACAAGCTCGACGGTAATGCGGCACAAATCGTCCACAGTTTCTTTAGGGCGCATGCGCAAAACGTTCCAGGAATTGGCCATACGTTCATAGTGCTCACGTAGTTTCAGCAGGTAGAGTTGCTGGTGAGCGTCATTCCAGTAGCCACGTATACCTTCAAAGCAGGCAGTACCATATTGAAGGGCATGAGTTGCCACGCTCACTTTGGCCTCGCTCATGGGAACAAATTTCCCCTCGAAGTAGGCGTATCCTTCTTCGAGGCTAAGCACTGGAACTTTGGGGACCTCGGCTTTTGACTCATGGCCGTTATGTTGAGATGTTGAAGAGTTCGTCTGGGTCAAGAGTTTGCTCCTAGATCAGGGAAAACACACTACTTTGACAGTGGTGCGAATGGTGTGTGGGCTGCAAGCTGCACACCATTCGCACTATTGAATAGAGATCAAATGGCAGCGGGAGTTTCCTCGCCGCTCTCGACAATATAGAGCAGGTCCGCATCAGTAATGTATTTCTTTCGATCGGCCATAGATACAAAGCGACGATAGGCCTCTTTCAGATCTTCGGCGTTGAGTTTATGGCCCAGTTGGCGTAAACGAGCGTCGAGCCCATGGCGGCCAGAGTGTTTACCAAGCACCAGTTTGGTATCAGTCCAGCCGACCGATTGAGGCGTCATTATTTCGTAGGTCATGCGGTTTTTGAGCATACCGTCCTGATGGATACCTGCTTCATGGGAAAAGGCGTTCGCTCCGACCACGGCTTTATTGGGCTGGACAGGGATGCCTGTCAGCTGGCTGACCAGTTGGCTGGTAGGTAGAAATTCTTGCGTATTGATGCGAGTTCTGATGTTGCCAAAGGCATCTGGCCGGGTTCGAAGCGCCATAACGACTTCTTCCATGGCGGTATTACCCGCGCGCTCACCCAGGCCGTTGACGGTCACTTCAACCTGTCGCGCCCCGGCTTTGATGGCCGCGAGCGTGTTAGCGGTGCCCATACCCAGATCGTTGTGGCAGTGGGCGCTCATGACTACATCATCGATACCTGGGACGCGTTCGCGCAGGTAACGGAAAAGCGTCTCGTATTCATGCGGCAGGGTGTAGCCCACGGTATCGGGAATATTGATGGTTGTAGCGCCAGCCCCGATCGCTGCTTCACAGACACGGCAGAGGTAGTCCCACTCGCTACGAGTGGCATCCTCCGCTGAAAATTCGACGGTGGGAGAGAGGTTGCGGGCATAGGCAACCATTCTTTTAACCTGATGTAGAGCCTCTTCTTTATTGAGCTTGAGTTTGTGCTTGAGGTGAATGTCAGAGGTAGCAATAAACACATGGATCACTGGACGATCGGCTTCGCGTATACCTTCCCAGGCGGCATCGATGTCGCCGGTGTTTGCGCGGGCAAGTCCAGCTACTGCCACACCACGAGTACGACGAGCTATCTCTTTGACCGCTATGAGATCCCCTGGTGAGGCAGCCGGAAAGCCAGCCTCAATAATGTCCACATTCAGTCGTACGAGCTGTTCGGCAACCTGTATCTTTTCCTCTGTGGTCATCGTTGCCCCTGGTGACTGTTCGCCATCACGCAATGTCGTGTCAAAAATTCGGATTACATCAGGGTCTTCCACGTCCTTTTTCCTCCTTGAGATAAAGAAAGGGGTAAGCGTTAGTAACGTTATTTTGTTGACTCAGCAATTTCTGTTTTCTTATTTGGAGCATTCAGCCAGGGCATCATCGCGCGCAGGTCGCGGCCAACGTGCTCGATCTGGTGCTGAGCATTGCTGCGGCGCATGGCCTGGAAGCTGGGGCGACCAGCCTGGTTTTCGAGTATCCAGCGAGTAGCAAACGATCCATCCTGGATTTCTCGCAGGATCTTACGCATCTCATTGCGCGCGCGCTCGTCGATGATGCGTGGCCCTGAGACGTAATCACCAAACTCAGCAGTATCGCTAATGGAGTAACGCATATAGCTCATACCGCCCTGGTACATGAGGTCGACGATGAGTTTCATTTCGTGCATACATTCAAAGTAGGCTACTTCTGGCTGGTAACCAGCCTCCACCAGTGTCTCGAAGCCGGCACGAATGAGGGAGGTGATGCCACCGCATAGGACGGCCTGTTCTCCAAAGAGATCGGTCTCGGTTTCTTCTGCAATGGTGGTGCGGAGCACTCCCGCGCGGGTGCAGCCGATGGCGCGGGCATAGGCTAACGTCAAAGCTTCCGCGTTGCCAGTGGCGTCCTGGTGAACAGCCCAGAGGGCAGGGACCCCTACACCCTCGCTGAAGAGGCGGCGCAACATGTGACCGGGACTTTTAGGGGCGACCATCGCCACATCAATATCAGCGGGCGGGACGATTTGTGAGTAGTGCAGGCTGAAGCCATGGGCCGTCATGAGCATTTTGCCAGGAGCGAGGCCGGGGCGGATATCTCGCTCATAGACTTCGCGGTGATACTGGTCGGGGATCAAGACCATGATGACATCAGCCTGCTCAGCTGCGGCAGCTGGCGTCATGACTTGAAGGCCGTCAGCCTCTGCTTTTGCGCGGCTCTTGCTATCAGAGGGGAGACCTACGACTACATTGCAGCCATTATCGTGCATGTTGAGGGCATGGGCATGACCCTGGCTGCCGTAGCCGATGACGGCAATACGTTTCTTTTGCATCAATTCGAGGTTGGCGTCTGAATCGTAATAGATGTTTGGCATAGTTGAGATTACTCCTCTCGCTTGAATTATTCGTACACTTCGCTGGTACCGCGGGTCATCGCCACGCAGCCGCTGCGGGCGACTTCGCGGATGCCATACGTTTGTAACAGGGTGACCAGTTTTTCTATTTTGTCGGCGCTGCCAGTCACTTCGAGTGTGACCGTTTCCTGGTTTACGTCCAGGGCATGCGCGCCGAAAAGATGACCAAGTTCAATTATTTCGTTTTGATGCGCCGATGTGCTGTTGACTTTAATGAGCGCTAATTCACGCGCAACGGCCTGCTCGGACGAAAGGTTGACAACATGTCGTACATCGACAATCTTGCGTAGCTGCTCCACCAGCTGTTCGACTCCCACCTCGGAGTCATTCATAACGACCGTGATGCGCACCACGTTTGGAAGCTCACTACGCCCAATCGCGAACGTTTGCATATTCGAGCGGCGGCGACGCAGAACACCAACGATACGGTCGAGCAGACCATGGCTGTCATTGGCAAAGAGGACCAGGATGTGTGCTCGACTACCGTCCTGGGAGGCGTTTTCCTGGCCCGCTCGCCCGGGGGGAGCAGCGTGTCTAGTCATGACTGGAATTTTCCTCCACGTGTTCTTCAATCATGTTCGTAATGGCAGAGCCAGGAGCTACCATGGGGTAGACGTTTGACTCCGACTCAATAACGAAATCAATAATGACGGTACCCTCGGTTTCCATCGCTTTGTGTACCGCCGCGGAGACGTCTTCACGCCGCGTAATACACATTCCGGTGAGGCCGTAGGCATCCGCCAACTTCACGTAGTCGGGTCCAGTGATAGGGGTCTCTGAATAGTTGCGCGAGTGGAAGAACTGCTGCCACTGGCGAACCATGCCAAGGTAGCCATTGTTCATGATAGCGACTTTGATGGTGACACCTTGTTGTTGCAGGGTAGCCAGTTCCTGTATGTTCATCTGGATACCACCATCGCCAGCCACCACCCAGACCGGCGTATCGGGAATGCCCATTTTGACGCCCATGGCGGCGGGAAGAGCAAAGCCCATGGTGCCCAGCCCACCGGAAGTGATGTGGCTGTTAGGGCGCGACCAGGTATAGTGGCGCGCGGTCCACATCTGGTGTTGCCCGACATCTGTGACGATGATAGCTTCTCCGTTGGTTTCCGCTCGAATGGCCTCCAGGATAGAAGTTGGATCGGGATACTGCTGATCGCGCTTGACGTTGCTGGCGAGTTCAGCGTTCCGGGTTTCCCATGAACGTATTTCGTTGATCCAGGAACGATGATCTGCCTGGTTCACAGCCATGGTAAGAGCGGCGAGAGCGTCTTTGGCATCAGCGACAATCGGCACTGTCGCGACTTTGACCTTGTGCATTTCGGAAGGGTCGATATCTATATGGATAATGCGCGCGTGAGGGGCAAACTCACTGACTTTGCCTGTGACGCGATCATCGAAGCGCAAGCCCACGCCGATAAGCACATCTGCCGTGCCGATGGCCTTGTTGACATGAGCCGGGCCATGCATCCCAGGCATGCCAATGTTGAGGGGATGCGAATCAGGTAGTGCACTGAGACCAAGCAGCGTGGTGATGACAGGGATGTTGGTTTTCTCGGCAAAGGCGCGCAATTCATCATACGCCCTCGATAGAATGACACCGTGACCAGACATAATTATTGGACATTCAGCCTTGTTGATGAGCTTTGCCGCTTGAGCGATCGCCACCGTTGAAACTTCCGGCGTTCGTGTTACACGGTAACACTCACGTGAGTTCACAGAGGCCGATGGACTGTACTGTGTTTTACTGAGCTGGATGTCTTTGGGGACGTCGATCAAGACTGGACCGGGCCGACCGCCAAGAGCGAGCTTGAAGGCTTCGCGGACAGTGTCAGCGAGGTCCTCGATGTTGCGTACCAGGAAATTGTGTTTGGTAATGGGCTGTGTCACACCAATGACATCGGTCTCCTGGAAAGCGTCGCGCCCGATAAAATGACGCGCTACCTGTCCAGTGATGGCAACGATGGGGGTCGAGTCCATGTAGGCGGTAGCGAGCCCAGTGACCAGGTTGGTGGCGCCGGGACCACTGGTTGCTACACACACCCCGACCTTCCCAGTCGCGCGAGCGTAGCCATCGGCGGCATGGGCCGCGGCCTGCTCGTGGCGCACGAGCACATGGCGCAAAGTGGAGTACTCGGTGAGAGCGTCATAAAAGGGCATGATAGCCCCACCCGGGTAGCCATAGAGCAGATCTACGCCTTCACGCACCAGCGCTTCGCAGAGTATCTGGCTTCCGCTCAGCTCTCGAGCGTCCTCCAGGCTTTGCTGACCTGTCCCCCTAATTTGATTTGTCCCAGCATTCTGCTTTTGCGTAACTGTCGCAGCAATAACCATGAACGATGACTCCTTTTGCATTATGAGAAACAATAAAAAAACGAGAACCCCCGAAACGGGAGGTCCTCGTTAGGTTACCTGCTCTGGATTGGTCGCTTCGTTGCTTCCTCTAATCTCCCTGGGATATGCCTTGCCTTGTGATAAGCCCTACCAGACCTACAAGTCCAGTAAGGCCGCTAAGGCCAATAAGGATCCCAAGTACTACAAGAAGAATGGCAAGTATGCGTGCAACTAAAGAAACCGACGTATAAACGCCGGTTCTGATGATAATGATAGATGCAGTAGCAGCCATACAGAAACACATTCCCTGCATAGCAGAGGGCGTACGTTTCGCGCGGTCCTGGCCAGCAGTCATTGCTGGCTGTGTTGCTGCGCTAGACATTGCCGACATAAATATACTCTCCAAAGAATACTACTGCGTTTTCAAGGGTTATTTCGCTCCATGAAAGAAAAATCTCAAGGGAGGAATTCGAAAGCAGCATCGCTAGAATTCATACTCATCTGAGATATCTTTACTGCTTAAAAGAGCATACACGAAGTGCTGTACTCTTGTCAAGTCCAAAATTTTAGGATTCTTCAATTTTGGGGTGATTTTGGGAGAGCTAAGGAAATTTTAAGGTTGATTCATCTTTCATTTGCCCTAAAAATAGGTCAAATGACACTCATCTCCTGATAACATTCCGAGGTATACTATTGTTCAGTAAACATTATCTCCCGCAGCCTTTAAGGTGAGCGTTTTTTCGTAGTTTATTGCTCATCAGAGGCATCCCTGCAGTCGAGGGAATGAAAGAGGAGGCATTATGACGTTACGAGGTCTTTATCGTTTTTATCTCTACGCGGTTTTCATCGCTATGTTGCTGTTCGCAACGTCTGGAGTGATACAGCTCCTGACGGTGCTGCTCCAAAGTGTATTCAAGGACCCAAACAATACACCCAGCGGCGCAAGCCTGGTACAGGCGCTGGTGTATGGAATAGTATCGTTGATTACAGCGGCGCTGTTTGGTGGTTTGCATTACTGGCTGATTCGCCGCGATATGCATAACGATCCCATGGCTGGGAATAGTGCTGTACGCGCCTTTTTTCTGAATGTTGTAGAATTGATCAGTCTTCCATTGGCCGTGGGCTCAGGAACATCTATGATCTCGGCCATAGGGCAGCACAATGCAAGCGGACTAAGCAGCTCGACAGCATTCACCATTACTTTCCTTGGGCTATGGTTGTTGCTCGAATGGGAACGACGACGAGTCCCGGCGAGCTCAGGAACTGCGCTTGTATTCCAGAGGCTGCACCTCTATGGCACGCAACTCATATTACTTTTCATCCTCACTTCTAGCTGGCTCCAGTCGATAGGGCAACTGGTGGATAAAGTTTTCTTCGGTGGAGCAGGCGCGTTAGCTACATGCGCTGGTAGCACTGGATGTCAGGGGTCTGACCTTGCCGCTGTACTTGCCAATGTGATAAGTACACTCTGGGTAGTGTTGTTCTGGATAGGCTACGGCTGGCTAAGCCGCAATGATACGGCTTCTGTGTTTCGCAGGGTGTTTCACTTCATTGGTTTTGGTTTTGGCATCATAACGGTGCTGGTCGGCATCTATCGAGGGGTAACACTGATTTTTTTACTAGCCCTCTTCAAAGGGTCCTTACCGGCTACTAGCATTTCAGGACCATTCGCGGAGTATGATGTAATATCACCCCTGAGCCTTGGCATGCTTGTGGTAGGGGTCTACGTCATCTGGCTGCGAAAGGCAGTATTGAAACATCCTGAAGAGAGGGTTTCGGTGTTTTTGACGGGGCTGGCAATAGCTGCTGCCCTGGCTGGCGCGGCCTTCTGGTCTGGCTGCGGGTTGATTTTGCTGAATATATCAGGGCATTTTTTCCCTTCAACCACGCCGGTAACGCCGGAAAACTGGGCAACCGCGCTCTATGCATACGGAACAGCAGCGCTCGGTTCTGCCCTGGATAACTGGGTCTATGTCGCACAGACGGGTATGGCTGCATTCGTAATTGGTGTGCTGATCGTGGGGATTTACCTGTGGACAAGCATACGTGAAGGTTTCTTTGGCAGTTTGAAGCAGCAGGGAGCAGAGGCGAAGCCCCCAGTGAGAGAGGTATACGTAGTAACACATGACCTGGCACAAGCAAATGGAGCACCTGGCCCGTCAGCGAAGGAGACACAGGCTATGCAAGCAGGGCAAGTGACGAGGGTCGCCACAACTCAGTCTGTCGGGGAGATTGTAGACGAGTTGTTAGTTGGGAAGATTAGCCGTGACGAGGCGGTAGCGCGCATCGAGAAGGTAGTTAAGTGACGCATCAGATACATAACTATGGGAGTGGAGGGGCAGCATCTGGTGGTGGGAGTTCGAGCGTATCGCTATACTGTGAAGCAAGGGTAGGACATTCGGAATTGTCGGGATGCCACCACCATAGGCGTTGAATCACCTCTCTTGCTCCAGGAGTCCAACGAAAATCAATTTCGCCGATATTGGCATAACCAATGATGTGTACACCTGCTTTCCACTTGCTCAGCCATTCCTCATGGTGGAAAAGCGCCTCCGTGAGCCTGTTCTTACGTTTCTCCAGCCTGCGCTCTACTATGCTTGCTCCTTTTATTGACCCGCGCACAATGTGATGCGCTCCCCTGGGTAGCATTTCGGGAGCCTGTTCAGCGGCAAGTGACCTTCTCGCCAGTTTGTGCCTGGCTATTTCAAGTCTTCCTTCCGCGAAGGCTATTGCTCTTATGGCTATACGCTTCAATCTGAATGTCAACCTTGCAAGAGACATGCGAGGTCTATGTCTCTGATCAAGGGCCAGATCCTTAACATTGAGGGGGTTCATCGAGTCAGGAATATAGCGCAAGCGATAGCTCCGGTCTGGCAGCGTGTCTTTGAACGCCCTCTTTGGCCAATTCTTTGCCGGTAATACTATTTCATAAGGGGTTCGCAAGGCGTCTAAAAACCTTGGCACCGACCACCAGAAGAGCAGGGTACGTGAGCGTATAATTGTGAGCATTTTTTTCAGGATATGGCGTTTACCCGTTTCTACGTCCCAGGCAAAGAAATCCAGCGTTGGCATACGGGTTCGTCTCAAGAGGTGGTAGAGATACGGGTAGCCTACAGCAAGCGCGGCCATCTGAGAGCTTGAGCCTTCATTGCGTAAAGGGCTGGATGTGTAATCAATGATTTTGGCAGTAGCGGAACTCGCATGATCCCAATAATCCAGGCTCGCAGCAAAGGCGTAATGAACATCTCCGGAGAGAAAGACGACTCGTTTCATGGCGCTTACAGCGCAGAGTAAGGCTTGAAAGGTCCCCCACTCTAAATTCCACGCCTCCCGGTCATAGGCGTAATTATCTTTGATGCGCAACCGGCTCCAAAATTGAATAGCCTCCATAAATCCCACGCCGAGCACAGGAGCAGCAGAAATAATAATGGTTACCTCTGCGTCCTTGCGCTCTGCAGCAACTATCTGTCGCTCGATCGCATCGGGAGCCAACAGCCCCGGGAATTCGCTTGGGGAGCGGTAGAGGCGTTGGGTGCGAGTATCGAGGACGATCAGTTGATAGCGAGGAGCTGAATAGGTATAGTACCAATGGAGTGCCCGGGGGGAATGCGGCAGTTCGCCGCTACCTTCAAAAGAGGCAGGCAAACCGATAATTTCGGCGATGGTATCCTCCTGCCGGTCCAGTTCATCACCTCGATTGGTATCAATAGCTTCAAGGAGGGCGATACCATTTGGCTGATCAAATTGATCAGGAGTATTGCCCCACGCCTGGAACAAGGCATACGCCGTAATGGCGTTACGCACGACGCGACGTCCCAATGGGCTGCTCAGAACTCTTCGGCACCATGCACCGTCCAGGAACCAATCATCGGTCACGTCGTGGTCATCACAAATTGTATACGTAGCGGTGTTCGCCAGCGCGCGGCGCACTTGTGGTAAAGTAGAGCGAAATGCACGCAGCCTTTCCATGTGATCTGCGAATGTGATCTCTGCTTTTTTCTGTTTTTCAGGCCGAGGTCGCGCCTCAGGATACACATTCCATACATCTTCGGCACCGGGCAAGTCTTCTGGCCAGAGCACATCCGACCAGGCAAAAAGGTACATGGCAGCGTATTCTGCAAAGGCAAGCAAGTGGTTTTCAGGCGTGGACGTGGTGAACATAGCCTTGTTCTGCACCACCTCTCT